>Ga0315281_10012550_pt1 | contig 11532 bp, 8 predicted proteins | sample YL17G07_0_MG_FD_204540 | JGI IMG/M metagenome (GOLD analysis project Ga0315281, IMG submission 204540) | Sediment microbial communities from Yellowstone Lake, YNP, Wyoming, USA - YL17G07_0 | ecosystem: Environmental > Aquatic > Freshwater > Lake > Sediment | place: USA: Wyoming | collected... | reverse complement strand
GGGACCCGGTGAGCCCGCCTTCTTTCCCGTTTTTAGGTCCTTCGAAGATAGGTCATTCCCCCTTGCAGACGGATTCGATTCATCCGGTACTGAACGAAAAGATAGAAAAAGATGAAAAGGCCCACCGCAATGATCAGCCAGGGGATCCCGAGGGACGACTCCGGCGAAAGAGGATTGGGTATCCACCCCGACCACCAGATCACCCGGGTCAGGAAAAGGATCAGCACGAAGAGATAGAGGATCCCCTCCACGGTGTGCCCCCGCATCAGGTGTCCCACCCCGGGCAGGATCCACGACAGCTTCTGCGGCAGGAAATTCAGGCGCGACTGGTACCGGGCCACCGCAGCCCGCTTCTTGCGGACCACTTGCGGGTCGGCATTGCTGTTGGCGGTGAAAGCGTTGAGGCACTGGACGCACTGATTCCCGATGACCCTGGACCGGGTGCAGCGGGAGCAGAGAAGCGTCCCGCACCGCTCGCAGCTGCGGATCAGCGACAACCGCCGCGACACCAGGTGGATCCCTCCCAAAAGGGCGAAAAGGACCGCCATGGCGATTTCTGCATATTCCAGGGGAATTCCATTCCACAGGATATCCCAGGATCCCCGCGCGGTCCGTTCGCCTTCCGGGCTCGGGGTCCATACTCTTTTCCAGACCTGGAGGGGGCCGATGGTCCAGTCCATCACCAGCCGGTTGGGGTTCTTGGAGGAGATGCTCGTGTGATAGGAAATCTTCTGCGGCTCCAGCCGCTGGGCCCGTTGGAATTCCCCTTGGGCCTCCTTCATCCGGAGTTTGAGGAGATAGGCCTGGCTCAGGTTATAGGGCGGCTCTCCCCGGGAGGGATCCAGACGGACCGCGTTCTGGTAGGCCTCCGCGGCCTGATCCGGGCGGCCGGTCAGGAGGAAGAGGTTTCCCAGGTTGTTCAGGCCCGCGGCCGATCGGGGATCCAGCTGCAGAAGCTGAAGGAACCGCTGCTCCGCCTCATTCCACTTCCCCATGCGCTTCTCCACCAGTCCGAGGGACAGAAGGATATCGGGGTCCTGAGGATGGATTTTGTCGAGGTTCACCAGCCTCCGGTGTAAATCCTCGCTCCACGCTCCGTTATTCGCCCGGAGAATTTCCGGGATGCCATTTCCCGTTAGGGAAAAAACCAGAGAAGAATGGAAACGAATGCCCAGGGGGAGAAGGAGGAGCAGACCCAGCAGGACCAGGGTCACCACCCGGTCCGATCGCTTTCCGTAGATCCAGAAGACCAGGACCCACAGGACAAAGAGCCACATCCACCCCAGGCCCAGGAAAAAGGGGGAGAAGAGAAAGAGGAAGCTCAGCGCCATGAGGGGAATGGAGCTCATGTCCAGCCGGAGCAGGTGCTTCAAATGATGGGTAAAATAGAAGTAATGGCGGAAGAGAAGAGAAACCGCGAAAACCGCGAAGGTGAGGATGAAGCTGAGCAGGATCCAGAAGCTGATATTCGCCAGGCGGGGAAAAGCCTCCTCCTGGTTGGCAAAGGAGAGGAAAACGCCCTTCCCCCAGGTTGAAACCACCCGGAGGGTATTCTCCCAGTTGCTGGGGATCTGGGTCAGGAGCCACTCTGCCCGGGTTTGCAGCACTTCGGAGTAGTCCGGGGCCATCCGGTCGGCGTAGGCCAGGAGCTCGCCCTTCGCCATGGACATTCCCCTCTGGGGTGCCTGGGAGCTCTCCCGGAGCAGGACCCGGGAGTAAGCATAATCGTTGCGGATCCCCTGATCCAGGTTCCGCTGGTAGACTTTTTCCAGCTCTCCCTGGCTCTTCGACCAATCTCCTTTTTCCAGGTATTCCCGGTGGGCAAGCCAGGCCCGGTCGACCTCCTCCCGGTCCCTCATTCCGGCCTGCGCCGGAGTTTCCGGCAGAAGGGGGGATGGCCGGGGCTGGGCCCATACGGGAAGATCCCCCAGGATCAAAGCGATGGAAAAAAACAGGATCCCGAGCAGGGGCAGACAGGGTCTTCTTCGGGCTGGATGCAAGGAGGGCCGCAGGAAGATCTTTTCCATGAAAAGAAATCTCTGGGGTGTTCCTTTAATCAATTTCCGGTTCAATGGATTCGAGTTTGATGGACAGGTTGATACTGAGGAGGCCGCTGTTTCCCGCCCCATCCAGCTCCAGGGTCAGGGGAATCTCCACGCTGCCGGGAGAAGAGACCCGGGGCTGACCGCAGGAGAGAATACGCAGGCTTTCTTTCGCCGCCGCCGTTTTCTTGGCCACCCCCACCCCTCTGTCCGGTTGTTTGAAGGATAGATCCGGCCTCTTCCTCTCCGGCGCCTTCTCCGGGGTCTTCCCGGCCATGGGCGGGCTCTCCAGAACCTGCTTTTCCTCTTCTTTCTTATCGGGTCTCTCCACGGTCAGGGATGGAATCTTCCCCGCCAGCGGGGGCAGAGCAATCTTCCCGGCCGCCGGAACCCCCGGAGGGGCCGGTGCTCTTTCCTGCCGCAGGGCCCTGGCGCGCGGCGTTTCCAAAGCGGGCGCGCCAGGTTTGGCCTGGGGCGCCTCTTTTCCCGGGGGTAAGCCCTTGCCGGCCATCGATTCAAGCCGGGGATGAGGGGATTCCACCTGCCCCGCGGGCTTTTCCAGGCGCAGCCCCTTGGGGCTTGGCGGAGCAGCAGGCGGAGACGTCTTTCCCGGGCCCGAGACGGTCCGGCGGGATTCCACTCCATTTTCGATGGCCTTCAAAACCAGACGGCAGGTCATGGTTAGGGTCTCAAAGACCCCTTTGCCCAGAACGGCGACGCCCTCGAAATGGGGGCTGTTCAGACGGTTAAGCTTCTGGTTCAGATCCTCCACGGAGAGAACGTTGGGGAGGTCCCGCTTGTTGTACTGGATGACCAGGGGGACCGTGTCAATCTTCTTCCCGTAATAGCGGAGGTTATCCTCCAGGTCCCTAAAACTGGCCAGATTGTCTTCCATCCGGTCGGCATGAGAATCGGCTACGAAGACCACCCCGTCGGCCCCGGTGAGAACCGCCCTGCGGGTCGCTCCATAATATACCTGACCGGGGACGGTGTAGAGGTGGATACGGGTCTTAAAGCCCCGGACGCTCTCCAGCTCGATGGGCAGAAAATCGAAGAACAGGGTACGGTCTTCGTTGGTGGCCAGAGAGACCATCTTGCCCCGCTGATCGGGCTTCAGGTGCCCGTGGACGAACTGCAGGTTCGTGGTCTTCCCGGAAATCGCCGGGCCGTAGTACACGATTTTGGCATCGATTTCTTTCTTGGTATAGTTGAAGACCGCCATCCCATTACCCTCCCAATCTTCCTTAGTGCTTCGATTCGCAATTACGGCAGCGTATCCTTAAACTGTGAATTGCAAACATGGCTCACTCAGCACTAAGCCGCGGATTTTCCCTTTTGATGCCCCTGTGCCAGGAGAAGGGCAATCTCTTTTTTGGCCTCTCGGAATTTCGTATCCACAGTCGATATTTCCCGCAGCAGCCGCAGCGCCTCCTCCTTTTTCCCCTGCTGTTTGTAGATCAGCCCCAGTTCGTACTTGACCTCCAGGATCTTCTCCCGGGGAATTCCCTCCATGCGCAGGGCCTTCTGGAAGGATTGGACCGCCTTTTCCCATTGCTCCATCTCCTTGTAGCAGAGACCCAGCATGTTGGCCGCCTCGAAGGGGTTCTGGTCCTTTTCCAGGGCGATCCGGAACTGCTCGATGGCATCCTCCGTGAAGCCCATCTCGCGGGAAGCCACGCCCAGGTTATAGTCAAAATTGGGGTCCACCGCGCTCGGGCCGCTGTTCTCTTTCAGTTCTTTGAAGATCTCTTCAAAGCCGCAGATCTTCTCCATGGGGGCGATCTCTTTCGGACCGGACCCCTGGGGCGCCTCCGCCGATTCCAGCATGGCCCCCAGGTCGAAGAAATCCGACTTCTTCTCTTCCCCCGCCGGGAATCCCGGCGAGAGGGGCGTAGATCCGTCAAAGACGGCACCCTCACCGGCCGTTGCGCCCGCGCCGGATTTTTCTATTGTGCCCATCTGGGATTTGGCAATTTTGATCTTCTCTTTCAGGTCGATCTTCCGGGGGTCCATGTCGGCCATGAGGCTCAAGACCTCCAGGGCCTTGTCTTTCATCCCCTGGTCGTCGTAATGCTGGACTAGGATCCGGTACTGGGCAAAGGCATCTCCAGTGAATCCCATCTTACGGTAGATATCGGCGATCTTCAGGTAGACATGGTCGAGAGTGGGGTCCTGTTTGGGAACCTGCTTGTAGATGGCCATGGCCCGGGCGTAGAACTGGTTTTTTAAAAAAATCTCGGCGGCCATAAGGTATTCGGCGACGGCCTTCTTCTTGTCCCCTTTCTTCTGGTAGATCTCGGCCAATTTCAGGTGGGCTTTGGCGTTCCCCGGTTCTTTCTTGACCAGGTTCATGTAGCGGTCGAAGGGTTCCTGAGACTTGGCCTTTCCTCTCAGCATATCTCCGAACTTGTCGATGATTCCCATAGATCTCTCGCCTGGGGAGAATCTTCCCCCGATTGGGCCTGCCCCGAGGCAGGACAGTTCATCCCCCTGTAATCTTCCTTCACCGGAGCCGGCTTTTCCCCCGGACGGAATCCCGGTTCAATGAATTTCGACCGAAGCCTTCAGGCGACCGGAAACCACCTGCGCCAGGCGGTCCATGATTTTCAAGCCCATCCGGCTGTCCTTGTGGACCAGCTCATAGAAATCCGGGCTCTTGATCATCAGGAGTCGGGAAGGGGTGACCGTGACCGCGGAGGCCGTGTAACGGTTCGGGGGAACGAGAAAAGACCAGCCCAGGATCTTCCCCGGACCGTGAATCTCGAAGCCCGCCCCTTTTTGGAATCGTATGGAAACGGTTCCTTCCTCCAGGATGAAAAGCTTGTCAGCCCGGGCTCCTTCTTGGCAAAGCGTGTTTTTCTCGGGAACCTGGAGCTCCTGACACAGCTGGGCCACGATTTTTAGCTCTTCATCTTTGAGCCCCTGAAAGATTTCGACATTCCGGATCCTCTCGGTAGGAACCATCCTCCCCTCCTTCCCCGGGTTTTTGCCTGCCCGGAGACCGGCAACCCTCTTTTGAAGATCGGGCGGAAGGGTTCCCCGGAATATCCGGCCTTTTGAGGGTTACTGCTAATGATTTCGGTCGATTCTATGGAAAACTTAAGAAAAATCCCTCTCTCTGGCCCCCGGGCCGGGAGGGGGACTGCCCCTGAGAAATGGTAGCGAGGGAACCCTTACTGATTTTACCCCTTATCTATGATTCCTGCAAGCCTTTGGGGGTATTCGACTGATGCGGAGACCCGGGGACGCGCAGACAGCGGGGGAAAAAATGATTTCGGCCTTGCCTGTTAGGGGTGAGGTCCGGGGCTCGGCCGAGTCCCGGACCCGAAGGGATCAGGAGGGAATCATGACGAGTTCGCTTTTGAAGCTGGGGGGTTGCTTATTTCGGGATTCGCTCTCCATCTGCATGGCCTTCTCGAAATACTTCTGGGCCTCATGAAACCATCCCTTGTCCCGGAAGCACTTGCTCAACATCTTGGCCGCTTCGATGGGGTTCTGTCCTTTCTGCATGGCGACCTGCAGCTGATCGATCGCCCCGTCATTGAACCCCATCTCCCGGCAGGCTTTGCCCATGTGGTAATTGAAATTGGGGTACACCTCCGCCGGAATCACCGTTTCCTGCAGCTCTTTGAAGATCTCTTCAAACCCGAAGAGCTTATCCATGGAGATTTCCTTGATGTCTTTCAAATCCCCCGGGTCGCTGGCGGTCAATTCAGCCCCGAGATCATAGAAATCTTCTTTTTTCCCCTCCTGGGGGGAGACTGGGCGAAGGGCCTTGGGCGGTGGCCCGGATCGGGGTAAAGCCGGGGGAGCAGGACCCGCCTTGGGTTCGGCTGGTTTCCTGGCTTCCACCGCGACCGGCGCTTTCTTTTCCCGGGCACTCTTCTCCTTTTCCAATTCTTGAATCAGCTTCATGATCTGAGGGATTTTTTCTTTTCTTCCCCAGGTTTCGTCATGTTTGACCACGATTCTGTACTGGGCGATGGCGTCATCCAGGAACCCCATCTTTTGATAGATCTCCCCGGTTTTTTGGTTGGCCTGGACCAGATGGGGATTCATGACCAGGACTTGTTTGTAGATCGCCATGGCCTGGGGGAAAAAGTTCTCCCGGCCGAATATTTCAGCGGCCTGGAGATACTTGGCGATGGCTTTCTCCTCTTCTCCTTTTTTCTGGTAAATCTCGGCCATTTTCATCTGGTAGGTGGCATTTTCCGGATACCTCTGGGAGAGATCGAGGTAATCCTCCTCCAGGGATTCTCCGGACCCGCCCTTCTCTTTGCCGAAGAAATAATCCAGCATGCCGGAGAGCTTGCCCGATTTCTTCCGCTGCCTTCGGTTCTCCTTTCCCATGGCTGGGTTGGGGACGACGGGGGCAGTTTCCGGGGAGTTCAGCGGAAAAACCTGATGTTCACTCTGGGAAAAACTTTCTGTCTGGGGCATCTCCAATCTCCTCGCTCGCCCGAAGTGCCGGAGGAAAAACGCATTCCCCCAGCGGCAATAATTTTAATGGCAAGTTTTATGCCGATATGCAAGTCGGCATTGAAAAAGATGAGCAGGGCTTTTTGTAGGCTTCCGGGATTTTTAAATATTTAAATAAATTCCGTATATTAAAAAGGGGATTGAAGAAAAGAAAGGCAGGCTCGGTCTTTTCTTGATTTTTGAAACAAGATAAAACGGTTAATCCGGGGGGCAAATTCGGCCATATTTGTACAGGGTCGAAGGCCTTTACGTTCAAAAGGGGGGGAAACAGGGAAGGTTTCCTGCGGATACATCACCGGGGGAAAAGGCTGTCTTTCGACTGTTCAGGCGATAAATCAGGAAGCGGGAGCGGGGTTCCTTCCGGGTTGATAAATGCAAAGGGGTTCTTCGGCCATAAAATCTCCGGATTGCTCAAAAGCCCTGGCCCGGCAGCCCCCGCACACCCTCATGTATTCGCATCTCCCGCAGCGGCCGCGGTAAGCGGAGAAATCGCGCAACTGCAGGAAAACGGGGGAGGATTCCCAGATATCTTTCAGCCGCTGCCGCTTCACATTTCCGCTGAAAGCCTCCAGATAACCGCAGGGCTGCACATCACCCACGTGGGATATAAAGAGAAAGCCGATCCCCCCCAGGCATCCCCGGGTCATGGCATCGAGGCCGTGGGTCTGGGGGGTCACCTTCTTTCCTTCTTCCCGCGTTCGCTGCCGGAGAATCCGGTAGTAATGGGGGGCGCAGGTCGCCTTGAGCTGGAGCGGCACCTTTTCCCGTTGGTCATAAAACCAGTGGAGGATCTTTTCGTACTCCTTCCCCTCAATGGCCTCCCCTTTCATTTCCTTTCCCCGGCCGGTGGGGACCAGGAGGAAGATATGGTGGGCCACGGCTCCCAGCTTTACGGCCAGGTCCAGGATTCCGGGCAGCTCCTGGAAATTCTTCTGGGTCACCGTGGTATTAATCTGAAAATCGAGCCCGGCTTCTTTCAAAAACTGGATCCCCCTCAAGGCCCCGGCAAAGGCACCTTCCACCTGGCGGAAACGGTCGTGGCTCTCGGCCGCCGCCCCGTCCAGACTGATGGAGACCCGCTGAATCCCCGAAGCCTTCAGGCGGGCCGCCTTTTCCGCGTCCAGAAGAGTCCCGTTGGGAGCCATGACCATGCGCAGTCCCTTCTGCGTCCCGTAGCGGGCCAGGTCATAGATATCCGGCCGGAGGAGGGGCTCGCCCCCCGTCAGGATGACGACCGGCTGGCTGAAGGAAACGATCTCCTCGATCAGGCGGAGCGCTTCTTCCGTGCCCAATTCACCCGGATAGGGTCCCCTTCCGGCGGCGGCCCGGCAGTGGATGCAGTTCAGGTTGCAGCTCCGGGTCACTTCCCAGGCGATCATGCGCAAGGTTGGAACCTTCAGGGTTACGGTTTCGACCGATTTCGCTGGATGACCGTTGGAGTCTTTCACCATCTTTTCCACTCAACCGCCGAAATTCCAAATCCCAAGCACCAAATCTCAAACAAGCACCAAACTCCAAATAAATTCCAAACAGCGAATATCCAAACAGTTTACCCGGCCCTTTGAGGTTTTGTTTCGGTCATTCGAATTTGAAAATTGGGTATTATTTGGAATTTGGAATTTGGAATTTGGAATTTAATCCCTTGATTCCGATTTCCTCATCCGTCAAGTAACAGGCCGGGTCGGGCGCCCAGAGGTCTCCGGTGCCCGCCTCGGCCCGAACCCGGAAATTTCCCGCGCAGACCTCCAGGAATCGGCAGGCGGCACAGCGCCCTTTCACGTGTTTTTTCTTCTCCTTTAGCCTGGCCATCAGGGGATGGCCCAGGTCCGTCCAGATCTCGCTGAAAGGACGCTGCCGGACGTTGCCGAAGGAGTAGTGCCTCCAGAACTGATCGGCGTGAACCGAGCCGTCCCAGCTTACGCAGCCGATGCCCACCCCGGAGCTGTTTCCCCCGTTCATCCGCAGGAGTTCCATGACCTCTCCGGCCCGGGGAGATCCCTCCCGCAGCATGCGCAGGTACAGGTAAGGCCCGTCGGAGTGGTTATCCACGGTGAGAACCTCCATGGCTTTTTCCCGGCCGTGAAGATCCTTCGTCCGATCGATGATGAGGTCGACCACTCTTCGGGTCTCTCCGTGGTCCAGGTCTTCCCCGATGAGCGCGCTTCCCCGGCCGGCGTAAACCAGATGGTAGAAGCAGACCCGGGGTATATTCTCTTTTTCCAGGAGATCGAAGATCCCGGGAACGTCCTGGGCGTTTCGCCGGTTGATGGTGAACCGCAGCCCCACCTTGATGCCCGTCTCCCGGCAGTTGCGGATCCCCTGGAGCGCGGCATGGAAAGCTCCCTCCACTCCCCGGAACCGGTCGTTGGTCTCTTCCATCCCGTCCAGGCTCACGCCCACGTAGGAAAGGCCGATCTTTTTCAGCTTCCGAGCCATGTCCGGGGTGATGAGCGTTCCGTTGGTGGAGATGACCGCCCGCATTCCCCGGTCCGTGGCCAGCCGGGCCAAGTCCGGCAGATCTTTCCGTAGAAGGGGTTCTCCCCCGGAAAAGAGAACGACCGGCGAGCCAAAGCGGGCCAAATCTTCGATGAGCGCCCTTCCCTCTTCCGTGGACAGCTCCCCGCTGTACTCCCGGTTCTGGGAATGGGAGTAACAGTGGACGCATCTCAGGTTGCACCGCTGGCCCACGTTCCACACGACCACCGGCTTTTTGTCTTCCGAGAACTGCAGGAGGTGGGAAGGAAGCTTCCCCGACAGGCGCCCGTAGCGCAGGGGGTCGGACGCTTCCACCGTGCCGCAGTATAATTTCGATATCCCGATCATAAAAAAACCAAAAACTTTTTGCCCCAGAGGGCACAGAGATCACAGAGAAAAACGGATATTAAATTCGAAACAAAAAATCCTTTAGGTCCTTCATTTCTTTATTAACGCTCCATCCGTGTTTACCCGCGTTCATCCGCGTCCCATTAAATCTTTTGTCTTTAGGTCGTTTGCGGATATGAAATCTGTGTTCATCTGTGTCCAATTAGGTTTTTCCCCTCTGTGTTCTCTGTGACCTCTGTGGCTCATCTGTTTTTCGAAAGTGCTCTGCCAGGGCGTGAACCAGCGCCGGGATGGTGTACTCCTCGGGCATGACCGTGGTCTTAATCCCCAATTCTCCGGCCTTTTCCGCGGTAATGGGGCCGATCGAGGCCACCGGAATCCCGGCGGTCAGCGCCCGCGCCTCCTCCTTCCCTACCATCTCTGCGAAATTGCTCACCGTCGAAGAGCTGGTGAAGGTCACTGCCGAAATCTCCCCCTTCTTCAGCAGCTCCCGGATTTTGGAGACATTCTCTTTCGGAAGGACGGTCTGGTACACCTCGACCACATCCACTACCGCACCCGCCTTCCTCAGTTCCTCCGGGAGGACATCCCGGGCCACCCTGGCCCGGGGGATCAGAATGTTCTTTCCCTTCAGCTTTTCTTTCTTGAGGCCTTCCAAGATGGCCTCGGCCCGGTATTCTCGGGGAACTAAGTTCACCCGGATTTTCAGGGCTTCCAGCGCCTCGGCGGTCTTCGGGCCGATGGCGCAGACCCGCGGGCCCTTTAAACTCCTCACATCCCGCTTCAAGGCGAAGAGCCGGTCCACCAAAAACTTCACCCCGTTGGCGCTGGTGAATATAATCCAATCATACATCATCATCTGTTGCAGGCCATGATCGACGCCAGCCCAGCTTTCCGGGGGAAGGATTTCGATGGTGGGAAACTCGACGGGAATTGCACCCAGGACTCGCAGTCTCTCGGAGAGGTCGCTGGCCTGCTCCCGGGCTCGGGTCACCAGGATTTTCTTCCCGAACAGCGGGAGGGTCTCAAACCAGTTCAGCTTATCCCGGAGCGTCACCACCTCGCCCACTAAGAAGATGACCGGCGGTTTGAGTTTGCGCGACAGGGCGACCTCGGCGATGTTGGAGAGTGTGCCCAGGACGGTTTCCTGCTCGGGAAGGGTTCCCCAGCGGATCAAAGCCACAGGAGTCTCCGGGTCGCGGCCGTTTTTCATGAGCTCCCGGGCGATGCGGCCCAGGTTTCCCACTCCCATGAGGAAGACCAGCGTTCCGATTCCCGTGGAGATCTTGTCCCAGGCAATCTTCGACTCCCCTTTGGTCGGGTCCTCGTGGCCGGTGATAAAAGCCACCGTGGAGGTGAAATCCCGGTGGGTCAGGGGGATCCCGGCGTAGGCCGGCGCGGCAATGGCCGAGGTGACCCCGGGAACGATCTCGAAGGGAATCCCGGCCCGGGCCAATTCCTCGGCCTCTTCTCCCCCGCGGCCGAAGATAAACGGGTCCCCCCCTTTCAGGCGGGCTACCGACTTCCCCTCTTTCGCCCTGGCGATGATCAAATCGTTGATCTGCTCCTGAGGAAGGGTGTGATCGCCCCCCTTCTTCCCCACATAGATCTTTTCCGCCCCTTCCCTGATATGGCCAAGCAGCTCTTCGTTGGCCAGATAGTCATAGACGACCGCATCCGCCTTTCCCAGACACTTAAGCCCCTTGACCGTGATCAGTCCTGGGTCCCCGGGTCCTGCCCCGATGAGGTAAACGATTCCGGCGCTCATGCCTTTTTATAGACCTCTTCTAAAATTTCGCCGGCCCCCCTTTGCAGCAGGTCCCCGGCCAGCCGCTCGCCCAGTTCCTTGTTTTTTTCCAGGGGCCCCTCTTCTTTTCCCCTTACCACCTTCCTGCCGTCCACCGCCGCCACCAGGCCGGTCAATATGAGTTTGCCCGACTCGATCCGGGCATATCCGGCAACGGGAACCTGGCATCCGCCCCCCAATCTCTGCAGGAAGGCCCTTTCCGCCAGGACCGATATCTGCGTGGCAAGATGATTGAGCGGTTCCACAACCTTTCGGACCCTTTCATCCTCCTCGCGGGTTTCGATGGCCAGCGCCCCCTGGCCGATCGCCGGGACCATCGTCTCGGGGTCGAAAAGTTCCGATATCCGATCCTCCCAGCCCATCCGGTGCAACCCGGCGGAG
>Ga0315281_10012549_pt1 | contig 11532 bp, 12 predicted proteins | sample YL17G07_0_MG_FD_204540 | JGI IMG/M metagenome (GOLD analysis project Ga0315281, IMG submission 204540) | Sediment microbial communities from Yellowstone Lake, YNP, Wyoming, USA - YL17G07_0 | ecosystem: Environmental > Aquatic > Freshwater > Lake > Sediment | place: USA: Wyoming | collected... | reverse complement strand
AAGCATGAACTAAGTGTCAAGCATCAACCGAACCCTGCGACAAGGATCAGGCGAAACCATGTAAAGCATCACCCGAACCTGATATGTAAAGCATCACCCTTGGGCTCAACCGGTCATTGCAACAACCTCGAAAAACTTATCTGATGGTGTCATCCAATTGAGTGTTTGTCGAGGACGTGCATTAAGTTCTTTCGCAATTGCATCAAGTTCTTCCTCGCTGTGAACAGAGAGATCAGTTCCCTTTGGTAAGTACTGGCGCAGCAAGCCGTTGGTATTTTCATTACTCCCGCGTTGCCAGGGACTTTTGGGATCGCAAAAATATATTTGAATTCCACTATCTATGGTGAAGCGCTGGTGTTGCGCCATCTCTGAGCCTTGGTCCCATGTAATGGACTTTCGTAGTTGCTCCGGCAAGGTCATGATCTTCGTTGTCAGTTCTCGGCGAACGTTCTCGGCGGTTGGCTTCTCTAGTGCGAAGAGCATGACATAGCGCGTGCTTCGCTCCACCAGCGTTCCGATGGCGCTCTTATTTCGCCCCATGATGAGATCACCTTCCCAATGACCTGGGATAGCACGATCTTCGACTTCGGCAGGTCTTTGGGTAATCCTGACCATATTGGGAATGTGGCCTTGACCCTCAAAGGGTTGTGAACCCTGTCGTCTGCGAAGTGCTCGATGGGTGCGCAGATTGCGGTGAAGCTCGCGGCGTAACGCGCCACGACCTTGAACGAACAAGGACATATAAATGGTCTCGTGTGACACACGCATCTCCCCAGCGTCAGGGTAATGGATGCGCAGCCATGCTGATATCTGTTGCGGCGACCAGCGCTCTTCTAGCTTTGCCTCCACTACGGTGCGAAGTGCGGGAGTGATAGCCAGTTTGGCTGGCTTAGGCCTGCGTGCTCGCAGCGCGGCACTCTTCTCCGCGCGCAAGGTGTGATATTCACCAGCGAAGGCATTGCGTCGTATCTCACGAGAGATCGTTGAGGGAGATCGATTTAGTTCACGTGCTATCGATCGAATGCTGGAGCCCATCAAAAGAGCGCGAGAAATCTCTTCTCGTTCAAAGACGCTCAAGAACCGCGGTCCCCGCGATTTCACCACCAGAGGCGGAACTCCACCTGATCGCTTAATCAATTGCCGAACTGCGCTGGGATAGCGACCCAGACCTATTGCAACGGAGCGAACGGATTGGCCATCTCTGAGCCGCTGCCATACTTCCGCTATTTCCTCTGGAGCAAAACGTCTCATCGCACCCTCCTGACGAATTATGAAAAAGTAATGAATTCATCAAAGTGTTGCAATGACCGGTTGAGCCCAAGGGTGATGCTTTACATATAGGGTTATCGGCGTGTTTCGCAGAAAAGCGGTTCCGCCGATCGCACGACTTCCTGACATATCTATTCTCAACCAGTACGTTCCTGGGGCGCCCTCCACCCAAAAAGCACTCGACATATTTGCTGGCGAATGGAGTTCGAAATTTCCCGAGCACCTCAATTTGAGGACTTCGCCTGGGATCGCCCCTCTCTATGAAGATTTCCGGATCACGTGGGCGAACACTTTGTTTGATGGGTTCGCCGGAAAGAAAGTTCTCGAACTCGGTCCACTGGAACTCGGGCATTCATACATGCTCCAACAATTAGGAGCAGAGCACATTGATTCCGTCGAGGCGAATACTCGTGCCTTTCTCAAGTGCCTCATCGTGAAGGAAGTTCTTTCAGCCAATCACGTCCACCTAATGCTGGGTGACTTCGTCGAGTATCTTCGCCAAACGTCCGAGTCGTACGACTGGGTCGTAGCGAGCGGGGTTTTGTACCACATGAAGGATCCACTGGAGTTGCTAGATCTAATTGGCCAAAGGGCGAACCGAATCCTGCTGTGGACGCATTATTACGACCCGTCCCTCATTGAAGTCTCGGGAGGACTTTCACAAAAATTTGGCTCGCCCGAATTGATCGTTCGAAATGGCGTAGAGGTCCAAATCGCGCGGTACGAGAATCAGGACGCCCTAAATTGGTCAGGGTTTTGCGGCGGTTCAGCCGAATACAGCATGTGGATCAGCAAGAATTCGCTCATCGAATACCTCGGTGCGCTCGGCTTCAGTGAGATTGAGATCGGGGAAGATAACAAGGACCATCCAAATGGTCCAGCGATACTTCTCTGCGCGCATAAACCCTGAATGCTAAACGCGCTAGGAAATAGAAATATTTCGATTGTCGTGTGTACGTCCTCTGTGTGCTGAATTTCGAGTGTGTCGAACCTCTTTGTGATTCTGTGTGGATTGTTGGCAAAGTGCTGGCGTGGGATGTCGTCCCAATGTAGGTTGACGTACATCACTTGCACACATCCTTTCGCGACACAACTCGAGCACAGCGTTGGAAGGAATTTAAATGACGATCGACGAGCAAGTTCGACATGATCTGTTCGAAGGATTACAGGCTGCCGTCGGACTTGAGCCAGCGAAACTCATGATGACCGCGATACCGCCATTCTCGTGGAGCGAAATCGCGACTAAGTCAGACCTTGCAAAATATGCAACGGGCGACGAGATGCGCGCCGAGTTTGCGGCAGTTCGCAGTGAAATGAAGTTTGAGTTTGCAGCAATTCGGAGCGAAATGCAGGCGAATACTTCAGCAATCCGGCTCGAGATGGCAAATTCAACCATATTGATGCTTGCCCAGATCGCGAAAATACAATGGAACATATTATTTCAAATTGCCACAATCAATCTTTCGACCGCGGGAATCGTCATCGCCGCGTTGCACTTTCTGCGATAGAGGTGGCTTCGATCCACAGTTGGTTGCTTCGCCTCAGTTAGTGGGTATTGGGCTTTTACGCCGTATCCTTTCGGGGTTGGGTCTAAGAGAGGCAGTACGTGAAATTCAAAAAAGGTGACACAGTGATTTACCCGCAGCATGGTGCCTGCATAGTCCATGGCATCAAGCGGATGAAAGCCTTCGGGGCCACCCAGGAATACCTCATCTTGAAGACCGTGATCAATGAAATGACCTTGTCAGTTCCCACATCTAAGGCAAACCAGGTTGGTGTACGGCCGCCGGTGTCAAAAAGTGAATTGGAAGATCTTCGCTCGGTACTTTCAAAGGCCGATCCGCGAGTACCAGCCAACTGGTCGCGAAGGTTCAAAAATCACCAGGAAAAACTCAAGAGCGGTGACGTGTACCAGGTGGCTGAAGTGGTGCGCAACCTCGCCGCTCGTGATCGTGATTCAGCATTATCTGCTGCCGAGAAAACGATGTATGACCGTGCGCGGATCAACCTCATTTCGGAAATTTCTCCGGCCCTAAAGGTTTCGTCCGAGAAAGCCGAAGAGTGGCTGGATCACGCTCTTGAAGAAGGAGTGCTCAAGCCAGCAAAGGCGGTCAAGAAACCGGTGGCAAAGCCCGCTGTCAAACCCACAACGGTTCCGGCTCCGATAAAAGCGGCGGCGAAAAAGAAATAACTGCAGCGATGGTCGATGTTGGTTTCGTTGGTTTGGGGGCCATGGGCGGGCCGATGGCTCGGCACCTATCAACAGCCGGTCACAATGTCACCGTCTACAACCGCAGTGGCGACAAGGCCGACGCCTGGGTGTCCTCAAATGGTGGTTCCCGAGCGATGAGTCCAAAGAAGGTCGCCGAAGCCAGCGAAATAGTCTTTGTTTGTGTCGGTAACGACAACGATGTCCGCTCAGTTGTGTTTGGCGACGATGGCGTACTCGCTGGAATGCGACCTGATGCCGTGCTCGTCGATCACACCACCGCATCGGCAACACTGGCCCGTGAACTTTCGACTTCGTGCGCCGGCATTGGTGCTGGCTTTGTCGACGCTCCAGTATCGGGGGGTCAAGTCGGAGCCGAAAACGGGCAGTTAACGGTGATGTGTGGTTGCGACGACGTTGCGGTGTACGAACAAGTGGAGCCAGTGATCGCGTCGTATTCGCGAATGTGCAAACGATTGGGTGATGCCGGCTCAGGCCAACTGGCGAAAATGGTGAATCAGATTTGTATCGCCGGTGTGGCCCAAGGATTATCGGAGGCGCTCAACTTTGCGATGCGAGCCGGACTCAATCCTGACGAAGTTGTGGATGTCATATCCAAAGGCGCTGCTCAATCTTGGCAAATGGAGAACCGCGCTAAAACAATGGTTCGGGGAGAGTTTGATTTTGGTTTCGCGGTCGAGTGGATGCGTAAAGATTTGGCGATCTGTATCGACGAAGCCAAGCGCAACGGAGCGCGATTACCAATGACCGAACTCGTGGATTCGTTCTATAAACAGGTGGTGGCTATGGGCGGTCGCCGTTGGGATACCAGCAGCCTCATCAAGTTGCTTACGAGCAATTAAGCGTCAGGCGGCTCACCGCGATTGGGATTGAGTCAATGAACATGGCACTTCGTTCCTCTTCGAAATTTCTTCTTGCACTCCTTCATTGGGCGTCATACCCTCAAGTTTGGGAGTGACAACTAGTAAGAAATGGGGCGAAGAATATGGACGCATCTTCAAGTTGGAAAGTTGAGGGGGACTACTTTGAAGGATGCAACTGTGATTCTGTATGCCCGTGCATTTTCTTAGCCGATCCAGATACAGGTGACTGCGAACTTACAACTGGTTGGCATGTCGAAAAAGGGAATTACAAGTCGACGAAGCTCGACGGTTTGAATGTCGTCGGAATTTTCTATGCGCCTGGAAATATGGTCAAAGGTCCGAAATGGAAAGCGGCACTTTATGTGGATGAGCGCGCGGATACAGAGCAGGCATCAGCGTTGGGCAGTATCTTCTCCGGTCAAGCGGGGGGATTTTTGGAAAATATCGGAGCTTTGATCGGTGAAGTTCTCGGAGTGAAATCAGCCGCCATCACATTTGAATTGGACGGCAAACGACGAACACTACGGATTCCGTCCGTCCTAAGTATGAACGCGGAGGGAACCGTTGGGGCCGATGCCAATTTTCCGACCACGGTCACAAATCCCACGCTTTATGCCGCCAATGGCTTTGCTCCAGTGATTGCAACATCCACTGAATTGACCTTTGGCGATTACGGCATGAAGTGGGATAACACGGGGAAGAACGCATTTTACTCGCGCTTCAGTTACTCAAACTAGTTTCCTACGAGCAATTGAGTGCGAGGCGACTAACGCCTCTAATAGTCAACCGATCACGCCATTCCGGCTCGCCGTTGATTTCGAGATTAGAAAAGCGTTTTATGAGCGATCCGATTGCGACTTCGGTTTCCAATCGAGCCAAGGATGCGCCCAAGCAATAGTGGATACCGGCGGAGAATGCCAAGTGGCGGTTGGCATTTGGGCGAGCGAGTTGTAGTTCGTGCGGTGATTCAAACATTGCCGGATCATGATTCGCTGCCCCAAGTGAGGTGAGCACGATCGTGCCCGGTTCTACATTTATTCGACCCTCAGCAACGTCAAAATGAACCGGAACCAATGGAACTCGGACAGTGTGTTGAACCGGGCCGTCGAATCGAAGCAGTTCATCGACAATGCTGGCGTTGAACCCATTACTCCGGGCATCGGCAAGTTGTTTGGAATTGCGAAGCAGTGCGAGCGTGCCGTTGCCGATCAGGTTGACGGTGGTTTCATGCCCGGCGATGTACAGCAATACCACGAACGCCATAAGTTCGTGGGTCGTCATCCGTTCGCCCGCTTCTTCAACGGTGATGAGTGAACTCAACATATCGTCGGCCAAATGTTTGCGCCGATGCTCGATAATTTCGGTGAGGTACGGGACTAGTGCTTCCAAGGCATTCTCGGTTGCAACCAGCTCTTCATCGGTCGCCGTAGGCTCCAATGAATTGGTGATGATCTGTGACCATGAGCGAAGTTCATCAACTCGTTCAGTCGGCATATCCAACAAATCGGAAATAACTTGGAACGGAACGGGAAACGCAAGGTCATCGACAAGTTCAAGTGACCCGCGTTCTTGGGCACGGTCAAGAATCTCATCCACGAGTTGTTGGATCCGCGGACGAAGGCGTTCAATTGCGGTTGGTATGAAAGATCTGGAAACGAGTCGACGCAATCGAGTGTGATCGGGCGGGTCCAGATTTAAAATAGACTTTGTTCGCCCTTCATTGCGTTGTCGTCGTCGCTGGCGAGCCGGTGACGACGATTGTTCCGAATATTTTTCGACGTCGCGACTGAAATCGTTGCTCTTCAAAGTGGCAGACACGTCTTCATAGCGAGTAAGCACGACCATTCCAAGGGCCGTTCGGTGAACAGGCTCACTCACCCGGAGCTTGTCGTAAAATGGATATGGATTGGCCCGAAACTGTGGATCAAATGGATTGAAGAGCGGTTCGGTCACTTGCCTCATTGTGTCGCAAACGGCGGTGCCGGGACGTATTGAGTGATTGGCTCCCCGGCCATCACCGTCCACTGTGATCCATTAATTCTCTCGGTGATGGCACGCATCGCAAGATCTCCGGCAATTTCAACGGGCATAATTCCCATCCCAAATGATTTGATGATTTCCTGTGATATCGGCGAGACCAGTGGAGTATCAATGAATCCCGGACATAGTGCACTGATACAAACGCCGTGCGGAGCCAAAGCATCGCCAAGAGATTTGACCAATCCGACGACTCCGTGTTTGGTTAGTCCGTAGATCGGATCTGGGGCAATGGCGATTATGCCGGCAAGCGATGCCGTGGCCACTATATGACCACTTTTTCGAGCCACCATTCCAGGTATCACCGCTCGTGCTCCAAAAACCACTCCATCAAGATTGGTGCGCATGATTCGATGATAAATGTCGTCGCTAACACCTTCCAGCGGGTAGGCGGGGGTTTCCCCAATGACATTTGGCGATGTCGCAACTCCCGCATTCAGCACGACGATGTCAAAGTCGCCTTGCTCTGCAACCAGTTTGTCCCAAGCGTTCGAATCGCTCACATCAAGGTGCGCATATTCGCCCCCGATTTCGCCGGCAATTGCTTTGCCGGCCGTGTCGTTGATGTCGGTGGCCACGACAAATGCACCCTCGCGACTGAATCGCCGGGCTATGGCGGCGCCGATACCACTTGCAGCGCCAGTGATAAGAGCACGTTGATTAGTTAGTTGACCCATGATCGAAACCTTCCTCTATTTTCCGGACGCTGCCGTGGCAAAGTTGTCTAATAATTTGTCAAGTTCGCCATCAGTTATTACAAGCGGCGGACAAAACGTGTTTGTATCTGAATTAATGCCACGGGTAATTGACCCAAGTTGCAACATTCGGTCGCGAATCTTTACGCAGTTTTGATCGGCTCGCAAACCGGCAGCCCAAACCGCGCCGACTCCTCGGGAATGATCAATGATTCCGTCTGCAGCCAGTGCATTGAGTCCCGAAGAGAGTCGGGCGCCGACATGGTTGGCTCGCTCCACAAGGCCTTCACGCTTCATGATTTCAATGTTTTTCAACGCTGCCACACATGCGGCCGCGTGTCCCGAATATGTATAACCGTGACGAAGGAAAAATTCAGGATCGGCCTCGAGCGCCGTTCGTACGTTTGTGCCGACTAACACTCCACCGAGGGGCTGATAACCAGAGGTCACCGCTTTAGCAAAACACAACAAGTCTGGGTTCACACCAAATCGTTGCGCGCCGAACCAAGTCCCGAGCCGACCAAAACCGGTGATCACTTCATCAAAAATCAAAAACGCACCATGTTGATCACACAATTTGCGCAATCCCTCTAAATAGCCGGCGACGGGCGGGTATACACCGCCTGCCCCTTGCAATGGCTCGGCGAGAATTGCGGCCACTTCATGTCCACGTTTCGACATCAGTACCGAGACGGCCTCCAGATCATCGCTGTCGACTTGCATGACATCACCAACGAGTGGACCGTAACCAACTTTGTTGAGAGGCAAACCCTGAGCGCTTGTGCCTCCGTAATTGGTTCCGTGGTATCCACGCATTCGCGAGATGATCAGGGTTCGTTCAGGGTGTCCGGCCTGAACATGGGCGAGTCGCGACAATTTCATCGCCGTATCAATGGCTTCCGAACCACTGTCGCACAGAAATACGCGGGAATCGGACATCGGGGAAAGCGCGCAAAGCGTTTCACACAGTTGCTCGGCGGGTTCCGACGTGAACGGATCAAATGTGGAGTACGTCTCGAGTGTGGATATTTGCTGGGCGACCGCGTCCCCGATTTCGCGGCGTCCATGACCGACCGCGCAATACCAGAGACTTGCCATCCCGTCAATGAGTTCATTGCCGTTGGAGTCCCACACTCGCGCACCCTCGCCACGGACTATGCGAATGAATTCTTCTCGTGTGGGTTTGGCAAAGGGATGTAGAAAGGCTGAGGGCATACGAAAGACGCTAGTTCGTGCCTTCACCTAGAGTGGTGTGCGATATGAAGGGTCTCATTTTGTCGGGCGGTGCCGGTACGCGCTTGCGACCCATTACCCATACAAGCGCCAAACAGCTCGTGCCGATTGCCAACAAGCCAATTCTGTTCTATGGAATTGAGGCGATGGCACGCGCCGGCATTCGTGAAATAGGAATCGTTGTCGGTGAGACTCGTAATGAAATCATTTCTGCCGTCGGCGACGGGACACAATTTGGGGTGAGCGTCACCTATATCCAGCAGGATGCACCGTTGGGTTTAGCGCATTGTGTACTCATTTCTCGGGAGTTTCTAGGCGATGACGACTTCGTCATGTATTTGGGTGACAACATGCTTGAGCAGGGTTTGCAGGAATTCGTTAATGAGTTTGAATCAGCGCGAAACAACGGTGGGTCCAATGCTCCGGCGGCACAAATCCTGCTCTGTCACGTTGCTGATCCGCGACAATTTGGCGTGGCCGAGGTCGACGCCGATGGGCGAGTGGTTCGACTTGTTGAAAAGCCGTCCAATCCGCCGTCCGATCTCGCGCTTGTGGGTGTGTATCTATTTGATCGAACAATCCACGATGCCGTGAGAGCAATTGCGCCATCGGCCCGTGGCGAATTGGAAATCACCGATGCGATTCAATGGCTTGTTGATCAGCACCACACCGTGCAGCACAAGGTTTTGAAAGGATGGTGGATCGATACAGGTAAGAAAGACCCCCTTTTGGAGTGCAACCGATTGGTTCTCGAGGTACTTGAGCCACGTAACGACGGTGACGTCGATGAGAATTCTAAAATTGAAGGCCGTGTGATCATTGAAAAAGGTGCGATCATTCGTAATTCGCGCATCCGAGGACCCGTTGTTATCGGTGCCGACTCCAAGGTGGAGCACAGTTATATCGGACCTTATACCTCGCTTGGTCGTCGCTGTACCGTGGAACACTCGGAGATGGAACATTCCGTGATTCTGGATGGAAGCGTTATTATTGGGATCAATCGTCTCACCGATTCGTTGATTGGTCGCGATGTTCAGGTATTGAGATCTGAACTGAAACCTCGTGCCCTGCGACTTATGCTCGGCGATGACTCGAAAGTTGAGCTCGAATAGATGGCCAAAGTTACGGAGTCCACTGTCATAAAAGGCGTGCAAGTCGTTGAGCCAGAGATGCATGGCGATGAACGCGGATATTTCATCGAAACGTACCGTCGCGAATGGTTTCCACTCGGGCGGGAGATGGTTCAGGGAAATCGGGGAAATCGTCAACAGGGTTGCATTGTCGGATTGCACTATCACCTGCATCAATCCGATTACTGGTATGTGCCGATTGGTCGGTGTCGCGTCGTTCTGCACGATTTGCGCACCGGATCGCCGACCGACGGAGCAACGCAGGTATTGGATCTCGGCGAGCGTCTAGACGGATCCCATGATCATCGTGGAGTTTTCATTCCTCCGGGTGTTGCACACGGTTTTGCATCGTTAACAGATATGGCCATCACATATCTTGTTGATAGCTATTACAACCCGGCCGATGAACTTGGGCTGGCATGGAACGATCCGACGGTACGCGCCGATTGGGGATTCGCTACACCGGTCCTCTCCAAGCGCGATCAGGCTAACCCCACGCGGGATGCGATCTCGCCGCAGTTTCAACCGCACTTCGCCCTGCGAACCTAGGGGATCGCGGTGAAAATTTTCGTCACCGGTGGAGCCGGCTTCATCGGCTCAAACTATGTGCGCTGGGTTTTGGCAAACACCGATCACTCGGTAACGGTGTACGACGCGCTGACCTATGCCGGAAATATGTCGACACTCAAAGATGTAGATGACAGTCCGCGTTTTTCATTTGTCAAAGGCAACATTTGCCAACCCGGGGATGTCGAAGCGGCAATGCGCGGGCATGATGCTGTTGTCCACTTTGCGGCCGAAAGCCATGTGGATCGATCAATTGTTGGCAGTGAGGATTTCATTCTCACCAATTGTTTTGGCACCAACGTAATTATGGATACCTCCCGACGACTGGAGATCGGCCGAGTTGTGCACATTGGCACCGACGAAGTGTATGGGTCAGTTGAAAATGGATCGTCCAAGGAGAGCGATCCGCTCGAACCACGATCACCCTATTCGGCGTCAAAGGCAGGGTCGGATCTCATTGCACTGAGCTATTTCAGTACTCACGGTGTGCCGGTGTCGGTGACCCGTTGTACCAATAATTTTGGTCCATATCAATATCCTGAAAAAGCAATTCCGCTGTTCACTACTAATTTGTTGGATGCGAAACAGATCCCGTTATACGGAGATGGTCTAAATGAGCGTGATTGGTTGTATGTGGACGATCATTGTTCTGGAGTGCACATGGTTCTCGAGCGAGGCTCGGTTGGTGAGATTTACAACATTGGTGCCGGAAATGAAACCGCAAATCGTGAGTTGGTGAACAAGTTGCTGATTTTATTAGGCAAAGATGAATCAAGTGTGTCGTATGTGACCGATCGGTTAGGTCATGATCGTCGATACTCGGTCGACATTGCCAAGATCACCGCTCTCGGTTGGAAGCGCCGCCGATCATTGGATGAAGCTTTAGAGCAGACGGTGTCGTGGTACCGCGACAACCGGTGGTGGTGGGAGCCGCTCAGGTCTCGCGGTCAATGAAAATTTTTGTTACCGGTGCCGGTGGCCAACTCGGTCATGAGCTTGTGCGTGTGGCGCAAGGTTCGGGACACAGCGTCACGGCAAGCGGTCATAATGACCTTGACATCACAAAACCCTCTGATATCAGAGACGCATTTGTTGCCACTCGCCCCGATGTCGTAATTCATGCCGCTGCCTGGACGGCAGTTGATGCTTGCGAGGGTGATGTGGATCGCGCGTTTGCGGTCAATGGAGCCGCAACTAGTTCTGTCGCTAACGAGGCGCGAGATATTGGTGCCCGCGTTGTCTACATCTCAACCGACTATGTGTTTGACGGAGACAAGCCCGGTGCTTACATCGAAACCGATAAACCGAACCCGCAATCGGTGTACGGCGCGTCAAAGTTGGCGGGTGAGCATGCCATGTCGAATCGCGATGCCATCGTTCGTATTTCATGGGTGTGTGGATTTCATGGCCCGAACATGGTCAAAACAATTTTGCGTTTGGCAGACAACCAATCTGAATTGCAGTTTGTGAACGACCAACTTGGTAACCCCACATTTGCCGATGATGTG
>Ga0315281_10012548_pt1 | contig 11532 bp, 11 predicted proteins | sample YL17G07_0_MG_FD_204540 | JGI IMG/M metagenome (GOLD analysis project Ga0315281, IMG submission 204540) | Sediment microbial communities from Yellowstone Lake, YNP, Wyoming, USA - YL17G07_0 | ecosystem: Environmental > Aquatic > Freshwater > Lake > Sediment | place: USA: Wyoming | collected... | reverse complement strand
GCCCCCACACCCCCAGCAGGAAGCAGGGCTCCCTGCACCCGGTATAGGGGTATCGGGATGGGACGATCATGTTCGGCCATACGGTGCGAAAATCGGCTCCAGGAGCGGATCCGGGAATCACCGGCAAGGCCCTGTGCGTACTTGACCCTTTTGTTTTCGCGGCGGCGGTATCGCCGCGAAAACTTACCCGGGAGGTGCGGGGGGACTTGTTCCCCCGCTTGCAGTTCGTTTTTCCGTAGCCTGCTAGGAACCCCATGACCGACATTCTGGCCGAGGCGCGGCGCGCGCTGGAGATCGAAAAGCAGGGCCTGGACGGCCTGATCGGGCGGCTGGGCCCGACCTTCGAGCAGGCCGTGCGCCTGCTGTTCGGCTGCCAAGGCAAGGTGGTGGTGACCGGCGTGGGCAAGAGCGGCCACGTGGCCCACAAGATTGCCGCGACCCTGGCCAGCACGGGCACCCCGGCGTTCTTCCTCCACCCGGTGGAGGCCGCCCACGGCGACCTGGGCATGGTATCGCGCCTGGACGTCGTGCTGGCGCTCTCCAATTCCGGGGCCGCCGAGGAAGTGCTGCGGCTGCTGGCGCCCCTGCGCCGCATGGGCGTGGCCATCCTCGCCCTGACCGGCAATCCGGACTCCGAACTGGCCAAGCGGGCGGAGGTGAACCTGGACGTCTCGGTGGCGCTGGAGGCCTGCCCCCTGGGGCTGGCGCCCACGGCCAGCACCACTGCCGCCATGGCGATGGGCGACGCCTTGGCCGTGTGCCTGCTCAAGCTGCGCAACTTCCGCCCGGAGGACTACGCCCTGTTCCATCCCGGCGGCAACCTGGGCAAGCAGCTCATGACCACCGTGGCCGACATCATGGTGGGCGAGGACGGGCTGCCGCGCGTCGCGGAGACGAGCACGGTGGCCCAGGCCATCGAGGAAATCCAGCGCAAGCGCTTCGGCGTCACCAGCGTGGTCAACGGCCGGGGCGAGTTAACCGGGGCCTTCTCCATCGGGGACTTCATGCGGCTGAACCTGAAGGACCGCAGCTTCGGCTTCATGCCGCGCCCCGTCTCCGAGTACATGAGCCGCGACCCCAGGACGGTGGGCCCGGAGGCGCTGGCCGCCCAGGCCCTGAACCAGATGGAAGCCCACCAGATCCGCGCGCTGTTCGTCGCGGACGGCCGGCATCATCCAATCGGAATCATCGGGATCTACGAGGTGCTGAAGGCCATTGACTATTGATGGCTGACGACTGAGGCGCACACGGCAAGACCGCCGGCGACGTGGAACGGCACTCGCCGGCTTTACTCATCGGGCGGGCAAGCCGCCCCCAGCGCAACGCCCTGATCTGCCGCCCCAAACCCACCTGGGGCGGACCGCTACTGCCCGACGACGACCGCCCGCCGGTTCTTGGCCCAGGCCGCCTCGTCGTGTCCGGGATCCACCGGCCGCTCTTCCCCGTAGCTGATCACCTTGAGGTTGGACGACTTCACCCCTTCGGCCACCAGGGCGTTCTTCACGGCGTTGGCCCGGCGCTGGCCCAGGGCCAGGTTGTATTCGGTCGTGCCCCGCTCGTCGCAGTGACCCTCGATCACCATCTTCATGTCCGGCTGCGCCTTCAAGTGCGTGGCATTGGCGCGGATCACGGCGCGGAATTCCGGCTTGATGTCATACTTGTCGAAATCGAAGTAGACCACCTGAAAAGTAGCCTGGACCGCGGCTTGTTGTGCCGGTTCCGCCTTCATCTCCTCGGGCTTGGCAGCCTCGGGCTTGGCAGCTTCGGCCGGGGCAGCCTCAGACTTGGGAGCTTCGGTCTTGGGCCCCTCGGCCGTCTTAGCCGGTGCCGCTTCCGATTTCTGGGCGGGCGGAGGCGTGGGCGCCGGCTTGGCGGCGCAGCCAACCAGCACCGACAGCAAAGCCAGCGAGACAAGGGCCAACAGGACAGGTTGCTTCATTTGACACCATTTGGTTGCGTTGAGGGCCAGAGGACGTCTTGTTTTTCCCATGCACGGGTATAGGATACATGGGCCACCAATGAAGCACAAGGCGCGTCCGAACGCAAATTTGGCTGAATGCGATCTACGATGGCCAGCCGGGATTCCGAAACTCAGAGTGTGCTCAACTCGATCCGCAGGATCGTGCAGGCCCTGCGTGTATCGTCGCGGGCGGCGGAGCGGCGCTACGGGCTCAGCCTGGCCCAACTGTTCGTGCTCCAGCAGTTGGCCGACGCCAAGAGCCTCTCCCTGAACGAGTTGGCCGAACGCACCTTCACCCACCAAAGCTCGGTCTCGGTCGTGGTGAGCCGGTTGGTGCGGCGCAAGCTGGTGGTGCGGGCGCGCTCGCAGCAGGACCGGCGCCGCAAGCAGGTGGCGCTGAGTCCCAAGGGCCGCGCGATTCTGACGCGGGCGCCCGTGGTTCCGCAAGAAGCGCTGATCGCCACCATCGGCAAATTGCCCGCGGGCGACCTGCGGCGCCTCGCGGGCCTGCTGGAGGGCGTGGTGCACCAAGCGGGGCTGGCCGATAATCCAGCCGCGTTGATGTTTGACGACCTGGCCGGCTCCCGGCGCCGGCAGCCGGCATGAGGTTTGGCCGCCCCTGGCGGTGGCGCGCACACGCCCCCACCCACCCCGTACATCCCAACAGAGCCGACTCTGTCATGATCAAAGATACCCCGCGGTTCCGCAGCGCGTCCTGGTTCGGCAAGACGGACAAGGACGGCTTCATCCATCGCACGTCCATCAAGAACCAGGGCTGGCCGGCCGACCTGTTCGACGGCCGCCCCGTCATCGGCATTTGCAACTCCTGGTCCGAGCTCAACCCCTGCAACGCCCACCTGCGGCAAGTGGCCGAGGCGGTCAAGCGCGGCGTCTGGGAGCAGGGCGGGTTTCCGCTGGAGTTCCCCACGATGTCCTTGGGCGAGCCGCTGATGCGCCCCACCACGATGCTCTTCCGCAACCTGATGAGCATGGACGTGGAGGAGTCCATCCGCGCCAATCCCGTGGACGGCGTGGTGCTGCTCTCCGGCTGCGACAAGACGACGCCCGCCCAGTTGATGGGCGCGGCCAGCGTGGACCTGCCGGCGCTCATGGTCACCGGCGGGCCGATGCTCAACGGCAAGTACAAGGGCCAGGACATCGGCTCCGGCACGGACGTCTGGCGCTTCAGCGAGGAGGTGCGGGCCGGCAAGATGAGCCAGGCGGAGTTCATGGAGGCCGAGGCGTGCATGTCGCGCAGCGCCGGCCACTGCTCCACCATGGGCACGGCCTCCACCATGGCGAGCATGGCGGAGGCGCTGGGCATGACCCTGCCGGGCACGGCCGCCATTCCGGCGCCGGACGCCCGCCGCATCACCGCCGCCCACCTCTCCGGCCGCCGCATCGTGGCCATGGTGCGCGAGGGCCAGCGCATGTCGCTCGTGCTCACCCGCCACGCCTTCGAGAACGCGATCCGGGTCAATGCCGCCATCGGCGGCTCCACCAACGCCGTCGTGCACCTGCTGGCGCTGGCGCGGCGGGTGGGGGTCAAGCTGGAGTTGCAGGACTTCGACCGGCTGGGGCAGGAGCTGCCGCTGCTGGCCAACGTCCAACCCTCGGGCAAGTACCTGATGGAGGAGTTCTACTACGCCGGGGGCCTGCCCGCGGTGATGAAGGAACTGGGCAGCCTGCTGCACCTGGACGCCCCCACCGTGAGCGGCAAGACCGTGGGCGAGAACATCGCCGACGCCGAGTGCCACGACCGCGACGTCATCTACCCGTTCGACAAGCCCTTGCGGCCCCAGGCGGGCATCGCCGTGCTGCGCGGCAACCTGTGTCCCGACGGCGCCGTGATCAAGCCCTCCGCCGCCACCCCGGCGCTGCTCAAGCACAAGGGCCGGGCCGTGGTGTTCGAGTCCATCGAGGACTTCAAGGCGCGCATTGACGACCCGCGCCTGGACATTGACGAGACCTGCGTGATGGTGCTCAAGGGCGCGGGGCCGCGGGGCTACCCGGGCTTCCCGGAGGTGGGCAACCTGCCCCTGCCGCCCAAGGTGCTCGCCAAGGGCATCACGGACATGGTGCGCATCAGCGACGCCCGCATGAGCGGCACGGCCTACGGCGCGGTGGTGCTGCACATCTCCCCGGAGGCCGCCGTGGGCGGCCCGCTGGCGCTGGTGCAGAGCGGCGACCTGATCGAGTTGGACGTCGCCGAGCGGCGGCTGCGCCTGGACGTTTCCGACGCGGAACTGGCCCGGCGCCGCCAAGCCTGGGCGCCGGCGCCGCCGGCCTATCGGCGGGGCTACGCCCGGCTCTACGTGGAGCACGTCACCCAAGCCCACGAAGGGGCCGATCTGGACTTCCTCGTGGGCGGCAGCGGCGCGGAGGTCAACCGCGAGTCGCACTGAGCCGCCCGGCGCCGCCCCCGCTATCAGGATGCGGAAAAACGAACTGCAAGCGGGGGAACAAGTCCCCCCGCGCCCCTCGGATACGTTTTCGGGGCGCGATATTGGCGGCGCCTCCCGCAAGCGTCCGGCGCGGGCCGCCACGAAAACAGAATGGTCAAGTGAGCACAGGGCTTTGCCGGTGATGCCCGGCTCCGCTCCTGGAGCCGATTTTCGCAGCGCATGGCCGATCATGATCGGCCAGTCCCGATACCCCAATAGTGGGTGCAGGGAGCCCCGCTTCCTGCTGGGGCGCTCGGCGCGTTGGCGCCGAGCCAGACAAAAGGGCGGGGCAAAGCCCCCACAAATCCGCGTCCACTCGTATTTCCGCAATCCGCTAGCGCAGGGGCTCGTAGGCCCGCACGGCGTTGCGCTGCACGCCCAGCTGGGCGATGGCCGTCTCCACCTGGTCGCCCGGCTTGAGGAAGGCGGGCGGCTTCATCCCGCCGGCCACCCCGGAGGGCGTCCCGGTGGTGATCACGTCCCCCGGCTCCAGCGTGAAGTGCCGGCTCATGTACCACACCAGGTGGGGGATGTTGAAGATCAGGTCGTTGGTGCTGCTGCTCTGCCGCGACTTGCCGTTCACCTTCAGCGACACGTCCAGGTTGTGGACGTCCGGTAATTCCTCCGTGGGCACCAGCCACGGCCCCAACGGGCCGAAGTTGTGGGCGCTCTTGCCCTTGACCCACTGGCTGCCCTGCTGCTGGAAGCCCCGCTCGCTGACGTCGTTGCAGATCAGGAAGCCCGCCACGTGTTGCAGCGCCTCCTCCGGGGAGGCGAGGTAGCGCAGCTTGCTCTTCATCACGAAGGCCAGCTCGACCTCGTAGTCCAGCTTCTGGCTGTTGAGCGGCTGCACGATGTCGTCGTTCGGCCCGCAGATGCAGGAGGTGAGCTTGACGAAGATCTCCGGCTCCGTGGGAATCTTGCTGCCCATTTCCTCCGCGTGCTTGCGGTAGTTCAGGCCGATGGCGATGAACTGGTTGGGCCGGGCCACCGGGGGCCCCAGGCGCGGGTTGCCCTGCACGGGCGGACACAGGCGCGGGGTTGCCACCGCCTTCAGGCGCTCCATCCCGCCGCAGGCGAAGAAGTCCGGCCCGAAGTCGGAAATCTGATCGGACACGTCCAACCGCGTGCCGTCCGGCAGTTCAACCCCGGGCTTCTCACGCCCGGACTCACCAAAGCGAAACAGTTTCATGTAAAATCCTCTGGAAGGGTGGCGTCCGGAGCGCGCATTGGCGCCCATCCGGAAGGGTCGGGCGTCGGCGCTCGATCCCTGCTACGCTTATCCGGTTTGGACGGGGCGCGCAAACGGGCCCGCCTTGCCGGTCCCGGGGCCGGGGTTGGGTGGTCTACAGGATGCTGGAGCCGAGCATGAACAAACGCATGGCGGACCGGTTCGCCGTCCGCCCCGAGGCGCCCCGGGACCGCCGCGCCGTCGCGCTCGTGCACGATCAGGCCTTTGGGCGCGCCGCGGAGGGCGACTTGGCCGCGGCCCTGAGCGCGGCGGGGGCCGGCATGCTCTCGCTGGTGGCCGCCCAGGACGACTGGATCGTGGGCCACATCCTGTTCTCCCCGGTGACGATCGTCCCGCCTGCCGGCCTGCGCGCCGCGGCCACTTTGGCGCCGGTGGCCCTGGCGCCGGTGGCCCTGGCGCCCATGGCCGTGCTGCCCTGGCTCCAGCGCCGGGGGATCGGCTCGCGGCTGGTGCAGGCCGGGGTGGCCGCGCTGCGTCCGAACGGACACGGCGCGGTGTTCGTGCTGGGCGCGCCGGCCCTGTACGGGCGCTTCGGCTTCGTCCCGGCCAGCGATTTCGGCCTTTGCCGCGAGGGCCACGCTCCCGAGCCGGCCTTCCTGGCGCTGGAACTCACCGCGGGGGTGCTGGCCGGCGTCTCCGGGACCATTCGCTACCGCGCTGAATTTTCCCGCCAATTGCCCCCCGGGTAGGCGCGGCGCCGACGTCCCTCCGAGTCGGTTCAAAGGGGGGGGGCGATTGCGGCACTCGAGGCCCGCATCCGCCCCGGGGCGCCGCCTCTTGCATATTGGCCGGAGGGTGTGACATAAGAAGCCAAGCTGGCCCGAGGGCTGGCGGGGGAATTTCAAGGTATGCGAGACCCGCGGACACGCCGCCGTGCGGAAGCCACGCAGCGCGGATCGGTCCGCGGAGGTCACGGCCCGGAGCGAGACCGGCCGCGAGCGGTTCCCCACACATTCGATCCCAAGGAGGAGTCCCGCATGGCCAAGGCACTGCACATCACGGTGGAGAAATGCACGGGCTGTCTCCAATGCGAGATGGCCTGTTCGTACGAGAAGGAGCAGGTGTTCAATCCGTCCCACTCGATGATCCGGGTGTTCCACTTCCACGACGAGGGCCGCTACGTGCCGTACACCTGCACCCAGTGCGCGGAAGCGTGGTGCATGCAGGCCTGCCCGGTGGACGCCATCAAGCTGGACGCGACCCTGGACCGCAAGGTGGTGGTGAACGCCTCGTGCGTGGGCTGCAAGGTCTGCACGATCGCCTGCCCCTTCGGCACGATCAACTACCAGCCCCACACGGGCAAGGTGGCCAAGTGCGACCTGTGCGGCGGCGACCCGGCCTGCGCGAAGTTCTGCCCCACCGGCGCCATCAGCTTTGTGGACGCGGACATCCCCGGCTACCTGAAGATGAAGGCGTGGGCGGCCAAGACCTCCCCCCAAGTGGCCTAATCCCCCTCAGCGAACGGAGAACGACCTATGGCATGGACAAAGAAGATCCTGCGCGTGAACCTGACCCAGGGGAAGGTGGCCAGCGAGGCGCTGAACATGGATTGGGCACGCAAGTACCTGGGCCAGCGCGGGCTGGCCTCCAAGTATCTGACGGAAGAGGTGGATCCGAAGGTGGATGCGCTCTCCCCGGGCAACAAGCTGATCTTCGCCACCGGGCCGCTCACCGGCACGATGGCCTCCACGGCGGCCCGCTTCTCGGTGATTACCAAGAGCCCGCTCACCGGCACCATCGCCTGTTCCAACTCCGGCGGTTACTTCGGCGCGGAGCTGAAATACGCCGGGTGGGACATGATCATTCTGGAGGGCAAGTCCCCCAAGCCGGTGGTGCTGATCATCGAGAACGACAAGGCGCGGCTGGAGCCGGCCAATGAACTGTGGGGCAAGAGCGTTTGGGAGGCCGACGCCGGGATCAAGCAGCGCTTCCAGAGCCCGGAGATGAAGGTGGCCGGCATCGGCGGCGCCGGCGAGAACGGCGTGCTCTTCGCCGCCATCGTCAACGACCTGCACCGGGCGGCCGGCCGCTCCGGGGTGGGCACGGTGATGGGGTCGAAGAACCTCAAGGCCATCGGCGTGCGCGGCACGCTGGGCGTGGGCAACATCCACAACCCGGCCAAGTTCATGGAGGCGGTGGGCGCGGGCAAGGCCGTGCTGAAGGCCAATGCCGTCACGGGCCAGGGCCTGCCCACCTATGGCACCCAGGTGCTGATGAACGTCATCAACGAGTCGGGCGCGCTGCCCACGCGCAACTTCAAGGAGGTGCAGTTCGAGAGCGCCGGGAAGATCTCCGGCGAGGCCATGCACGCCAAGCGGCCGGACGGCTCGGCGAACCTGCTCACCACCCAGGCCTGCTTCGGCTGCACCATCGCCTGCGGGCGGGTCTCCAAGATTGACCCCACCCATTACACCGTGAAGGACAAGCCGCAGTACCAGAAAGCCTCCGGCGGACTGGAGTACGAGAACGCCTGGAGCCTGGGGGCGGATACGGGCGTGGGCGACCTGGAGGCGATCACCTTCGTCAACTTCCTCTGCAACGAGCATGGCATGGACCCGATCACCTTCGGGGCCACCGTGGCCGCGGCGATGGAAATGTACGAGGCGGGCGCCATCACGGACAAGGACACCGGCTTTCCGCTCAAGTTCGGCTCCGCGGAAGCGCTCATCAAGTGCGCCGAGCTCACCGCCAAGGGCGAGGGCTTCGGCAAGATGCTGGGACTGGGCTCCAAGCGCATGTGCGAGAAGTACAAGCGCCCGGAGATGTCCATGACGGTCAAGGGCCAGGAGTTCCCGGCCTACGACGCGCGGGGCATCCAGGGCATGGGGCTGTCCTACGCCACCAGCAACCGCGGCGCCTGCCATCTGCGGGGCTACACGGTGTCCTCGGAGATCCTGGGCATTCCGGTGAAGACCGATCCGCTCTCCACCGAAGGCAAGGCTCCGCTGGTCAAGGCCTTCCAGGACGCCACCGCCGTGGTGGATTCCTCCGGGCTGTGCCTGTTCACCACTTTTGCCTGGGGCATGAACGAGATTCAGCCCCAGATTCAGGCGGCCTGCGGCGAGGAGTTCACCGTGGACTACCTGATGACCTTGGGCGAGCGGGTGTGGAACCTGGAGCGGCGCTTCAACAACGCCGCCGGCCTGACGGCCAAGGACGACACCCTGCCCCAGCGGCTGCTGAAGGAAGCGGCCAAGACCGGGCCCGCCAAGGGCAAGGTCAACGAGCTGGGCAAGATGCTGCCGCAGTACTATGAGCTGCGCGGCTGGTCGTCCGACGGCGTCCCGACGAAGGACACCTTGCAACGGCTCGGGCTGTAAGGTTTTGGGGCGGCCATCCGGGCGCCCCACGGGTGACGAGGGGAAGGCGCGAGGCGGCGCCTTCCCCTTCTCGTTTCGGCAGCCGGGTGTTTCGGCAGGCCGCCGCAATCCAGACAGGAGCCAAGCCATGCGTTATGTGATCGTGGGTGCCGGGCCGGCGGGCGTCATCGCGGCGGAAACCCTGCGCAAGACCGATCCCGCGGGCGAAATCACCCTGCTCGGCGACGAGTCCGCCGCACCCTACTCCCGCATGGCCATCCCCTACTTCCTGGCCAAGGAGATTCCCGAGGAGGGCATGCTGCTCCGCAAGGAGAGCGGCCACTTTGACGCCCTCAAGATCAAGTACCGCCAGGCGGAGGTGACGGGCCTGCAACCCAAGGCCAAGACCCTCACGCTCAAGGACGGCAGCAGCCTGCCCTACGACAAGCTGCTGATCGCCACCGGCTCGCTGCCGGCCCAGCCCCCCATCCCGGGCCTGGAGGGGCCGGGTGTGCATCCCTGCTGGACGCTTCAGGACGCGCGGGAGATCCACAAGCTGGCCGCTCCGGAGAGCCACGTCGTCCTGATCGGCGCGGGCTTCATCGGCAGCATCATCCTCGACGCCCTCTACGCCCGCAAGGTGAAGCTGACCGTGGTGGAGACCGAGAACCGCATGGTGCCCCGCATGATGAACGAGCCGGCCGGGCTGATGCTGAAGCGCTGGTGCGAATCCAAGGGCGTCGCCGTGCTCACCTCCACCCAGGTGGTCAAGGTGGGGCCGGGCAAGGCGCGGCGCTTCCAGGTGGCGCTGGACAAGGGCCAGCCGCTGGACGCCGACCTGATCATCGTGGCGACGGGCGTGCGGCCGCGCGCCGGGTTCCTCAAGGGCAGCGGCGTGGAGATGGGGCAGGGCATCCGCGTGAACGAGCACCTCCAGACCAATCTGCCGGACATCTACGCCGCCGGGGACGTGGCGGAGGGGCGGGACTTCTCCACCGGCGATTGGGCCGTCCACCCGATCCAGCCCACGGCCAGCGAGCACGGGCGGGTGGCGGCCCTCAACATGGCCGGGCAGCCCGCGACCTATCAGGGCAGCCTGATCATGAACGTGCTGGAAACCGTCGGCCTGGTCTCCTACTCCTTCGGCCAATGGCTGGGCGTGGCCGGCGGGGAGCACGTGGAGCGGCAGGACCCGGAGCGCTTCCGCTACCTGCGGCTCGAGTTCAAGGCCGACCGGCTGGTGGGCGCCATCGCCCTGGGCGAGTTCGACGCGGTGGGCCTGGTGCGCGGGCTGATCCAGAGCCGGCAGGCCCTGGGCCCCTGGAAGGCCCGCCTGCTGGCTGACCCCTATCGCCTCGCCGAGGCGCACCTGGGCCTGAACCGGATGGCCGTCGTGCCGGCCGTGCGGCGGGCCGGCTAGCTCCCCCCGGCGGGTTGCGGAAAAACACCGACCGAGCGCGATGGTTGGAGAAATGGAGGTCTGCACCGCGCTGAGACCCCTCCCCCTAGGGGGAGGGGGTGCCCGCAGGGCGGGGGAGAGGTGGCGGTGTGTGCCCGCATGGTGGGGGAGAGGTCTCGGAACGGTGTGCCCGCAGGGCGGGGGAGGGGTCTCGGCCGCAGGATGTGAGGCGGCCTGCGACCTCGCGCCGTTATTTTCCGCAACTGGCTAACTGGCGGGTTGCGCCGCACCCTGAAACCCGCCTTGGACCCCTATGCGCGTCAACCTCAAGCTCTTCGCGATGCTGCAAGACCTGCTGCCGCCCGGCACGCCGGACCACACCCTGCCGCTGGACCTGGAGGAGGGCACCACGGCGCGCCAGGTGATCGAGCGCATGCGCATCCCCAAGGAGATGGCGCATCTGGTGATGATTGACGGCACGCACTTGCTGCCCCAGGAGATCAACGAACGTCCCTTGCAGGAGGGCGATACCCTGGCCATCTTCCCCCCCATCGCCGGGGGCTAGCCACCGTGCCTCCGCAGCGCGTCCGCAGGGAAATGGGCTTCACCCATGCCGAAATCTTCCGCTACCTGCCGGTGTTGGCGGCCGGCCTCCCGACCCGCGTGGAACTCCGGCGCATCGAGATCGGCGACGGTCCACAGCGGGTAGAGCTGCTGCTGGAGGAAGAACGGGAGCGGGTGCTGAGCGCCCTGGTGCGCATCCCCTACACGCCCGTGGAATTCGTGTTCCACGGCCACGGCGAGGCGGACGTGGCGGACTTCTTCACGCGCTTCGATCGGGTCTACTTCAAGGGCGGGGGGTAGGGCGGCACGGGAAGCGCGCCCTGCCTAGCAGGGCGCGGAAAAACAAATGGCCGCGGATTTGCGGGGGCTTTGCCCCGCCCTTTTGTCTGGCTCGGCGCCAACGCGCCGCGCGCCCCAGCAGGAAGCGTGGCTCCCTGCACCCGGTATAGGGAGATCGGGATGGGATGATCATGATCGGCCATGCGGCGCGCCAATCGGCTCTAGGAGCCGATCCGCACAGCAGCGGCAAATACCCGCGCTTCCTTGGCCCTGCTGTTTTCGCGGCGGCTGTATCGCCGCGAAAACCAAAGACGCCGGCGCGGCGGCCCGCGCCG
>Ga0315281_10012547_pt1 | contig 11533 bp, 10 predicted proteins | sample YL17G07_0_MG_FD_204540 | JGI IMG/M metagenome (GOLD analysis project Ga0315281, IMG submission 204540) | Sediment microbial communities from Yellowstone Lake, YNP, Wyoming, USA - YL17G07_0 | ecosystem: Environmental > Aquatic > Freshwater > Lake > Sediment | place: USA: Wyoming | collected... | reverse complement strand
GATTACCTCCCAAGCTGTGATTAGGTCGTAGCACTCTTCACCAATCGGCTCAGCAAGAATGTTCAAAGCCCTAGTATTAATACCTTGATCCTGAAGTTGCTTGTTTTGCTTTATTTCATAATCAGAATGCGTGACAACCCAGTCTGGGTAGGCCTCATTCAGGAACTGACTGAACCGCCCCATGCCTCCGCCAATATCAAGTGTCCTTGCCTTATTTGGCAGATGACGCTCGAACAGGCTGAAATCGCAACGCGCAGCTCCATGATGATATGGATTATTCAGCGAGACGACGAAGTCCTGTTTATCAAAAGCATCGTATATCGTGGCGACGTCATCCTCATGCGCAACTGGGGACGCTATCACGAGGCCACAACGCTCACATTCATGGTAAAGCGGCCTGGCAATGGGCAGGTATCCACAAAATGGCTGTGACATCCTCAAGGGCAACGGCGTAAGCGCGCTTCCGCAGTGCGGGCATGACTCATGCCAGACCAAGCGGATGTCCTCGCCGAATGCGGCAAGCAAACGAAAAATATCGTCGCGAACCAGGGCCGAAGTGAACTCGTTAATATTCATCTCATGCATATCATCAAGCCGCTCGACGAGGCACAGAAACATCTTGAGCCGTTTGTACTTGTATAAGTTGAATTGATTATTGAACTTATCCTGAGTAAACCAGCGCTTGCGCACCAATGACAGATTAGCGGAATCTACGTCATCAGGCAGATGATTGAGACGCTCGACCGCTATCACCATATCCACCTGGGTGCCCGGGATAGCCCCATCACAAAGACAGACGGCGGCTTCGTTTCGCTGCAAACTATCAACCATTGCCCGGGCAAGCTCGAAATCCGTGATGGGGTTCATGATGTCGCTGATGATCAGATAGCCGTCTTTCCCCCGTTCTCTGAGTATCGAGTTCGCCGCTTCGCGCGCGGCCTCGCGATCTGGCACAAATCTAACTTCGGCCGCACCAGCGCTGTTCAGACGGCGGACGACGAAGTCGTGCACCGTCTTCTCTGCATTCCGGAACCTGAGCCGAGGATGATTTATAATTATAAAATGGCAGTCCTGCATCGATAAAAAAATAGCTTGCGCCTAGTATGGTTCAAAGGTTGGGACCCAACGCCCATCCGCCTTTTCGAATAGTTCTTTGTTAACCCATTTATCTATCACGGATTCGAATTCTTCGCGTGACATGCTGTAATATTTTAAATATGAAGGCACATGTTGCTCGGGATACTCCCCGTCAAATTTCTTTACAATATTCAAGCCCTGTTTACGTGTCATCGCGCCACGCCGTATCTCATTCCCGATCTCACTTGTAGTTCTGCCAAATCCAAATTTGATATACATAAGATAAAAATACAGATGGATGATATCCGTGTCTGTCGCCGAAAAATTTTCAATAGCCCCGATATTTCTCTCTAAACGCTCCTGAAGGCCGAGTTTTTCCTTTGCTACCAGATAATGTTTGTAATTTATAAAATCCTCAAAGTATGACCAGTGGGAAACCTCTGGCTTGAGCGCGTTAATACGATCCGGCGAGGGATAAAGAAACCAATATAATTCCTTTTCTGTAAACCGATCCAGGTATTTGGCCGGATCGACTCCGCTCAGATACAGATTAATGCCGTCTTCAACATCATACGTATGCCGATTCTTTAATTTCGTGGACCCGCCATATTCAGTTTCCCCCTCCTCCGCAAACATGACGAATGGGATATCGTAGTTCACAGCGATCCGCATGATTGCCGTCTGTACGGCAATCATGAAGGCGTGCATTGGAATCCCTTTATTAATGAAGTTTTCCTTGTCAATGATCCTTTCGACAAGAGGATTGGGTGTGATCATTAAATGATCGTAGCCCCGCTCGATAAAATTCTTGATGTTCTGGATTCCAATCGGGTCTTCCATGGGAGGGCGTATGGTGACACACAAGGGATGCATTCCTAACTTTTCTTTTAGCGTATAGGCAATGTACGCGCCATTCTTTCCGCCGCTGTAAGGAACTATCACATCGAAGTTTTTTTTATTGCGTGCGCGGTGTTTCTCGCAGATCGCTTCGAGCTCTTCCCATCGGGGCTTCCAATCAATTTTCTTTTTTTCTTCGGCCCACAGACACGCGTTACAAACACCATTTGCGTCGTATTGAATACGCGGACGTGTATTGGGCATTAAACATTTTGTACAATAAATCAGTTTAGTTCTGTCTTTCACGATTCATCCCTATTCAAATCAAAATATGCTTCTACGGCGTCGCCCGTGGAGAATGGTCGCTCTAAAGCGCGAAACCATCATCGATAATAATGTTTTGGCCCGTCACGTAACGCGACGCATCGGACAACAGGAAAATCAAAGTTCCTGAGATATCCGCTGAATCCAGCATACCTTTCGTGCCGCAATGACTGTTATAGTGCTGCAGGAAGCTTTCCGGCTGATTGTCAAATATGCCACCCGGGGAGATGCAGTTGGATCGCACTCCGTCATGCTTGAAATATTGAGCGAAGTATCGGGTCAGCTGTATAACAGCCGACTTGATCGCAGCATACTCCACGGCGACCGTCATCTTTGTGCCGGCGTAAAGCTCAAAACGCGGGACCATGGTGCCGTAGATTGATGCCAAGTTCACAATGTTTCCGAATCCCTGCGATTTAAAATACAGCGCGAAACGTTGCGCCACGAGAAAGTAGCCGCCCAAGTGCATGCCCAGGTTTTCGCAAAAATCTCCGTACGACACATCTTCCAGCTTGCGGCCCCAGTTTTTATTGCGAGGATAGGCATTGTTCACTACCGCGTCTATTCGACCATGACGGCTGTGGAGCAGCTCGATCAGCGTATTTACCGAATCGGGATCAGTAATATTCAGATGGACGGGATCGGCGCCCCCGGGGCACAGACTATTGATCTCTTGTGCAACTCGTTCGGCTGCAATCAAATCGGCATCGGCGATAATGGCGACTCCGCCTGCATTGGCCACCGCCGCAGAAAATACACGGCCTAAAAGGCCCGCCCCTCCGGTAATTACAACTATTTTCCCGTTCAACATGCGTTGGCGCCAAAGAGTTCCTGATACAAGGCATAGCGCTTGTCGCGAATAGTTGGAAAGCTCTCGCGATAATGCATCGTTTCTGCGGCATCGATGGCGTAGACATCCATTTCCAACGAAGAATAAACAGGATCGATTATCATCCCGTCCGGTCCAACGATCAGGGAGCTTTTTTCGTATTGCAGACCATTGCCATCCTGCCCGATACGATTAACTCCAATCATATACATTTGGTTCTCAATTGCCCGCGCCACCAGCAGCGCGCGCCAATGAGCTACGCGAGAGGCAGGCCAATTGGCGATGCAGATAGCCGCATGGCAATATGGCGCCATGGCGGCGTATAACTCGGGAAAACGCAGGTCGTAACAAATTGAACTGCCCAACCGCATGCCGGGCATGTCCACGTAGCCAAGGGTTTCGCCGGCTTCAAGAACCTTATCCTCGCCTGCAAAACTGAAAGGATGCATCTTGGTGTATACCAGTCTCGAAGTACCGTTCCTACTTGCTAGGCAAAGCGTGTTACGTGGATGGCCCGTCGACTGATCCAGTAAGCACGCGCCATAAACCAGCTCGATATCCGCTTCCCGCGCCAGTTCTCCGAGTTGTCGCAGGGTGTGGGCGTGTTCAGCGGGCTCAGCGATCCGTTTGATGTCAAGCGAGTACCCCGTTAACGTCATCTCGGGATAAATTGCCAAGGCACAACCGCGTCGAACGGCTTCACAAGCCAATTCCCGGCAACGGCTGAAATTCCTGTCCTTGTCCATCCATTGCTGTTCCAAGGAGATCAGGGCTACTTTCATCAGTTGTATTTCCGGAATACTGGCTTCACGGCAGGACCTTCGAGGTATTTACCGATACCGTCAGTCAATGCCTTACCGTAGACTGTAAACGCGCCCCGTGCCGCCTGCAGAGTAAGCTCTAGTTCACGATCGCCATGGGCCAGGCTGATAGTGATCCACGGCATCAGCACCCCGCGACGAACCATCTCTTGACTGAACAACGTACGAAACTCCAGGGAAACTGCGCCACTGGCATCACGCGTGGCGTAGTTCATCAGGACGGGCGCGCCATCCAGACTGAAATGATTCTGCAAACCGCAGTCTTTCGCCGTGCTTAACAGGCCTTCGCGCAGTTTTTCGCCGTAATGCCAAAGGTGTCGGCACACATCCCGTTCACGGTACACCTTCACTGTTTCGATAAAGGCCCCCAGACCGGACATCTCGCCGCCGTGGGTAGTGGACAACAGAAAGGTTCGCTCCGCACCCCGCTGACTGATCGATCCGACTTCCATGATCTCGCGGCGACCCACCAGAGCTGCCACAGAAAAACCGTTCGCCATGCCCTTGCCGAAAGTGCTGAGATCCGGCTCAACGCCAAAGTACGTTTGCGCGCCCTGGAGATGCCAGCGGAATCCGGTAATCATCTCATCCAGTATGAATAAAGCACCGTTGGCACGGCATAAACTCTGAACGGCATGCAAAAAGTTCGACCGATTTTGCGGACATTGATGGCAAGGATTTTCATGCGACAGTTTGTGGTGACATTTCGTCGAGCATGGCGTCAGCGTAGTCGCGGGTTCGAGCATGACACCAGCGACCTGACCCGGATGCTCATTAAACAGTTTTTCCAGAGAAGCGATGTTTCCGTAATCAAAAACCAGTGTAGACGCGGCATGGTCCGACGGGATTCCTCGCGTTAGCGTTGTCGTGCCGATAAACCAGTCGTCGAAGGAAAAGAACGGGTGCTGCCTTGGGATGCAAATATAACGACGACCGGTATAGGCTCGCGCCACTTTGGCGGCTCCTGTGGTCACGTTCGAGCCGTTTTTGGCAAACTTGACCATATCGGCCGAAGGAATCAAATCGACGATGAGCTCCGCTGCCTGCAACTCAGTCGTGGATGCGCGGGTCAGATTATTCCCCTTGAGAATTTCCCTATATGCAGCTTCAGCTACCGAAGGATAGGCATAACCAAGGGTAACTGCCCGTAAGGCCATCCCATAGTCAAGATACTTGTTTCCTTCTGGGTCCCACACGTACGCCCCTTCACCCCTCTCGAGAATCTGGGGCGCATTGGAGGGAAACTGGTCAAATCCACGAGAATAAGTATGTGCACCACCGGGGATGACTCGTAACAAGCGCTCTTGGTTATTCATGAAATATGCTCACTCAACTGCTCCAGACGATAGAGATTCTGCAATACCTGCCAGTCATCTTTAAGACTATTAGGGAAAACTGACGGATCGTGTTTCTCAAGGGCCGTCACAAAATCAGCCATTTCGGCAATATAAGGCTCTTCTGGATTGATATACCCTGTCTCTACCGTTCCACCAGAAAAAACCACGCGAGTCCAATCAGCGTCACCGACGCGGATATAACGCACACAATTTTCGTCGGCACTAAAAACAAGCTCGCCCAAGCTACCGAGCACACGTAGCTCCCGGGTAGCTTTTGGTCGTGAAATCACCTCAATAGTGATATTGGCGAGCATGCCCCCTGGATAGCGCAACAGGCAGTGATAGATATCATCAATGTCGGCGTCCATATCTGTGAGCTTGGTCTTTACACAAGCCATAGGTTCAGGATCGCCAAATACATTGTTGAGCCAAGTTAACTCAAATGGCACAATCTCCCGACAACCTCCCGTATCACGATTAGACACATAGAAATCTCCTACATGCTCCCAAGGGTGCCAATCCGGTAAATACTGACCAGTCAGATAATTTAGATTGAGTGGTTTACCAATCACGCCTGCGGCTATTAGTTTCTTTATATTACGTGGACCCTCTGAATAGCGCATAGTACATGATGGCGCCATGATGATTCTGCTGCCACGAATGCGGTTATACAAAGCCAGGATACGATCTGGCTCAACAACCGAGGCTTCAATAAAGCAAGAAAGACCGCGATCACAGGCATCCCACGCATAATCCATATGGTGCCGCGGTCCGGTAGAGATGATTAGCGCGTCTGGATTGTGGCCAACAAGTGCCGCCTCAAGGTGCTCATAAACAGGGATACCATATTTTGCAATCACTTCATTCCGACGATCAGCGCGCAGATCGAAACCAGCGATTTCCGCCTGACCCAAGGCCCGCAGATTTCTCACCCGACGTTTTCCCATGGATCCCAGTCCAATTATCAGAAATCTCATCTCAGACCCCATTCGTACCTCATGACATTCTCCACGCAGAGGAAGTCATAAATACCATCAATTTCGTAATTCTGGTAACGATGCAGACAATAATACGTGCAACGATTCGGATAAAAAGTGCCCTCAGCAAAGAGGGCTGCTGTTTTGACTATATAGGCCACACCATAAGGAAAGAAAGCCGGAGCATTATCCTGACGGCGCATTTTCTGGCTTAAGTCAGGACAGAACGGCTGAATATAGTCATCTACCAAGCGTTTCATAATCGACGGATGCTCATTGACTTCGCCGACGCTCACGATTGCATCAAACAGATTGCTCTTGTCATGCAGCCTAGAAAGCATATTATCAATATCATTGTCCTCACGAAGAGGCGATGTGGGCTCAAGCAATACAACATAGTCAAATTCCCGGCCTTCCCGCTCTAGACAATAAGAAAGCGCATGCTTGACGACGTCGATTGTCAGCGCAGTGTCCGTAGACAATTCCGCCGGCCTCAGAAATGGCACAGATAAGCCGCAGGCAACAGATACAGCAGCGATTTCCACGCTATCCGTACTTACGAACACCTTATCCAAGTAACGAGACTTCAGTGCCTTCTCGATCGTCCATGCGATAAGAGGCTTACCGCATAAAGGACGGATATTTTTCCCAGGCAGACCTTTGCTTCCACCTCGCGCTGGGATTACGGCCAACACATGCTTGCCTTCAATCATGAGCGCCTCCATTCCACTCCCTCTGTGCCCTCTTGAACTCGTCAATCCTACCCACATCCAGCCAATATTCCCGCAAAGGGTAAGCAACAGTAGTCTCATTGGCAACAATCAATTGCTCAAACAGCGTTGGCATGTCAAAAAAACAATTTGCAGGCAGTCGCCCGAGCACCTTAGGTGAAAGCACATAGATACCGGCATTGACAAAGAACCGTTGCACTGGCTTTTCCTCAATGGCCGTGATTCGTTGTCCATTGAGTTGAACCACGCCAAACGGCACCTGAAAGTCATATTCACGCACCGCCATTGTCGCCACAGCGCCATACTCGTTATGGAAATTCAGCAGACCGTCAAAATTAGCTCTAGTCAGTAAGTCACCATTCATGACGATCAACGGTGAAGTGGGCAGCTGAGGCAACAATGACTTAGCACCGGCCGTCCCCAAACGGCTGCCTTCGTGAAGGTAATGGACTTGCACGCCCCAGCGCTCCCCTCCGCCAAAGTGCTTTTGAATCATCTCTGCCTTGTAATTAACGGAAAGAAAGATGTGTTTGAACCCCTGCTCGGCAAAACTCTCAAGGATCGTTTCCAGAATTGGCTTGCCCCCCACCGACAGCAGCGGCTTGGGACAGTCTTCAGTCAACGGATAGAGTCTCGTTCCCAAACCGCCCGCCATCAATACCACCCAGTTGGGACGCTCCACCGCTCCGATTAAGTCATCCAGCGTCATCAAACCTACAACCTGGCCGGTCTTATCGATCAAGGGCAGATGATGAAAAACCTGGCGACGCATCAGGGCAAGCATCTCCTCACGAGGTGTCTGAGCCAAGACCGCTGTAGGCCGAGGATTCATCACCTCTTTCACCGGAATCTGAAGGCCCTGACCACGCAGGATGGCCCGTCGGATATCACCATCAGTAAGCATCCCTGCCAAACGGCCATCAGCAGCGACTACCAATGCGACTTGAATACCGGATGCATCGATCCGCGCAATTGCATCACCCAGCGGCGTATCAGGAGAAACAACGATATCTTGCCAAAGGTCAATCACGATTACGATCCGGATATCAAGTCCACCGATCTTCGGCTACACCAAATTCGTGACTCTATTTTCATACAGAGCTGCCAATCCATGTTTGAGGTCAACTCGAGTCGTCCAACCAAGATCTTTCTGCGCACGTTTGCAATTCAAGAAAAAACGCCTAGCGGGATTCCTTGCGCCTTCCTCAGCATCTCGGATCAGAACTCTTCCTTTCCCGGTTACTGCTAAACAGGTGTTAGCAATCTCCAGAACTGTCGATGGATGGCCGGATGCAAGATTGAAGGTTTCCCATGCTTCCGCCTGTAAAACACCAGTCACGGCAGTTGCCACATCGGCCGCATGAATCAGATCTATCCTGTCATCGACAGGCGAAGTCAATTCTATGGTTTCATCTCTTGCGGCCGTCGTCAGAAATGCTTTTAACATTTTTGTTGCGGGAAGGCCGGCGCCATAAATCGACGATGGCCTCACAATCGCAAGGCGTAGTCCTTGATCCTTCAGGCGCCGGAAAATGTCCTCGGCCAGAACTTTTGTCAGACCGTAAAACCCACCCAGCACTGAATATCCTGTGGATGCAGTTTCATCGATATCCACACGGTCCGGTTCAGCATAAACAATGGCGCCCGATATATGAACAACAGGCGTAGAACGAGCCAATGCCCATTCTCCCAAATTCAGGCATGATCTTACATTCACGTTGAACATCTTCCCTTTGTCAAATGCCATGGCTCCAACCGGAACCATCGCACCGGCATGGACAACCGCATGAGCGCCTTCAAATAACTTATCCAATTCATCGAATGATCGCCATTGAGCTAGATCCCAGACCTGACTGTCTGACACCTTGCTCAGCTTTTCTGCGCTACGCGCGTATGCCAAAACACGGAAGCCAGCCGAGCTAAGCGCCGACGCGATGTGACGGCCCAGCATACCGCTCGCACCAGTAAGCGCAACTGTTCTCAAAACCATGGATTAACGTATCCCTTGCATTGACCGGGCTTCATATCCATGGCTCCAACATCATCAATGAAAACTTCCTCGTGATATCTCATCGCCAGACCCTTGCGTATTCGTGGCGGCTCGAGGGTTTCCTCATAAAAAAATGCCTTCAATGCCATCGCGGGCTCATTGAAACCAAATTGAGCCCGAATTGCAGTGGTACCTGAAAAACGCGCATTCAATTCAAAGGGGATTGGTCCGGTCGGTCCAACCATGAGCTGGATATTCAGTGAACCAGTAAAGTTGAGGCAATTGCCTATGTTGAGCAAAAGACTGTTTAGAAAAACGAAGTGGTCCACTTCCACATGCCATGATGTTCCACCGCGCAGAGTGCGCCGTGCTGTAAATGGACCAAGCAAAGTGCCATCGGCTGTCTTGAACACGCTGCATGTGTATTCGTTATCCAGCTCTTGGGCAGGGATATCCACGACCCTCTGTAGCATGGGCGCAGGAATCCCGCTCCAGTATTTTGCAAGCATTTGCGAATCATGAAGAATATGCACATGACGAGAAGAAGTGCCTCGCCGGGTCTTAAGCACAACTGGATATCCCCACTCCTCGGCACATTTGACGGCCTCGTCGAACCCAGCGGGCAGGTATGACTCGGCATGCGCTAGCCCATGCTCGCGAAGAAATTCCGCAGTTAGCCATTTATCTTCCGCGATGCGCACGGTTTCGAACGATGCGACAATCACCAGCGCCCCTGTGCGAGCTAACAAAAGTTCCTTATTCACGGAAAAAAAGTTCAGATCGAATTCTGAACCAACCATAACGACATCAATGTGGTACATCAGCAGAAGACCAACTATCGATTCCAGCACATCTGGTGATTCGACCTTGGGAAAAAGAATCGCCTCGTCTGCTCTGTACAAGCCTGCATTCACTGGCGCAATATCAGCGCTAATAATTGTCACCGGTAGCCCGGAAATTCGTAAAGCCTTCATGATTCCCTGACCTACACCGCTTCCGGCTCCGGTTACTAGAACACGACAGTGCTTCCTCATTGCACGTTTTCTCCGGCTAACATCCGCATAATCTCTCCAACCTTTTCCAGAGTATGAGCATTAGAGCCGAATGTGATACGAGCGTCATACTCCTGGCACCACTTTATAAACAGGTGCGGGTCAGGGTGATAATGGGAATTGACCTCGATCGCAACACCATATTCAGCGGCCCTGGCAATCAGGGCGCGGATTTTCACATCCGGAGGCGTGGCATTAAATCTGCGGTAACACATCCCAAACATATGACCGAGAATATTGATCTTGGGGTTTTTCAGTACTGCCCATGACAGCCTGAATTCCATCTCGACCGCTTCACTGGGATTCACATCTCCAAACGGAACAGCCCCACCGTGACCATCAGGGAAACGATGCACGCTGGCCATAATAAAATCACACAAGTCACTGATCTCCGGAATGGTGTCGATCTCCCCGTCGGGGGATTCAACCTTAACCTCAGTGCCTACATAAGCCCGACACGGCGATGTCGGTAATGACCGCACCTGCTTGGCAAAACTCGGAAACCAATCGGTACTAGTTTTTCTGCTGTGCTCACTATAGAGAATCGCATCCAAGCCTAGCTCGATCGCTCTTTGATAGGTCTCACCCACAGTTGCCTTACCATCCGTCCACGAAGTGTGCAGATGTGAATCAATACGAGGCATCCGAGAAAAATCTAGAGTCCGCGCATCAAATATCAGCTGCTGCCTGGTAAATCCAAGCAAAGGATCCTTCTCAGATATTTTTTTCATTCCAGTCGTCCAATTTCTACTCACCCTTTGAGCAATCGAGCTCAATTAGCTCATCTTCGCTGAATGCTCGCGGAGCAGTTCGCCCCAATATAGCGTACCACTGCATGGGCGATATCCCGTTCCCAGGGCGCTTGCAGGCAAGGTTATCAACCGAAAACACCTCGCCCTTGGCAATTGCTCTGGTAGCCACCAAGCTTTTACGGGCCACGGCGCGGTTTTTCCACTCAGCAGCAGTCGGTCGCTTGACGCCATCCCCTCGGGCCTGTTCTACGTCGCGGATCGCGGCTACCAACCGACGCAGTTCATCTGGCTCCAGTGACGCCTTGTGATCTGGCCCAGGAAGCTTGCTGTCAAGCGTGAAGTGCTTTTCGATTACCCGCGCACCCAAAGCTACGGCCGCCACGGAGATATGAATACCCTGAGTGTGGTCGGAATAGCCCACCGTAAGACCAAAAGCTTCCGCTAGCGTGTCCATGGCACGCAAGTTTACCTCAGCATACGGGGCAGGGTATTCCGTGGTGCAATGAAGCAAGATCACCCGATCACGCAAAGCCTGCTGACCCTCAGCGGAGGCAAAACTACCTGCGATAACATCGTAGTCAAGCACGATGCCACGCTGCTGAGTGAAACCGAATGCCAGTATGCCCAATGCCGCTTCCACTTCTCCCAGAGTGCTCATGCCTGTGGAGAGAATCACGCGTGACGCTACCCGCGCAATTTCCAGCAAAAATGGGGCGTTGGTAATCTCCCCGGAAGGGATTTTGATGGTCCTTATCCCAAAGTGCCTCGCAAGCAAGTGCAGGCTATGAAAATCGAATGGCGTAGAA
>Ga0315281_10012546_pt1 | contig 11533 bp, 8 predicted proteins | sample YL17G07_0_MG_FD_204540 | JGI IMG/M metagenome (GOLD analysis project Ga0315281, IMG submission 204540) | Sediment microbial communities from Yellowstone Lake, YNP, Wyoming, USA - YL17G07_0 | ecosystem: Environmental > Aquatic > Freshwater > Lake > Sediment | place: USA: Wyoming | collected... | reverse complement strand
GATGACGCTCCGGGACAAAGACCGCCTCCAGTTCGAGGGCCGCGCCGGGAAACTGCTCTGTTCGCTTCGCTACGCCTCGATCCGCGGCCGGCTCGCCCTGGTGGCCGCCATCCGCAATGACGGCCCCGACGCCCTGGAATCCCTGCGCGCCGGACTCCGTCTGGGACTCGACACTTACATGAGCCACTATCCCCAATGGCTGGACCAGCTCTTTCCCACCCTCATGCGCTGTGAGAAGACCCACTTCTGGGGCTATGCCATGAGCCCGCGCGGGCGCATCCTCGGCATTGCTTCGCCCGATCCCGTCGCCTCCTATCATTTCGCGTACAACGACGGCGGACACCGCATCTACACGATATCCCTGGACCTGCTCAATCCTCTGCCGCTGCCCGCGCGCCATCCGCAGGATCTCCACGGCCCGGCCCCGGCGCAATCGCGCGAGTGGACCATCTTCCTCGGCGAGTTGGCTTCGCTCGACGACGTGAAGCCCGCCCTGGCGGATTGGACCGGCGCTCCTATGATTGATATGGACCGCTACACCGTTGAACCCGGCCAAACCGCCCGCATCGCCATCCTGGCTGGCGGCCCCGTCACCCTCAAAGCGACGCCTCCCGGCGGCGAGACCGCTGGGCTGACTCCGCCCCGCCGGGAGGCCGGCGCCCTCCATTTCGACTATCAACCGACGGGTGCGCCGGGCGTCTATACGCTCACGGCAACGGGCGCGAACGGAAAAACCGCGGAAGCGAGACTCTTCGTGCGCCGCCCCTGGTCCTGGTATCTCCAGCACGCCCGCAAGGAGGCGATCCGCTGTCCCCAGAAAGCCTCCTCCCACATCGAGACCTACTACGGCTGCTTCTCGCAGTTCCTCGCGCAGGAGCACTTCCCCGATCCCGCGCTCGACGCCCAGTCCAACGCCAGGTTCGAGGAAATCTATCCCCTCATGTTCGACCCGGACAAGAAAGTCCCCAAGACCTTCCCCAACCGGATTCAGAACACCGCACTCACGTGCTCCATCCTGGTGGACCGCTTCCAGGCCACGGGCGATCTCTGGAACATGGAGCAGGCCGCGGGCCTGGCTGATTTCCTCCTGAAGAACCAGGACCCCAAGACCGGCGCGTACAAGAACGGGAATACCCACTACACCTCGGTCGCGTACGTCGCCAAGTCCATTCTCGAGACGGCTCTGGTGGAGAAGGAACTGAGCCGGAAAGACCCCATCTGGGCGGAACGCTACCAACGCCACTACGAATCGGCCCGCCGCGCCATTGACGACCTCGAGCGCAGCCGCGACAACGTCCAGACCGAGGGCGAGATGACCTTCGAGGACGGCATGATCTCCTGCACTTGCCTTCAGCTCGGCATGTTCGCCCTCCTGCAGGACGATCCAGCCCTGCGCGCCAAGTGCCGCGATGCCGCGCTCGACGTCGCCCTCAAGCACCGCTGCCTCTCTCAAATCCTCATCCCGGATTGCCGCATGAACGGCGCCACCCTCCGCTTCTGGGAATCCCAGTACGACGTCAAGATGACCCCCAACATGATGAACTCGCCGCACGGCTGGTCGGCCTGGCGCATCTACGGCATTTGGTATCTCTACCTGCTCACCGGCCAGGAGGAATGGCTGCGCCAGACCATGAACGCCCTGGGCAGCTGCGTCCAGCTCATTGACACCGACACGGGCCGCCTGCGATGGGCTTTCGTGCCCGACCCCTACATCGAGGCACGCGTCTTCCGGCAGGACCCGGCCCGCCCCGGCAAGGGCGTGTATGCTCACGCCATCATCGGCGAGCAATACGTGGACATGATCAGCGACTGGTACCAGGCGCCGCCCAACACCTGGGTCACCGGCTACTGGGGCGATAATGACGGAGGTTGCTGCGACAACGACGTCCATGAGATCTTCAAATGCCTGGAGGAGGTGGCGCTCACCTCGGCCTACGTGGTTGAGCGGCCCGGTGGCGAGCTGGCCGCCTGGAACTGCACAGTGGAGAGCAAAGAAGGCGCTTTGTCGGTAAGCCCTGCCGAGAGCATCGTGGAGAAGGTCCACCTGAACCTTCAGAAGCCGCGCCGCGTGACGGTCCGCTTCGGCCGCGGCGCCGTCTCCGCCGAGTGCAAGGGCATCCAATGGATGGAAGCGAAGTCGGAATGACGAACGCTGATCAAGCCAGAGCGGCAATCCGCGCGGTAAGATTGCCGGAGCCGGGGTTGTACTCCACCAGGGCGGCGGTGGGGCCGGCGCCGGGGCGGGGGAGGGAAGCGGAACCGGGGTTGACGAAGAGCACCCCGTGGAGCAGTTCGTTCACAGGGACATGGGTGTGTCCGAACAGGACGAGACGGGGTTTGTCGGCGGCGAACTCGCGATAGAGCCCCTGCATGATCGCGTCGTTGCTGTGGCCGAAGCGGGAGCCGTGATAGAGGACGACGGTCCCGAACTCGGCGGCTTCGATCACCTTCTCGGGCCAGGCCCCCGCGATGGACCACGGGTCCATGTTGCCATACACGGCGCGCAGGGGAGCGATGACCTCCAGGTCCATCAGGCATTCCTGGGAACCCGCGTCGCCGCAGTGGTAGATGCGCCGCACCCCCTGGAAAAGGTCGAACACCGCGGGACGAACCGAACCATGCGTATCGGAGAGGACGCCGTAGCGAAGGATCTCACCCATGGCCTTGTTCTCCTTGAGAAAATGGCCTCTGGCAGGAGCTTCCCTTAATACTAAGGGCGGGGGGCGGGAATGCAAGAAAAATCACCGCTAGTGCTTTTTTGGCTTGACGGCCCCGCATGAAGACTGGTAGCTTAGCTTTGTTGTTTTGCGGGGCTGGGATTACTTCTTCTCCTGAACGACCGGATGGAGGGGTTGTTGTTATTGAAATAACATAGATTCACACACTGGCTGCAAGGGTCCGACGGACGCATGCGCTCTTTCACCAAACGCCTTTTCCCCGTCCTTTTCCCAGCATTCATGCTGTTGGGCCTTTCCATTGCGGCCGCCGGCGCCGCTTTGCCTTCGCCCCAACTCCCCAAGGACAGTCTCCAATCTCCGGGAATCCAACTCATCGGGATAGTGAACTCCGAATCGAAGACGCGCGCCCTGATTGCGATGAAGGGAATGGAAGACGGCGCCCTCATCGGCGAAGGGGACTTGGTGGGCGGCTACACCGTTCTGCGGATCGGCGAAGAGACGGTGGAACTGGGAAAAGGGGAGGATCAGCGGGTTCTGGCCATCCCAGGCGTGGAATGGCTGAAACCCCTTGCGGAGAAGATCCAGGTAGCCAACCGTCCTTCTGAGAGAAAAGACGGTGGCGAGTTGGGCGAGGCTTTGGCCGGGAGCGTGAAGACCCTGAAGGCCGCTTCCCCAAGAGGCGACAAGATGGCCGAGGCCGGGACCAGGAACCCCGCGCCCACCAACCAGACGCCCAAGTTTCGCAGGCCCCTCGATGGATGGGTTACCTCTCCATTTGGTTTGCGCCGCGCGCCGAGGACGATCTGGGGCGTAAAGGGATCCGAACGGCATGAGGGCGTGGACATCGCAGCTCCTGAAGGAACCCCCGTGTATGCCGCTGCGGTGGGCACGGTCCTCGAATCCGCGGGTTCCGCGCTCGATCCCCGGGGCCGTCACATTATCATCCAGCATTCCGCGGGCTACGAAACCCGTTATTACCACCTTTCCCGCCGCTACGTGAAAGCGGGGGACACCGTAAAGGCCGGCCAGAAGATCGCTTCGGAAGGCAGCACGGGATCCTCCACGGGTCCTCACCTGCATTTCGAGATTCGCAAGAACGGGGTCGCGCTCAATCCCGCACTCTTCGTTTCCTCTCTTCGCGGACGCTGACAACAAACACGCATTCCTTGGAGCAGCGGAGCCGCAACCAAACACCAATCTGTCCGCCCCCGCCGCCAACGCGATTCCCCGCCGACATTATGCTCCCCCACGTCAACATGCCCCCGCTATGTCATTGCGAGCGCAACGAAGCAATCTCCCTTACCCCGCGATCCGAGATTGCTTCGCTGCGCTCGCAATGACATAGCGCGTGTTTTCCGCGCGGCGGCCAGGCTTCTGCAGAATGCTGCCATTGAAAGACTCGCGAGGAAGGATGCGCGAGTTTCTTGTTCAGAAAACAGGAAAATGGAGAATAGTAGTACGGATTACGCGGACATGTTTTGGCATCAGGATCCGGTGCCCTCCCGCGTACCCCCTCTTCCGCGACGTCGTTCTCCGAGTAGCGCGGGCGTCCCCGCCTGCGAAAGATCCTGCGTACCCATTTTTCCGCGACGTCGTTCTCCCGAATTGGTGGCGCATGTTGATTCTACGGATGTTGATTTTCCTTGGCAAAGAGGAATTTCTCCCCTATTATTCGAATTGGGTGTGAACCGGCGAAAGCCCGGAGGGGAAGGAAGCGGATGGCATGTTAGTTGCTTTTCCTCAGGGATGGATGGTGGAGAAACCACTGCGGGGGCAGTATTTGACAGGTTTTGCCTTGCAAGTGGGAAACTCTTCCATTGCACCGGAAGAACTGGTTCCGATGCAGGAGGATCTGGAATGCGCGTCAGGACTGTTCTTTTGACCCTCGTGGCGGCAATGTTTGCCGCCTGTTCCCGAAACCCTGTCTTTGTCCCATTCGAAGGCCGCCCCAACATCCGGTTTCCGGGCAAACCAACTCCTGGCGAGCAGGGATACCTACTCGGCACGGGAGACCGCCTCAAGTTGACCGTTCGCGGGCTGGACGAGTTCAACGGGGAAATCGCGGTGGACCGGATGGGTAACATTCGCCTCCCCTTCACTTTCCAGGTCGTTTACGCGGAAGGGCTGACGGTTCCCCAACTGGAAGCGCAGGTAGTGGAAGCGCTTCGCCCATACATTCGCCGGGAGCCGGAAGTCCGGCTGGATCTGATGGCCCCCAACAGCAAGTTCGTCTACGTGCTGGGCGCTGTGGCCGGGCCCGGGAAATACCCCATCCGGGACGAAAGGCTGGACGTGCGCGAAGCAGTGGTTCGGGCGGGATGGCCGTTGCGCGGCGTGGCGGCGCTCAACCGAGCCAAGCTCGTCAGCTCGGAACCAGACCGCAATGCAACCCGCAGTCTCCGCTTGCAGGATATTCTCTATAGGGGAGATCTGACCGAGAACTACGAGTTGAAAGAAGGGGACGTAGTCTGGGTCCCCTACACATACACGGCCGACTTCGTGTTCCACGCGAAGCTGATGCTCGAGCCGTTCGCCGTTCTGCTGGGGTTTGACGTCACGGCGAACCGCTTGAGCTATGCTCCACGCCCGGTCCGCAACGAGGATAACCGCGAATGGGAATATAACAATGAAAGCGGACGCGCACGCGGATATGGATCTGGATACTAAGATCTGACCGCTGCAAGGAAGCGACCATGCCTCTTCAGGCAAGCCAGATGAGTGTTCATGAGATTCTGGAAGTGATCTTCCAGAACAAGTGGCGCTTCTTGCTGTCCGTCTTTCTGGGGCTTTCGATCGCGTACCTCTACACAAGTCTGACCGACAAGGTCTATGAAGCCAAGGCGGAAATCAAGATTAATGACCGCAGCGCGAATGAACCCCTGCTCCAGGGCCTCGGGGTGACCACCACCATGGCGCAACGCTTCACCACAATGCGCAGCCGGCTGCTGGCCCCGGCCGAACTGAAGAACACGGTTCGGCAGATCCTGAGCGATCCCCGCTACCAGGGCCAACGGCCTTCCCTGGAGAAAGACGCCAAGGCCTCCGACGCCGCGCGGGAACTATCCGGATCTGTATTCATGGATATTCGAGGCGGCGTACTCACAATCCGCGCGGAGCGGCAGAACCCCGATGAAGCCCTTGCGGTCGTGGAGACCCTGGAACCCAGCGTTGAGGCGGAACTCCAGCGTTTCAGCGGCGATCGCCTCACCTCGATCACCGGGACTCTTGCCGGCCTTCTCGAGAAGTACAAGAATCTTCTGACGAAGAATGAGGAGGATCTTCGGGATTTCAAGTCGTACAACCAGATAGATCTGGCCGGCACCCAGGAAGACATGTTGAGGATGGCCAACGAATTGGACGCTGTTTCCGAAAGCCCGAAGGGCCTCTTGGCGCGTCTCATCAGCCTTCTGGATCGCCACTCCTCTAACGAACTGGAACTGCAGGCCCTGAGCGCCAAGTGCGCCGCGATCGAATCCCAGATCCAGGCCGAACCGGAGTTCCGCGTCAAGGAGTTCACCACCGGGCAATCGGAGATGCACAAGCAAATGGAGGCTCTTCTTGCGAAGGCCCTCACGGAGCTGGAAACCATCCGCAAGGATCGTTCGGACGAACACCCGCTTGTCCGCGAGAAGATGGGTGAGATCGCCCGCTACCGCGCCAAACTGGAGGAACTGGGCAGCCCGGTTGTCCGCGAGGAACAGAAAACCGCCAATCCCGTCCGCGAAAACCTGAAGATCCAGTTGGCGAGCCTGAAAGCGGAAATCGAGTCGAAACGCAAAGAACAAGAGCACCTGGTGTCCCAATCGAAAGAGCTCCAGATGCGGGTTGCGAAGATACCGGAGAAGGAACTGGAAAGGATGCGCATCAACAGGGAAGTGTCCATCCAGCAAAGCATGTACAACGATATCCACATGCGCTACGAAAAGGCGAAACTCACAAGATCCCTCGAGGAGGCGGAAACCCTGACTTTTGAACGCCTTGGCGCTTACGCAAACCGGGATCCCATCCGCCCCAATTCGCGGTTCATCCTGCTCATGGGAACGTTTCTGGGAATGGCGTTTGGCATCGCGTGGTGTTTCCTGAAGGAGTTCACCGACACCTCGTTCCGCAACCTGGAGGACGCGAGCCGTTTCCTGGATCTGCCCATTCTGGGAGTGATTCCGGAGATGGCCGGCATTGCCCGGCGCCAGGCGAAGCGGCGCAGGCGGGCAACCGCATAACCGCGAGAATCCCCGGGATTGCCCGGTCCTGGGTTATCTGAGGCGGGAAAGAAGGACACTATGTATCTCGAGCATTTTGGGCTTCGCGAAGAACCTTTCCGGATGACGCCCGATCCGGCGTTCTTCTTCCCCAGCAAACAGCACCGGGCCGCAATCGCCGGCCTGATCTACCTCGTCGAATTCCGCAAGGGATTCGGCATACTGACCGGCGGGATCGGCACGGGCAAGACCATGCTCTGCCGTATTCTTCTGTCCCGCCTGGGCAAGGATACGCAGACCGCGCTCATCGTCCACCCCCCGCGTAAACGCGGAGATCTCCTGCTGGCCGTCATGGATGAGCTCCAGATCGACACGGAAGCGCGTGGCAACTACGCCCGAATCGAGCAGATTCAGCAGTATCTCATCCAGCAGCTCAACGAGGGGGGGAACGTCGTGCTGATCATTGACGAAGCCCAGCACCTGGACATCAACATGCTCGAAGAGATCCGCATGCTTTCGAACATGGAGACCGAGAAGGAGAAGATTCTCCAGATCATCCTCGTGGGGCAGGAGGAACTGCGCGACACGATGGCTTCCACCGACCTTCGCCAACTTCGACAGAGGGTGGTTGTGAACTGTCATCTCGAACCCTTTTCCTTCAGTGACACTTGCGAGTATATCCAGCACCGCATTGACGTGGCGGGCTTGCCCGGCGTGGAACTCTTCGAAATGAATGCCGTGCAGATGATCCACGATTTCTCTCAGGGGGTGCCGCGCCTGATAAACGCGGCGTGCGACCGTTGCCTCCTCGCCGAATATGCAAAACGCTCCGGCAAGGTCTCCTTGGATACGGCCCAGGCCGTCCTGGCGGAGTTCGCGCGTCTGCACAGCGCCCCCAAGCCCGTTACTGCTTTCAGACGGCCGTTCTCGGTGGGCCGGTGACAGGGGAACTGTCTTGAGTAGATTCCTGGACCAGATCCGGAAGGCAAAAGAAGCACGCGAGGCGGCTCTCAAGCGCGGCAAGACGGAGAGGGAATCTGTGCCCGTCTCCCAGGGCGCCGCGTGGGCGGAACCGCCGTCCGGCCCACAGGCAGCCCCGCCCGCCCCCGATCTTTTCCCCAGGGAACTCGAGGAGGAGCGCCGCGGAGCGCTCGAGATCCCCAAGGAACCCACGCCACCTCCTGTCCGAACATTCCCGGGCGAACTCGAACAGGAGCGTCCCGCAGTCTCCGAACGCCCTGGAAAACCCGTGGAATCTCCCGCCCTCTTCCTGCAACCGGAGGAACTGCGGCCAGCGGTTCTGGAGCCCGTGGTCTTGACGCCAAGCGCTTCTGAGGCCAAGAGGCCAGCCCTCAAAAGTGGGGAAAAGGCCAAGGAGACAGCAATGAACGAACCCGAGACCTCCGTCTCGGTTCTTCCTGAGCCGCCACCCGCGACCGCCATTCCCTCAGCCGGCGTTCCCCCAGGCACTGGCGCCCCTCCCGTCTCCCCGGATGCCGTTCCCGCTCCAACCGCTGCCTCTCGTCTCCAAGAGAGGGTGCCGGCGGTTCCCCTCTTTCCCCGGGAACTCGAGGAGGAAGCGCTGTCATCCGCAAAGGACGCCGCCGGGGGGAAAACAGAATCGGTCCTGTTTGTTCAGGCGGGCAGGCAGGCGGAGGCGCGTTCTCCTCAAACTCCCCATAGAGCCCGCCGAGCTAAAGGCGAGATCCCAGTTCCAGGACCGGAGCCGGACCCGGCATTCATCAACCGAATTGTCCGGGTGGCTCCCCGGCCCGACAAGAGGGTGCTTGCTTTCTATGATCCCAGGCACCATATCTGCGAGGAGTACCGTCTGCTCGGCAAGAATCTCCTGCACACTTTCTCCAACGGTTCCGAGAACCTGAGGCGGGGCAAAGTCATCATATTGACCAGTTCCGTCCGAAACGAGGGCAAAACGCTCACCTGCATGAACCTGGCGCTCATCCTCGCTGAGGACTACAAGGACCGCGTGCTCCTGCTGGATGGGGATATGCGGCATCCCAAGCTACATCGTTACCTGGGTTTGCCTCCCTCGACGGGTTTCAACGATCTGCTGGCCAGCAGCGCGCCCGAGAGGATTCTGACGGACTGCCTGGTGCGGACGGACACCGGCTTGCACCTCCTGACGGCGCAGTCAACGAAGAACAATCCCGCCCCTTTGCTGGACAGTCCGAACATGACGCGCCTCCTGGACCTGCTGCGAGACCACTACTCCCTGATCATTGTAGACACGCCCCCGGTTCTGCTCGCGACCGATTCGCTGACCCTGGGAGCCCGGAGCGACGGGATGCTGTTTCTTCTCAGGGCCCGCAAAACCAAGCGGGAGCAGATTCAGGAAGCCCGGCAGCGAATCGCGCGGCTCGAGATCCGTTTGCTCGGATACGTCATCAACAACGTGAGGACCTTCCTGCCCAAGATCTGGAGCCGCTACTACTACGGGGAGTATTGAGAAGATAGTGCTGAGGACTGAGTGCTGAGTGCTGAGGATTGCGGATTGGGGATTTGGGATTGCGGATTGCGGATTGGGGATTTGGGATTGTGAATCATGAGTTCATAATGATGGTCACTCAGCACTCAGTCCTCAGCACTCAGCACTATCTTCTTCAGCACTCAGTCCTCAGTCCTATCTTCTCAGTCCTCAGCACCCAGCACTCAAAAGGGAAACCGAATGATGTGGCTGCATCCGGCGTTCTGGATTCCTCTTGGTGTCCTGTTCTTCACCTACTTGGGCTATCCCGCCCTGCTGGTCCTCTTGACCGCGTTCCGCGGCAGGGACTGCGTTCCCGGGAACTCGTTTCAGCACTCAGCACTCACCACTCAGCCCTCAGCACTCACCACTCAGCACTCAGCACTCAGCACTCAGCCCTCAGCGCTCAGCACTCAGCACTCAGCACTCCATTGAGCCCTCCGTGAGCCTGCTGGTGCCGGCCCGGAACGAGGCGGATCACATCGAGGCCAAAATCCGAAACTGTTGCGAACTGGACTACCCTCCACAGAAGCTCGATATCATTGTCATAGACGACGGTAGCGGGGATGGAACGGCTGGCCGTGCCGAAGCCGCGTTTGAGAGGCTTGCGGCGGCGGCTGACGGCGGCCCGCTCCCGACGCTGAGGGTCCTTAGGCAGCCACGCCGCCTTGGAAAGGCGGCCGCCCTCAACCGAGGTGTGGGGGAGGCACGCGGCGAGGTGCTGGTTTTCTCCGACGCCGACAGCCTGATCGCTCCGGGCAGCCTGAGGCCGCTGGTGCGTCCCTTCGCCAATCCCGTGGTGGGATGCGTTGCCGGCCGGTACGTTCCCGGAGGCGTGCGCGGGGCGAATGCGGCCGGGGCGGGTTTCTATTGGCGGTACGAGAATTTCCTGAGGCGCAAGGAAAGCGAGTTCGGAGGACTGCTGGGGGCGTCCGGGGCGCTCTACGCCGTGCGGTCCGATCTCTACGAACCCCTCGACCCCCAAGTCATCAACGATGATTTTGTCGTGCCTATGACCGTTTCATCAAAGGGGTACCGCACGTTGCTGGAGCCCGAGGCTACGGCCGTGGAGGACGAATCCGAGAATGCCAGGATGGAGTTTCCGCGCCGGGTGCGCATCATGGCGGGGAACTGCGAACACCTCTGGATGTTCCGCGGGCTGGCGCTGGACTTCGGGCGTGGGCGCGCGGCCTTTCAGATGTTCTGCCACAAATTCCTGAGAGTTGTTTCCCCGCTGTGGCTGATTGTCCTGTTGGCCGCCAACGGCGCCCTGGTCTACCGCTCCGCCGAGCAGCAGCGCGTGAGTGCCGCCGCCGGGCCGGATCTTCGTTTCTCTCTTGCGTTGTATGGAGCCTTCCTCTTCCTGCAGTTGGCTTTTTATGCCCTCGCGCTATTGGGATATCTGACGAGGCGACAGGGCCGTCCCGTCCGCATTTTCACGCTTCCGTACTATTTTGTGATGCTGAACACCGCGGCGTTGGCGGGAATCTACTACTTCTTTCTGAATCGGCGAGGGCTTCCCTGGGGCGCCCGAGCTTCCTCCGGCCCCGACCGCCTGCGGCCCGGTGGTGAATAGGAAGGCGCGAGAATGGCCACACGCCTCCAGCTCGACAATAACGACCCCGACGAAGAGGTACAGCAACCTCCCAGCGACCGCATATTCTATATGGCGATCCTCGCGGGCGTATCCGCCTTCTTCGTGATCACGTATCCCTATCGCGAAGTCCGGATACCCTCCGGCATTCTCGCCACTATCGCCTTCCTGGCGGTGTGCGGCCTTATGCTCGCCTCCTATCTGCGGCCCCAGTATTACTGGAGCAGCATCGCTTTCTGCGTCTACATTCCTTTCAGCGGGGAGTATCCTGGAGACTTCGGAAACATACTGAAAGGCTTCAACTTCACCAATATCCTCATTCTCCCCGTCATTCTTCAGTGGGCAATGCAGCGCAGCTACATGAAGGAGCGTCTTCTGCGTTTCAACGCCCCGGATCTGCCCCTCCTTCTGTTCTGTTTCTTCAGCAGTATCTCGGTCCTGCGCGTTGGCATCGAAGCGGGCGGCGTGCCTTTCATGGACCAGTTCATCCGCCTTAAGCGCTGGTTGTTTCCTTTCCTGCTCTACTTCCTTTTTGTCAACACCAAGCGCAACGAAAGAGGCGTGAAACACCTGATCG
>Ga0315281_10012545_pt1 | contig 11534 bp, 10 predicted proteins | sample YL17G07_0_MG_FD_204540 | JGI IMG/M metagenome (GOLD analysis project Ga0315281, IMG submission 204540) | Sediment microbial communities from Yellowstone Lake, YNP, Wyoming, USA - YL17G07_0 | ecosystem: Environmental > Aquatic > Freshwater > Lake > Sediment | place: USA: Wyoming | collected... | reverse complement strand
AGATTATTGGAATATACCTAATGAAATATATGCCGAAAATGAAATTAAAGTGGAACCTTATTATATTGTAACTAAGCTTCCGGGGCACCAGAGAGAAGAGTTTATCCTGATGACTCCTTTTACTCCATCTGCCAAGGATAATATGATTGCCTGGCTGGCCGCCAAAAATGACCAGCCGGAATATGGGAATTTAATCGTCTATAAATTTCCTAAAGAAAAACTTATTTATGGACCGATGCAAATTGAGGCACGAATTGACCAGGATTCGGAGATTTCTCAGCAACTGACCTTGTGGGGACAGAAGGGTTCCACGGTTATCAGGGGAAATCTACTGATAATTCCTATAGAAAAATCAATTATTTATGTTGAGCCATTATATTTGAGAGCTGAAAAAGGCGAAATACCAGAACTAAAGAAAGTAATTGTCTCCAATGGCTCTGATGTAATGATGGGAAATAATCTGGAAGAGGCCTTAGAGAAGCTCTTTGCTCGAACTTTTAAAGAAAAAGAAGCCGTAGTAACCGTAACTGGTGAAGAAAAAACTCTTAAAGATTTGGTCCAAGAAGCAGCAGAGTATTTTGAGAATGCTCAAGGATTTGCCCGTGCAGGTGATTGGGCAAAATACGGAGAAGAATTAAAGAAATTAGAAAATACTTTGAATTTATTAGAAGAGATGAGTACAAGAGAATAATATTTAGTTGGCCAGTTAACCAGTTTACCGATCTGTTAGTCAGGTTAGTTGAGTAGTTACTTGGTTTACAGTTTTCAGTTATTGTAGGGGCGTATTGCAATACGCCCCTACTTAATATTCGATTAAACTAAACTATTAGTAGTATTAAAGTTGAGGGGGCGGATTTATTCGCACCGCTCTTTTACTAATTACATAATTACATATTACATAATTACTGCATTTTATACGCTAAATTTATAATTTTCGCTTCTAATTTTTCCAGATCCAACAAGGCAATAGTGCTTTTTCCGCTAAGCCAGCCCCCGCATTCTCCTGGATTTACGATAATAGTCTTTCCAATTTTACGCAAATCCGTACGATGAGTATGACCATAAATGATTACCTCATATTTTTGGCTCTCTGCAAGGGCATCTATTAGTTTTTCTAGGTGCAGCATAATTAGGTTTTTATGGTTTAGGTTCGTCTGATATGGTTCAGGAAAAAGTTCTCCAATTCCCTTAAATTTTTCTTGTAAGTAAATTTTATCTCCATCATTATTCCCAAAGACTCCTTTTAGAGGGCAGTTTAAATTTTTAAATTCTAAGCAAGTAAAGGGGGAGACAAAATCACCAGCATGCAGAACCAGTTCAACTTTTTCTTGGTTGAAAATTTCCACCGCTTTTTTTATCTGAGGTAAGTTATCATGGGTATCAGCGATTATTCCAATCTTCATTTGGTTATTACTTCCTAATGTTTTTGATAAGAATTCAAATATCTATATTTAGAGGTAGAAGTCGTATCATTCAACTTAGATAAGTTAAATTCCTCTATTTTTATTTATTTTATATTAAGAAATGAAAAAAAGAAAGCTTTTATAAATTTATAAAAATTAAAGAATAAAAAAACTTTTATAAAAAAGAAGGATTTTATTATATTTATGTAGTATAATATGGTTATTCCCAAAAAGCCAAAAATATTTTCAACAGACTTCGTCTCGTATTGCCTATCGCGTATCGCGTTGGAAATAAGATTAGTTATAATTATGTTGTAGGGGTTCGATTTATCGAACCCGTAAATAAGCGGGTCGGATAAATCCGACCCCTACCTTAGCATTTCCCGATCAGGTCGAGGACAGGTTTAGTTACTTTTTGGGGGACAATCATAATCTGGTAAAAGGGAAGTAAAAAATTAAAAATGCCAGAAAAGATTATCGGAATTTTAGGTGGAATGGGGCCTGAGGCCACCATAGACTTATTTTATAAGATAATTAAATTTACTCCGGCAGAAAAAGACCAGGAACATTTAAGAATAATTATTGATAATAATCCTAAGATACCGGATCGGACTGCCGCTATCTTAGGAAAAGGAGAAGACCCTCTTCCAGCTTTACAAGAGACAGCTCAAAATTTAGAAAAAGCTGGAGCCGATTTTATAGTTATTCCCTGCAATACTGCCCATTATTTCCTTTCCTCAATTCAAGAAAGTGTTAACATACCAGTACTAAATATGATAGAAGAAACTGCTAAAGAAACTAAAAAAAGAATTCCTCAAATAAAAAAGGTAGGACTTTTAGCTTCTATAGGTGTCTATAAGTCGGAAATATATCATCAACACTTTAAAAAATTTAATATCGAGGTTATCTCTCCCCAGGAGAAGGATAAAGAAGAAGTTATGAAGGTAATCTATACGATTAAAGCAGGAGATTTATCTAAGAGGGTAAAGAAAAATATTTTGAAAATCACCCAAAAATTGATCGATAAAGGAGCAGAAGCAATAATTGCTGGCTGTACCGAGATTCCCCTGATCTTAAAAGAGGGAGATGTCTCAGTCCCGCTAATAGACCCAACCCAAATTTTAGCCAGAATAGCTGTTCAGAAAGCGAGGTGATGTTCTAAAAGAAAAGAATAGGCAAGATTGGTGAAATTTATTTGGTTATTTTATTATTTTTTTCAGGAAGGAGTAGCCTTAATTGCCGGGATTGACCGAATATTAGATATGGCTAGGACTTCCTGTAATGTAACCGGAGATGCTGCCTGCGCAGTAGTGGTAGCCAAGACCGAAGGTGAATTAGCAGAGGTTAAGTAGGAAATAGACGAGAGAGAACTGTTATTAGTTTTCAACTATTGTAGGGGCGTATTGCAATACGCCCCTACTTTTATCTTTTACTCGATACTCGTTACGCAATATGAATAAAATCTTTAGACAACTATACCAAAATATGATAAAATCTTTAATAAATATATTATAAGACTATAATAAGATAAGGACTAAATAAGGGAGGAACATCAGTGGAGAAAGATATAGAATTTGTTAAAGAAATTACCTCAAAAGAGAAGGACTTTTCACAATGGTATGTAGATGTAGTAAGAAAAACCGAGTTAGCTGATTATACTACCATAAAAGGTTGTATGGTTATTAGACCATATGGATATGGTTTGTGGGAGAATATGCAAGCGGGGTTAGATAGAAGGATCAAAGAAACCGGGCATAAGAATGCTTATTTCCCATTGTTTATTCCCGAGAGCTTGTTAAAGAAAGAGGCAGAACACGTGGAAGGTTTTGCCCCTGAGGTAGCCTGGGTTACGGAGGGAGGAAGCCAAAAATTAGAAGAGAGATTAGCGATTCGTCCTACTTCTGAGGCGATAATCTGTAGTCTATATTCTAAATGGGTCAGATCCTGGAGAGATCTTCCTATCCTTATAAATCAGTGGGTAAATATTGTCCGTTGGGAAAAAGTAACCCGTCTGTTTTTAAGGACTACTGAGTTTCTTTGGCAGGAAGGTCATACTGCTCATAAGAACGAACAGGAGGCAGAAGAAGAAACCTTAAAGATATTGAATCAGGTTTATCGGGATTATATTGAAAATGATCTGGCTATTCCGGTAATTGTTGGGAGAAAAACAGAAAAAGAAAAATTTGCCGGTGCTTTACACACTTATACTTTGGAGGCCCTTATGACTGATGGTAAAGTGCTGCAGGCGGGGACCTCTCATAACCTGGGACAAAATTTTGCTAAAGCTTTTAATATTAAATATTTAGATGAAGACCAGCAAGAAAAATATGTCTGGCAGACCTCCTGGGGGACGACTACCCGATTGATCGGAGCTTTGGTTATGGTACATGGTGATGATCGGGGTTTGAATTTACCTCCCAAAGTTGCACCGGTTCAAGTAATTATAATACCTATTATGTTTGATAAGACCAAGAAAGAAGTTAGAAATAAAGCTGAAGACATCATTACCATTTTAAAGAAAGATTTTAGAGTAGAAATTGATAGTCGAGATGAATATACCCCGGGTTGGAAATTTAATGAATGGGAGATGAAAGGAGTTCCTTTAAGGTTGGAGATTGGGCCTAAAGATTTGGCTAAGGGCCAGGTAATGGTGGTGAGAAGGGACACCGGGGAAAAGATGGCGGTAAAAGAAGAAAAATTAGTAGAGACAGTAGAAAAATTATTGAATAATATTCAGGAAAATCTTTTTAATAAAGCAAAAAATTTTTTACAGAAAAATATTCGAGAAGTCTCAGATTATAATAAATTCAAAGAAATTATGGGAAAAAAGAGAGGTCTAATCAAGACTTATTGGTGTGGAAATAAAGATTGTGAGGATAAGATAAAAGAAGAGACTAAAGCAAGCATCAGATGCATTCCCTTTGAGCAAGAAGAAGCTTCGGGAAAATGTATTTATTGTGGAAAAGAATCATCTACTTTAGTTTATTTTGCCCGAGCTTATTAAAAATTTAAAAAATAAAGGAGGGTAGAAAAAATGGCCGAAGTAAAGATTGGAAAAGTAACTGATTACTTTACTAAAATAGGAGTTGCTGCATTGGAAATAGAGAATGAAGAATTACATCTAGGAGATACTATTCATTTTTTAGGACGCACTACTGATTTTGTACAGAAAATAAATTCCATGCAGATTGAAAACCAATCGGTAGATTCTGCTAAACCTGGCGAAGGAGTAGGAATTAAAGTAAAAGATAGAGTTCGTCATGGTGATGAAGTATATAAAGTTACCGATTAAGTTAAATTATTATTGTATAGATAAGGTCATTCCTGTTTCCTTAGGAATGACCTTTATTTATTTTCTTTTTATTAACTAACCACTAATTTAATCGGAGTAGATATATTGGAAAAGAAGGAAAAAGAAGGAATAATCTTTACTATTATTACTATTTTTTTAGCCGGGTCTTTACCGATTCTGGTTAAATATGGAACTGGCATAATCCACCCTTTATTTTTTGCCACAGTTACTAGTTTGATAGCCGGTGGTTGCCTCTTTATGGTAACTCTTATTAAAGGAAACTGGAAAATATTATTAGATAGAAAATATCTATTTTATTTTTTAATAATTGGATTTTTTGGAACTACTCTTTCTAATCTCTTTTTTTTCTACGGAGTTACCTTAACCAGTGGAATTAATTCTGCTATTTTATTACAGATTGAACCATTGTATGCCCTTTTTATAGGATATATCTTTTTAAAGGAGAGAATTGGTTTAAAACAGATAATCTTTACTTTCGTGATTATTTTAGGAACTTTAACGGTATTATATCAGGGAGGTTTTAAAGTAAATTGGGGGGATGGGTTAGTTTTATTTGCTCCCTTGTGCTGGCAGATAACCCATTTTCAAAGTAAAAGATTAATGGCTAACCACCAAGCTATTACCCCTTTGATAATAGCTACGGTAAGGACTTTATATGGTGGAATCTTTTTATTTATTATCAATTATCTCTGGGGGGTTAATCAGTTTAATAAATTAATTGGACCTAAAATATTATTTATTATATTTTTTCAAGGGATGATCGGCTTTGCTTTACAATATTCTGTATGGTATGAAGCCGTAAAGAGGATAAATTTATCTAAAGCTACCACCATTATTTCCGTCTACCCGGTTTTTTCTATTCTATTAGCTTGGTTTATATTAAAAGAAATTCCTACTATAAATCATCTTATCGGTTTTGGTTTAATATTGATAGGTATAATTAGCTTATCTGGGATTAAGAGTGAACAGAGAAAAAAGTTATTATAAATAATTAATATAGTGGTTATTTCCTAAAAAGCCAAAAATATTTTCAACAGACTTCGTCTCGTATTGCGTATCGCGTTGGAAATAAGATTAATTATAATTATGTTGTAGGGGTTCGATTTATCGAACCCGTAAATAAGCGGGTCGGATAAATCCGACCTCTACCTTAGTATTCCCCGATCAGGTCGAGGACAGGTTTGTTTACTTTTTGGGTGACAATCATATAGTTTAGAAAATTTTTTTTCGACAAGAATAAAAAATATATTTTTAAAATAAAAATTTAGTTTTAAATTTATTCCCACCTAAACAAATTACCATTCTAAAGAATTTTTTAATAAAAGTTAAAAAAAATCATCTCAAATAATTTGACATATATAAAATCTTGTGATATTAATATATTAACGTTATCGGTAACGTTTACGGGAGGTAATATGGAATATATAACTTTAAGAATGGTAGCAGAAAAAGCAGGAGTTTCAGTGAATACCGCATCAAGAGCAATAAATAATAAGCCAGATATAAACCAAGAGACCAAGAAGAGGATATTCAAGGTTGCCCAAGAATTGGGATATGTTAGAAATAATACTGCAGTAGCCTTGAGAACCAAGAAAACAGGAACAATAGGAGTAGTAATTGAAGATAATAGAAACCCTTTTTACGCTGAGGTTTTAAATGGAATGGAAGTAGCAGCCAGGGAGAAAAATTACCATATAATTCTTACTAATACCCAAAAAGATTACAAGAAAGAAGAAGAAGCAATAAATTTGTTATTAGCAAAACGAGTAGATGGATTGCTCATAGATCCAGTTCAGGATAGAGATGATGATATAAATAGTCTCGTTGAAGCAAATATCCCTTTTGTAGTTGTGGGTAGAGATTTTGAAAATATTGAATTAGATGCAGTATATAATGATGAGGTTAAGGGGGGATTTTTGGCCACAGAATATCTGATTAAAAAAGGGCATAAAAGGATAGCTTTAATAGATGGTTTTCTGTACAAGTCACCTGCTAAAGGTAGATTAGAGGGGTACAAGAAAGCCTTGAAAAAATACGGGATATCTATGGATGATGCCCTGGTAAGCGTTGGGGATATAGATGTAAAAGATGGATATGAAAGAACCAAGCAGATGTTGGAAAAAGATTTAGATTTTACCGCTATCTTTGCTTACAACGATATGATGGCCTTTGGGGCAATGCAGGCTATCCGGGAAAAAGGATTAAGAATACCTGAGGATATAGGATTAGTCGGTTATGACGATATTCCCTTTTGCTCTCTTATGGATCCTGCCTTAACTACTATTAGACTGAAGAAACAAGAGTTAGGCATAGAAAGTGTAAAACTATTACTTTCTCGTATAAATGGTAATCGGAAAAAAGCCAAAAAAATAAGGTTAGATGTAGATATCATAGTAAGAAAAACTTAAATTGTAATGTTGAGAATAAATTTAAGCATTGGATTGGAAGGGGGTGAAAATATAGTATTAGTATATATTCAAATTAGGTACTGTAAATTTGAAAGTTAAATTTAAATTAAGAAGGAGGAATTTATTATTATGTTAAAGAGGAAATTTATAATTTTTGTTGTAGTTTGTTTGTTTTTAATGGTAAGTAGTATTACCTATGCAGAAACTACAGAAAAGTCGGGCAAAATAACAATTTGGTCCTGGGATCCTAACTTTAATATTCCAATTATGAAAGAAGCAGCGGAAAGATACACTAAAGACAATCCTAAAGTGACATTCGATGTTGTTGATCTTGCCAAGGCAGACGTGGAACAGAAATTGCAGATAAACCTGGCTTCTGGGGTAACCGAGGGATTGCCTGATATTACTCTTATTGAGGACTATGGTGCACAGAAATATCTTCAATCATATCCGGGAGCTTTTGCTGATCTGACCGACAAGATTAAATACAGTGACTTTGCAAATTACAAGGTTAGTCTTATGACCTTGGACGGAAAAGTTTACGGTATTCCCTTTGATTCAGGGGTGAGCGGTTTCTTTTATAGAACAGATTATATTGAAAAGGCAGGTTATAAGTCAGAAGACCTGAACAATATCACCTGGGATAAATTTATAGAAATTGGCAAAAAGGTTAAAGAAAAGACCGGCAAAGCTATGATTGGATTTGATCTGAACGATGGCGGTCTGATGAGAATAATGATGCAGTCGGCCGGGAAGTGGTATTTTGACGACAAGGGAAATGTTAATTTATCAAATAACGATGCATTAAAAGAAGCGTTTAAAATATACAAAGCAATTGCTGATTCAGGCATTATCAAGCAAACAAACGGCTGGAATGAATGGGTTGCAGCATTCAACAACGGTGATGTTGCATCAGTTATAACCGGTGTATGGATTATAGGCTCTGTGAAAGCGGATCAAACCTCGTCAGGCAAATGGAAAGTGGCTCCCACACCTCGCTTAAATATAGAGGGTTCAGTGAATGCTTCTAATTTGGGTGGTTCAAGCTGGTATGTACTTGAAAATTCAAAGAACAAGGATCTTGCAATAGACTTTCTTAACAAGCTTTATGCAGGCGACATCGATTTCTACCAGAAGATCCTGACGGACAGGGGAGCTGTTGGTACATATCTGCCAGCCCAGAGCAGTGCTGCTTACTCCAGCGAAGATGCATTCTTCAGTGGACAAAAGGTTTTCACCGACTTCTCAGCATGGATAAAGGCAATACCTGCAATAAACTATGGAATATATACATCTGAAGCAGATGCAGCGATATTTACAGTAATGCCGGATGTATATTCGGGGAAAATTTCGATTGAGGATGCATTAAAGAAGGCAGAAGAACAGTTGAAAAATCAGATTAAAAAATAGAATTAACGTTTTATTTATCCATAAGTCTAGTCTGATTAATAAAAAGGAGAGGAATAATACTTGGCCAAATACTTGTATTATTCCTCTTTTAAAATAAATATTGTTTAATATGAAGCCTTACAATACCATGAGCAAAATAAATTTTTCTTGAAAGAAGAGGTGAGAATTTTATGACGGGGGAAAATACCAGCAGATCATTCATAAAATCAAAGAACAAGTATGGATGGCTGTTTGTATCTTTGGCATTGATATTACTTGGAGTCTTTTTGTTTTATCCCATCGTTTATTCCCTTTATTTGTCCACTACGTCATCAAAAGGTATTGTACAGAAATTTGTTGGTTTTGGCAATTACGTAAAACTTTTTCAAGACTCTATGTTTATGCTAGCCCTAAAAAATACATTAGTATTTTTCCTCATTCAAGTTCCGGTAATGTTATTTTTGGCCCTTATACTTGCAACTATTTTAAACGACAAAACAATAAAATATAGAGGCCTTTTTAGAACGGCATTTTTCCTGCCAGCTGTAACATCATTGATTGCCTACACCATTCTTTTCAAAATGATGTTTTCCCTTGATGGATTTATCAATAGTGCACTGCTAAACTTGCATCTTATCAAATCGGCTATTCCTTGGCTACTTGATCCTTTCTGGGCCAAGGTAACGTTAATCATTGCGTTGACATGGAGATGGACGGGATATAATATGATTTTCTATCTATCAGCCTTACAACATATATCAGACGAAGTATATGAAGCAGCGAAACTTGATGGCGCGAATAAAGTAAAACAATTCTTTTATATTACTGTACCCTTGCTAAAGCCCTTGATTCTGTTTACAGCAATTATGTCGACCATAGGCACATTGCAATTGTTTGACGAGCCGATGAATCTTTCACAAGGTGGCGTTACTTCTGCAACTATTGGCCCAGGCAATTCACTATTAACCTTGTCTGTATATGTTTATAATTTATGCTTCAAGTATATGCCCAACTTTGGATACGCAGCTACAGTCTCTTATGCAATTGTTCTAATTGTAGCGCTACTGTCTATAATTCAATTTAAAGTAATGGGTGATAAAAAATGAAAAAACATTACAGCATAAATAGAATTCTGGTATATGTATTTCTTGTATTTATGTTTGTCGTATCAGTGTTTCCCTTTTATTGGATGGTTGTGGGTGTGACGAACATTTCAGTAGAGGTTATAAAAGGGAAAATGACTTTTGGTAATCAAATGTTACGTAATATTACTACCTTGTTTACCAGGTATGATATGGTCAGAATACTGCTCAATTCACTGAAAATAGCAGGATTTACTGTGTTAGGCACTTTAATTGTATCATCGATGGCAGCATACGGCTTTCAAATGTATGGTTCTCCTGTACGCGAAAAAGTATATAGCATTATCATTTTATTCATGATGGTTCCATTTATAGCCCTTATGATACCTTTGTTCCGGCTTATTGCAAAAATGCATTTGCTCAATACGCATAGTGGATTGGTATTGACTTCGATTGCATCCGTTTTCATCATATTTTTCTTCCGACAGAGCTTTAAAGCTTTCCCGTATGAGATCATTCAAGCAGCACGTGTGGATGGGGCAGGAGAATTCCGTATATTCTTTTCCATTTTTATACCATCAATGAAATCTACCTACGCAGCAGCTGCTATTTATTCCTTTATGTCAAGCTGGAATGCTTATTTGTGGCCTCTTATTATTCTGCAGACGGACAAACAGAAGACGGTTACCTTGATGATATCCTCGATGTCATCTTCATATTTTCCAGATTACGGAGTTATTATGACGGCAATAGTTATTGCTACTTTACCTATGATAATCGTATTCTTCGGATTCCAGAAGTATTTTGTACAAGGTATGTCAGGTTCACTAAAACAATGATAGGGTGAGGATAATGAGAAAAATAATTCCAATAAATAACAACTGGTACTTTAAAAGACATTATGAACAAGGTATGGAAGATTCTAAAGATATACAGGGTTTTGAAAAGGTACATTTGCCTCATACCAATGTAGAGCTTCCTTACCATTACTTTAACGAGAAATTGTATCAAATAGTATCCTGCTACAAGTATCCCTTTAGTTTATCAAAAGAGTGCAAGGGTAAGGTACTATATGTCAATTTTGAGGGTGTAATGGCTTATGCCCGCGTTTATATGAATGGGGTACTGCTCGGAGAGCACAAGGGTGGTTACACACCATTCGATTTAAGGTTTGATCAGAAGTATGATTGGGAAACGAAAACCAATATTTTGACTGTGGTGGCAGATGCTACCGAGCAAAGCGATATACCGCCATTTGGAGGTCAGATTGATTATCTCACCTATGGGGGAATATATCGTGAGGTTAGTATTAAAGCTTATGATGAAATATTCATCAGTAAGGTAAAGATTGAAACTTCCAAAGTTCAAGAAGAGGATAAATGTGTCAACCTCAAGGTAGATCTGGAGAATGTCAGCGGGCGGAATACAGATGCAGAGTTTATCATAAAAATCAATGAAAAAGGTGGAAAACACATTTACCATGGAAGCTTCAAGTCAAATATTGATAAGACGAAAAGCGTTTGTAGTTTTAATATGGATAACTTAAAAAATATAAAGCTTTGGGAGGTAGACCACCCAAATTTATATGAAATAACTGTCCGTATCAATACTGAAAGAACCTCAGATGAGTATGTAGAGACTTTTGGATTCCGAAAGGCTGAGTGGACACCGAATGGTTTTTATCTTAATGGAAAACCAATAAAATTGATCGGGTTGAATCGACATCAGTCATACCCTTATGTTGGTTATGCAATGCCAAAGCGGGTGCAGGAGAAAGATGCCGAGATACTGAAAAATGATCTTCACCTGAACATTGTACGAACCTCTCATTATCCACAATCCAGACATTTCCTGAATAAGTGTGATGAACTGGGTCTACTGGTTTTTGAGGAAATTCCCGGATGGCAGTACCTTGGAAATGAGGCTTGGAAAGAAATCG
>Ga0315281_10012544_pt1 | contig 11535 bp, 9 predicted proteins | sample YL17G07_0_MG_FD_204540 | JGI IMG/M metagenome (GOLD analysis project Ga0315281, IMG submission 204540) | Sediment microbial communities from Yellowstone Lake, YNP, Wyoming, USA - YL17G07_0 | ecosystem: Environmental > Aquatic > Freshwater > Lake > Sediment | place: USA: Wyoming | collected... | reverse complement strand
TATTTCGTCTTGGCGCGCAATATGTAACGTCGCTGATAGCAGAAGGACTAAGCAAACGGGGTTACCAAATTGATCTTGTCCTCTCAAAGGTCCATGAACAGATTGCCCAAGAGCGCCCTGATCTATCCCCATTTCCGATACCTGAGAAGGTCCGTGTTATTCATTTACCAAATCTAAGGGCTTCACGCAATATTCTTGCTTTGTCAAACTACTTCCGCCATGCAAAGCCCACCATTGTTATTCCTATGACTCCAACCTATACTCGTGCATCTGTACTTGCCTCGTTTCTGACTATGAGAAGGCTACATATTTTGCCAGTTGAGCATAGTGGCGGAATAGTTGCATATGCAAAGAGGAGGAGTATATTCCCTTCAAGAAATATTTGCAGAAGGGTAGGGGAGCGGATATTTGCTTCATGGTACCTCTCCAGAGTGGATAGAATAATTGCGGTATCACATGGAACAGCAGATGAACTAAGAGCGGTGTATGGGTTACATAGAACGAAGATCTCGGTCGTCCATAATCCCGTCATCAATGAGGCTTTTGAAAAGAAACGAGGATGCCCCCCCGACCATCCTTGGCTAATGAATGGAGACATTCCTGTGATTGTAGCAGCGGGCGCCCATGTAAAGATAAAAGGCTATGATGTGCTAATCCGAGCTTTTGCTGAGATATTGAGACACCGGCAATGTCGTCTTATTCTGTTTGGAGAAGGAGCGGAACATCAGAATCTGGTGAATCTGGCAATGGAATTGGGGCTGAAGGAGAATATATCATTTCCAGGATATTCACAGAATCTGCCAGGCAATATTGCGAAGGCCTCGGTATTTGTCGTTTCATCGCATTTCGAATCGTTTTCAATAGTATTGATCGAAGCGCTTGCGTGTCGAACGCCAGTCGTAGCTACGAATTGCCAAAGTGGCCCTCCCGAACTGCTTGCAGGTGGGAAGTATGGCATATTGGTAAGGCCGAATGATCCAGATGCAATGGCGAAAGGGATTCTGCAAGTCCTTGATGGAAAAGGGATTGTTCCGCCCGTTGGAAGTTGGAAGCCATATTGTTTGGATAACATAATTGATCAATATGAGTCTGTAATACGGGAAATATTAACGTCCCCCGGTGCAACAACTTGATTCTCCTTGCTGATGCGCGCTGTAATGTTGGGGTGATTTGCTAGGCCTTCTGAGAGCGGTGCTAGAATATGTAGAATAGTTGCCCTTATCAAGTAGTCGTTCAATAGCCTTCGGCGGAGTGACGAAATGCGGCCAGTTGCACTGTGGGTCATAAATATTGCTTTGAAATTCTTACCCCCGACACGATTCTTTCGGAGTAAGGTACTGCTGCTTCGACTTTGCGGCATCACGATCGATGGAAGCGCAAGAATTTGTTCTAGCATTACCATCCTAGGTAATGGTCGCCTCTCCGTAGGCGTTGACACATTTATCGGGCATGAAGTATTTATTGCGAGTTCAGCGCCGTCAACGATAGTCATTGGAGATTATGTTGACATAGCTCCCAGGGCATATATAGGCACAGGGTCACATGTAATTGACCCTGACGGGCTGCATGTGGCAGGCAAGGGGGCCGGGGGCAGCATTACAATACGAAACGGCGCTTGGATTGGCGCTTGCGCCGTCATAATGCCTGGAGTAACGATAGGCGAGAAATCCATAGTTGCCGCTGGGGCAGTGGTTAATCGGGATGTTCCTCCATATACAATAGTCGCTGGTGTTCCCGCACGCATAGTGCGCTCACTTAGGTAGACCGTGCCGCGCGAGTCACGCCCTGGCGAGAGGCTGCTAGATGTCCAACGTTGAAGGCCATATCACTGGAGGGATTCTATGGCTACGCAAGACAAGCGCGCCTTCGCTTTCGGCGGCCCGCCTGATTCCGCGGTTTAGGAATGTTTATGATTATTTGGCCCTGGCCTTGGTCCTTCTCTATTTCGTGAGAATGTCTATATTGCCTGTTTTTATACCTCAGGCTTCAAGGCTCATGTTCTTGGGCATGTATGGGGTCTTGGTCCTTTTCCTTTTTGCAATCGTTGTAAGCATCGGGCGAAAAACCATTCAGGGGACAGGCTTGTTTTTTCTGTTCGCTGTCTTTGCCAGCTGTCTTTTTTCCCCCTACCGGGCCCAATCGCTCCAAAAGGGAATCGGTCTCCTGATGATTATTACCGTGCTGGGGCCTGTCCTGACATCGAAAACCATGGCGGAGTTCCGCCAGACCGCATGGTCCGTCTGCCGTTTGCTGATTCTTTTCGTCGGGATCACGTCGGTTTTTTGGTATTTCCTGCGTCTTCCGAATTTCGGTAGAGGCCCCTTCACGGGAGTTCTATCCCATTGCATGGAAACCGGCCCCATTGCTGGAATGGCTTGCCTGATCGCCTTGCTCCAGGCCTTCGAACGCAAATCCGCTCCCTGGGGCTTGGCCAGCCTGCTGTGCGTCGCGCCCATGCTGGCGTCCGGTTCCCGGATCGCATCTCTCAGTTTGGCGGCCGGGGCATTGGTAGCCCTGATTTTCCTGTTCCAGAAGTATAGATTCCTGTTTGCTGTCGCGCTGCCCCTTGTGGTTCTGCTGGCCATGTATAGCGGAAGCGATGACGCGCTACTAAACGATGATTCCTTGCTGGGGGAAATGACCCAGACTCTGCGGAACAAGGGAACCATAAACACCCGAGAACATATATGGGATGCTCGGATCGAGGAATACAGGGCATCACCCGTTTTGGGAGTAGGCATTGGCATGGGCGAGGGTGCAGGAATCGTAAGAGATGAAGAAGGGCGCATCAACATCGAGCCAGGGTCGGCTTATCTGGCGATCTTGTCCATGACGGGCACGACGGGTGCGGCTGCCTTCTTTCTGCTGGCGATTTCGTTGGGCCGACGCTTCATGCGGAGAATGAACCGCATTCAGCAAACGACCAAGATCGAGATCGTGTCATTGCTCACGTTTCTTTCCGTTCACGCCCTCGCCGAGGGATGGATTTTGGCTGTGGGAAGCCTCCTCTGCATGATCTACTGGCTGGTCGTGGGGCGCCTGCAGGATTTGTCCATCCAGGGAGGACAATGAGACAATGCCAATCAGCGTGGCGTTCATCACTATCTCTTCCATTCATCAATATCCATTTGGAACATCTCTTCGCAACATTCTGGGCGAGGACTTCAATCTTATTTTTACCCATCCGGAGTCCAAGGATCGGGTGAGAATGGGGCGTCTCTCTTCTTCCTTGGAGGAACCCTGGATTCTGAGGACATGGGAGTCCGAAGAGGCCGTAAGGAAGATGCGCGAGTGCATCAACACCTGTGACGTGGTGATCTACGGTTCTGTGCCCACCGACTTGGTCCGGGATCGCATCCAGTCCGGAAAACTCACATTTCGGTACTCTGAACGCTTGTTCAAGAAAGGCTTTCTACTTGGTTTCCCTTGGTGGCTGCGGCGGCTGGTGCGGGATTTCTGGCCGCTGAACCTGCCCAACCACCATCTCTTGTGCAACGGGGCCTACTGCGCGGGGGACCTTCGCCGGGTACGCATGTTCAATGGGCGAATGTGGAAATGGGGGTATTTCATTGAAGTCCCAAGCGCCGCACCCCCGCCAGCCCGCCGGGAGGGCGCGGTCCGGTTGCTGTGGGCGGGGCGGATGATTGACTGCAAGAGGCTTGACTTGGTACTGAAGGCGGCGGGACGCCTTCGTGCATCTTCTCCGCCCTTTATGGTGGACATGATCGGCGATGGGCTGGAGCGGAACCGGTTGGTGGCTCTGCGGGAAAAACTCGGGCTGCAGAATGTCGTCCGGTTCCTTACCTTCATGCCCGTGGAACAGGTCAAGGACGCCATGCGGCAGGCCGACATCTATGTAATGTCCAGCAACTATCTGGAAGGGTGGGGCGCGGTCATCAACGAGGCCATGGCGGCGGGGTGTTGCGTTGTTTCCAGCACCGGCCCGGGGGCGGCGCCCTGGCTGATCGATCACGGCAGGACCGGGTACCTTTTCCCAAGTGGGAATTTGGATGGGCTTTGCAAGGTTCTTGCCTCATTGATCGATAATCCGATGCAGTGTCGTGCAATTGGTCAGGCGGCATGGGAGAAGATGCACAGCAGATGGAGTCCGGAAGTGGCTGCGGAGCGATTTATTCAATTGGCCTCCGGCCTGCTTGGACGCGGTGTTCCACCCGACTATCCAGACGGGCCTTGCAGTCGCGCGTGACCTTTTGTTAGGGCCATGCCAGAGCCTCCTCGATACGGACATTCTTTCATGGCCTCTTTCTATCCCATGAATTTCAAAAAGTCTCTTGTTACGCGTGTGCCCGGCATTACCGGCCTCTCTCGACTGTGCAGGCGCCTCACTTCGTTCACCCCCGGTGTTCGCGTCGTTAATTATCATTCGACTCCTCTGGCCTTTGCCGATCAGTTCGAGAAGCAGCTGCGTTACTACTCGAAAAATTACCGCGCGATTGACAAACGGGAACTGGACGCCTTTCTCCAGCACAAGCTAATGCCTTCCCGCCGCACGGGAATCATTCTCACCTTTGACGACGGATTGCGGGACAATTTCGAGGTGGCGGTTCCTCTGCTTGAAAAATATGGGTTTCAGGGATGGTTCTTCGTCCCGTCCGGGTTTGTGAATTGCCACGCGGAACTTCAGGAGGAATATGCCCGATCGCACTCGATCCGCGCTTTCAGTTCCTACCCGGACAAGCGCATTTCCATCTCTGGCGAGGAATTGAGAAAACTCACCGTCCGCCATGTGGTGGGGTGTCATTCCGCATCGCATCGCCACCTGTCATCAGATTTGGCCCCCGGCGATCTCGAAGCGGAAATATGCACGGCCAAGTCGGAAATCGAATTCATTCTGCAGAGGGAAGTAGACTCATTTTGCTGGGTCGGAGGCGCGGAACGCTCCTATTCCGCCGGAGCCGCCCGCTTGATTCGCAAATGCGGATATCGCTATGCCTTCATGACGAATAGTTCCCTTGTGCGTCCGGGTATGAGTCCGCTCCATATCCAACGCACCAACATCGAGGCCTCCTGGCCTCTCAAGGTAGTTGAATTCCAACTTTCCGGCATTGTCGATCTGCTCTACCACCGCAAGAAACTGCGTGTGAACCGTATGACTAAAGAAGTCCTTCAGTAGCCCATCATCGGCACAGGACGCCTTTCTCCATGCTCAATGTGCTTTCCGTGATTGCCGGCTTCCAGCGAAACGCCGGGCCTTCGCACACGCTGAAGGCCCTGCGCGAGCACCTGTCGCCTCTGGTTGGCGAGAATGTGCTGGCCTTTCCCCGGCCAGATGGCGCGCGCGGCGAGATGCTGGCTATAGATCCCCAGCGGGTGGATCTCCATCCCATTCCTTCGCATGTCTCCTCCTTGCTTCGGCGTTCCTTTTCGTCCGGCTTCGCCACCGCACTCCGTGTCCTCTGCCGCGAGCACCGGATCCAGATCCTCCACAACCACGGGCTGTGGCTGCCGTGCAACCATGCGGCGGCATCGGTCGCTGTCTCGTTGAAGATTCCCCTGATCGTCACCACCCATGGCATGCTGGCCCCGTGGGCGATGGCGCACAAGAAATGGAAGAAGCGGCTGGCCTGGAGACTCTACCAGAAGCGGGACCTTCAACACGCCGCGTGCCTGCACGCCACCGCCGAACACGAGTACCGGCACATGCTCGCGCTGGGCCTGCGTCAGCCCGTCGCCGTCATCCCCAACGGCATCGAGGCGCCCGCCGCCGCGGCGCCCCGGAAAAGCACGGACGGGCCTCGGACCATCCTCTTCGTCGGGAGGATCTACCCCGTGAAGGGCCTGCTGAACCTCGTCGCGGCATGGGCGAAGATCCGCGCAAGCGGGTGGAGGATCGTGATCGCCGGCCCCGACCAGGCCGGGCACCAGGCCGAGGTGCGACGGGCCATCGCCGATGCGGGCCTAAAGGATTTTTTCGAGTTCCCGGGCCCCGTGCATGACGAGGCCAAGTGGGACCTGTACCGCGCTGCGGACCTCTTCGTCCTGCCCTCCTTCACGGAAAACTTCGGGATGGTGGTCGCCGAGGCCTTGGCCTGCGGCGTGCCCGTCATCACCACCCGGGGCGCCCCGTGGGCAGAACTGGAGGAACGCGGGTGCGGGTGGTGGGTGGATATCGGCGCGGAGCCGCTGGCGGCGGCGCTGCGCGAGGCGATGGCCCTCGGCGACGCGGAACGTCGTGAGATGGGCGCGCGTGGACGCCGCCTCGTCGAGGAGAAGTACGCCTGGCCGGGAATCGCAAAGCAGATGGTCGCGGTCTATGAGTGGATCCTGGGCCGCGGCCCGAAGCCGGACTGTGTGAGGTTGGATTGATACAAAGCGACGAAGAAGGCAAGTATTTGAGTAGTCGAGAAGACAAGAGCGGCAAGCCGCAGACGCAGGTTGACGTTTCATATTGTCCCAGTCCGCATTCTTTCTGGAACAAACTGGTACGCGTCATCTGGGGATGTTTCTGGTTATTTCTTTTCAGGCCCAGTCCGAAAGTATGCCATGGCTGGCGACGGTTCCTCTTGCGTGTGTTTGGGGGTAAGATCGGCAAAGGGGTGCATGTATACCCTTCGTGTAAAATTTGGGGGCCGTGGAATCTGACAATGGCCGACCACAGTTGCCTTTCGTTCAATGTGGATTGCTATTGTGTGGCCCCGATAGCAATCGGCTCTCATGCCACAATATCGCAATACAGCTATTTGTGCTGTGCCACGCATGATTACGAGAACCCCAATATGCCGCTTATTGCGTTGCCAATCGTGATCCAAGACCAGGCGTGGTTGTGCGCCGATGTGTTTGTCGCTCCCGGTGTGACGATTGGCCAAGGGGCGGTTGTGGGGGCTCGCGCTACTGTGTTCAAGGATGTTGAGCCATGGACAGTGGTCGGTGGTAATCCGGCAAGGTTTATAAAGAAACGGGTATTGAAAGAAGGGTAGTGTGTCGATTTCCGTCCTCATCCTCACCCTCAACGAAGAAATCAATCTTCCCGACTGTCTTGAGTCCGTCAGTTGGTCGGATGACGTTGTGGTTTTTGATTCCTTCAGTACCGACCGGACAGTTGAGATGGCCAAAACAGCGGGTGCCAGGGTGGTTCAGCGGCGATTCGATAATTACGCAGCCCAGCGGAATGCGGCCTTGAATGAAGTCGAGTATAAGCATCCGTGGGTTCTGATGGTCGATGCGGATGAGCGATGGGACGGGGACATTTGCCGCGAAATCGAAAGTGTGCTCGCTGAAGGCGATGAGGGCATCACCCAGGGGCGGTTCTTGCGTAAGGATATGTTCTTAGGTCGGTGGCTAAGACGCAGCAGTGGTTATCCCACATGGTCCGGACGCTTGGTTCGGGTAGGACACGTATCCGTTGAACGGGACATCAACGAGGAGTATCACACGGACGGTAAAGTCGTTCATTTCAAGAGCCATTTTATCCACCATCCCTTCAATAAGGGGGTTGCTTATTGGTTTGAGCGGCATAATCGTTATTCATCAATGGAGGCCCAGGCTTTGGTCAGCGAAGCACAAGGCACGATAAAACTGCGTGAGCTGCTTTCTTCCGACCCGACGGTTCGCCGGAAGTGCCTTAAGCAATTGGCCTACCGGTTGCCCTGCAGGCCGTTTCTGGTGTTTTGCTATCTTTATTTCTTTCGGATGGGCTTTCAGGACGGCATTGCCGGATTCACATATTGCCGGCTGCGGGCGATGTACGAATACATGATCGATTTGAAGGTCAGGGAACTTCGCCGGCGGGAGAAAGGCTACCGGCATTTCTTCTATGGTGGCGCACCGGGCGTGGCGGAAACACTGGTTGAGAAACTCAGCCGGGAATACCCGGGTCTCCAGATTGCAGGGAGCTACTCTCCACCCTATCGGCCGCTGAGTGAGCAGGAGGATGCCAAGGTCGTTGCCATGATCAACGCCGCCCGGCCGGACATTGTCTGGGTGGGTCTAGGAGCGACCAAGCAGGAGAAGTGGATGGCCGAGCACGTGCGGAGGATCGAAGCAACGGCGATGATCGGCGTGGGGGCGGCGTTTGATTTTCATTCCGCTAATGTAAAGTGGGCTCCGGCGTGGATTCAAAAGTCGGGGCTTGAATGGGCGTATCGTCTTGCCAAAGAGCCAAGACGGATGTGGCGGCGTAATCTGGATAGCCCGATATTCCTGACAAAAGTCCTTGGACAGCGGCTACGGCAGACCTTTACACGCCAGCGTATCTTAACTGGCGCAGGATCGTCAGCTCCTCCTCGAGATGGGACGAAAGGCGAGGCAATACTGCGAAAGGCATTTGGTCGCGATCGGAGCGGTTCAAAGAGTGTAAGGACCCTTGAACAGATCGTCGACCAACGCATCGCTGAAACCATCGGATATCTTCCTTTGCATTCGCGGACCTGGCTTCTTGCCGCTTGTCTGGTGACAACATCCTTTTTTGCTGCAACCCACCTGCCGCAAACGATCGTGCCACTCCCCGTTTCTTTAGGCGTCGCCAACAGGCTGCTTCTGCATGTGATCGTCTACGGGGCTTTGACGGGGCTGTGGCTGAGAGCGTACCCGATTGCCGGCTACTGGCTGCACGCAAGATCTCAAACCCGCAGGACACGCACTGCCCACTGGACGGAATCCTTGAGCGTTGCGTCCACTGTCCCTGGACTCATCCTCTTTATTGTGGCGTTAGGCGGCGCACTCGAGGAGTTTACCCAACCCTTGGTGGGAAGGGAGGCTCGTATTATGGATTGGGTAGCGAATGTCGCTGGGGCATGCCTGGCCGTCGGTATCTGGTATGCAATCAAAAAGATTAAGGGTGCGGTCAACAGATATGGACCGCCGACTCCAAATCCTGGATTCTAGAATCCATACGGCTGGCCTTACCACGGATGCCCTGATGTGTAGCAAAGTCGGTGTCGCCAGGCGGTTCGGAGCTTTCACGAGGTTCCATCGAACTTGCCTTGCCCCATCGATGTCGACAGGGGAGGGTCGATGAGTTGTATTCGGCCCTCCCTGCTTTTTGCATATCTATTATATCGACACGTGAGCGCTCTGGATTAGTTAATTGCAGAACCTTGCGAGTACCTGCTCTCGCGATAAATGACAATTAATACGGTAAAGATAGTACCGATGGCGAATCTCCGGCAGAGATCACCGCAGCCCCATGCCTGCCTGTGCGTACACGGCAGACAGGTCTTCGTTTAGAACGGTGGATTGTTTCATGGCAAGGAAAGCACTGATTACCGGCATTACCGGGCAGGACGGCAGTCGATCTGCTCGTGGGCGATTCCTCAAAAGCCAAACGCCTTCTCGACTGGGAGCTGAGCGGCGGGGTGTGAAGAAGTTCGTCCAGATCGGTGCGATCTGCGTTTATCCGAAGTTCACAGCCGTTCCGTTCAAGGGGGATGATTTATGGAATGGCTATCCCGAGGGGACCAGTGTGCCGTATGGCATGGCCAAGAAAGCATTGCTGGTGATGCTGCAGGCCTATCGCGACCAGTACGGGCTGAACGGAATTTATTTGCTGCCGGTGAACCTCTACGGGCCGGGCGATAATTTCGACCCCGATAACAGTCACGTGATCCCCGCCCTCATTCGCAAATTCTGTCATGCGGTCGATACAGGAGCAGATGAGGTGGTCGTCTGGGGTACCGGAAAGGCCAGCCGCGAATTTCTGTACGTCGAAGACGCTGCCCGCGGGATCGCCATGGCCACCGAGCACTACGACGGCCCTGAGCCGGTCAGCCTCGACGCTGGTTTTGAAATCACAATCAAGGATTTGGCCGACAAAATCAAGACAGCTACTGGTTTCACCGGCCGACTGACCTGGGATACCAGCAAACCCGACGGTCAGCCAAGACGGTGCCTTGATACCTCGCGGGCCAGGGAACTTTTCGGCTTCGAAGCCAGAATGCTGTTCGACGAAGGGTTGCACCGAACTATTGCTTGGTGGCGCCAATGTTGGATCGTCAGGAGCGAGGTACAGAATTGAGGATCATAGCCCAAAATACGATCCCAATTCCATCACCCGTTATCGCAGAAGGGAATGTGCGAATGAAGACAATCCCAACCGCACACGAGCGACGAATGTATGGTGCCGTTCTGATTGCTGTGGGGTTCCTTGGCACATTTCTCGTTCTTCTCACCACCTCCAGGTACGGACCAAGTGGTTCTCCTGACTCCGTTGCCTACATTGCAGCTGCACGACATCTATTGGATGGACACGGGTATTTGCTATATGATATGGAACCATATGTGTCCTGGCCACCCCTGTATCCCACTTTATTGGCACTATTGGGGTTGGTTGGTCTCGATCCTCTATCTTCGGCACGGTACATAAATGCGACGGCATTCGGTTTCACGATAGCACTGTCAGGATTCTGGATCCTGAAGAAATCGGGGTCTTTCTCCTTGGGAGTACTGGCAGCTGTCTTTGTTTTGTTGAGCGGGCCTCTGTTCTTAGTTTCGTGCAATGTCTGGACCGAGCAGGTATTCGCGTTTCTCGTGGTTTTGTCCTTGTGGAAAATGGGAACATTTCTGACCAAGCCGACTTTATCGTCATTTCTGCTGTCATCAGGTGCTGTCGCGCTTGCTTGTCTAACCCGTTATATCGGCGTTACGTTGATTCTGACTGGACTGATACTGCTGCTATTCGGCAAGGGTCTGCCGTTTCGAAAAAGACTTGGAACTGCCGTTTGTTTCACCGGCATTTCGGCGCTCCCCACCGCCGTGTGGCTCGTGAGGAATTGGTATCTCACCGATAGTCTGACGGGGCATAGGTCATCCTCATCGTTGGCCTTACCCGATAATATCTCCTTGCTTGGAAAAGCTTTGGCAAACTGCTTCATCCCGCTAGCCATTTGCGAACTTCCAAGCCTGGGGAATATCATTAGTGCAGCCTTTTTATGTGCGCTTACCGCTCTGCTTATGTGTGCTACTGTGGCCCTATTTCGCCTACAGCGGAAAGTCAGAGGCGGCCAGCGCCAGATCATTCTAAGTACAGTTCCACTACTGACCTTTGCATATATATATATATCAGCAATTCTGCTTTCCGCGACTTTTTTTGCTATGGATGAAATAACTGTGCGATTCTTGTCGCCAGTATATGTGCCACTCTTGCTTCTTTCCTTTTATGCTATTGGTAAATCCCTTCTTTACGAGCAAGGCTCTCGCGTGCCACCCTCTAGCCATCACCTTCGGACGAAGGTAGCCCGTGGATCTCTAATTGCCGGTACCCTCGTAATTGTTGCCGTTGGGTCTGCGCGTTGCTTTCTTCGGGTTCGACTTTGGGCTTCGGATGGCCCTCAGCTCGGCCTTGCATCGCAGTGGAGAGGCTCCCAGACTTTGTCGTACCTACAGAAACACGACCTACCAGGTCCGCTATTCAGTAACGTACCGGAGGCAGTCTACATGTTAACTGATAAGGCATGTAAGATGAGTCCCCGCAGAATTGCTGGCTTCAATACGTCTGAACCCGTAGGAAAAAAAGAAACAGCGATCTTTACGACTGTTTTAAGGTCAGTGGGTGCCGGCTACCTCATATGGGTTGAACCA
>Ga0315281_10012543_pt1 | contig 11535 bp, 12 predicted proteins | sample YL17G07_0_MG_FD_204540 | JGI IMG/M metagenome (GOLD analysis project Ga0315281, IMG submission 204540) | Sediment microbial communities from Yellowstone Lake, YNP, Wyoming, USA - YL17G07_0 | ecosystem: Environmental > Aquatic > Freshwater > Lake > Sediment | place: USA: Wyoming | collected... | reverse complement strand
CAGGCCTGGAAGGGCCCGATGAGCGCATACAGGGATGCGCCGGTCGTTCTGACAAACGTCCGCCTCGTCGACCTCGACGCGGAGCGCGCCGACGAGCGACCCAGCGACATCGAAATCGAAAGAGGCAGGATCTCGAAGATCGCTCCCACCGGGGAGATGGATTCCCGGGGCCGCAAGGTCGTCGCCGGCCAGAACCGGTTTGCACTTCCGGGACTCATCGACTGTCACATTCACGTCAGCGGGATCCTCATCACCGAGCCGCCGGGGGTTGCTGACTTCGGCTGGATGGTGCGGCAGATTTTTCTCAACCATCGGGTCCAGATTCAGAGCGGAGTGACGCTCGTGCGCGACATGATGTCGGTCCTGAGGGCGTCGCTTCTGTTGAGGTCTGTCGCCGAGGATCCGTGCTCCGGATTTCCGCGGGTCTTGTGCGCGGGGCCGATGTTGACGGTTGCGGGCGGCTATCCGCCGTACATCCCTGGCGACCAGCTCTGTCAGCGGATCCTCGGCGGGCCGCTGAAACTCGAGCTGAGGGGCGAACGCGACGCCGTTGCCTGGGTGGATCGACTCGCCGACGCGGGCATCGACTGGGTCAAGGTCGGATACCAGAGCGCCCTGTTCGACGTCGCGCGGACGCCGATGCAGAAGCCGTCGCCGGAACTCTTCAAGGCGATCGTCGACCGCGCGCATCGCCGTGGCCTGCCGGTGGCGGTTCATCACTACTGGATCGAGGATCTGAAGAAACTGCTCGATCTCCCGTTCGACACGCTCGAACACATCACCGAGGACGGCGAGATCGACTCGCGGACGATCGAGAGGCTGGCGGAGCGAAGCCTTCCCGTCACCACGGACCTCGAACAATCCGCGTTCGCCCACGAGCCGGAGAAGTTCCTGAAGAAGATCGCGGACGGCACGGATCACCTGTTGCCCAGGCCGCGGCGAGACATCGCGCGGCTGCTCGAAGACGTGGCGGCGGGGCGGGATATCTACGCCCTGAAGCCGCGCCGCAAGATCATGGACCTAGCGTTCGTGAAGGATTTCGTGCTGCAGAAGGAGCGGAACGCGAAGCGGCTGTCGGACGCCGGTATCCTCCTCGGCGCGGCGTCGGATTCCGGCGTGCACATGATGATGGGGATCCTGCCGGACGAGTTGTGCCGGATGGCCGGCGCCGGGATCGCCAACGCGAAGGTTCTGCGGTCGGCCACCGCGGACGCCGCGAAGCTCCTTCGTGTGCCGGATGTCGGACGGCTGAAGCCCGGCTATCGCGCAGATATTGTGCTGTACGACGAGAATCCGCTCGAGCACATGGCATCGATCAGGAAACCCGCCCTCGTCATGAGGGACGGGGTCCCGCAGACGGCCACAGCGAGCCCGACGCCTGCATGAGGCTGAATGCCCCGGATCTCGTGGCGACCGGATCCTGCATCCTGCCGGCACTCGCCGCCCAACTGCTGCCGTGTGCCGACGAACGACGACGCTAAAAAACGCCAACATTCCATTTCCCGCTGAACCAGGACAGGGGAACTCAGGAGGCATTGATGATAATTGACAGCCACGTTCATCTGTTCTTTGAAGGCTCGGACCCGGAAGATTTTTTCATCGGGGCCGCGAGAGCCGGCATCGGATTCTTCAACAAGAAGTCAGGAGACCTCGATGCCGACATCTCCACGATGTACGAAACACAGTTGCAGCTACTCAGCGACAAAAACGGTGACAAACTAGTGGCGAAGATGAATGAGGCCGGAATCGACAAGGCGGTCATCCTGCCGCTCGATTTCTGGCTCGGCGTTCCGAAATCCAAGGGAATGAGCATCGAAGAGAAGAACATTCTTTACGGCGAGGCCGCCAAGAGGCATAAGGGACGCCTGCTCACGCACGTGGGAGTTGACCCGCGCCGCAAGAACGCGCTCGAGATAATGCGAAAGGGCGTCGAGGAATACGGTGCAATCGGGTTGAAATTGCATCCGACCGCCGGTTTCTATCCGGATGATCCCGTCTGCGCGCCTCTTTACGAAAAGGCGCTCGAATATGGGATTCCGGTATTGATACATTCGGGGAACGAGCCCGCTCCGATGCGAATAAAATTCTCACAGCCGAGATACATCGACACAGTTGCCGCCGAGTATCCGGACCTCAAGATAATCATCGCGCACGCGGGCCACGGCTGGTGGCAGGAGGCGATCGATCTGGCGTCGGTCAAGCCGAACGTCTATGTGGACTTCGCCGGCTGGCAGATGGAGTACATGAACGGTGCCGACTATTTCTACCATCCGCTGCGCTTTGCAATCGACACCCTTGGTCCGTGGCGCGTGTTCTTCGGCACGGACGGTTCGATGCTGGACGCGATACTCTCGCCCGGCGATTGGGTGTGCGCGATGAAGGAGAATCATTCGCCGTCGAATATCAAGTTCGACTCCGAAGAGATGGATATTGTGTTGGGACAGGCCGCCGCGCGTTTTTACCGCATACAATAGTCGATCAGGAAAGGGGGAGCCAAAATGAAGGCAAGAAGATTCGAGGTTCTGACAAAAGCTCGGCAGAGGTTTCATTTCTGGCGCCTTTCGTATGCGAAACATTGCTACCACTTCTCCCTGTATTCGCGGATCACGTCCTCGGGGCTCAAGCTGAGATAGATTTCAGTCGTGATTGGGCTGTCGTGTCCGAGAAATTGTTGCAGAGCTCGCGTTGAGATGCCCTTCTTAATGCAGTTGACTGCGAAAGTGTGTCTGAGGACGTGGGTTGAGACAGGCTTGGAAATCCCGGCGCGTTGCGCTACTCGTTTGAGGATGTCCTGAATCGTGCGAGCTGCGATGCCGAGTTTGTCGTTTAAAGTAAAGTGAGCCTCGATCAGTTTCCAGACCCGGTCACTCAGGGGAAGGATTCCTCTTTTCGTTCGTTTCCCGTGGATAGTCCCTATAAACGGGGTAATTGCCATTGAGCCGGAGTGTCCCGATTTGAAGGGACGAGTGTCCTAATTCGGACAGTACACCACCGTTTGCGCTTTCGCAGGCGCGACGAGTCGCGCGTTTGGCCCCCGGGGGGCCAATCTACGCCCCGAACGCAAACGATAACCTGGCGTGAGGTCTCTGCCCGGGACGGGAATGGAATGGCGAATCACGATCTGCTCGGGGCCGACCAGCACTTCCCTGACCAAGAGACGCACGATCCGCTGGCGTTCCTCCAGCGTGGTGCGCTCTGCGGCATCGTGCAGCCGGGTCAGGAAGCTTTCAAGGGTTTCCGCCAGTTTGAGATACTTCTCCCGATCCAGCGTGCGATCCGTGAACGCGTCGAGGTCGCGGCGAGTCAGTGACTCCCGGCGGCGGAGATCCGGCATCCGGCAGCGCAGCTCATCGAGGGAGAGCAGTTCGTTCTGGTAGGCGTCCAGGAGGCGGTCCATCGCGGTCCGCACTCGGCGCAGCTCGGCTTCCAGCCGCGTGCGCTCGACGACCACGGGGCTCGTCGTGGTGAGGTCCCGCAGCCGGCGGTCCAGCTCGCTGCGGATCAGCGCCGGATCGGCCAGCAGCCCCATCACGTGCTGCCACACCACCGCGTCCAGATAGTCCTGGCGCACGGGCGGATTCGGACAGATGCGCCCGTGCGCGAACCGGTACCCCCGTGAGCCTAGGCACCGGTAGTAGTAGAGCTTGCGCCGCGTGGTCCGCGTCGAGGTGCGACAGGAGCTGTAGCTGCAGCTCTGACAGACGACGAGCCCTTGCAACAGCGACGGCTGCTTGGTGTGCCGCGGCGCAAAGTGCTTGTTCTCCTGCAGGCGCCGGGCCGCCAGCGCGAAGGTCTGGGCCGAGACAATTGCGGGCACGGGGATCTCGATCCAGCACTCCGGTGGACGCGCGTGACGCCCCGGGCGCCGCGGCACGCGCCGCCCCTGCAGCCGCAGCACCCGGGTGATGCGCGGGCGCTGCGCGCCAGGCTGCGCGCAGCGTTGCGTTTTGCCGAAGGCCGCCTGGCCACAATAGGCCGGATTGCGCAAGATGCCCCAGATCACCGAGCGCTCCCACACGGTCTTGCCCGTCGCGGTTGGCACTCCTTGGTTGCTGGCCCAGCGCCGTAACGCCCCAATCGAGGCGTACTCCTCGATGTAGCGGCGAAACAGCTCGCGGACCATGGCCGCCTGCGGCTCGACGATCTCGTAGCGGGCGTCGCCGGCCGCGCTCTTGCGCACGTAGCGGTAGCCGTAGGGGGCCCCCGACAGCACGGCCACCGCACCGCCCCGAGCCCGATGCAACCTGCCGCGGCGCGACCGCTCCGCAATCAGCGCCCGCTCGTACTCGGCGATCATGCCCTGGAACTGGACCAGCAACTCGTCCTCGGGCGTCTCGGCCTTACGGCCCTGGAGGAAGCGCACCTCGGTCCCGCAACGGGCAAGTTCCTCGATGAGCAACACCTGGTAGGCATAGCGGCGCGCCAGCCGATCCGGCGCATAGCACAGAACCACGTGAATCTCGATTTCCGCCACCAGGTCCCGCAGCCGTTCCAGCGCCGGGCGCACCAGCGTCGCCCCCGAAAACCCCTCGTCCTCGAACACCCACTCGGCCGGGACCTCAAGCCCGGCGGCCGTGGCGTACTCGCGCAGGGCCGCGGTCTGGCTGGCGATGGTCTGCTCCTCCTTCTGCCGTGCGGACGACACCCGCGCGTAGATCGCCGCCTTCATCATGCCCGCTCCTCCTCACCCGCTCCCGCTCGGGAACGAGAATCCGGTAGGCCTGGACGAGCTCGGCCGCGCCCAGCCGATCAAAGACGTACTCCAGAGCGATCCGCCTACGGCGCCCCACCATGCAGCCGGTCCAGGTACTCGACGATCGCTTGGGTCACCAGGGCGCTGACCGTGCGGCCGCTGCGCCGGGCCTGGGTGCGCACGCGGCCGACCACGTCGGCGGCCAGCTTCACCGTGAAGGCCACCTTCGCGCGCGGCACCTCTACGGGGCCGTCGGCGCGCGCCCGCTCGAGGTAGCGCCGCGCTTGGCGCTCGGACAGCCGGTGCCGTCGCGCCAGCTGGCGCGCGGCCGCGGGCACCTCGATGCCCCGTGCCAGCAGCCCGGCCGCCGCGTTGATGCGCTGGGCGGCCTGGTCGGCGCGCGCCCGGGAACCAGGACTCATGACAGATATAGAATACCATATCTGTCATACCTTCCGCCATCCCCGCTGCCCTCGGCGCCGTCGGCCATTGGGCAGACTGACCTCGAACTCGAAGTTATCTATTGCGTTCGGGGCGTCTCTGCGCCACAAGGCGCCACACGGTGCAACACTCGCCGCGAAATTCCTCAATCATTTCGTGCGGCGCTTCGGGTTCAAGTCCCCACTCTCGCATTGGGGCATGCCGGGATAGATGGGGTGCCGGTTCTGGTGCCGGTATAACAGTGAAAACGGATGAAAATCGGTGAACACGTCAGAATCATCGCCAACGCCTAAGTGCCTGCGTTGTCGGCGGAAACGTTGTGGCCGCTCGATTTTCGGAATGCGTCGGAACGGCCTTCTAAGCCGTGGGTCGGGGGTTCGACTCCCTCCTGGCGCGCTAAACAGAGCGACATACACCCGCAGTCGAAAGAGGGCTTGGCGGACGGAGGGTGCTCAAGCCCTTTGAAAAGAAATGGGCAGGGAGTGAATTGAACACTCGACACAGGGATTTTCAGTCCCTTGCTCTACCGACTGAGCTACCTGCCCGTAACGAGATGACGGCGCCAACAGACACGCGCATCCGCCACGTCCTCGTGGCGAAAAGCGGCTGCGATCTTAGCTGAGAGTGCGCCGGCTCGGCAAGTGCAGCTAGCGCCGCATGGCGAGCCCGCTTTGCAGTTTGCCAGAGCTGCTCCAAAGGAGTATGTCGCGTGACAAGGAGAGATGCGATGGCGAAGAAGGCTGCTCGGAGTAAGGCAAAACCGGATCCGGTGCTCTCACATCTGCGGGTTAACGTCAAAAAGCTCCAGCACGATGCTCAAGCGGTACTGAGCCGGACACGCAAGGAAACCACTCGTCTCAGCCAGGATCAAAAACGAGCGCTGCAGCGCGTCGTCAGTGAAGCGCAGCAGCTCCGCAGTGACTTCGACAAAGCCGTGAAGCAAACTTCGAAAGATCTGAAGTCGCAATCCAAGCAGTTCCTCTCCGCGCTCCGGAAGGAGGCCGCGAAACGAGTGGAACCGGTGCTGAAGCAATGGGCCGGACGTGACGCAGATCTTCGGGAGGAAGTACGAAAGCTATCGCAGCGGGTCGAAGAGCTGGAGCGACTGGTCACAGAGCACTCGCACCAGGAGACCCCAGCGGCGGCTCCAAAGGAGCCATCGCTGTTCCCGCCCGAAGCGGTTCCGCCGCCAGAAACCGAATAGGTCTTCGTTCAGACCACTCGTCGACGCGAACATAGCAGCGGCCCGGGCGAGTGTGTGCGGATTCACTCCGAACGCGCCAGCGCGGTGGCCCGCTCCAGCGTGGGGATTCCTGGCCGGCCGCCCAGCTTCTCGCATTTCAACGCCGCCGCCGCGGCGGCGAAGCGCAACACCTCCGGAGTCGCCCAGCCCTGGAGCAGACCGTAGATGGCGCCGGCGTGGAAGATGTCCCCCGCCCCGGTGCTGTCGACTACCGGGACGCGGAACGCCGGCACATAGTGGAACTCACCATGCACGAGCGCCAACGCGCCGCCGGGACCGAGCGTGACGCCGACAAACCACGGCCCGCGCTTCACCGTTTCTCGCAACGCGGCCCGCAGATCGCTGCGGCCAGTCAGCTTGCCGGGAAACTCCGCCGCCACGATCAACACGTCAGTTACGCCGAGCAGTTGGTCGATCCCCGTTGCCGGCGTGTCGGTGTCGAGCACGGTGAGAATGCCCTGGTCCTTCGCCGCCCGCCCCGCCGCGACCGCCGTGGGCAGGTCGACTGCGTCCATCAGCAACACGCTGCCGTCGACTAGGGTCTCGTGTGGCAGCTCCTCGGCGCGCAGGATCAGGGCCGGCACACGCTCCGAGAGCACCGATCGCTCTCCCGAGATTTCATCGATGAGGATTACCGACACTTGCTGGCGCGTGTCGATGCGGATGACCGAGCCCGACAGCTCCACGCCTTCGTCCGCCAACGCGGCGCGCGCCATGGCGCCGCCGGCATCGTCGCCGAAGCTGCCGACATAGGCGGTGCACAGACCCCAACGCTGCAGCGCCACCAGCGCGGTCGGCACCTGCCCGCCCGGTTGCCGGTCATAGGTGACCAGCTCCTGCTTCGAATCGAGCCGCGGATGGCGCTTGACGACGCACAGATGATCGACGCTGCTGAGCCCGAAGCCGACGACGTCGAACCGCTTAGCGATCGGGAAACGATACGACGGTGGCACTTCACGTCTAGCCACTACGATTTCTCCAGCGCTCGCCCGAGACACGGCAGCTCGATCCGCCCCTGCTCGGGGTCATCAGTGTCCACTTCGAGCGCCGCCGAAATCCTTCCGGGACGAAGGCCCGCGTCCAGCGTGACGGTAATGCGGAACCCCTGCCCCGTTGCAAGCGGGCTCACCACGGCTGTGCCGATCGCCGGTCTGAGGCGAACGGCGAGGATGCGCAACGGACGTTGGCCGCGGTTCTGCACGCCTATCGCCCGTGATACTTGCTCGCTAACAGTGGCGACGCCAAAATTCACCTGCGCCGGCGAAACCACCACGTTGCCATCGACGACGCCCGTGATCGGCACCGCCAGCAGCGGGTGACGTGGACTGCCGGTCGGCAGCGTGGCGATCTCCGCGAACGCGCCCAGCGGCGCATCGTTCTTGATGGCGATGCGTAGCCGTCTACCTTTGGGAGTGTCGTCCAGAGTTGCCTCGACGCTCTTGCCGCTGGTCTCGACCCGGCCGGCGGAGGCGACGTCGCCGAGGATACGCACGTCGTTCAGGGCGGTCTGCCCGCGGCCGAGGTGCCCGGCGTACACTCGCGGCGGATCGGCGGCGGCCTCGGCGCGCCCGCGCCCGCTGAGCGTCAGCGTGCTCACCGGTTGAGCGGGGTCGTTGCTGTAGACGGTGACGGTCTTATTCTGCGGCCCAAAGGTGTTGGCGGTGTCACACGTGACCTCGACCGCGCCGGAAGCTCCGGGCGGGATGGCGGCCGCCGTGCTCGCGGTTGCGGCGCAGCTGCAGGAGGCGCGCACGTTGTCGAGCTTCAACCCCAGGCCCCCGCTGTTCCTGAAGCCGAAGCGGTGAGTGACTTTTGTTGCCCGGTCGACGGCGCCGAAATCATACCCGGTGCTCTCAAAAGTGATTTTCGGAGCTTGGACGGCGGGCGGTGGAAAGCTGGGCCGCTCGCAAGCGTGGGCCAGGGCCCCGAGCGCCGCGGCCAGCACCGCAGTCGAGAGAGCTCGCTGCATGGACTGTCTATTCTCTCCGAAGCGGCCCTTCGAGACGCGGCCAGAAGAAGGCCGCTCCTCAGGGCGAGCGGTTCTCTCGTTGTGTTCAAAAAGACAATCTCCGTCCACCCTGAGGAGGTCCCTTCTCTTGAGACCGTCTCGAACGGTGTGTCTCCCGTTTATCGACACCCTCTGCATGGGCGTGATCTATGGAAGAGGGTCAGGCGAGTCAACCAGCGAACGCTCCACCGACCGCTCGTGCGTTCGGAAAATCCTTGACCGATGTGTACCGAACGGTATAATGACGACACATGGATTCCCGCAGGGCCTTGCTGCGCGCCGCGCTCTCTCTGTTCGCGGCCAGGGGATATGACGGCGTCGGCGTCCAGCAGGTGGCCGAAGCGGCGGGCGTGACCAAGCCCACGCTCTACCACTTCTTCGGCAGCAAGCGGGGCCTGCTCGAGGCGCTCTTCACGGAGTACGGCTCGAAGCTCGACGACGCGGTCCAGCGGGCGGCACGGTACACCGGCGACCTCGCGCTCACGCTCGACCGTGTGGCCGCTGCGTACGTCCGCTTCGCGACCCGCGAGCCGGTCTTCTACCGCCTTGAGCTGGGCCTCTACTTCGCCCCGCGCGAGTCCGACGCCCACCTGGTGGCGGTGCGCCACTACACCCAGCGCTATATGGTTCTGGAGCGGCTCTTCAACCAAACAGCGCGGGAGCACGGTAACACGCGGGAGCAGCGTAACATGTTAAGCTGGTCCCAGTACCACGCCGTGACGCTGGTCGGCATCATCAACAGTTACATCGCGCTGCAGCTGAACGAGAGCGCTGTCATTACGGGCCGCGTGCGCCGCGATATCGTCCGCCAGTTCAGCTACGGGATCTACGGCGGCCCAAGCGGCGAGCGAAGTGTCAACTCGCAGGCTACAGGATAGGAGGCTTCTGACGTGGAAGGCTTAAGCATACTCGATATGATCCGAACGGGTTGGATTGCAACTTACCCGTTGATCCTCTTTTCAGTGGCCACATTGAGCATCGTCCTCGAGCGTGTTTGGTCGCTGCGCAACCTCGTGTCCGGCAGCCTGCAGCTGGCGCACACGATCTGCCCACCGCTGGAGAAAGGGGACTTCGGCGCTGCGTTGCAGACCACACAGGAGCAGGTGGGCAGCCCGGCCGGCCGCATTTTCTCCGACATCCTCGCGCGCCATAAAACTGACTCCATCGAATACCTGTCGGACTTGACCGAAGACAAACGGTTCGAAGAACTGGAAGCGCTGAAGGGCCCGCTCTGGGTGCTGGGCACGATCGGCAGCAGCGCCCCGTTCATCGGGCTATTCGGCACGGTCGTCGGCATCGTCAAGGCGTTCCACAACATGGCAATCATGGGCAGCGGCGGGTTCTCGGTGGTGGCCGCCGGCATTTCCGAAGCGCTGATCGCCACCGCGCTCGGCCTCGTGGTCGCCATCATCGCGGTGATCTTCTACAACTACTTCCAGACCCGCATCGAGCGCATCGAATCCGCGCTCACCATCGCCTCCAACCGCGTGCTCGACGCCATCCATCTCGGCAGGCAGGCCAATGGCACTCGGTAGCCTCAAACGGCGGGCGCGCTCGCCGATCATGTCGGACATCAACATCACACCGCTGACCGACATCTTCCTCGTGCTGCTGATCATCTTCATGGTCACCAGCGCGGCCATGGTGGAGTCGGGAGCCAAGATCAGCCTGCCGGAAGTGGACAACACTTCCGCAGAGCCGCGCGAGATCACCATCACCGTGACCCCCAACCACGACATTTACGTGAACAGCACGCTCACTGCGTATGAGGATCTCGAAGGCACGCTCCACGGTCTGGTCAGCGCGCGCCCCGACATCCCGGTCGTCCTCGAAGGTGATCGCGAGGTGCTGTTCGGTGACGCAGTGAAGATCCTGTCGATCGCGCAGAAGGCTGGGGCGACGCAGATCGCCATCGCGGCGGAGCGGCGGCAGGGGAGCTGAAGATTCGATGCCGGATCCCGCGCCTCCGCCGCGCAGTCTTCCCGATCCGCGCTTCGATCCGTGGTCCGGCCACCGCTTCGGTGGTCTGCGCTGGTTCGCATTTTCCACCGCGTTCCATGTCGGCCTGCTCTTCCTGCTGGCGACCGTGACGCTCACCGTGATCCGCAAAGCGCAGGAGGTCCGGGTCAAAGTCGTCGACGAAACCACGCTCGGCCCGGATGAATTCGAAGGCGCGCCATCGTTGCGAGACCTGGCCGGGGTCCTGAAGATGGAGAACGTGGTGCCGCACAGGGCGGCACCGAGCGGCCCGGTGATTCGGGGTGTGCGCCCGCCCGAGATGCCACGCATCGGCGGCGTCGGGCCGAAGCTCGGGACCGGTCCCAGCCTCGAAACCGTCTCCACCCACCTCTCGTTTGGATCTGGCGGCATCGGCGGCTTGGGCGGCGGCTTCGGCGACTACATCGGCGGCTTGCGCAAGGTCGGTCTCGATGTGGTGCTCGTCATCGACACCACCGACAGCATGCAGTTCGTCATCGAAGATGTGAAAGCCAAGATGTCGCAACTGGTCGCCGGCATCCAGCGGATGGTGCCCACCAGCCGCGTCGGCGTGGTGGTCTATCGGGACAAAGGCGACGATTATGTGGTGAAGTGGACGGACCTCAGCTTCCACACCAAGAAGCTCCAGGACTTCCTCGCGCACATCGATGCGGCTGGCGGCGGCGATTGGGAGGAGGCGGTCAGGGAGGCGCTGGAGGCGGCCGTCAACGACCTCAAGTGGCGCAAGCAGGCCAAGAAGATCATCATCCTGGTGGGGGGCTCCCCGCCGCATGAGTGGGACGTCGATGACGTCCACAAGATCGTGCGGGAGTTCCGCCAACAGGGCGGCTACGTCAGCACGATCGACGTGACCAAGCGCCAGCACGAGCTGTTCGACCGCAATCTCTGGCGCTCGTTGCACGGCAACCAGGCGTACCAGCCCTCTCCGATGCCGGAGTTTTACAAAGAGGTGGCGCGCTCCTTCGGCGAGATCGCGCAGGACGGCGGCGGCGAGCTGATCAGCCTCGAGCAAGACCGAGCGCTGATCCGCGAGGTCATGGCCCTGACGTTCGGCTCGCGTTGGAAGATCGAGATGGCGAAGTACCTGAAGGAGCTGTCCTAAGCGGCAGTCCAACGTCGAGAGCTCAGCGTCGAAAGTCGAGCGGATGCTTG
>Ga0315281_10012542_pt1 | contig 11535 bp, 12 predicted proteins | sample YL17G07_0_MG_FD_204540 | JGI IMG/M metagenome (GOLD analysis project Ga0315281, IMG submission 204540) | Sediment microbial communities from Yellowstone Lake, YNP, Wyoming, USA - YL17G07_0 | ecosystem: Environmental > Aquatic > Freshwater > Lake > Sediment | place: USA: Wyoming | collected... | reverse complement strand
GAAGAACATCTATGCGCCCCCCCGCATCGAATCGATACGAACGTGGCGCAGGGCTTCAGCCCTGCGAGACACGCTTCGCAGCGCTAAAGCGCTGCGCCACGGGAGCGCTAAAGCGCTGCACCACAGGAGCGCTAAAGCGCCGCGCCACAGGAGAGCGGCACTCGAGTGCGGGAGACAGCCCACTAGTTGGCCCCGATGAGCGCGCGGTACCGCGCGCGAAGGCCGGAGGACGCAGGTTCGTCCGACAGCAGACGGCCATCGCGAATGAGCGCCACGCGCGTCACGAGGCCGTCGGCCAGGTCCAGATCGTGGGTCGCCAGCACGACGATGGCGCCGGAGGCGGCGAGGCGACGGAGCCGGTCGGCGATGAGGCCGACGGCGCGGTCGTCCAGACCGGTGAACGGCTCGTCGAAGAGCACGAGGCGCGGCGCGTGCAACAGCGCACGCTCGAGCGCGAGCCGCTGCCGCATGCCGCGTGAAAACCCGCTCACCGCCTCGTCCGCGCGATCGCGCAGGCCGGCCGCCTCGAGCGCCGCGTCGACCAGGGCGCCGGAGCCGAGGCCGTAGAGTTCGGCGAAGAACGCCAGGTTCTGGCGGGCGGACAATTCCGGGTACAGGTGCAGTTCGTGCGCGAGCAGGCCGATGCGATGCCGCAACGCGGCGCCCAGACGGCGCGCCGGCTCGTTGCCGTACAGGACCTGTCCTTTCGACGGCGCCGACAGCGTGGCCAGCATGGTGATCAGCGTGGACTTGCCGGCGCCGTTCGGCCCGAGCAGCCCGACGATGTCGCCGGAACGCGCGGTGAGCGAGATGTTCGACAGCGCGCGGCGGCGACCGAAATGGCGCGAGACGTCGACGACCTGAACGGTGTCGAAGTCGACGGACACGTCGTGTGGCACGCTCAGGACGCCCCGAGCGGCGCGGTGACGCCTGCCCGGTCGGCAGGCTCACGTCCAGGGTCGTGGTCGTCGAGCGCGCCGTAGACCTGTTCGAGCGAGGTCACGAGATCTGCGCGCCGCGACGTGTAGCGCCGATCGTCCGCGCGGCCACTCCGATGATCGTGTTCGAGGCGCGTGATCTCGTTGAACAGCTTCTCGCGCCGAGCGATCAGCCGCTTCCGTTCGGTGGCCTTCGCCGACGCATCGCCGGTCGGGCGCGTCGCGAACCACACGCCGATCAACGCGATCGCGCTCGCCAGCGCCAGCGCAACCTGCCGCGGCGCCTGGCTGTGATGCGGGACGCCGTCCACCACCAGCTCGATCGGCTGGCCGGCCCTCACGGGACCGCCGGTGCCCGCGATGAACACGTCGCCATCGGCTGGCATCTCGCGTTGCTCCTTGAGCTGCGGCGATTTCACGCTCGTCTCGCCGACCTTCTTGACCACCACCGCCAGCTGCTCGAGGTTCGCTGGCAGCCTCTGCGCGATCTCGATCCACCCGCCGGGCGCCGGCAACTCGCACGCCACCTGCACGAACGTGTGGCCGGGCGCGAACGGTCCCTGCACCGTCACGTGCAGCCCCTTCACGCTCGCCTGCGGAGACGAGCCGTCCATGATCGCCGTCCCGATCGCGCCGGGCGGCATGTCGAAGACGAACGGGGTTGGCGGGTTCACGGGCACGGTCTGGTTGTTGGCGATGTCGAGGAGGTAGAACACCTCGACCGCCTCCTCGCGCGGCTGCATGACGAAACGGGACTGCTCGCCGATGACGACGGGACCGGTCTGCGCGGGCGCATCGGGAGTCCTGGGCGCCGCCTTCTTGTTCGGATCGGTCGCCACCAGCATCATCCGGATGCCACCTGTCGACGGCGCCGGAAACTCCTGCGACTCGAGATGCTCGCCGTCGACGTCAGCGCTCGCCTTCACCGTCGCGCCGGGTGTCAGATCCTTGAACTCGGCCCGGCCGTTCTCGTCCGTCTTCACCGTGAGCACCTTCGATCCGACGCGGAGCTCCACCGTGTGATTGGTGATGTTATTCGAGAGCGATCCCCGAATCAGGCGCACCGACACGGCGCCTGCCGGCAGGTCGTTCACCGGACGCGGGATGCCCGACATCTCCTTCGCGTCGGGCATCGCGATGCCGCCTTGCTGCGCGCCGAGAAACTCGCCACCACGGAGGACACAGAGGACACAGAGGACAAGACCCAAAAGGCTCCGTGTCCACCGCGTCCCCCGTGGTGGAGAGCTTGCATGCCTCACAGCTTCGCACCGCAGCACTTGCAGAACTTTGCGTCGGCGTCGTTGGTGGTCTCGCAGGCTGTGCACGCTGTGCGCTCGGCTGAAGCCATCGCGCCACGGTTGTCCTCTGCGGTCGTGTCCTCGGCGCTCTCGTCGCGCGAAGGCTTAAGCCGAGCGTCAGACGCGGGCTGTATCCGGGCATCGCCCCCGCCGCCCAACCGCTTCGCGAGGTCGCGCTCGATCTGATCACGATAGCCGGCGCCCGCATCGAGCTGGCGCATCAATCGCGCGGCGCGGGCCCGCAGGCGACCGGACATCTCGTTCCAGTCCTCGTCGGACAACCGCCCCATCGCGCGGTCGAACTCGAGCTCCTTGATCGAGCGGAGCGTCATCATCTTCTCGCGCTCGAGCGCGACGCGCGTCCGCTCGCCGACCATCACCGTGCGGTCCTCGTCGAGCGACACCAGCGGCCGGAGGGCGCGCAGCGCGGCGTAGCCGACCAGCGCCGCGGTCGCCATCAGCACGCCGAGCAGGATGACCGCGGTGGGCCCCTGCCCCCGCGCCATGAACGTCACGGCGGTCGCGCAGCCCAGCGCGGCCAGGACGAAAAATTGCCAGGGTTGCAGGCCGGCGTCCGAGGCGTCCGTGGGGTCCGTGGCGTCCGGCTTCAGCCGGACCTTGTCAGTCGAGGTCTCTGAGCTCATCGTCGATTCGCTCTTCGAGCGCGGAATCGAGCGGCGCGGGCGCCGTGGCCGCCGCGTCCGGCTTCCGCGTCCACTTCACCGCCGCCACGCCGACCGCGATCGCGCTCGTCGCGCCGACCAGGTACGGGAACAGCCAGGCCAGGCGGCTGAAACCCTGGTCGAGCGGCGCGCCCAGCATCTCTTCGCTGCCGTACTTGGCGATGAAGGCCTGGATGATCTGATCGTGGTTCTTGCCCTGATCGATCATCGCGGCGAGCGTGCCGCGCATCTCGTGCGACGTGCCGCAGGCGTCCTTGCGGCATTCGGCGAGCGTCTGATGACCGCAGGCGCCGCAGGTGCAGACGATCTCGTGCTGCATCTGCTTCTCGAACGGCGTCCGCGCGTAAAACGATGTCCGCGTATTCGCGTCGCCGCTCATCCCCTGCGCCGACAGCGTGGCGCCGCCGGCGAACAGCATCAAGAGCAGGAACGCCGCGGTCGTCGAGGCAGCCTCGACCGGCATCTTGGCCACCGCGAACGCGTAGGTGCGCTCCGGGAGCAGCGCGATGCCCGTCCCGAGCGCCATGATCCCGAAGCCGAACCAGATCCAGTTCACCAGCGGATTGACCACGAGCTGCAGCGTGACCGACTGATCCGCCAGATCGAAACCGCCAAGGACGGCGTACAAATCCTCCGCCGGCGTCCGGCGGATCGCGACTTCGGTCGTCGGTTCCTGCTCGTGTCGGCGATACGCCCACTTGGCGGGATACAGGCCGTCGATCTCCTTGCCGCCGACGAAGACGGACAGATACGCCGTCGTCATCTGCTTCTGCCCGTCGTCGAGGACTTTCACGCCGTTGCTCTTGATCGTGTACTTGCCGATCGTGGTTGCCTGGCCGGGCTTGAGCTGCACCTGCTCGTCGAGCTTGCGCGAGTTGCCGGCAAAACCGAAGCAAATCAGCACGATGCCGACGTGCACGATGTAGCCGCCGTACCGCCGTTTGTTCTTGCCGACCAGGCCGACCATCGCCGTCAAGGCGTCGGTGCCCGTATTGCGACTGCGAATGTTCGCCCCCTTCCAGAACTCCTGGACGATCGTGCCGACGACGAAGCCGCACAGCGCGAAACAGAGGCCGGACGGCCAGATCGGGATTTTGTACACGAACATCGACAGCGCGCCGGCCGCAACGCCCGCGGTCACCGGCCACATGAACTGCGGCGCGATGTTCGTGAAGGACGACCGGCGCCACGCGAGCAGCGGGCCGACGCCGGTGAGCAGCAGCAGAACGAGGCCGACCGGCGTCATCCACTTGTTGAAGAACGGTCCCGCGACCGTCAGACGCTCTCCCGTGACCGCCTCGCTCAGCGTCGGGAACATGGTTCCGAAAAGGACGAAGAGCGCGGCGAACAGCAGCACCCAGTTGTTCACGAGGAACGCCGCTTCGCGCGACAACCACGAGTCGAACTCGTTGCGTGCCTTCAGCAGCGGCAGCCGCCAGATGAGCAGGCCGAAGCTGAACGTGAGGATCACCACCATGAAGCCGATGAAGAGCCGCGCGAGAATTGGATCGTCGCCGAACGCGTGCACCGATTGCACCACGCCAGAACGCGTCATGAACGTTCCGAAAATCGTGAGGAAGAACGTGACGATGACGAGCGCGACGTTCCACACGCGCAGCATGCTCCGCCGCTCCTGGACCATCACCGAGTGCAGGAACGCCGTCGCCGTGAACCACGGCAGCAGCGCGGCATTCTCAACCGGATCCCACGCCCAGTAGCCGCCCCACCCCAGCTCCTCGTACGCCCAGATCATCCCCAGAATGAGGCCGAACGACAGGAACAGCCAACTGAACATCGTCCAGCGCCGGACCGCGCGCAGCCACGAGTCGTCGAGATGGCCGGTGATCAACGCCGCAATGCCGAACGCGAACGGAATCGTCATGCCGACGAAACCGATGTACAGCGATGGCGGGTGAATCGCCATATAGAAATTCTGCAGCAGCGGGTTCAGCCCCTCGCCTTCCGCCGGCGCGGACGTCAGGAATGTCGTGAACGGGTTCTTGTGAATCACCATCAGGAACAGGAAGAACATGTTCACCGTGGAAATGGTCGCCACAACGTAGGGAATCAGCTCGCGATGGCGCTCGCGGTTCACGTAGACCGCCAGCGATCCGAAGATCGACAACAGGAACACCCAGAACATGATCGAGCCGTCGAGCCCGCCCCAGTAGGACGTGAGCTTGTAGAGGAGCGGCTGCACACTGTCCGAGTAGTGCGCGACGTACTTTATCGAGAAGTCGCCCGTCAGGAAGGCGTTGACGAGGACGGCCGACGCGGCGCACATGATCGCGCAGATCAGATAGAAGGCGCCGATGCCGCTCTCAATCAGCCGGCGCGACCGGCGTCGTGCGCCCACCACGGACACGACCGCGGCGTAGCTGCACGTGACGAATGCCGCCAACAGGAGAAACGTGCCTAGTGAGGCCATGGATACCTACGATCCGGCTGCGGATTTCGCTTCGTACTTGGACGGGCACTTCGCGACCACGCCGTTCGGTTCCGTGTGGAATCCGGTGGACGTCAGCTTCCCGCGCAGCACGACTTCGGCCTCGCCTTTGAACGTGTCGGGCACGATGCCGGTGTACGAGGCCTCGACGACGTGGCCCTGGTCAACCGCGCGCGTCGGATTGTTCTGCACCTTGAATTTGTATTCGAGGGTGTCCTGCCGCTTCATGATCGAACCCGGCACGACGTAGCCATGGAGCTGGAGCGATTTGCCCTGCCAGGCTTGTGGGTCCGTCATCACCTCGTCGACGTGCTTGAAGTACTCGGTGCCCTCCCGCAGCGTTGACCACATCAGGCCGGTGAAGGCGGCGACGAGAACGGCTGCGGTGAGGCCAAGCTTGATATATCGATGTGTCATAAGGACTTCCAGGATGAACGGGTCCAATCAGAATAGCCTGACTGTCTCCGGGGTGCAAGGAATGGCCCCAAGGCAAATGCCCGGGTTTATTGGGCCTGGACACTTCCGTGCCGAATTTCCGGCAGGAGTTCAGCCACGCACGCGACAGGCAGACCCACCACGTTCGAGTACGACCCATCGATCCGAAGAATGAAACGCGACGCCAGCCCCTGGATCGCGTATCCGCCGGCCTTGTCACGCCCTTCCCCACTCGCGACATACCAATCGATCTCCTCGCCGGTCAGCGCGCGGAAGATCACCGACGTGATCTCGACGCGTCCGACCTCGTACGCGCCCTGCCTGAGACTGACGCCGGTCAGGACTTCATGGGTTCGTCCGGACAGCCGCCGCAGCATGTCGCGCCCCTCCTCATCGTCGCGCGGCTTGCCGAGGATCTCGCCATTGACGACGACGGTCGTGTCCGCGCCGAGAATAACGAGAGGCGCGGAGATATCCTCCGCCGCCCGCGTGGCATTGTCCTCCGTCGGTGTGGCGCAGTCCTTTAGGGCTGTGTACTCCGCCGGTGTGGCGCGGCCCGCGATCGGCGTGGCGCGGCCCTTCAGGGCTGCGAGCACCGCCGCCGACTTGTCCGCGGCAAGGCGCCGCACGTACGCCGCCGGCGATTCGCCCGGACCAATCGACTCGTCCACGACGGCGACCACGATGTCGAAGGTGTAGCCGGCCGCACGCAGCAGTTCGGCGCGGCGCGGCGACGCGGAAGCCAGGATCAGGCGCATGGTAGAATTTGGAATTATGAAGTAGGAATTTGGAATTCGTGCCTGAATTCCTCATTCCACCTTCCCAATTCCAAATTCCCGTGCATCCTCTCTCCCACGGCATGCCCGGCGCGCTCATCGAGCTCCTGCGCGGTTCGCCCCTCTCCGACGGGAAGGTGACGTTCGCGTGGACGGCCGCCGTCGGCCCGGCGATCGAGCGCGTCACCCACGTCAAGCTCGAGCGCAGAGTCCTGCTCGTGGAAACCGCCAGCGCGCAGTGGTCGCGCGAGGTGATGCGCTCGTCGCCCATGATCCTCAAGCGCCTCCAGTCGCTGCTGGGCGCGGAGACGATCGATCGGATCGAAGTCTGTAGAACCGGGAACCTCGCTCCCCGACCCTGAGCCCTGTCATGCGTGAATCCGTCATCGTCTCCGCAGTTCGCACACCGACCGGAAAATTCCTCGGCGCGCTGAAGGGATTCACCGCCACCGAGTTGGGTGCGCTGGCCGTGGCTGAGGCCGTGCGGCGCGCGGGCATCGATCCGCACATCGTCGACGAGTGCATCATGGGGAACGTCGTCTCGGCCGGGCTCGGGCAGAACCCGGCGCGGCAGGCGGCGCTCAACGGCGGCCTGCCGGACCACGTCGCCGCGCTGACGATCAACAAGGTCTGCGGATCCGGCTTGAAGGCCGTGATGATCGCGGACCAGGCGATTCGCGTCGGCGACATCGATGTCGCGGTCGCCGGCGGCATGGAATCGATGAGCAACTGCCCGTATCTGCTGTCCGGGGTCCGCGACGGGCTGCGCATGGGCAACGGCACCATGATCGACTCGATGATCCACGACGGCCTGTGGTGCGCGTTCGAGCAATGCCACATGGGACACTCCGGCGAAGTCGTCGCGGAGCACTACTCCGTGAGTCGAGCCGAGCAGGACGACTACGCCGCGCGCAGCCACCAGAAAGCCGCGCGCGCGACCGCCGAGGGCGCGTTCACGGACGAAATCCTGCCGATCTCGATTCCGCAGAAGAAAGGCGACCCGCTCGTCATCGATCGCGACGAAGCCATTCGCGCCGACACGACGGCCGAAGGGCTCGCGGCGCTCAAGCCCGCGTTCAAGAAGGACGGCACCGTGACAGCGGGCAACGCCCCCGGTGTCAACGACGGCGCGTCGGCGCTCGTGGTGATGGCGTCCGACCGCGCACGGTCGCTCGGCCTCGCGCCGCTCGCGCGCATCGTGGCGCAGGCGACGAGCGGTCTCGCGCCGAAGTTCGTCCTGATGACCCCGGTCGACGCGGTGCGCCGCGTCGCGGCGAAGGCCGGCTGGGCACTCGAGCGCGTCGACCTCTTCGAACTGAACGAAGCGTTCGCCGTGCAGGCCGTCGCCGTCCTCAACGAACTCGGCATCGATCCGGACAAGGTCAACGTCAACGGCGGCGCCGTGGCGCTCGGTCACGCGATCGGATCGAGCGGCGGACGCGTGCTGACGACGCTGCTCTACGCGCTGAAGCGGCGGAACCTGACGCGCGGCATCGCGACGCTGTGCCTGGGCGGCGGCAACGGCGTTGCGCTGGCGATTGAGGTTGTTTGATTCTTGCGTTCTTCGCGCGCTCCGCGGTTTCTTCTTATGGCCCGTGTCCCCTACTGCGGCGGATGGTTGCGGCGGGTCACCTGGGACCCAAGTCCGGCCAGGGCTTTTACTCGGACTAGCCACAGGGCCACGGCCGTCGGCCCGAGAATCGCGATCTCCTGCACGATCGCCCGGACGTTCTTCAGCATGGTGGCCGACGTCCACACCTCCCGGCGTTCGGTCTGCCGAAACACATCGGTCCCGGAGACGAACCACTCGCGGCTGAGCGGCCAGAGCGCCTCGATGCCGTGAGGCGGGGTGGCGTCCGTGCCCAGCCAATCCAGGAACAGGTGCGACGCATAGGCGGCGGCGCACATCAGCCCGACGCGGGCGATGGGACGATGGGCGTTGGCGGCGAGCGCGGCGCAGAAGACGCCGACAAACAGGACCGCGCCGATGCTGTGCGTGACCGTCCGGTGCGTCACGAACAGCAGGTCGAGGTCCGGCGCCACGGCGATCGCCGAGCACGCGAGCGTCAGACCATTCCCCGCCCGCCGGTACCACGGGGCCCAGTCCGATGCGGCCCGCCAGGCGCGGTCGCCGGGGACGAGATCCGCCGCCCAGGCAACGGCAATTCCAGCGAGCGCATGGCCAATAGGGCTAGGCATTCGAGTGCCTATCATGGCAGATTTTGCGATCTTCACGTGAGGGAGGCGAAAGTCTCATGTACCGTAACATGCTGACATATCGTTAGTTCTAAGGTTGTATTCACGATATTGCGCTTGACTTTCGCCTCGGCACGACTTTAGAATAGCCTTCGCTTCCGGAGGACCGAATCACATGCCACCAGTCGAACGAGACGAACGTCAGGAACGCGAGAAACTCAAAGCCGTGGAGCTGGCGTTCAGCCAGATCGAAAAGCAGTTCGGGAAGGGCTCGATCATGCGCCTGGGCCAGAAGGGCGCCATCCAGCCGATCGAAGCGATCCCCACCGGCGCCATCAGCATCGACTATGCGCTCGGCGTCGGCGGCGTGCCGCGCGGCCGCGTGATCGAGATCTTCGGACCGGAGTCGTCGGGCAAGACGACGCTGGCGCTCCAAGTGATCGCCGAAGCGCAGAAGCTCGGCGGCCTTGCGGCGTTTGTCGACGCGGAGCACGCGCTCGACGCGGCGTACGCCAAGAAGCTCGGCGTCGACATCGACAACCTCCTCGTCTCGCAGCCGGACAACGGCGAGCAGGCACTCGAAATCGTCGAAGTCCTCATCCGCTCGAACGGCGTCGACGTGGTCGTCGTCGACTCGGTCGCCGCGCTCGTGCCCAAGGCAGAAATCGAAGGCGAGATGGGCGACGCGCAGATGGGGCTCCAGGCGCGCCTCATGTCGCAGGCGCTGCGCAAACTCACCGGCGCCGTGTCGAAGTCCAAGACCTGCCTCATCTTTATCAATCAATTGCGCGAGAAAATCGGCGTGATGTTCGGCAACCCTGAAACGACCACGGGCGGCCGCGCGCTGAAGTTCTACTCGTCGGTGCGCATGGACATTCGCCGCATCGCGAGCATCAAGGACGGCGACGTGGTCGTCGGCGGCCGGACGCGCGTGAAGGTGGTGAAGAACAAGGTCGCCCCGCCGTTCCGCGAGGCGGAGTTCGACATCATGTACGGTGAAGGCATCTCCAAGAGCGGCGATCTGCTCGACCTGGCGGTGGACAAGCGGATCGTCGAAAAGAGCGGCGCGTGGTTCGCCTACGGTGGCGAGCGCCTCGGCCAGGGGCGCGAGAACGCCAAGCAGTTCCTCAAGGACAACCCGGAAATCTTCAAGGCCATCGACGAGCGCGTCCGCAAGGAGCTCGGGATGTCGCGCGATGCCGTAGCGGAGCCGGTCACCGTCTGACATTCGTCCAGGGTGAAAGCGATTCTAGGGCCTCGCAACATGCGAGGCTCTAATCCTTGATCCCTAATTCTTTCAACCCTCCGGCGGCCCCACCCGTCCAAGCTCGTGACTGGGAGGCCGCATGTTTCGTCACCTGACCATCGCCGCGCTCGTTGTTATCCAGGCCATCGCTGGCCGCGCGCAGACCCCGACCGACGTCCACGGCACCTGGACTGCTGAGCTGCACAGCGGCAAGGTGTTCCTCCAGGTCCGCACCGCCCCGCCACCAGACTCGGACCGGTCCGGCAACCGGAACGGCTGGGACGGCGACTGGAGCATGGGGCAGAGCGTCCCCATCGACGAGTTGTCCGGGCTCCCGGCCAACAACGATCAATTCACCGCGGCGTCCGTCAAGTTCGACCTGCGCCGCGAGGCCGGCACGCTCGCGTTCGAGGGGTCGTTCCGCGACGGGCGCGGCGCAGGGCTGTTCACCTTCTCGCCTCGACCGGCGTTTGTCGGCGAGATGCGCGGCCTCGGCTACGCCGACGACATGTCGGTCTGGCGCCGGTACCAGCTCGCCGTGCACGACGTCGGGCCGAAGTACATCCGCGACTTGAAGACCGAGGGCTACGACAAGCTCACGTTGGATCAGATTCAGCGCGCGAAGACGCACGGCGTCACGATCGACTTCATCCGAGACCTGAAGGGCCAGGGCTTCAAGGCCGTCACGATCGACGCTCTCGTTCGGACACGCGATCACGGCGTCACCACAGACTTCATCAAGGCGCTCAAGGCCGAGGGCTACACGACCGCGAACCTCGAGGAGCTCGTGCGCCTGCGCGATCACGGCGTGACGCAGCAGTACATTCAGGAGATGAAGAAGGCCGGCTTCACGAACGCCACGGTGGAGGATCTCGTGCGCGCGCGGGATCACGGCGTCAAGCCGGACTACGTGCAGGAGATTCGCGGCCTCGGCCTGAGCGTGACGACGATCGAGCAGTTCATCCGGCTGCGAGACCACGGGGTCACGGCCGCGTACGTGAAGGAGCTCGAGGCGCAGGGGTTCAAGGGCGTGCCCGTGGACGACATCGTCCGGACGAAGGACCATGGTGTGAGCGCCGAGTTCGTGGCCGACATGAAGTCGCTCGGGCTGAAGGACCTCACGCTGCTGCAGATCGTGCGGCTGCGCGACCACGGCATCACGCCCGGCTTCGTGAACCACGCCCGCGCGCGTGGTTACAAGACGACGGACCCCGACGAGTTGGTGCGGCTGAAGAACGGCGGGCTCTGGAAATAGCGAATTGCGGAGTGCGGATTCGGGATTGCGGATTCAGGATGGCGGGTCGGCTTGCTCCGCGGCCCGTTAGCCGCTATCATTATCGGTCCCCTCGGCCGTGGCGAGGTAGCTCAGTTGGTAGAGCATACGACTGAAAATCGTAGTGTCGACAGTTCGATTCTGTCCCTCGCCACCATTTCCTAACACAACGATCTGCGTAGACGAGTGTTACGGGGTCGCACCGAGACCGAGAAACAGCTCGAGACCCTGGTCGATGCCGGCG
>Ga0315281_10012541_pt1 | contig 11535 bp, 9 predicted proteins | sample YL17G07_0_MG_FD_204540 | JGI IMG/M metagenome (GOLD analysis project Ga0315281, IMG submission 204540) | Sediment microbial communities from Yellowstone Lake, YNP, Wyoming, USA - YL17G07_0 | ecosystem: Environmental > Aquatic > Freshwater > Lake > Sediment | place: USA: Wyoming | collected... | reverse complement strand
CCACCCACAGGTCGGCGCCGCTGTTGTTGAGCAGCACCTTGGCGTCGTCCACCATGCCGCGATAGACGCCCGCCATGGTGAAGGTCACGCCGATGAGCAGCCCCAGTCCCAGGCCGGTGAGGACGAACTTGCCCCACCCATGCAGGATATCGCGGCCGGCGAGGTTGATCATTTTGCGCTTCCGGCGACGGCATCCACAACTTTGATGCGGCTGTCGTCCGCGAGCTCGCGTTCGCTGTATAGCACGACCTCATCGCCGGCATCCAAGCCTTCGACGATCTGCACCTTGCCATCCAGACCCTCCGCCCCGGTTTTTACCGGCACAAAGCGCAAATGTCCGTCCGCGCGCAGCCACACCCCCACTTGCGCACCGCGAAAACGCAGACTGGCGTTGGGCAGAATTAAGGCATCGGTCACGCTGGACTGATGCAGCGTCACATCCGCCATCTCATTGGTGCCCACCCCTTGCGGCATGCGATCGAACGCCACCTGGGCTATACGTTCTTCTGTGACGCTATCGCTATTCGGTTCAATCCGGACTAGCTTGCCTGCAAAGGGTTTGCGGGCGTTGGAACGCAACCTGATCTCGGCCGGCAGCCCCACGCGCAGCCCAGCGGATCGACTCTGGTCCAGCCGCGTCTTGACCCACAGGCTGGCTGGATCGATCAGCTGGAGCACCGATTGTCCGGCCACGACGGTAGAGCCGGGCTCGGCATCGCGCGCAGTCACCACGCCGTCAGTGGGCGCCTCCAAACGGATATTCCTGCGTTGCTGCTTGGCCCCCAGGCGGTCGGCATCCTGTCGCGTCAAGTCTTGCCGCGCACTCGCCAGGGCAGAATCGGCGGCGGCAATCTGGGCATCCGCCGACTGTTGTTGCTGCAACTTGCCATCGACCACGCTCTGGCTCACAAATCCCTTGTGTCCCAGATCGACAAAGCGTCGCGCCTCGCTACCGGCCAATGCCTGGCGGCTTTTTGCATCGTCCAACTGGGCTTGTGCCGTCGTCACGGCGCTCCCGGCGCGCGCCGTCGCTGCGTCTGCGGAAGTCACCCGCGCATCAAGGTCCACCGGGTCCATTTCCGCCAGCAACTGGCCCGCTTTCACGCGGTCTCCCACATCCACCAGCACGCTTCGCACCCGCCCGGGAACAGTTGGCCCGATGAGATAAGCGCGCCGCGCCTCGACCGTGCCAATGCCGAACAGGGCCGGCGCGACCTCCCCTCTGATCACCCGGGTCACGGTCACCTTGATCGGCGCGAGCGGACCGCTCGTCGTGGCCACCCAGACGAAAGCCAGCAGCAGCGCAATGCCCAACAGCGAAAACCACGCCCAGCGCGGCAGGTTAAATGAGATTTTCATCGTGTATTCCTTTTCATCGTGTATTCCAAATATGAGCTGGACAAAGGATCGACAAATGCGGACTAAAAGTGCTCATGGCGCAGCCTGTTCGGTCATGGCGCCGCGCATGTAGCAGCGATCCTCGGAAAGTTCGTCGTATTCCCCGCGCAGGAAGGCCTCGCAGTCGGCGAGCGTCTGCGCCAGCGGCACGGATACGCCCTGCGCCGCGTTCTGCGAAGTCATGGCGTGGAAGGGCTGGGTGAGATAGCGCTGCAGGCGGCGCGCGCGCTGCACCATGAGCCGGTCGGCTTCCGACAGCTCCTCGATGCCGAGCATGGTGATGATGTCCTCCAACTCGCGGTAGCGCGCCAGGTGCTCGCGCACGTCGCGCGCCACCGTGTAATGCCGGTCGCCGAGAAAGTCTCGATCCATGAGATTGCTGCCCGAGGCGAGCGGATCCACCGCCGGGTATATGCCTTTCGCCGCCTGGGCGCGCGACAGGATCACGCGCGTGTCCAGATGCGCGAGGATGGCGCCCACCGCCGGGTCGGTCATGTCGTCGGCAGGCACATACACCGCTTGCACCGAAGTGATGTTGCCAAGCCGGCTGGAAACGATGCGATCCTCCAGTTCCGCCACTTCCGACGGCAACGTGGGCTGATAACCGACGGTGGCGGGCATGCGTCCCAGCAGCCCCGACACTTCGGAGCCCGCCTGAACGAAGCGGAACACGTTGTCCATCAGGAACAGCACCTCCTTGCCCAGGGCGTCGCGCAGGAATTCAGCGTAGGTGAGCGCGGCCAGGCCCACGCGAAAACGCACCCCGGGGGACTCGTCCATCTGCCCGAACACCAGCACCGCGTTGGCCAGCGCGCCGTTGTCGCCCATCTCGTGCCAGAGTTCGTGTCCTTCGCGGATGCGCTCCCCCACCCCCGCGAACACCGACACCCCGCCGTGCAGCAACGCTACCGCCTGCATGAATTCCATGATCAGCACCGTCTTGCCCACGCCCGCGCCGCCGAAGAGCCCGGTCTTGCCGCCGCGGATGAAAGGGCACAGGAGATCGATGACTTTGATGCCGGTCTCCAGGATGCCGCTCGAAGGCAGCGTGTCGGATAGCAGCGGCGGCGGCGACAGCAGGTTGCGAAACTCGGTGGGAGCCAGCGGCGATCCACCGTCCAGCGGCGCGCCGAAGGCGTCGAGCAGGCGGCCGAGGCATTCGACGGACACCGGCACTCGCAGCGGCGCGCCGCTGTCGAATACCGGCGTGCCGCGTCTCAAGCCCGCGGTAGGATGCAGGGCGATGGCGCGCACCTGGCGCGGGTCGAGGTGATGCAGCACTTCGAGCACCGCGCTGCCGCCATCGATCGCCACTTCGAGCGCCCGGTGCAGCGGCGGCAAGGCGTCGCAGGCGATGTCCACCACCGGCCCGTGCACTTCGGCCACCTGGCCGAGCGGCGAGCGCGGGGTAGCATGTGCCCTGGCGTCCAGGCCTCTATCCGGCTGAACAATCATTTAACTTTCCCTTTTTTGGCAACGCATCCAGTCCGGACTCGGTCGCGAACGAGCGATCTATTTCGCTTGCAGTCGATACAGGTACTCCGTCAGCGCAAGCATGCGGCTGCGAGCGTTGGACTCGCTGTCATACGCAGGGTAATTTTCGAAGAATATGGAACTTTGCATGTTGAAGCCGCGACCCCAGACCGGCATCTCGCGCGGCCCGTGCGCTTTTATCTCCTGTCGCCCGTCGATGATCTGATATACCCGGTCGAATGGAAATACGCCGCTATTGTTGCGTGCGAGCATAGTGAGATCGGGCACTCGGCTCACCAATTGCGATCTTAGCGGCCCATCGCCCTTGCCCAACGGCCCATGGCAAACCGCACAAGCCGACTCGTACTGCATTTTCCCGATATCCAACTTGTCCGCGGCGACAGCAGTGGCAGACAAGCCGACCAGCATGGCCGCAATAGGCACTGCGGCAACAGTCCGGCAATTCGTCGATATTTTCATGCCGCCTCCATAACTTGGATTCAACGATGGGTGACGTCGTTCAGGCTATACCGACGTCGAGGGAGCGCGTTGATTTTCGTCAAGCGCCCAATACCGAGGGTAGCGAGCGTGAATTCTGAATAGGCAGGCGCGGCGGTGATGCGCTGCATATCACGGCCTTGCTATCGTCAATGGCTCCGGCCCCGGACGACGCGTCGAATCGAAATACCGGCGCAGCCAGTCCGCCATGCGCAGATAGCCGATGAGAAAGACGACCTGAAACAAGGGCAGCGTGGCGGCGGGAATCGCAACCAGCGGGCTGAACGCCGTCACCGACACCGCGATGGCGATGGCCGTGGCGTTGTTCTTGCCGCTGGAGACGAAGGCCACCGCCATGTGTTCGGCGTAGTTCAGGCCGAGGCGGCGGTCCAGCCAGGTCATGATGGCGAGGATGAGGACCATGAACACGATAGTCGCGGCGACCAGCGGCAACAGGCTGCGCCAGTTGTGGGCGAGCAAGGCGCCCTTGGCGAAGAAGATCATCCCGATCAGCACCAGCATGGTGAGCAGCGTCACCAGCCCGAGCACGGGCTTGGCGCGCTCCACCGTTTTCGGCCCATAGCGACCGACCATCCAGCGCCGCATGAGGTAGCCGGCGAACATCGGCAGGATCAATACCGTCACGATGCTCGTGGCCAGCGTGCCCAGCGGCACCGCAATGTCGTAGCTCTTGCCGATGTAATGGAGGAAGAAAGGCAAGGCCAGCGGTGCCACCAGAAAGCCGCTCGCCTGGGCTACGGTGGCGATTTCCAGGCTGCCGCCGGCCATGCCGGTGTAACCCACCGCCATGGACGAGCCCGGGATCAGCATCACCAGATAAAAGCCGAGGGCGAGTTCAGGCGATCCGGACATGCCCTGCGCCAGAAAATAGGCAATGACGGGAGTCAGGACGAAGTTATAGAACAGGCTCAGCAGCAAAGGGCGCGGCTGCTTGAATACCTTCGGCACCAGTGCCAGATTGAGGCCGATCATCATCGGGAAGATCATCAGGAACACCACGATGTTCATAATCGTAGCGAGCGCCGGCCCCCAGGCCTTCGCCTGGCTTGCGCCCAGAATTCCCAGCAGCCAGCCGCCACCCATGGCGGCCAGGGCATACCAGAACAGATAGTCGCGAAAATGGTGGGCCAGCGCCGCACCCGGCGGAGGGCCCAGATGTGCGTGCGGTGCAAACGACGCCGGGCTCACGACGGTCTTCACAGACTGACTATGGTGGCGCCTTCCAGCGTAAAGCGGATAAAGGCGTCGCGCGCATATTCGAGTCCCAACCCCAGGGCGCGCACAGCATCCACCTGCCCCATGGTTTCGACAGTCAGGCGACAAACATTGACGGGGACGCCCGCCTTGGCGAGCGCGGCCAAGGCGTCGCGATATTCGGTTTGCGCGGGATCGGCGAGGGCGGCGATAGCGGCGCCGAAAATGAAAATTTCCAGCGCGATGCCACGCTCGGCTGCAACCTGGCGGATGCGCTCGGCCAGCTTGGCGCCGGTAATGGCTGCGTTTTCATGGACATGGAAAATGTGAATGACAAATTTTTTCATTTGGTCTCCGATGGATGAGTGTCGGCCGGGCGCTGGGATGGCACGGCTACATAAGAGAAGACGAAGCAAGCCGCAAAAAGATGCAGGCTGCCGGCCTCGGTGCCATGCGAGGCCGGAGTGTGGACTACAGCGAAAACGTCTGCCGAGCCGAGTGCGAAGTCCGCAGGGCCAGCAGTTCACACGTGATCGGCCCCACCAGGCCCGCTGCCTCAACCAGCCCCGCTGACCACGCCGTCCACGTTGATCTGCAGCCACCATTCCAGCAGCGCCAAATGCCACAGCTTGCTGCCCTGAATGCGCGTGAAGCGGGCCTCGGGCTCGGCCAGCAGCTTGTCGACGTAGGTGCGCTGGTAGAGCCCGCGCCGGATGCAGGCGTCCGATTGCAGGATGTCGCGCATCGGTTCGAGAAACGGGCCGCGCACGTTATGCCGCACATGAAGATCCTTCGAAAAAGCCGGGTCACGGGTTTGCATCATCAGCGATACCAAAGAATCTGCCGCGCCTCGATCGGCACGCGCGCGCCCTCGAAAGCCGGAACGATGCGCGGTGTGTATTCGCCGGCCGCCCGGGTCTTCGGGATCCCGACGCTGTAGGTAAAACTGTTGACGGCGCCGCTCAAAAGATCGCCGCGCTGCATGCGGTGCAGTTCGGCGGGACCCTCGTCCGGCGCTACCCCATAGAGTTCGACCGCGATGAAGTCTGGATCGAGATCGTCGAGATAGACCGGCACGCTGAAATGCCACACGCCGGCGTCCTCGTCGACCCGCAATTCACCGAAATGAATGCGATCCCAGTGCTGCGCGATGGCATCCTGCCAGGCGCACAAACGCTGGCCCTTGACCGGGTCCTGACGCGACGCATAGCACTCGGCGGCGGGCAGGTAGAGATGCTCCACATATTCGCGCAACATGCGATTGCTGCTGAAGCGCGGCGTAAGCGTGCTCATGCTTTCACGCATTTTGCCGATCCAGCCGCGCGGACAACCCTGGGCATCGCGGTCGTGATAGAAAAGCGGGATCACATCCTGTTCCAGCACGCGATAGAGATCTGACGCCTCGGTTGCATCCCAGGCGGGATCACTGTCGTGTTCCAGACGGTCCCCCAACGCCCAGCCCAGTTCCGGTGCGTAGGCCTCCGCCCACCAGCCGTCCAGTTCCGACAGATTGAGACCGCCGTTGACCAGGGTTTTCATGCCGCTGGTGCCGCAGGCCTCCCAAGGACGGCGCGGCGTATTGATCCACAGGTCCACGCCCTGCACCAGTTGTTCCGCGCACAGCATGTCGTAGTCGGCCAGAAACACCACGCGCCCGGCCAGTTCCGGACGGCCGTCGATGAACGCGGTCCATTGGCGAATCATCTCTTTGCCCTTGTCGTCCTGCGGGTGCGCCTTGCCGGCGATGATGAGCTGCACCGGATAGAGCGGATGAGTGAGGAGCCTAAACAGACGTTCCGCATCGGCGAGGAGCATGTTGGGTCGCTTGTAGGCGGCAAAGCGGCGGGCGAAACCGAGGGTCAGGGTGTTGGGGTCGAGAGCATGGCGTGCGCGTTCGATGCGTTCGGCCGTCGCGTTGACGGCGGCGAGCTGGCGCCGGAGGTGTTCGCGGGCAAAGCCGATAAGCCTTTGCCGGGCGTGGACGCGGAGATCCCACAGGGTCTGGTCGGAGATATTGCGCACTTGCTCTTCGTGATGCTCCAGGTCGCCGAGCCAGCGTGCCTTGCCGCATGCCTGCGTCCAGATGCGGTCGGCCTCGGACGAGTCCCACGACGGTACATGGACGCCGTTGGTGATGTGAGTGATCGGCACCTCCTGTTGCGGCCAGCGTGGAAACAGGGGCTGGAAAATGCCGCGGCTGACCAAGCCATGCAAACGGCTCACGCCATTGACCAGAATGCTGCCGCGCATGGCGAGATAGGCCATGTTGAACGGCTCGTTGTCGTCATCCGGATTTTCCCGGCCGAGAGCGAGCATCGCGCGAGGTTCCAGGCCGAACGTTTGCTGCGCCCATTCCATATAGCGTTCCAGCAGCGCCGGGACAAAGCGGTCAAAGCCGGCTGCGAGGGGAGTATGGGTGGTGAAGACGTTGCCGGCGCGGGTAGCGTTGAGCGCGCAGCGAAAGTCGCCGCCGTGATCGTGCATGTGACTCCAGGCGCGGGCGAGCACGACGAAGGCCGCATGGCCCTCGTTGAGATGACAGACCTCGGGGCGGATGCCCAGACGGCGCAGCAGAGACCAGCCGCCGACGCCGAGGCATATCTCCTGCAGCAGGCGCATTTCCGACCCGCCGCCATAGAGCTCGGCGGTGATGCCGCGATCGGCCGGCGCATTGAGAGGATCGTTACTGTCCAGAAGATAGAGGTTCACCCGCCCCACCTTCGCTTGCCAGGCTCGCAGGATGAAATTGCGGCCGGGGAACGGCAACTCCACCCGCAGGCGCTCGCCGTTCTCGTCGTGTACCGGCAGTACCGGAAGGTGGGCAGGGTCGTTGTAAGGGAAAAATTCCTGCTGACTGCCCCGTTCGTCCAGACTCTGCCGAAAATAGCCCTGTTGCCAGAGCAGGCCGACGCCGATCATCGGCACGCCCAAATCGCAGGCGGTTTTGAGACAGTCGCCGGCAAGGATGCCCAGTCCGCCGGAGTACATAGGCAGCGATTCCGAAACACCGAACTCCATGCTGAAATAGGCGACCCGTGTGAGCGCTGAGCGCGGATACGTGGTCTGAAACCAGACTGGTCTGGCCAGCCTTTCCTGGCGCGCGGCGACAAAGTCCTGCAGGCTGGTGATGAAATCCCGGTCTGCAGCCAGCGCCCGGAGGCTGTCCCTGGAAGCATTTTGCAGAATCAGCCATGGGTTGCGGGTAAGCGCCCAGAGATCCGGTTCGATGCGCTCCCACAGGATGTCGGTGGCGTGGCTCCACGACCAGCGCAGGTCCAGCGCGAGCTCGGCCAGAGCGGCGAGTTCTTCCGGAAGATTCGGAAATGGGGTGCACGGTGTGTAAGTCGTGGTTGCGGCAGTCAAAGCAATTCCTCCGGCGCCAGCGCGCCCAGCAAAGCGGAGACGGCGCGCCGCCACCAGCTCGCCAGCGGCTCACTGGTGTAGCGCACCACCATGCCCGCCTCATCGCCGGTCCAGACGAGCGGCGCAGTCTCGTTGCCGGGCTCCGCCAATTCGACGCGAAACGCCTGGTCGGGCGACGTGGCTTCATCGAACATGGGACCGAACTGCTCGCCCAGTACCGTGCTCTCGGCCAGCACCGCGACCTCGGTATTCGACAGCCTTGAACGCGGGTCCAGATTCATCGAGCCGATGAGCACGATTTTCCGATCCACCACGACTGCCTTTGCGTGCAGGCTGGCGCCGGAGGACAAGCCGCGGCGCGCGGATGCCGTAGCGCTCGGCCGCAGTTCGTACAACTCCACACCCGCTGCGAGCAAGCGCGCCCGGTAGCGCGCGTAACCCGCGTGAACGGCCGGAACGTCCGTGGAGGCCAGCGAATTGGTGAGCACCCTCACGCGCACGCCCCGCCGAGCGAGGCTGCCGAGCACTCCGATGCCGCGCTCGCTCGGGATGAAATACGGCGAAATCAAAATCACCTCCCGCTGCGCGGCCTCGACAGTCTTGCGCAAAACCGAAACGATATGGCCTTGTTGCTCGGCCGTTTCAGCCTGCGGCTTGGCCGGCGTGTCGTAGAGGACGCTGGCGCGTGCGGGAACGAGAGGGATCTGCCCGCTGCGCACCAGGCGCCCGAGATCGGTCGCGCGCAGCCGGCGGGCGTACTCCGTTTCGCGGAAGCGCTCGGCTCGCGCCGCCATCTGCGCCAGGATCTGGTCGAGCTGGAGTTTTCCAGGCGATTTGCCCAGGAACGCCGCAATCGGCACCGCCGATTGGCTGTTCCAGTACTCGTCGAAGCTGCGCGAAATGTCCGCCACCACCGGCCCGGCCACGAGCACATCGAGGTCCGCAAAATCGGCATCACCGCGCATCTCGAAATAGGCATCGCCAAGATTGCGGCCGCCGATCACGGCCGCCGCGTTGTCGACGATCCACAACTTATTGTGCATGCGCCGGCTGAGCCGGGCCTCGTCGCCGAGGAAATCGAGCAGTTGCGACAGGCCCAGCGGCCCGCGGTGCAGAAACGGATTGAACAGTCTCACCTGTACGTTCGGGTGTGCCGCCAAGGTCGCGAAATCGAAATCGCGGCCGACCGCATACATATCGTCGATCAGCAGGCGCACGCGCACGCCGCGCTGCGCCGCGCGCAGCGCCCGGTAGAGCAGCAGCGTCGCGGTCGCGTCTTCTGCCACGATGTAATACTGGAGATCGAGCGTGCGCTCCGCCGACTCCGCCAGGGCGGCCCTGACGAGAAACGCTTCCTGACCCGAGCCCAGGAGATGAAAGCCGGACTCACCCGGCGTCGCCGCCAGCTGCGCCGCGAAGCTGCGTCCGAGGAAAGTCTCCTCCGGATGATCGATCGCGTAAGAAGGCTCATGCGGGACATCGAAACGGACGGACGAGCAGCCCATCATGAGCGCGAGGGTCACCACGGCCAGCGTTTGTCGGACCCCCCTTACCCGCCAAGACGGCCGATACCTCTCATCAATCATCGGTGACCTCAGAAAAGATGCAGTGAATCGCTCACGACGCGTCCTTCGATCAGCATCACTTCCGGGATAGCGAGGGCGCTGACGCTCGCACCATGCCGCACGGGCGCATATCGATCGACGCGTTCATTCGACCTTCCCGCGCAGCAGCGCCGCCAGCCCCAGCCCGCTCACGAGCGCCGCGCCGAAGGTCCAGGCCAGCACCGCGCCGAGTCCCGTGTGGTAATACCAGGTGGAGATGCTCGCAGCGATGAAGCCGATCTCGCTCGCGCCGAACACGATGGTGAGCCAGAACTGCAGCATGGTCATGTGGCGCTGCGAGCGCGTGGTGATGGCGAAACTCACCGCTTCCAGGCGCTGCATCACCGCGTCGTAGATATCCTCGACCCCGAGCAATTGCTCGCCGTCGGCGGTGACTGCATCGCTGAATCGGGTGGCGCTGGTAATGGCGCCGTAGTATTCCTCCAGACCGTCGATCACCTCTTGTTTCAGCGCAATGAGTTCCTCCACCGATTTCGGCATGTGGCGCGACAGCCGGTCGTAGAGGTGCTGCAGCACCGCATGTTCCAGCAGCAGGAGTTCCAGCGTGATCAGAAATGGCAGGGCGCTCTTCGGCGGCAGGCCGGCACCCAGCGTCTCCTCGGCGGCGTCCTCGCGGTCGTGCAGGTCGAGCCCGCTGCGCCGGGCGAGCAGCGTCATGCCGCCCTGCCTGGCGCAGTAATCGCGCGCCAGCTCCTCCTCCACCAGTTCCGGCTTCAAGGCCCTGCGCGAGCGGTCGAGAAACAGCAGGCGCACGATGTCCGGCCCGTGGCGCCGGACGATGGTCTCCAGCGCATGCAGCGGTGCCCGCAGGATCGTGAGCGGGAAATACAGTCCGGACCAGGTGCTCTTGCCGGTGATCCCGTGATTGACCGGACCGAGTACCCGCCACAGGCGCGCCACCAGGCTGTCTTCCGCCTCCGGGTCGAGCCAGTCGATCCAGCGCTCCGCGTCGAAGGGCTGGGCCGGCGCGGGCAGCCAGACTTCCCACAGCGCCACGCCCGACTTGTGGCTGAGCAGATACACATCGGCATGATCGGGTGCGCCCGTGGCTGCGCCCGATTTCGGTCCGTCAAGCGCAATGCGCCCGAGCGGCCAGCGCGTGATCCGCCGCGTCTCCAGAAAGGCCCTCCCGAGGAGCCGCCGCTCGAATTCGGCGAGTCCGGCCGTGTAAGCCTGCGACTCCCCGGCCGGCAACGGCGAGACCCCCGGCTGCGGCGTGCCGGAACCCTTGAATGCGCCTTTAAGGCGTACGGAAAAGAGCAGCGCGAAAGCGGGCTCGACCAAAAGACCGGCCGGCACGCGGGTATCGTTTTGTTCCTTGGCGCTGGTCGCTTCGCTCATTGAGCGGATTTCCTTATTGCAGCCCGAATGAATCGATCACGACATGGTCCGCGGCAACGCCCGACTCGCGCAAAGCGTCGACCACGGACGGAATCATGGCCGGGGGCCCGGCGACATAAGCGTCGTGGCCGGCGATGCGCGAATGGCTGGCACGCAATGCCTGGCCGACCTGGCCTTCGATGACGGTGATCCCCTGCGGAACCGGAACCGCCCCGACGCCTTGTTCAACGGCCAGCACGATATGCAGGTTCGCATGCGTCGCGGCCCAGCCGGCGAGAAGTTCGAGCGCATAGCAGTCATGCACATCGCGCATCCCCCAGAATAGCTGCATCGCGCGCTGCGGCGCGAGTTTTATTTGCTGCTCGATAAGCCCCTTGATCGGCGCAAAGCCGGTGCCGCCGGCGACGAACACCAGCGGCCGGTCGATCGGCGAGCGCATGGTGAAGGCGCCGAGCGGGCCGCGCGCCCGCACGCGGTCGCCTTCCTTCATGCGCCGGAAGGCCCACTCGGACAGGCGGCCGCCATTGATCCGGTGGATGTGCAGTTCGATGCTGCCGTCGTCACGCGGCGTGTTGGCGATCGAATAGGCGCGCGCGAGGTAGGGGCTGTCGGGAATCCAGAC
>Ga0315281_10012540_pt1 | contig 11535 bp, 6 predicted proteins | sample YL17G07_0_MG_FD_204540 | JGI IMG/M metagenome (GOLD analysis project Ga0315281, IMG submission 204540) | Sediment microbial communities from Yellowstone Lake, YNP, Wyoming, USA - YL17G07_0 | ecosystem: Environmental > Aquatic > Freshwater > Lake > Sediment | place: USA: Wyoming | collected... | reverse complement strand
CTCGCGCCGGGTGCCTGTTGCAGGGGAGCTACGCTACGTTGGGTATCCCGCTCGTCGCGCGACTGTATATCCTGCAAAAGGGCGGCGATATTAGCACTCATCCCTTTTTGTTTCAACTGCTTATAACGGCGATCTGCGCGCGCCTCGGCGCTGGCGGTCAAAAATATCTTCAACGCCGCGTCCGGGAACACTACCGATGCCATATCGCGCCCGTCCGCTACCAAACCGGGAGCTTTGCGGAAGGCGTGTTGCTTGTTCAACAAGGCGGCGCGGATCTCGGGCAAAGCCGCTACTTTGGAAGCGGCCGCCGCGCATTGCTCGCCGCGCAATTCATCACCTGCCAGTACGCCATCCAGCCAGACATTCTCGCCCGCAAAGCGAATTTCCATCCGGGCAGCTAAAGCCGCCAAACCGGCTTCGTCATCCAGCGCAATCCCGTCGCGTTGCGCCGCCATCGCCAACAGCCGATACAGCGCGCCGCTGTCGAGATAATGATAGCCGAGTTGCGCCGCAACACGCTGCGCCACCGTGCCTTTGCCGGAAGCGGAGGGGCCGTCGATGGCGATCACCGGCACGGGCTGCGCCACGCTGGCAAACATCGCAAAATAATCCGGGAAAGTCTTGGTGACACAGTGCGGGTCGTTGATGCGTATCCCGCTTGCGCCGAACGCGGCGAGCGAGAAGCACATCGCCATACGGTGGTCATCGTAGGTGTCAATAGAAACAGGGAGTGGTGAGTGGTAAGTAGCGAGTGGAGAAGCCGGAGCAGGTGGGGTGATGCGGATGTAATCTTCCCCCTCTTCTACCGTTGCGCCTAGCTTGCGCAGTTCCGTTGCCATCGCCGCGATGCGGTCGGTTTCCTTGACGCGCCAACTGGCGATGTTGCGCAGCGTGGTCGTGCCTTCGGCGAACAGCGCGGCTACTGCCAGCGTCATCGCGGCATCGGGGATATGGTTGCAATCCAGGTCGATGGCTTTCAGCTTGCCATGTTCTGGCGCGCGCGCCTCCATCCAGTTTGCGCCCTGCTCGATTTGCGCGCCCATCAATGCCAGCGCATCGGCAAAACGCACATCACCTTGAATGCTGTCGCTGCCCACTCCTTCAATACGCACCGGCCCGCCGCCGATGGCGCCAGCGGCTAGAAAATAAGAAGCCGAAGAGGCATCACCTTCCACATACATCACTCCCGGCGACACATAGCGGCTGCCCGCTGTCACCGTGAAGCTGCGCCAGCCGTCGCGCGACACGCGCACACCGAAACGCGCCATCATCGTCAGCGTGATCTCGATATACGGTTTGGAGATCAATTCGCCCGCTACCTCTACCGTCACCTCGCGATCCAACAGCGGTAAGGCCATCAGCAATGCGGTGAGGAACTGGCTGGATACATCGCCGCGTACACTGACGCGGGCTGCATCGCCCAAGGCTGCGGCAACGATCTCCAACGGCGGGAAACCTTCATTGCCCAGATAATCAATATTCGCGCCCAGTTCGCGCAATGTCTTCACCAGATCGCCAATCGGCCGCTCATGCATCCGCGCCACGCCGGACAATTTGTAGTGGCCACCGGACAAAGCCAGCGCGGCAGTCAACGGGCGAAACGCGGTACCGGCGTTACCCAAAAATAATTCTGCCTCCTTGACCGGGAAATCTCCGCCACAACCCTGTATGCGAAACACATGTGACTCCATCTGCTCCACGCTGACCCCCAGGCTGCGCAAGCCGTCCAGCATGCGTTCGGTATCGTCGGACAGCAACACATCGCGTATCTCGGTCGTGCCTTGCGCCAAGGCCGCCAGCAGCAGAATGCGATTGGAAATACTTTTCGAGCCGGGCAATTTAATCGTGCCGCGCGCGCTCAACAAAGGAGGGAGGTCAAGGAAATTTACTGGCGACATCGTGATTAAATTTGGGATAGCTTTCGGGGGTTTATTTGGCGGATGTTTCGCTCAAGTATGTGCCTAATGATACCGCAAAGCGCTTGCCGTTGAATAATCGGAACCTGATAACATCAGCGGTATTTGAGGCAGTTATCTCACCTGTGGTGCAGTGGAGTAAACAATGAGCACAATCAAACCCAACTATGCGCGCCCGCTCGATTTCAAGCATGGCCGCGTAGACATGAACCACGGCAGCGGCGGGCGCGCGATGGCGCAGTTGATCGACGAGTTGTTTGTGGCATCGTTCGACAACGAGTTTCTGCGCCAGATGAATGACCAGGCATGCTTTCACGCACCGCAGGGGCGCATGGTGATGTCCACCGATAGTCACGTCGTGTCGCCGCTGTTTTTCCCGGGCGGCGATATCGGTTGCCTTTCGGTGCACGGCACGATCAACGACGTGGCGATGTCGGGCGCGCGGCCGCTGTATCTTTCCGCCAGTTTCATCTTGGAGGAGGGCTTCCCGCTCGCCGACCTCAAGCGCATCGTCGAGTCGATGGCGCAGGCGGCGCGGGATGCCGGTGTGCCGATCGTCACCGGCGATACCAAGGTGGTGGAGCAGGGCAAGGGCGATGGCGTGTTCATTACCACCACCGGCATCGGCGTGGTGCCGGAGGGCATCAACATTTCCGGCGAACGCGCCCGTCCGGGCGACCAGATACTGGTATCCGGGATGCTCGGCGACCACGGCGTAGCGGTTATGTCGCTGCGCGAGAACCTGACTTTCCACACCAGTATTGAGTCCGACACGGCGGCGTTACACGAACTGGTTGCGGCGATGGTCGCGGCGGTGCCGGGCATCCATGTGCTGCGCGACCCCACGCGCGGCGGGCTTGCCACCACGCTCAACGAAATCGCGCGCCAGTCGGCGGTTGGCATGATGCTGCATGAAGATAAATTGCCGATCCGCGAACAGGTCAAGGCGGCCTGTGAATTCCTCGGACTCGATCCGCTGTACGTCGCCAACGAAGGCAAGCTGGCGGCGATCTGCGCGCCGCAGGATGCCGAGCGCCTGTTGCAGGCGATGCGCGCGCATCCGCTGGGGAGAGATGCCGCCATCGTGGGTGAGGTGATCGAAGATCCGCACCATTTCGTGCAGATGGAAACCGCGTTCGGCGGGCGGCGCGTGGTTGACTGGCTGACGGGTGAGCAGTTGCCGAGGATTTGCTAAAACGGTATCGCAAAAGCAGAAATTTGTTTGTAGGAGCGGGCCATGCCCGCGAACCATTTAATCGCGGGCATGGCCCGCTCCTACAGGCGCATGGCTACAATTCACAGACAAGCAGCAACCAACGGTTATCAGAATGAAAATCCTGTTCCTCACTCACAGCTTCAACAGCCTCGCGCAACGCCTGTATCTCGAACTGGCGCGGCGCGGGCATGAGGTGTCCATCGAGTTCGACATCAACGATGCGGTCACGGCGCAGGCAGTCGAGCTCTATCGCCCCGAACTCATCGTCGCGCCGTTCCTCAAGCGCGCTATTCCCGAGGCGGTGTGGCGCAACCACACCTGTTTCGTGGTGCACCCCGGTATCGTCGGCGACCGCGGGCCGTCTGCGCTGGATTGGGCGATCATGCGCGATTGCCCGGAATGGGGTATCACGGTGTTGCAGGCTAACAACGAAATGGATGCGGGCGACATCTGGGCGGCAGAAACTTTCCCAATGCGGCTGGCGAAGAAGAGCAGCCTGTATCGCAACGAAGTGGTTGAGGCGGCGGCGCGTACGGTGTTGACGGCGGTGGAGCGTTTTCAGTCAGGTAATTTCAAACCGATGCCGCTGGATTACTCACGCCCAGAGGTGCTTGGCCGCTTGCACACCCCGATCAAACAGGCCGACCGCATCATCGACTGGCAGCGCGACGACACGCGCACGGTGCTGAAAAAAATCCACGCCGCCGACGGGTTTCCAGGTGTACTCGATACGTTGTGCGGAAAGGCGTATTACCTGTTTGATGCCTGCGCCGAAGACACGCTGCGTGGCAGCCAGTCGGGCGCGATCATCGCCCGGCGCAACGGCGCGATCTGCCGTGCAACATCGGGCGGTGCGGTGTGGATCGGCCATTTGAAACGCAAGGGCGAAGGTGAACCGAATCTTCCATCAGAATCAGATCCGTTCGCCCTGAGCTTGTCGAAGGGCCGTCCATGGTTCGACAATCTCACCACGAACGGCCTTTTGAACAATGAGCAATCCGGATTAAAGTTACCGGCCGCGCTGGCGCTCGAAGGGCATCTCTGTGATGTTCCGGAAGTGCCGCTCGATCCATTTTCGCCAAGCACTGGCGAAACCTACCGCGACATCTGGTTCGAGCAGAAGAACAACGTCGGCTATCTGCATTTCGATTTCTACAACGGCGCGATGAGCAGCGCGCAGTGCGAGCGGTTGCGCGAGGTGTATCTGGCCGCCACGCAGCGCGATGTGCGGGTGATTGTGCTGATGGGCGGCGCGGATTTCTGGTCGAACGGCATCCATCTCAACTGCATCGAAGCCGCCGCCAGTTCGGCGGATGAATCCTGGCGCAACATCAACGCGATGAACGACCTGACCCGCGCCATCGCCACCACCGGCAGACAGCTCACCATCGCCGCGTTACAGGGTAATGCCGGGGCGGGCGGCGTGTTCCTGTCGCTGGCGGCAGATTACGTTTATGCGCGCGAAGGCGTGGTGTTCAACCCGCACTACAAGGGCATGGGCAACCTGTACGGCTCGGAATACTGGACTTATTTGCTGCCGCGACGTGTGGGTGAGGCGAGGGCGGCGGCGCTGACGCAGAACCGCTTGCCGGTAGGCGCGGCGGAAGCGCAAGAGATGGGTTTGATTGATGGCCGCTTCGGGACTGACCGGGCGGATTTTCTGGCAAGGATCGAACAACTCGCCGAAGGCTTGGCCGCCAGCCCGGACTATTCCGCGCTATTGCAGGGAAAGGTCGCGCGGCGCGAGCGCGATGAGCGGGAAAAACCGCTGGATGCCTACCGCGCCGAAGAACTGCAACACATGAAGCTCAACTTCTACGGCTTCGACCCCAGCTACCATGTGGCGCGCTACAACTTCGTGTACAAGATCCATCACGCCTGGACACCGCTGTATCTGGCGCGGCATCGCCGCACTATTTCTGGCCTGCAAGTTTGATATATGCGCACCTCTAAAAATCCAAATTTTGTCGCAATACTGCGTTGCTCACAAAAAATTACTCCTTACATATCAGACATATGCTGCGTCGCAATTTTTTGTTCGCGCCTTGTCTTGCTTAAAACTTTGAATTTTTAGAGGTGCCCATATGGCGTTACCAAGCTGTGCTTGGCACGCTTGAGGCGCGTGCCGGATTTGATAGCGTGACCTTCTTCGGCTATAATCACCACCGATTTTTAAGGCGGGATGAACGCAAGGTTCGTCCCGCTTCTTTATCAGGCCGTTGAAAAACGTCGCGAGCGATGACAGAACAAGGCGCGAAAGGGCGAAAAAGCGGAGTTTACTAATGGTAAATGAGCATTTTGAGCCCTTGAGCAACGCGGTTGTGTCGAGCGCAGTAGTTTTTCAACAGCCTGTTATGTCCAGTTCGAGGGAGTATCCGGTGTCGCAAACAAGTCCTGCCATTTTAGTTTTAGCCGATGGGACAGTGTTTCGCGGAACGGCCATCGGAGCATCAGGCAGCAGCGTTGGCGAGGTGGTGTTCAATACCGCGATGACCGGTTATCAGGAAATCCTCACCGATCCCTCCTACTGCAAGCAGATCGTCACGCTGACTTACCCGCATATCGGCAACGTCGGTGTGAATGCCGAAGACGTGGAATCGCGCCAAGTGTTCGCCAGCGGCCTGATCATCCGCGATCTTTCCCTGGCGGTGAGCAATTTCCGCAGCACACAAACACTGCCCGATTACCTCAAAGCCAACAATGTAGTGGCGATTGCCGGGATCGATACGCGCAAGCTGACACGTATTTTGCGTTCCAAGGGCGCGCAGAATGGTTGTATCGCCACGGGCGATGATGTGGAAGCGGCACTGGCTGCGGCGCGTGGTTTCGCCGGATTGTTCGGAATGGATCTGGCGCAAGTGGTGAGCTGCGACCAGCCCTACGATTGGACGCAGACCGAATGGAAACTCGGCCACGGTTACGGCGACACCTCAGCACTCAGCACCCAGTCCTCAGCACTGCATGTAGTGGCCTATGACTTCGGCGTGAAGCGCAACATCCTGCGTATGCTGGCCGAGCGCGGCTGCCGCATCACTGTTGTTCCCGCCAGAACCAGCGCCGCCGATGCGTTGGCGATGAAGCCGGACGGCGTATTTCTGTCCAACGGTCCCGGCGACCCGGAGCCTTGCGATTACGCAATCGAGGCGACAAAGAAGTTCATCGAGGTCGGCATTCCCTTGTACGGCATCTGTCTGGGGCACCAGATCATGGGGCTGGCCGTGGGTGCCAAGACCGTGAAGATGAAGTTCGGCCACCGCGGCGCCAATCATCCGGTGCAGGATACGCAGACCAAGCGCGTGATGATCACCAGCCAGAACCACGGTTTTGCGGTGGATGCTGCGACGCTGCCGGCGAATGCGCGCGTCACGCATATCTCGCTGTTCGACAGCACGCTGCAAGGCTTCGAGCTGACCGACAAACCTGCATTCTGTTTTCAGGGACATCCCGAAGCGAGTCCGGGGCCGCATGATGTGGATGGGTTGTTTGATAAATTTATTGAAATGATGGAAAGAGCTGGTAGCTCGTAGCCAGTAGCTTGTAGCCAACCCCGCGCCGCAGGGCGCGACAAAACCGCTACAAGCCATCCGCTACCAGCTACAAGCTGAACTTATGCCAAAACGTACAGACATTAAGAGCATCCTCATCATCGGCGCCGGCCCCATCGTCATCGGGCAGGCGTGCGAGTTCGACTATTCCGGCGCGCAGGCCTGCAAGGCGCTGAAGGAGGAGGGCTACCGCGTCATTCTGGTGAACTCGAACCCGGCCACCATCATGACTGACCCGGAGATGGCGGATGCGACTTACATCGAGCCGATCACCTGGCAGATGGTGGAGAAGATCATCGCTAAGGAACGCCCCGATGCGATCCTGCCGACTATGGGCGGACAGACCGCGCTGAATTGCGCGCTCGATCTGGCCAAGCATGGTGTGCTGGAGAAATACAACGTCGAGATGATAGGCGCATCGCGCGATGCCATCGACATGGCGGAAGACCGCGAGAAATTCAAGCAGGCGATGACGCGCATCGGGCTGGCCTCGGCGCGCTCGGCGATTGCGCACAGCATGGAAGAGGCGTTGCAGGTGCAGCAGGTGATGGGCTTCCCCACCATCATTCGTCCCTCGTTCACGATGGGCGGCAGCGGTGGCGGCATCGCCTACAACCGCGAGGAATTTGTCGAGATCTGTGAGCGCGGCCTGGAAGCTTCGCCGACACGCGAGCTGCTGATCGAGGAATCGCTGCTGGGCTGGAAAGAATATGAGATGGAAGTGGTGCGTGACCGCAATGACAATTGCATCATCATCTGCTCCATCGAGAACCTTGACCCGATGGGCGTGCATACCGGCGACTCGATCACCGTTGCCCCGGCGCAGACGCTGACCGACAAGGAATACCAGATCCTGCGCGATGCCTCGCTGGCGGTGCTGCGCGAGATAGGCGTGGAGACTGGCGGCTCCAACGTGCAGTTCTCCATCAACCCGGACGACGGGCGCATGGTGGTGATCGAGATGAATCCGCGCGTGTCGCGTTCCTCGGCATTGGCTTCCAAGGCGACCGGTTTCCCGATTGCGAAAATCGCCGCCAAGCTGGCGGTGGGTTACACGCTGGACGAGTTGAAGAACGACATCACTGGTGGCGCCGACCCGGACACGTTAGCGCCGCAGGCGCCCGTTTGCGGGGAGGGTCGGCCAGCCGCTGCTCCCGCAATCGGCCGCTCCGCGGTAACGTGTCGCAGCGGCAACCCGGACACGTTAGCGCCGCAGGCGCCCGTTTGCGGGGAGGGTCGGCCAGCCGCTGCTCCCGCAATCGGCCGCTCCGCGGTAACGTGTCGCAGCGGCACACCCGCTTCGTTCGAGCCGACCATCGATTACGTCGTCACCAAGATTCCGCGTTTCGCGTTCGAAAAATTTCCGCAAGCCAACGACCGTCTGACCACGCAGATGAAATCGGTGGGCGAGGTGATGGCGATAGGCCGCACCTTCCAGGAGTCGTTCCAGAAAGCCCTGCGCGGACTGGAAGTCGGCGTGAACGGGCTGGACAGCAAATTCAGCGACCGCGAAGCCATCGTGTCCGAACTCGGCAATCCCGGCCCGGACCGCATCTGGGCGGTGAGCGACGCGTTCCGCATTGGCATGAGCGTGGCAGAAGTATTTGATGTCAGCAAAATCGACCCGTGGTTTTTGGTGCAGATCGAAGACCTGATTCGCCAGGAAAAATCGCTGGCAGGACGCACTTTGGAAAGTTTGAGCGCGGATGATCTGCGCGCCTTGAAGCGCAGCGGTTTCGCCGATGCGCGTCTGGCAAACTTGCTGGGCATCGATGATGCTTCGGTGCGCGCTTACCGCCATGCGCTGGGTGTGCGTCCGGTGTTCAAGCGTGTGGATACTTGTGCCGCCGAGTTTTCTACCAACACTGCTTACATGTACTCGACCTACGAGGAAGAGTGCGAATCGCAGCCGACCAGCAACAAAAAAATCATGGTGCTGGGTGGTGGGCCGAACCGTATCGGGCAGGGCATCGAATTCGACTATTGCTGCGTACATGCCGCGCTGGCGATGCGCGAGGACGGCTACGAGACCATCATGGTCAACTGCAACCCCGAAACTGTTTCCACCGATTACGATACCTCCGACCGTTTATATTTCGAACCGCTGACGCTGGAAGACGTGCTGGAAGTGGTGGCGGTGGAGAAGCCCATCGGCGTGATCGTGCAGTACGGCGGGCAGACACCGCTCAAACTGGCGCATGGTTTGGCGAAAAACGGCGTGCCCATCATCGGCACCACGCCGGACATGATAGACATGGCCGAAGACCGCGCACGTTTTCAGACCATGCTGCGTGAACTGAATCTGAAGCAACCGCCGAATCGCACCGCGAGCAACGTGGCCGATGCGGTCGCCGGCGCCTCTGAGATCGGCTATCCGCTGGTGATGCGTCCATCCAACGTATTGGGCGGTCGCGGCATGGAGATCATTCATGCGCAATCCGATCTCGAACGTTACATGCGCGATGCCGAGGAGATGTCTAAAACTTATCCCGAGCGTATGCCTATTTTGCTCGACCGCTTCCTCAATGATGCGATCGAGGTAGATGTGGATGCGGTGTCCGATGGCGTGCAAGTCGTTATCGGCGGCATCATGGAACACATCGAGGAAGCGGGCGTGCATTCCGGCGATTCGGCTTGTTCCTTGCCTCCGTTCAGCCTGTCGGCGGAGATGCAGAACGAATTGCGCCGCCAGACGGTGGCGATGGCGAAATCGCTCAATGTGGTCGGCCTGATGAACGTGCAGTTCGCGATTCAGGGCGGCACGGTGTATGTGCTGGAAGTCAATCCGCGCGCTTCGCGCACCGTCCCTTTTGTGTCCAAGGCCACCGGAGTGCCGCTGGCGAAAATCGCAGCGCGTTGCATGGCCGGGCAGTCGTTGGCGCAGCAGGGCATCACCAAAGAAGTGATCCCGCCCTATTACTCGGTGAAGGAGGCGGTATTTCCGTTCATCAAATTTCCCGGCGTGGACACGATACTCGGCCCGGAGATGAAATCTACCGGCGAGGTGATGGGCGTGGGCGATACCTTTGCCGAAGCCTTCGTCAAATCGCAACTGGCCGCCAGCATCAAATTGCCCAAGGATGGCAAAGCGTTCATCAGCGTGCGCGAAGCGGATAAATCGGGCGTGGTGGAAATCGCCCGTTCGCTGACTCAATTGGGCTTCACCATTCTTGCTACTCGCGGCACGGGATCGGTGATCAAGAATGCGGGTGTCGCCGTGACGCTGGTCAATAAAGTGGCGGAAGGCCGGCCGCATATTGTGGATATGATCAAAAATGGCGAGGTCAAACTTATCATCAATACCGTGGACAGCAAACCCGGCGTAATGCGGGATTCTTATTCCATCAGGCATGCCGCTTTGCAGGGGCGCGTTACGTACTACACCACGCTGGCCGGCGCGCGTGCCGCCTGCCTCGGAATGCAGCATCTGGCAGAACTGCAAGTGTACGATGTGCAATCGCTGCATCGGCGTTTGATCTAACAAACCATAAGGAAGTATCAGCATGAGCAAAGTCCCATTGACCGCGATAGGCGCAGAGCTACTGCGCCAGGAATTACATCGTTTGAAGACGGTAGAGCGCCCGTCGGTGATCAATGCGATATCCGAGGCGCGCGCGCAGGGCGATCTATCGGAAAATGCCGAATACGATGCCGCCAAAGAACGTCAGTCGTTCGTTGAAGGGCGCATCGTCGAGCTGGAATTCAAGTTGGGTAGCGCGCAGATCATCGATCCCAGAACCATCAATGCCGACGGGCGCTGTGTATTCGGCTCGACGGTGGTGCTTGAAGATACCGATAACGGCGACGTTGTCACTTACCAGATCGTCGGCGATGACGAGGCGAATATCCGGGAGCGCAAAATTTCCATCAGCTCACCGATTGCGCGCGCCCTGATCGGAAAATTCAGCGGCGACATCGCCGAAGTGCGGGCACCGGGCGGGATACGCGAGTATGAGGTGGTGGACATTCAGTATATTTGAATCTGGTGAGTGGTAAGGTAGGGGCGATTCATGAATCGCCCGTACGGTGGGGAGAGCGTAGCGAGGGGGCGTGGAGTAGTTTTCCCCACTCACTACTGAGGCGCATAGCGCCGCTCCACTTACTACTTACCAGTTTTCCTACCGGCTCCCCAACTGTTTCTTGGTCAGCGGTTTACCTTTGTGGCGCGGCATTTTTTTGATCTCGATCAGATGCGCTTCGGGGTTCGGCTGATAGACCACCAGTATTTTGCCGATGTGTTGTACCGGGGCGGCGTTGAGTTGGGTGCAGATAGCCGTCAAGATTTCTTCCCGTTGCGGGCGTTCGGCCATGACACGAATCTTGATGAGTTCGTGAATTTTCAAGTTCGCTGCGATTTCTTTCAACACGGCTTCGGTCAGTCCGGCATTGCCGATCATCACCGTGGGATTCAGGGCATGGGCGCGGCCTTTCAGGGCGAGGCGTTCGGATACGGTAAGGGATAGCATAAAATATGGGCCTGTAGGAGGTAGCTTGTAGCCTGTAGCTGAACCCGGTTGGGCTACGAGCTACCCGCTACTGGCTACGGGCTGCGAATTCTAAACGATGAAGCCTTCCAAAACCAGCAAACAATGGATGCGTGAGCATGTCAACGACCCTTTTGTGCAGCTTGCGCAGAAGGAGGGGTATCGTTCGCGCGCCGCTTACAAGCTGCTGGAGATTGATGCCAAAGACCGTTTGCTCAAGCCCGGTGCGGTGGTGGTGGATCTGGGTGCCACTCCCGGCGGCTGGTCGCAGGTGGCCGCCGCCAAGGTGGGACGCAGCGGAAAAGTGGTCGCTCTGGATTTGTTGCCGCTGGACCCATTGGGCGGAGTGGAGTTCATTCAGGGCGACTTCAGGG
>Ga0315281_10012539_pt1 | contig 11536 bp, 11 predicted proteins | sample YL17G07_0_MG_FD_204540 | JGI IMG/M metagenome (GOLD analysis project Ga0315281, IMG submission 204540) | Sediment microbial communities from Yellowstone Lake, YNP, Wyoming, USA - YL17G07_0 | ecosystem: Environmental > Aquatic > Freshwater > Lake > Sediment | place: USA: Wyoming | collected... | reverse complement strand
ATTACACCAGCCGCCTCATCGACCTGTTCACGCCGATCGGCAAAGGCACCCGTGGATTGATCGTGGCGCCGCCGCGGACCGGAAAGACCATGATGCTGCAGAACATCGCCCACGGCATCACCCGCAATCACAAGGAGGTGGTGCTGATCGTGTTGCTCATCGACGAGCGACCCGAAGAGGTGACCGACATGCAGCGCTCGGTGGACGGCGAGGTGATCAGCTCCACCTTCGATGAGCCCGCCACCCGCCATGTCCAGGTGGCCGAAATGGTCATCGAGAAAGCCAAGCGCCTGGTCGAGCACGGCCGCGACGTGGTGATCCTGCTCGACAGCATCACGCGCCTGGCGCGCGCCTACAATACCGTCGTGCCGCCCAGCGGCAAGATCCTGTCGGGCGGCGTCGACTCGAATGCGCTTCACAAACCCAAGAAGTTCCTCGGTGCGGCCCGCAACATCGAAGACGGCGGCAGCTTGACCATCATGGGCACTGCCCTCGTCGATACCGGCAGCCGCATGGATGAGGTCATCTTCGAGGAGTTCAAGGCGACCGGGAACATGGAAATCCACCTTGACCGGCGCCTCGTCGACAAGCGGATCTTCCCGGCCATCGACATCAATCGCTCCGGGACACGCAAGGAAGAACTGCTCCTCGACAAGGACGTCATCGCCCGCATCTGGATTCTGCGCAAGCTGCTCTCGCAGTTGAACCCCGTCGAAGCGATGGAGTTCTTGATGGACAAGATCGACGACACCAAGAACAACCAGGAATTCCTCGACTCGATGAACCAGTGAGGGGGCGTGGTTGTGATAGGGCGAAGCTTTCTGGTATGCAGGATTGTTCGGAGAAACCAACAGGGAGAGAGGATATATGCCTGAAGTGAGCATGAAACAGCTGCTCGAAGCTGGTGTGCATTTCGGCCACCAGACCAGCCGCTGGAACCCCAAGATGAAGCCGTACATCTTTGGGGCGCGAAACGGGATTTACGTCATCGACCTGCAGCGCACGGTGAAGTTGTTCGAGCAGGCGTATGCCTTCGTCCGGCAGCTCGCCGCCAACGGCGGCACGTTGTTGTTCGTGGGCACCAAGAAGCAGGCGCAGGACGCGATTCGCGAAGAGACGGAGCGCTGCAGCATGTTCTACGTCAACAACCGCTGGCTCGGCGGTACCCTGACGAACTTCCAGACGATCAAGCAGAGCATCGACCGCCTCAAAAAGTGCGAGGAGACGCTCGACGATCCGGTCATGAAGGAAGCGCTGACCAAGAAGGAAATGCTCGGTATCGAGCGCGAGCGGGACAAGCTGCTGACGTCGCTCGGCGGGATCAAGAACCTGCGCAAGCTGCCGGATGCGCTCTTCGTGATCGATCCCAAGAAGGAAGAGATTGCCGTCAGGGAGGCCAACAAGCTGCACCTTCCGGTGGTGGCGGTGGTGGACACCAACTGCGATCCGGATGTGGTCGATTACAAGATCCCCGGCAACGACGACGCCATTCGCGCCATCCGCCTCTTCTGCGCCGCAATGGCTGATGCGGTGCTGGAAGGCAAGGCACTCCTCGAAGAACGCATGAAGGGTGAAGGTGTCGAGGCGGCGCCCCCCGGAGAGCAACCCGAAGCGGCCGCCGCTGTCATGCAAGGGGAGATGGCATGAGCGAGGTCAGTGCGGCGCAAGTTCGCGAGCTGCGTGACAAGACCGGCGCCGGCATGATGGATTGCAAGCGCGCCCTCACCGACACGGGCGGGGACCTCGACAAAGCGGTCGTGCACCTGCGTGAAAAGGGCCTCGCGGCTGCCGCCAAGCGCGCGACGCGGGCGGCCACCGAAGGGCTGGTGGGCTCGTACATCCATGCCGGTGGAAAGATCGGCGTGCTCGTCGAAGTGAACTGCGAGACCGATTTCGTGGCGCGCACCCCGCAGTTTCAGAGCCTCGTGAAAGACCTCACAATGCAGGTCGCGGCGGCCAACCCGCGTTACGTCGACCGCGAGGAGGTCCCCCAAGCCGTGCTCGACGGAGAACGCAGTATCTATCGCACCCAAGCGAGTGCGTCGGGGAAGCCCGCGCCGGTTGTCGAGAAGATCGTCGACGGCAAACTCGACAAATTCTTTGCCGATGTGTGCTTGGTGGAGCAGCCGTTCATCAAAGACCCGCAACGGACGGTGGGCCAGCTGGTGACCGAGGTCATCGCCCAGCTCGGCGAAAACATCGTGGTGCGGCGGTTTGCCCGTTTCCAACTCGGAGAATCCACCGAGAAGCCCACCTGAGTCGGCCGTGACCCGGACGCTTGCCCCGACTGCCCCGGCTGCGCAACGACAGCCCAACGCGCTGCGCTACACGAGGGTGTTGCTGAAGCTGAGCGGCGAGGCGCTCGTCGCGGAGGGGGGGCACGGTATCGACCCGGAAGTGTTGCAGGCCATCGCCGCTGAGCTGCAGGAGGTGCGCGCCCTCGGCTGCGAGCTGGCCATCGTCATCGGCGGTGGCAATATCTTCCGCGGCTTGGCTGGCAGCGCTCGCGGTATGGAACGCGCGACCGCCGATTACATGGGCATGCTCGCCACCGTCATGAATGCCCTGGCGTTGCAAGATGCGCTCGAACGGATCGGCGTGCTGACGCGGGTCCTCTCGGCAATCGGCATGCAACAGATCGCCGAGCCATACATCCGGCGCCGCGCCACGCGCCATCTCGAGAAAGGACGCGTGGTGATCTTCGCCGCCGGTACCGGCAACCCGTTCTTCACCACGGATACCGCGGCGAGTCTGCGCGCCGTCGAAATCGGCGCGCGAGCCATTCTGAAAGCCACCAATGTCGATGGCGTGTACGACGCCGACCCCAAGAGCTGCGCCACCGCCACGAAATTCCGGGAACTGACCTATATCGATTTCCTCAATCGGCACTTGAAAGTGATGGACTCTACTGCCATCACGTTGTGTATGGAGAACACGCTGCCGATCATCGTCTTCGATCTGCACACGCACGGCAACATCAAACGCGTGGTCTGCGGCGAGGATATCGGCACGGTCGTCCACTGACTGCCATGACCGAGCAGGTCACCGAAGATCTCCGCAAAGAAATGGAACGTACGACAGCGGCGTTCCGCAAAGAGCTCGCCCATACGCGGACCGGGCGCGCCTCAACCGCTTTGCTCGAAGGGATTACGGTCGAGTATTACGGGACGCGCACGCCGCTCAATCAACTTGCTGGTTTGTCTGCGCCCGAGCCGCGTTTGTTGATCGTACAGCCCTACGACAAGACGGCACTGGTCGAGACCGAGCGGGCCATCCTGCAATCTGATCTCGGACTGGTGCCGGTGAACGATGGCAAGATCCTGCGCATCCCGATCCCCGAGCTGACCGAAGAGCGCCGCCGCCAGCTGGTCAAACACGTGCGCAAAATCGCCGAAGATTACCGCGTCTCCGTGCGCAGTCACCGCCGCGACGCCGTCGACATGCTCAAGGAGCTGGAGAAGGAGAAGGAGATCACGGAAGACGATGTCCGGCGGGGGCAGGAGAAGATCCAAGAGATCACGAAGCACTACATCGAGCGCGTTGATCAGATTCTGAAGGCCAAAGAAGACGAAATCATGGAGGTCTGAGCCACGGTGGCCGACAGTGTTACGCCGGGTCTCGACCTCCAGCGCCTTCCACGCCACGTCGCCATCATCATGGATGGCAATGGCCGCTGGGCACAGCAACGCGGCCTGCACCGCATTGAAGGCCACAAACGCGGGAAGGATTCCGTGCGTGCGGTCGTCGAGACGAGCCGCCGGCTCGGCATCTCTTACCTCAGCCTCTATGCCTTCTCCACGGAGAACTGGAACCGCCCCCGGCGTGAGGTCGATGCGCTCATGCGCCTGCTGCGGCGCTATCTGCGGACGGAGATCGACCGGATGATGAAAAACGAGATCCGTCTGGTGGCCATCGGCGACATCAAGCGCTTGCCCCTGACGCTGCAGCATGAGCTGCACAGCGTCATCGAGGCGACCAAGCACAATCCGTGTATGACCGTCGTGCTCGCCGTCAGTTACGGCGGCCGTGAGGAAATCGTGCAGGCGGCGCGCGCGCTGGCAGCCGAGGTGCGTGCCGGACGGCTGCATCCGGACGCCATCGATGAGGACGCGTTCGCCGGGTGTCTGAACACAGCCGGCATCCCCGACCCGGATCTCTTGATTCGCACGAGCGGCGAAATGCGGATTTCCAACTTCTTTCTCTGGCAGAGTGCGTACACCGAGATCTACGTCACCGACACGCTGTGGCCCGATTTCCGCGAGCCACAATTCATCGAGGCGTTGGCGCAGTACCAGCAGCGCGAGCGGCGCTTCGGTCGCATCGCCGAGCAGCTCGGCAGGGAACGGCTGCGTGCTGCGCGCTAGGCTGGCGACCGCCGCGGTTGCAATTCCCAGCCTGCTCGCGCTGATTCTCTACCCGGCTGCGTGGCCGCTCGCAGTCTTCGTGTCGATCATTGGTCTGGTCGGCATCGGGGAATATGCTGCGATGGCGTTTCCGTCGAGAGCCGCCCAGCGCTTCCTGACGATTATCATGGGCACCGTGTTGCTCATCGGCACTGCCTTCCCCAATGGTCTACACTACCTCACGGCGAGCTTGACGTTGGCGGTCGCGGTTGGGCTCATTTGGACCCTGTTGACCCGCTCGGATTTCGAGCACGGCCTCAGTGATCTCGGTCTCTCACTGGTCGGCATCTTTTATGTTGGCTTGTTCCTCCCGCACTTCATTTGGCTTCACAGCATACCGGTGGTCGGGCCGCTCTGGGTGATCTTCGTGATCCTCATCGGCATGGCGGGCGATACGGGCGGGTATGCCGTCGGGCACGCCATCGGGCGTCACAAGCTGATGCCGCGTGTCAGCCCAGGCAAGACCATCGAAGGTGCGATCGGTATCATCGTTGCGAGCCTGCTGGGTGGCGCAGTCAGCAAGCTGATCTTCCTGCGCCAGCTCACGTGGGGTGAGGCGATGCTCTTGGCCGGTACCATGGCCATCCTCGGCCAGCTTGGCGACCTCAGCGAGTCGATCATGAAGCGCACCTTCGGGGTAAAGGAGTCCGGGTGGCTGTTCCCCGGGCACGGTGGGGTGCTGGATCGCGTCGACAGCCTCCTTTTTCCGGTCGTCTTTGTATATTATTATGTGATCTTCATCCGTTAGGGGCAGTCGATTGCAGGTTTCATGATGGCACCAGCGAAGCGAGTAACACGTCCGCCGAACCGACGCTGGACGCCGCCCCGAAGTCAGGAGCGCGAATGATCATCTTCCAAAGTGTGCTTGCGGCTATCGTCGTTCTCGGGTTTTTGATCCTTTTTCACGAGCTGGGCCACTTCATCGTGGCGAAACGGACCGGCGTTGGCGTTTTGAAGTTCTCGATCGGATTCGGACCGAAGGTGGTCGGCCGCCGGATCGGCCAGACTGAGTATGTGCTCAGTGCCATTCCCCTCGGCGGATTCGTGAAGATGGTTGGCGAGGACCCTGAAGAAGAGGTCAACGAAGCCGATGAGAAGATCGCATTCCAACACCAGCCGATCTGGAAACGCATGGCCATCGTCGTCGCTGGTCCGGTCGCCAATCTCGTTTTTGCGTTCGTGGCGTTCAGCCTGGTCTTCATGGTCTATGGGGCGCGGGTGCCGAGCGACGCGGCGAAGGTCGGTGGGACGAGCGAGAATATGCCCGCCGCCGCGGCCGGACTGCAATCAGGCGATGTGATTACGGCGATTGACGGCGCGCCCGTGAGCAAATGGGACAGTCTGTCGGAAGCGATCCGCGCCAGTGGGGGCAAGACGATCACCTTGACCTACGCGCGCGACGGGGCGTCAACCCAGGTGCAGGTCACGCCGCAAGCGAAGCCGGACAAGAATATGTTCGGTGAGACGCTGGGAACGGCGTACGTCATCGGCATCGAGCGTGGATTCGATCAGGAAGAAGTCGGTCCCCTCACGGCGATCGGCATGGGTGCCAAACAGACGTTCTGGTGGGTCCAAACCCTCCTCGTCAGCGTAGCCAAGATGTTCCAGGGGAAGATCCCCGCGAGAGATATCGGCGGACCCATTCTGATTGTCCAGGCCGCCGGGCAGCAGGCGCGCCTCGGTCTCGAATATTTGTTGCATTTCATGGCGGTGATTAGTGTCAACCTCGGGGTACTGAATCTGCTGCCCATCCCGATCCTCGACGGCGGTCATTTCATCTTCTTTGCACTTGAAGGCATCCTGCGCCGGCCTCTGGATATCCGCCACCGCGAGATTGCGCAGCAGGTCGGGCTCGTCCTGCTCATCAGCCTGATGGCCTTTGCCTTCTACAACGATATCGCCCGTGTCGTGCACGGCTGGGGCTAGGGGCTGCGGTAGATCGTGAATCGTGCTCGTGGATCGTGGTCCGGAACAGTGCGCATCCTTGGCTTGGATACGGCGACCTGGAAGGCAAGCGTCGGCATCCTCGTCGACGGCCAGGTCGTCGGGGAGCAGTCGCGGGACGCGGATGGCAACCATGCGGTGTCGTTGCTGCCGCTGATCGATGAGGTCTTGAGCGCGGCGAGCTATCAGGCCAGGGATATCGATGTCATCGCTGTTTCTGGCGGGCCTGGATCGTTCACCGGTTTGCGCATCGGCTTCAGTGTCGCGAAAGGACTGGCGTGGGCGACCGGCGCCCGCGTGATCGCTGTGCCAACCTTAGAGGCTCTGGCAAGAACGGTGGCAGACCATGAGGGCACCATCTGCGCACTCTTGGACGCGCGCAAAGGGGAGCTGTACTGCGCGTGCTTCGCAGCGGCTGGCGGTACATGGAAGCGGCTCATGCCCGACTCACTCGTTACCCCGCAAGGGCTGCTCGACCGGCTGCCTACTCCGTGCGTGATCGTTGGAGATGCGGTCGTCGCCTATGGAACATTTCTGCGTGAGGAGCTCGGCGCGCGCGTTACGGTGTTCCCGTTCGAGACCCACGGCCCCCGCGGCGGAGTCATTGCCTCGATGGCATGGCAACGCTTGCAGGCCGGCGAGCACCCCGCGGATCTCTCGGCGATGGAGCCGTTCTATATCCGGCGCTCGGAAGCCGAGCTGAACTATAGCCCAATGCCGGTAAGATAAGGATCAGGCCGATGTTCCGAAGCTGCCCGGCGGTTGAAACCGCGGCAACGAGAGGCACGAAGCCCGCCTGCGCGGGCTTGAAAGCGGGGTGGGGAGTCGCCGCAGGGCGACTTGGCGCCGTTTGTTGCCGCGAATTCATTCGCCAGGGCGGAAGGGAAGGTCTTATCTTACCGGCATTGAACTATAGCCTGTGAGTGGGTTGCGGATCGTAGTTTGTGGAATTGACCGATCACTCCGGGGGAAGCAAAGAGGGGAACGAATGTCCGGCGCTGTTCCTGGCGTAATGACCGAACCGGGGTCCGCCCCTCCGGGGCTCGCCCCGTTGCTCGACGAGCTGGTACGCGGCTGCTTCGGCGGGGCAACGACGATCGGGCGCGTGGCCGCCCTTGCGGGCGATGCGTCGACACGGCGGTACGCGCGTGTGTGGCTGGAGGGTCACGGCGCACCGGCGTCTGCCGTGGTGATGATCTTGGCGGATCGCGGCATCGCACTCTCGTCGGAGGAGCTGGCGGTGTTCGATCAACCACCGCCGGAGCTGCCGTACGTGAACGTGCATCGTTTCCTGGCTGGCTTGGGCGTCGCGGTCCCGGAGCTGTATGCCGACGCGTCCGACCGTGGCGTCTTATTGCTGGAAGACATCGGCGACGCGGCGCTTTGGGATACCGTGCAAGGTCAGCCCGACGACTGTGTTCTGCGCTCGTACCAGCGCGCCATCGATCAGCTCCTGCTCATTCAAATCGAAGGGACGCGCCAGCGCGACCCACGCTGCATCGCGTTTCAGCAAGCATTCGACGAGCGACTGTTCCTCTGGGAGCTCGAGCACTTCATCGAGTATGGCATCGAGAAGCGTTTGGGCCAGACGCTCCCGGCGCCAGACGCCAACATCGTACGTTCCCATTTTCTCCAGATCGCGCGGCGGCTCGATGCGCTGCCGCGGTATCTCAACCATCGTGATTTTCATAGCTGGAATCTGTTCGTGCAAGACGGCAGGATTCGGGTCATCGACTTCCAAGATGCATTGTTGGCCCCGGCGCCCTATGACCTTGCCACGTTGCTCGGTGACCGTGATACCCCAACGGTCGTCCGGCCTGACCTCGAGGTCCGCCTCCTGGACTACTACGGCCAACGTTGGCGCGACCTTTCGGGCGAGCCGTGGAGTCTTGGCGAGCTGCAGGAGCTGTACTTCCTGTGTGCGTTGCAGAAGGCGCTCAAGGTGGTCGGGCGTTTCTACTTCCTCGATCTGGTGAAGAAGAAACCCGGCTACCTGCGTTACATCCCGGCGACGGTGCGGCAGATCGAGCGCATTCTTCGGCGCTTTCCCGAGCTGGCGGAGCTGGCGGCGGTGTTGTCCCGCTACCTTCCTCGGTGCGGCCGCCCTCGATGAGGCTCGCCTCGGTGAAGCTCGCCTCGGTGAGGCCTATGCGTGCCATGATTCTGGCGGCGGGGAAAGGAACCCGCCTGCGGCCACTGACCGATTCGACACCCAAGCCGCTGATCGACGTCGCCGGGCGGCCGATGATTGCCTTCGGGCTCGATCTGCTGCGGGAAGCAGGCATTTGTGATGTGATCATCAATCTCCACCACCTCGGCTACCAGATCCGCGAACGGCTTGGGGATGGCTCGGAATTTGGGCTCCGGATCGTGTACTCGGAGGAGGATCCCATTCTGGACACCGGGGGCGCCATCGCCGCGGCGCGGGAGTTTCTGTCGGGCAATACCTTCGTGGTGCTGAACGCCGACACGGCCATCGATCTGCGGCTCCGCGATACGATCGAGTTTCACAAGAAATGCCAGGCTACCGCAACCATGGTCCTCCGTCCCGATCCGCAGGTGGCGCGGTATGGGATTATTGAAATAGATCGAACGAACCGAATTCGCCGCTTTCTCGGTCACGTTCGGGACGGCGATGTTGGCCCTGAGGCTTCGCTGACCCCGTTGATGTACGCTGGCGTGCAGGTCTTCGAGCCACGGATGTTTGCGTACTTGCCGGGCGGCGTCTACAGCATCACGCGGGACGTCTATCCTCGCCTGCTTGAGGCTGGGGAGCCGCTGTACGGGTATGTGCACCATGGATACTGGCGGGTGCTCGATACGCCCGAAGACCTCGCAGCCGGACGGCGCGAGCTTACCCGCGCCCCCGGCCTCCGGGGCACCGGGGCAGATCCTTGTTGACAAAGCGCGTGACAAACCCCTATAAGTTGGACGGTTGATGGAGAGGTGAGGCGATGGGGATTACCATCGTTCAGAAGAGCGATCTCTCGGTCCGGAAAAAGGACGCGAAGGTCGCTTTAGTCCTCGCAGGTGGCGCTGTCACAGGTGGGGCGTTCAAGTTGGGTGGCCTCAAGGCCCTCGACGACTATCTCGTCAATAAAAAGACCACAGAATTCGAGACTTACGTCGGTTTGAGCGCCGGCGGCATGTTGGCTGCGCCGCTCGCTGCAGGCATCACACCGGCGGAGATGCTCAAAAGCCTGGAAGGCGAATCCGGACATTTCACGCGTTTCGGGATGGCGGATTTTTACAGTCCCAACGTCCATGATTTCGTGACGCGACCGGCGCAATTCGCATTAGATATTCTGACCTACCTGCCGGGAACCATCGCCGATCTGCTGGCAGAGATACCGAGCTTGGCTCAACGTTTACAAAAGCCGCTGCTGAACGCGGTGCGTAATCCGAGCCTGGAAACTCTGGAAGGAGTCTTGGCACCTGTCGGTGAGGCGATCGCCAAGCGTCGCAGCTTTCCCTCTCCGCTGGATTATTTGCCGTCGGGCTTTTTTGACAACTCCAGTATCGAGCGATATTTGCGGCACAATTTCGAAGTTGTCGGCATTCCGAACGATTTCCGCGACCTGCACCGTGCCACCAAGCGCGAGCTGTATATCGGCGCAATGAACTTGGACACGGCGGAGCGGGTGATCTTTGGTCATGACGAAGATACGACGGTGACCGTCTCGGAGGCCGTGCAAGCTTCAACCGCGCTCCCGGGCTTTTACAAACCGGCACGGATCAACGGCATCGATTACGTCGACGGCGGGGTGCGGCGCACGGCGAATATCGATGTTGCCATCGAGCATGGGGCCGACCTCGTCATCTGCTACAACCCGTTTCGCCCGTTCTCAAACCGCGTTCGGCGGATCATGAAGAACGGAAGCTACGAAGTGCATGGGCGGCCGCTGGCGGACTCCGGGATTCTGACCGTAATCAATCAAGTATTCCGCACGTTGTTGCACTCACGATTGCAGTACGGATTGCGGCAATACCAGGACGACCCCAACTTCCGGGGCGACATTTTGGTCATCGAGCCCAAGGACACGGACGTATACTTCTTCCAGCTCAACGCGCTGGCGTACTGGCAGCGGATGCGGGCGGCCCAGTACGGCTACATCTCGGTGACCGAGTCGATTCAGCAGAACTACGAGCTGATCAAGCACATCCTCGAGAGTTACGGGATCCTCATGACCCGCCGGCAAGTGCGCGAGGGTGTCGAGCGCTTCCGCGAAGAAGATACCGAAGAAGCCTCGAAGGTCCTGTTGCACGACGTGCCTCGCCGCAACCTCAGCGTGGCGTGATTGTTTTTGCGCTGTCTTTCGGCGTCGGCTCGAACCCTAGAACCCTTGCCCCCCCCTGCCGGGCCATCAGAATCTTGACCGGGCGTGGTGGAGGTATTCGGTCAACTCGGCGGCCTCGGCACGCGCCTCTTTCGCTTGCGTGCTGCCCGGCGGCAGATAGTTTGCCGCTTTCTCGTACTGAATCACCGCCTTGGTGCTCATCCCCCACACATTCTTGCACCGGCCGCCACGAATGACTTCGTACACCGTCGATCTGATCGCTCCGGACAAAATCGGTGGTACCAATATGATTGCGGGCGGAAAGGGGCGCGCCGAGAAGGTGCCGATGGCCGCCCCTCCGAAAGTCGAGCCGCCACCACCCAAGCCGGAGCCACCTAAAGTGCAAGAGGTGAAGCCGCCGGAGCCGCCGAAGCCCCCGCAGGAGGTCGCGAAGGTCGAGCCCAAACCCGAACCACCGCAGGTGGAACCGAAACCGAAAGAAGACGAGGTCGCGCTGGCCGAAAAGGCAAAGCCAGCGCCGCCGACCGTGGCGAAAGCCGCGCCGTCGCCGCAGGCGAAACCCCAGCCTTCTCCAAAAGCCGTGGCGAAAGCCGAACCGCAGAAGCCGCAACCTCCGCCTCCGCCGAAGGTGGATACGAAGGCAGCGAAAGAAGCAGCCGCGGCGAAGGCGCGGGACGAAAAAATCGCGGCGGCGATCCGCAAAGTGGAGCAACAGGCGGGTACCCGTGGCGGCGGAGCAGGCAAGGAAGCCGCCGCCGCATCCGGCGGCCCGATCTCTGTCGGCCCTGGCGAAGGCGCGGGCGGTGAGGTGCGCGGTGTCGAGTACCTTCTCTATTACAATCAGATGATCAACCGCATCAAGCAGAGCTGGGCATGGGCGGGCTCGAACCG
>Ga0315281_10012538_pt1 | contig 11536 bp, 9 predicted proteins | sample YL17G07_0_MG_FD_204540 | JGI IMG/M metagenome (GOLD analysis project Ga0315281, IMG submission 204540) | Sediment microbial communities from Yellowstone Lake, YNP, Wyoming, USA - YL17G07_0 | ecosystem: Environmental > Aquatic > Freshwater > Lake > Sediment | place: USA: Wyoming | collected... | reverse complement strand
CGAGCTATTCCATTTCATGATGATTCTATAATTGCCATATACAATATAGCTCTTATACCCCTCACCGCCCGGCTGAATGATGGAGGCCGGATCGCTGCTGTCCAGGGGAATATCTTTACCATTGGGCAGCCGTATCCCGGCCTCCTGCCAGGACTGAACCGGCTTCTGGATTTTTAACCCGATCTGGCTGGTGTCAAACTCCTTCGGCAGCACAACACGGCGCAGCAGAGGCTGGCCGGCCTGCCAGCCGCTCCCGGAAAGATAGGCGGCGGCGGAAGCAAAAACATCGGCTTTGGTGTTCCAGATGTCCCGCTTTCCATCTTTGTTATAATCCTGCGCGAATTTCTCAAAGCTGCTCGGCATGAACTGGCATTGCCCCATCGCCCCCGCCCAGGAACCTTTCATCTCATGCAGGCCAATATTCCCCTGATCGATAATTTTCAGCGCCTTGAATAATTCCTGCCGGAAAAAATCCCCCCGCCGCCCCTCGTAGGCCAGGGTGACAAGCGCCGGGACAGTCTCGAAACCGCCGCTATTCTTGCCAAAACCTGTCTCCATCCCCCACAGCGCCGCAATGTATCGGGGCTCGACCCCGTAAGAACCTTTCACCTGCTGCAGCAAGGATTTATACCGCCGCATATAATGGCGCCCCTCCTTCAGGCGTTTCGCCGTGATGACATTTTTTTTGTAGCGCTCGAAACTGACCGTGCTTTCAGGCTGTTGCCGGTCAAAACGGATGACGCGCTCATTGGGCGTGAATGAGTCCGGCAGCGCCTCATCGACCAGCTTTTGCGAAATGCCGTATTGCAGCGCCTCCTGCCGCAATTCCCCGAGCCAGGAAGGGAAATCCTGTGTTGCGCCATGCGATAAATACACCGGCGTCAGCCAGACAGCGGCAACCAGCAGGATGACCCAAATAATTCTCACGGATACCCCCGCCTGATCTGCGGTTATTTTGCCAGCGGCAATGCCGTCTCGGCCAGCTTCACCCAATAGGCTGCGCCGATCGGGATGACCTCATCGTTGAAATCATAATGCGGATTGTGCAGGCCGATGCCTTCGGAACCTTCCTTGCGCTGTCCGATCGCGATATAGGCGCCCGGGCTGCTTTGCAGGAAGTAGGCGAAATCTTCGCCGCCCATCATCGGCGTGAATTTCAGGACGCTCTTTTCGCCGACGACCTGCGCCGCCACATCCCGGCACAACTGGGTTTCCTTGGGCGAATTCACAACCGAAGGATAGCCGTTGCGCCATTCCACCTCGACGGTCGCGCCGTAAGCTTCCGCCACCGATTTCGAAATGCGGCGGATGCCCTGTTCCAGCATCTGGCGGGTTTCAGGCTTGAAGCAGCGGGCCGTGCCGCCCAGCACCACGGTTTCCGGCAGGACGTTCAGGCTCTCCGTTCCCGCGTGGAATTTGCACACGCTGACCACCGCGCTATCCGACGGGTCGGTATTGCGGCTGACCAGGGATTGCAGGGCGGTGACAATCGTCGCGGACGCCGCCACCGCATCAATCGTCATATGCGGGAAAGCGGCATGACCGCCTTTGCCGGTCACTTTTAAAACAAAATCGTCGCAAAAAGCCGACATCGGGCCTTCGCAAATCGACATGGTGCCAACCGGCAGCCATGGCCAGTTGTGCATGCCGAAGACGGCCTCGCAGGGGAACTTTTTGAAGAACCCCTCCTGCACCATCACGTTGCCGCCGCCGCCGCCTTCTTCAGCCGGCTGGAAAATGGCATAAACAGTACCGTCAAAATTGCGGGTTTCCGCAAGATACCTGGTCGCCGCCAGCAGCATCGCCGTGTGGCCGTCATGGCCGCAGGCGTGCATCTTGCCCTCATGTTTCGAGCAATGCTGCACGTTGGTTTCTTCCAGGATATTCAACGCATCCATATCGGCGCGCAGGCCGATGGCGCGCCCCGACTTGTCGCTCTTGCCCTTGATAATGCCGACCACGGCTGTCTTCGCCATGCCGCGATGAATTTCCACGCCCCAGGAGGTGAGCAGGTTGGCGACGTAATCGGAAGTCTTGAACTCCTCGAATGCCGTCTCCGGATGCGCATGGATATGCCGGCGCCATTGGCTGGATTCGGCGTTGGTCTCTTTCAGCTTCGCAAGTGCCGTCACGATTGGCCTCCTTACCTGAAAAACTTCTTCAGCCACTGGTTACGTCTCTGCTGCACATTCTGCTTCAGGTCCGGCTTGTCCACGTCGCCGAAGTCGCGCGTGGCGAGGTTCTTGATCTCGTCCTTGAACATGTTGAAGAAGGTCGACTTGCTGAAATCCAGCTCAATCTTCTCCCCGGTCTTTTTATTGGTGAAGACGGGGTTCTTGAGCGCGTTTTCCATCCACTTCGCCATCACCGGCAGGGCCTCGACGCCGCCGATGAACCAATTGCCGGTGGAAAGGTTGGGAACGTCGGCGGGATCGACAGTTTTGATTTTCGCGTCCATCAGTCCGTCCGGCATGTCGGCCAGGCGCCGCCAGCCAAGTTTGTCGGCCATGCCCTGCACGGGCGCCGTATGCATCTGCGCCACGAAAACGCCCTCGGGCGGCTCGACGAGGAAAGCGCGCAGCAACTGCATGGTCACCATCGCGTCGAACAGGCCGGGAAAGCCGTTGAGCACGATGCGCGTCGTGCCGATTTCCTGCCACTGCACTCGCTCGATGCCGTTTTTGTCGGTGACTTTATGCGGGTAGGTGATGGAAGCCGCGACGATGGCTCCCTTGTCATCTTCAATAAGGACAATCGCCCCATCTTCCGCCAGTTGCTTCATCAGGTCCTGCTGGCGCTTGCGCACACTCTTGTGGGCGTTGTCGTCATAGAATTCCATGATCTTGTCGTAATCATTGGCAGTCGAAAAACGGATATAGTACTTTTTTGGTTCGGTCATTGGCATATTCTCCTCAATGATATTGCAGTGCAGCAAATTTTCCCTTCGCAGGATAAAAATCAGCCCTGGAAAAATTCATTGTGATTCTTATAACCAATCTGAAGGTAATTTTCTATAGTCTTGATATGGTTTCGTAAACTTATTATTAACCTTTATTTCACATATTTATGAAATACTTATACTTGTAGACACAGCTTTTAAACTGGTTGAGTAACATGTTAGCGCAAGCCATAAATGTAGGTTCTCCCGGCTCAGGAACAGGCTTATTTTTCAGAAAGTCAGGCATTCTTGTGGTGAGCTGTATCGCCTTATTTCTGAGTGCCTGCATGCCCATCGGCAACCAGGAAATCAATACGACTCTTTTTAAAAGTAAAGAAGATATGAAAATGCGCGCTGCGGAGCTTAAGCCCGGCATGAGCAAAGAAGCTGTATTTGAACAGATCAGCATTGCCCCTGAAAATTTTTCCCATATGAGTACCCCGGAAGTGCAAATGAGCATTTACGGAAATTCCATGGTGCAGGGCTCGCCGGAACAACTCGAGCAATTCAAACAGCGGCTGATGTCCTATGAGGGCTATTCGCTGCCCTATCGTGAAATCAAAAGCAGCGGCTCCCTGGGTTTCGGCACCATGAAGGTGAACAAGAGCGGCTATGACCTGAAACTGGTGCTGATATTTGAAAAAGACCACCTTTTGCGCGCATCGGTCGATGGCAATCAGGAGGTCAACCAGGACGAAAACCAGTATCTGTGGAATGCGCTGCTGAGAAAAAGCACCGGCGTCGGTTTCTAGCAAAACGGCCTTTATAATGTACCCCGGCAATGCCGGGGTTTTTCTATGGCCAAACATTTCCCGGCTCGGCTATACTGTGGGCAATTTCAACAGGGAGATATTTTTCCATGAGCCCCCCAAAAAACGATGCAGCTGTTTCGTCCTGCGCTGCCAAGCCCCGCATGATTGACGTCGAGGCGCTGTTCGGCAAAAAAACCATCCCGGAAATCAAGGCGGGCATCAAGAAAGCCGGGATCGGGAACGTCAAGGTCGGCGTCTTCGATACCGACGGTATTTTGCGCGGAAAATATCTCAGCGCGGCGAAGTTCCTCAGCGCGCTCGATACCGGCTTCGGCTTCTGCGACGTGGTGCTGGGCTGGGATTCCAACGACCAGCTCTACGATAAAGCCAAATTCACCGGCTGGCATACCGCTTATCCCGATGCGCTGGTGCGTATCATCCCGGAAAGCGCGCGCGCCGTTCCCTTTGAAGACAACACCGTTTTTTTTCTCGGGGAATTCATCGGCAAGGCAAAAGAGATCTGCCCGCGCAATCTCCTCTCCCGCGTGCTGAAGCGCGCCGGCGACATGGGTTTTAAAGCCTATGCCGCCTGCGAATTTGAATTCTTTGTCTTTGATGAAACGCCGGAGTCCGTGCGCGGGAAAAACTACCAGAACCTGAAAACCATCACCCCCGGCTATTTCGGTTATTCGGTGCTGCGCAACTCCGTTCATGCCGAATTTTACCATGAACTGCTCGACCTGTGCCGCGACATGCGTTTCCCCATCGAGGGGCTGCACACCGAAACCGGCCCCGGCGTTCTTGAAGTCGCCCTGCAGTATGACGAAGCGCTGGAATCCGCCGACCGCGCCGCGCTGTTCAAGACCTTCTGCAAGATCGCGGCGCAACGGCGCGGCTGGATGGCCACCTTCATGGCCAAATGGTCGAACAAATGGCCGGGCTGCGGCGGACACCTGCATATATCTCTGCGCGACAAGAAGACAGGCAAGCCGGTCTTTCACGACCCCAAAAAACCTTACAACATGTCCGACGCCATGCGCTGGTTCGTCGGCGGCCAGCAGGCCCTGATGCCGGAACTGCTCTCGATGGTCGCCTGCACCGTCAACAGCTACAGCCGCCTGTTTCCCGGCTACTGGGCGCCGACCTCCGCCGCCTGGGCGGTCGAAAACCGCACCACCGCGCTGCGCGTCATTCCCGGCCCGGAAAAATCGCAGCGTGTGGAGTACCGCATCGCCGCCGCCGACATCAACCCCTATATCGCGATGGCCGCCGCCATCGGCTCCGGACTCTGGGGTATCGAGAACAAGATCGAACCGACCAAAGAAATCAAAGGCAATGCCTATGAGCAAAGCTTCCCCGAAAAATTCAGCCTGCCGCAGTCCTTGATCGAAGCCGCCGGACGCCTGCGCAAATCCAAACCCGCCGCCGAGCTGTTCGGCGCAGCTTTCGTCGACCACTACGCCACCACCCGCGAATGGGAAGAACGAGAATTCCGCAAGGCGATCACCGACTGGGAACTGGCGCGGTATTTCGAGATTATTTGAGATGAAATGTTTTTGACGATGAAAACCCCTGCCAACGCCACCATCAAGCAAACACATGAGCAGGAATGGCTCAAAAAAAACGGGAAGGCCCTTCTTGCCCACAACAAGCGCATTGATAAATCCGGGCCTCTTCTGACTCCGGTATGGGCGCGTGACTGATGCACATGGGTCATGTTTTAAATTGTCATTCTGAGCGTAGCGAAGAATCTTGCTTCAACAAAGAGATCCTTCGCCTACGGCTCAGGATGACAGATCAAAAATAACAACCGTTTGTATTAAGGATTGAACTTCCCGCCGGGCTTCTTCTTGGACTGTGCCGGGGTTTTGATCAGATCCTTCATTGCGTCAACCACCAAATGCAGCTGTTGAGCCATGATAACGCTCTGTGCACGTGAGCTTTCGAGGACGGTGATGCGATCAATGAAGTCATTTTTATGCTGCACAATTATATTACGCTTCAGAATTTCCTGGGCAGCACCAAGATAGTTGCCGATTTCACGCGTCGCTTCCACACGCTCCAAATCCACTTTCTCGACGGCTTTGATGAGAGAGGGCAGTCCTAATTGTAAGTTATCGGTGCCTGCGCTGAGCAGCTTGTTGAAGCTATTCTGAAGTTTGAGCATCTCATTGGCAATATCGCCAAGCTTTTTCAGTGAAGGCTGACCATAAGCCAGTACCGTATCAAAGCTGTCAGGAGCATGCATCATTGCGTCGATAATTCTGTCCATCTGAGCCTTATTGTCGTTTTGCTTTGTCATTTTATATCTCCCTGTCTTGTTGAATTAAGTATCAGGAAGTTTATCGTTTTTTTTGTTATGTCAATAAAATAATTCCATAATACGATAACCCACTGATTCACATTGATTTGTTAACTATGGAACAAGGCTTCAATAATGCGTATCTTCACAGGGAAACGAAAGGAATCGCCCATGGTCACCCCTCACCAGCACAAAACCACCGCGAAAATGCTGCAATGTATCTCCCCCGTCGATGGGAGCATATATGTGGAGCGTCCGCTCAATACGCTGGCGGATATTAACGCCGCGCTGATCAAGGCCAAGAAGGCTCAGAAGATGTGGCGCAATGTGCCGCTGGCGGAAAAGCAGAAGTACATGCAGAAATTCCTCGATCACATGGTCGGCAAGGCCAAAGAGATCGGCGCGGAAATCACCTGGCAGATGGGTCGCCCCATTTCACAAACGCCAAGCGAAATCCTGCGCGGCTTTCAGGAGCGCGTGAAATATGCCATCGCCATCGCCCCGAAAGCGCTGGCGGACATCGTGCCCGAAGGGCAGGAGGGCTTCAAGCGCTATATCCGCCGCGAGCCGCTGGGCGTCGTTGCCGTCATTGCGCCGTGGAACTATCCGTATCTGACTTCCGTGAATACCATTGTCCCGGCGCTGCTCTCGGGCAACGTGGTGATCCTCAAGCATTCGCACCAGACGCCGTTGGTCGCCGACCGTTATGCTGAAGGCTTCAGGGCCGCCGGATTGCCGGACGGCGTGTTTCAGCATCTTGACCTTTCGCATGGAGATGCCGAAAAACTGATGGCCGACCCGCGCGTCGACTACGTGAATTTCACCGGCTCGGTCAAGGGCGGCCATGCCGTGCAGAAAGCCATCAGCGGCAAATTCATCGTCGCGGGGCTGGAGCTGGGCGGCAAGGACCCGGCCTATGTCCGCGCCGACGCCGACCTGCACTCCGCGGTCGAAAACCTTGTTGACGGGGCGTTCTTCAACTCCGGCCAGTGCTGCTGCGGCATCGAACGCATTTACGTGCATGAGAAAATCTACAAGCCTTTTGTCGAGGCTTTTGTCGAACTCACCAATAAATACAATCTCGGCAACCCAACCTTTCCGGATGTCAACCTCGGGCCGATGGTGCGCGCCTCCGCCGCCGACTTCGTGCGCAGTCAGATCGCCGAAGCCGTGAAGAAGGGCGCCAAGGCGTTGATCGATGAAAAGAATTTTCCGGCGAGCAGGCCCGGCACGCCCTATCTCGCGCCGCAGGTGCTGGTAGATGTCGACCATTCCATGTCGGTGATGATGGAGGAGAGCTTCGGCCCCGTCGTCGGCATCATGAAAGTGAAGTCGGACGAGGAGGCGCTGAAACTCATGAACGACAGCCCTTATGGTTTGACGGCCTGCATCTGGACGAAAGACCTTAATGCGGCTGAAAAAATCGGCCAGGAGATCGAGACCGGCACGGTTTTCATGAACCGCTGCGATTACCTTGACCCCGGTCTCGCCTGGACCGGCGTGAAAGACACCGGCCGCGGCGCTTCCCTCTCCGTCCTCGGCTTTGAAGCCCTGACCCGCCCGAAAAGCTATCATTTGAAAACGAAGGCCTAAAAAAATGAAAACCATCACCGGAAAATGGAACTATCCCACCACCGTTTTCTTCGGCCCCGGCACGATCCAGAAGTTGCCGGAAGCCTGCAAAAAGCTCGGCATGAAGCACCCTTTGCTGATCACCGACGAGGGGCTGAAAGACAACCCCATCACCAAAACCGCCCTCGCCGTGAATGAAAAGGCGGGACTGAAAACCGGCCTCTTCGCCGCCGTCAAGGGCAACCCGACGGGCAAGAACATCGACGACGGCATCAAGGCTTACAAGGACGGCCAGCATGACGGCATCATCGCCTTCGGCGGCGGCAGCGGCATCGATGCGGCCAAAGCGATTGCGCTGATGATCGGCCAGGACCGCCCGTTGTGGGATTTCGTCGACGAGGGCGACAACTTCCTGCGCGTGAAAGAAACCGGCATGGCGCCGGTCGTCGCCGTGCCGACCACGGCCGGCACCGGCTCCGAAGTCGGCCGCGCCAGCGTCATCACCAATGAAGCCACCCATGAAAAGAAAATCATTTTCCATCCGAAAATGCTGCCCGCCATCGTCATCTCCGATCCTGAACTGACGACCGGCCTGCCCGCGCATATCACCGCCGCCACGGGGATCGATGCTTATGTGCATTGTTTTGAAGCCTTCTGCGCCCCCGGCTATCACCCGATGGCGGACGGCATCGCCATGGAAGGCATGCGCCTGGTCGCCGAATACCTGCCACGCGCCTATAAAAATGGACATGACATCGAAGCCCGCGCCAATATGCTCGCGGCGGCCTCGATGGGCGCGGCGGCGTTTCAAAAAGGCCTCGGCGGCGTGCATGCCCTCGCGCACCCGCTGGGCGCCAGGTACGACAAGCATCATGGACTTTTAAATGCCATTCTGCTGCCCTATGTGATGGTCAGGAACCGCGATGCGATCGCCGAGAAAATGGAGTTGCTCTCCCGCGTCCTTAATCTGCAAGGCAAAGGTTTTGACGCCGTGCTGAAATGGACCCTGGAGTTCAGGAAGTCACTGGGCATTCCGGCGACCCTTGCCGAGATCGGCGTTCCTGCCGACCTCGCCGCCGAAATCGGCGTCATGGCCCTGGCCGACCCGTCATCCGGCGGCAACCCGATTGCGCTCACGGCGGCCGATTACGCGGAAATTTTCCGCCACGCCCTCAAGGGCGATCTGGGCAGCAATAAGAAGGTGGCGTGATCAGCGCTGAATCTGAAATTACCCATACACTGTCATCCCTGCGAAAGCAGGGACCCAGTCGGGTCTTTTTTAATGTTAAAGTAAAAACACCAACCAGGCCCCTGCTTTCGCAGGGGTGACGGTTTTGTATAAGTAATTTTAGATTCAGCCCTATCGCCCCAAAGCCTTATTAATAAAAGTTCCGGCCTCGGCAAGCTTCTGCACATCGACGCCGGTCGTGATGCCCATATTGTGCAGCATATCCACGACGGCATTGGTGGAAACGTTGCCGGACGCGCCGGGGGCGTAGGGGCAGCCGCCGAGCCCGCCGACTGAACTGTCAAACACGGCAATTCCTTCTTCAAGCGCAACCTTGATATTGTCGAGCGCATGTTTATATGTGTCATGAAAGTGCCCCGCCAGCGCCGTCACCGGGATTTCTTTTTTCACGGCTTGAATCATGACGCGGGTTTTTTCCGGCGTGCCGACCCCGGTCGTATCGCCGAGCGAGATTTCATAGCAGCCCATGTCATGGAGCGCCTTGGCCACTTTGACGACAGCGGCGGGTGTAATCTCGCCCTCATAGGGGCAGCCGAGCACGCAGGAGACATAGCCGCGCACCTTGATGCCATGTTTCTTCGCTTCCTCCATGACGGGCTTGAAACGCTCCAGGCTTTCGGCAATCGAGCAGTTGATGTTTTTCTGGCTGAAGCTTTCGGACGCGGCGGCAAAAATCGCGACTTCCTTCACGCCTGCCGCCACCGCCGACGCCATGCCCTGAGCATTGGGCACCAGCACCGGATAGCTGACGCCATTCTTTTTACGGATCGTGGCGTAAACCTTGTCGGTATCCGCCATCTGCGGCACCCACCTCGGCGAGACAAAAGCCCCCGCCTCGATCGTTTTCAACCCGCTGTCGGACAAGATGTCGATCAATTTTACCTTCGTCTCGACCGAAAGGGCGGTTTTTTCATTCTGCAGCCCGTCCCGCGGGCCGACTTCAACGATGCGGACGGAGGTGGGATAATTCACCATACCACCACCCCGTCACCCCCGCGCAGGCGGAGATCCATTGGCACCGTAGTTGTCATGGATTCCCGCCTTCGCGGGAATGACAGAAAAGCAAATTCGTGTCCATTCGTGTTCATTCGTGGCTTCAAACTACCTCAACGCAATCAACTCGTGTTTCTCGCTCACCTGGTCGCCGACATTGGCATTAATCGCCTCAACGATGCCGTCGACAGGGGCGGTGATCGTATGTTCCATCTTCATCGCCTCGACGATGATGAGCGGCTGGCCTTTCTTGACCTTGGCGCCGACAGCGACGCGCACCGCCACCACCTTGCCCGGCATCGGCGCCGTCAGCTTGCCGGTGACCTCCTCTTCCCCTTCGCCGGCATGCAGCGGGTCGGCATAGGTCAATTCCGCCTGATGCCCGCCATACATCACATTCAAATGCGTGCCGCTTTGATAAACGACGGCGTCATATTCCTTGCCGTCAATCCGCGCAAAAAATCCCATGTCGTAGCCGGAAGCTTCGAAGGACGCCTGCACCGTTTTTCCATCCGGCAGGGTCACGGACGAATTGCGCGCCGTCAGCGCATATTCCCCCGTCTCGTCCCTGAAAGTAAAACGGTCGATATCATGGCCGCCGATGCGCCAGGCGGAAAGATCGTTCCACGGATCCGGCGAAACCTCTTCCTGCCTTTCCCGCTGCTTCAGAAGCCCAAGGCACGCCAACACCAGCATTTCCGGCGACGGCGCCGTTTTTTCGGGCAGCAGGGAATGGTGATGCTCCCGGATGAAATGCGTATTGACCTTGCCGGCCTTGAACGCCGGATGCCTGATCAAAGTGCGCAGGAAATTGATGTTCGACTTCGGCCCGGCGATATGCGTTTCATCCAGCGCCTCCGCCATATTCTGCAGCGCGGCGGCGCGGTCCTTGCCCCAGCTGATGATCTTGGCGATCATCGGGTCGTAGTGGATGGAAATGACGTCGCCGTCGCCGTAAGGCGCTTCGCGCACGCCGGTATCCACCCGCACGCAGTCGCTTTCCATCGGCAGGCGCAGGAACTGGATCTGCCCGGCGCCGGGCAGGAAATCCTTTGCCGGGTCTTCGGCATAAAGCCGCACTTCAAAAGAATGGCCGTTGATTTTCAGGTCTTTTTGCGCCAGCGGCAGTTTTTCGCCTTCCGCCACCCTGATCTGCCACTCCACCAGATCAAGCCCGGTGATCATCTCCGTGACCGGATGCTCGACCTGCAGGCGCGTGTTCATTTCCATGAAATAAAAGTTTTCTTTCGCATCGAGCAGGAACTCGACCGTTCCCGCGCCGACATAGTTGATCGCCTTGGCCGCCGCCACCGCCGCCGCGCCCATTTTTTCCCGTGTCGCGGGCGACAGGCCGGGAGCCGGCGCTTCCTCCATCACCTTCTGATGGCGGCGCTGGATGGAGCAATCGCGCTCGAACAGATAGGCCGCATTGCCGTGCTTGTCGGCGAAGACTTGAATCTCCACATGGCGCGGGTTCTCCAAATATTTTTCAATCAAAACTTTTTCATTGCCGAAGGACGATTTCGCCTCGCGCTGCGCCCCGGACAGCGCCTCGGCAAAACCGGCCGCGCTTTCGACCACGCGCATCCCCTTCCCGCCGCCCCCGGCGGAAGCCTTGATCAGGACCGGAAAGCCGATCTTCTCCGCCTCGCCAAGCAAAAACTTTTCCTCCTGCCTGTCGCCGTGATAGCCCGGCACCAGCGGCACTTTGGCTTTTTCCATCAGCGCCT
>Ga0315281_10012537_pt1 | contig 11536 bp, 12 predicted proteins | sample YL17G07_0_MG_FD_204540 | JGI IMG/M metagenome (GOLD analysis project Ga0315281, IMG submission 204540) | Sediment microbial communities from Yellowstone Lake, YNP, Wyoming, USA - YL17G07_0 | ecosystem: Environmental > Aquatic > Freshwater > Lake > Sediment | place: USA: Wyoming | collected... | reverse complement strand
ATTCACTCGCCTTTTCAGATAAAGTTTTTTGAGCACTTAAGTGTTATGAGGACTCTTGTGAGGTTTATGGATGTTCGGTTATTCACGAATCTTCAACACATATTTAAATACGTGATTATATAAGGCTCATTGAGGATTATACCGAAATGAGTTCAAAAGAAAAGAAAGTAAAGCAAATCGTAAAAAAGTCTTATGCCGAAGTAGCTTCAAAAAGCGAGAATGGCTCTGGCTGTTGCTGTAGTTGTGGTTGCGGTTCCCAAAACGAGCAAAATGCGACCCAAATATCAAAAAGCATTGGCTATTCTGATGAAGAAATAAATGCTGTTCCTGAAGCTAACCTGGGTTTAGGTTGCGGCAACCCAACAGTCATGGGCAACATCAAAGAAGGCGATACAGTGCTTGATCTAGGCAGTGGGGCAGGATTTGACTGTTTCTTAGCTGCCAAGAAAGTGGGCAAATCAGGAAAAGTCATAGGCGTTGACATGACAAAAGAAATGGTTAGTAAGGCAGAAGAAATTGCCAATAAACATGGATACACTAATGTTGAATTTAGGCTGGGTGACATCGAGAATCTCCCTGTTGAAACAGGAACTGTTGACGTTATAATTAGCAATTGCGTGATAAATCTGGCTCCAAACAAAGCCAAAGTATTTGATGAAGCATACCGTGTGCTCAAAAAGGGTGGAAAAATGTACGTTTCGGATATTGTGCTTCTGAAAGAGCTCGATGATAAACAGAAAAACGATTCCGAGTTAATTTCTGGTTGCGTAGCAGGCGCTCTCTTAAAAGACGATTATCTAAACAAAATAGTCAAAAGCGGATTCAATGTGAAAATCCTTTCCGAGGACAAAGAAATAAGCGAAAGACAGTATCAAGGAATCGCGCTTGAAAGCCTTAAGCTTGAAGCAACAAAACGGAGCTAGGCAGGGTTTACCCTGTTCTTGCTTCCGCTTGCTCCATGCCGTAAGAACGCTCTTGCAATAAACGGCACTATCACACCAGCGAGTACACGCGGCAAGAAAGCAAGCAATGCCCCGCTTAAGGTTATGCCTCCAAGAATAGGCGAAAACTGGCCAACGAAAACAACAAGCAAAGCGCCTATGGATCCAGATATGACTCCGGCAGTAAGCATTCTGCGGTAACTGGTTGAACGTTTGCTTAATGCTCCAGCAATGTATCCTATCAGCATGGCGCTTACTAGGTTGCCGATCAGGCTAATATCGCCACTTCCTTGGGAAGCATAGAGTTGATCAGAATAATACAGCGCATATAAGCTACCTAGGAGGAAGCCTGAGGCGCCGCCAGCCCATTGATTCCAGATCAACCCAATCAACATTGGAACCCCGACTATAACGATGGCTTCCAACAGGGGATACTTGAGACCTATCAGAGACGGCGTTGAAATCATCGCAACACCGACAATCAGCAATGCAACCAGACTTGGAACCAATATTCCAAATATTAACTCGCTTACTTTTCCTTCTCTCCATCTATGAGCCAAGTTCTTCAACTCTCAAACCCTCCTTTTTAGACTGAATTGTTTATTAGATTTTTGGATAGAACAGATAGAACAGTGCGTCTTTACCGTAAACAAGCAGATTAATGGAAAAAGATATAAATATTTCACATTCACGAGTATTAATGGTGAAATTTTTGCCAATAGATCCTGATTTTCAAACGAAACGTCAAGTTACAGGTGAACATAATGGACACAAAGTTTGGGGACCAGTTGAGCCTCCCAGCAAATTAGGTATTCATGGAACCTATGTTGCGGTTGACTGGGATGTATGCGTCGGGGACGGCGTATGCATAGATGTTTGCCCAGTGTCGCTTTACGATTTGGCTGATTCTCCTGGGCATCCGCTTTCAGAGAAAAAATCTGATCCTGCACGCGAAAAAGACTGCATCCAATGTTTAGCCTGCGAAGCCCAGTGCCCCACCCAAGCCATAAAAATTACGCCTCCACCGTAGAACACTGTTTTGCCGGCACCTAAAACTTTTTTATTTTAACGTCGCCTTTTTAGTCATCTCTTCACAGTGTAGCTAATTATATAATATTTTCTCGAATTACTTCACTCGTGACCTATATACATCACTTTTGCAGCTTCCTTCTTCATATACTCCTTAAGCTTCTCCGGCGGAATACACTCTGTAAGTCCTGGGCAATACTTGTTAGCGTGAAAATCAAGAAGCTCAGAAAGCGGCTCAATAATCTCCTTGTTCACCACATAACGCTTTTCATCACCAGACCCTTCCAAAAGAATTAGCCCCACATGATCCAGTTTATCCAAGTTTTTAGCCACAAGCGCCTGTTCCAGATTTAAAGTATCTGAAATCTCAGCTAAGCGCTTAGGATCTTCTCTGAGAACATCAAGTATGGCCAGCCGTGTATGACTTGCCAGCGTGGAAAAGAACAGGTAATTGGCTTCGTTCGAAAACTCCATCTCAATGCACCCGCATCAAGGTAATGCTTGCAATTTAAATATGGAATGGCTTGTTATTTAAATGTGATGAAGTTGGATGTTGAGCGATTAGAAAATTAAAACGACGCAGTAGTAAGTCATAAAACAAGCGGAAACTGCATGCGGGGAGGTTTCGTTCTTGTCATGATGGACGTTTTGAGGAAAATTTCTGAAGAATAAACAACGCCCCATTACTGATTAATAAATAGCCAAAAGCGGCGATTAAAAGGTACCCAAACCACTCAATTGAAATCGGCTCCATGAAAAAGCCCACGATTGCCATAACCGCAGTCACAGCAACGGTGAAAATTGTCGCTATCAAAAACCAACGACTAGGATATGGTTTTTCCCAAAAAACTTTTCGAGTACGCAACAGATAAAGGGCTGCCTGACCAGCCACCAATACCAGCCACGCAAAAACAATTGTTTGAGTCTGGATCAGAGACAAGCCTTCAGCATACCTAGCTACCCAAAAAATAAAGAGGCTCATCAATAACATGATTGAAGCAGAGGTCAATCCTTCAGGCAACAATGAACGAATGGACCAGCGATTTGGCTGGCTGGACGGGATTACATTGTCCAATGAAAGGCTGAAAGTTACAATATCGCCAAAAAGCATAAAGACAAACGCTAGAAAAGGTGTTATTACAGATTCCGTAAAGATAAACAGACCTACGGCGATAAATACTGGAATTGCTATTTTACGGGTGATCATCGCCAAAATCCACGTTTTCATACGTTGATAAATGGTTCGGCTGATTTTAATTGTATCAAGAATACTACCAAGTCCTGCCTGCGTCATAACTATACTTGCAGCTGACTTGGCAACATCAGTAGCATTTGATACAGCGATACCCACATTTGCCTGGCTAAGTGCTGGTGCGTCATTGACGCCGTCACCAGTCATGCCCACGATATGGCCTCCTTTTTGGAGCGCCCGTACTATATAGTATTTGTCTTGAGGTAAAACTCTAGGAAATATGTTAAAACTTTCTACTGTCTTTAGGTCAATTCTTTCATAAGTAATGTCATCTGGAGCTGTTTCACCTGTGATACCGACCTTAGCAGCAACTGCTTGTGCAGTTGCCTTGCCATCGCCTGTTAAAAGAAGGATTTTTACGCCTTGATTTTTTAGAGAGACTATTAAATTTGAGGAATCTTGCCGTATAGGATCAATTAATGAAATAAAACCGATAAGTTTAGTCTGCGATTCTGTTCCAGCAGCCACTGCGATGACGCGAGGGCCACCTGAAGAAAGTTGAGTGACTTTTTCTTCTATTTCGGGTAAGGAGACATCAGTTAATTTAGCAACCGATATCGGCTCGCCTTTTATAATGTGCATTTCTTGATCGTTCTGCAAAACCCACGCTCCAGAAAGTTTGGTTTTCGGATTAAATGATTCTAGGCGGATACGGGATTCCCTTTTAAAGTCTTTTAATAGTTCTTGTTCTTGCGCCTTTTGCATTAAAACCAGATTAATTGGATCATGCGTTGACTCATCAACTGTAAGAGCGGCAAAACGCAAAACATCCGTTGCTGAATAAGATGGAAGAGGTACAATCTGCTCGACTTCAAGCCGGTTTTGAGTAATCGTGCCCGTTTTATCAATGCATAAAATATCCATAGACGCCGCTTCTTCAAGAGCAGATAAACGTGTTGTTAGCGTGCCCCTTTTGGTAAGGGCAAAGGTTCCCAGAGTGGCTGAAAGGGTAGACATAGCTGGCAATGCAACTGGAACTGATAAAACTAAAAGCATTAAAACAAAGAGAACTATGGAAAGCGGAGCAACCGCTGAATAGAACATGACTATAACGGCTCCAATAGAGAGAAGAATGTCGATTGCTAATAGATACCGGGCAATTTCTGTTGCTAGGCGTTGCAAAAGTAGAGGACGTTGAGCCAATCGGACTAAATTAGCCGTCTTTCCAAAGTAAGTTTTGTCGCCAGTTGCCGTCACAATTCCAACGGCTTCGCCTTGACTAATTAATGAACCTGCATAAACTGTGCTTCCCAATTTAATCTCTATAGGTAATGATTCTCCTGTCAATGTAGATTGGTCGGCAAGAACCTCGCCTTCAATATTCCTGACGTCTGCTGGCACCATGTCGCCTCCTTCCAAGTGTACGAGGTCATCGGGAACAAGTTCGAAAGAAGAGATTTTTTGCCATTGTCCATCTCTTTTTACGTGAGCCATAACTGAAAGTCGCTGCTTTAACAAAGCGACTGCGCGTTTCGCATGTTGTTCACGATAGAAACCAAGAAGTGCTTGGAAAATAAGCAATATAGCAATCAGGATAGCTTCAGCTATGTTTCCAAGAATCAGGGTGATGACAATCGCAACTTCGAGCATCCATGGTACTATTCCCCAAAATTTGTGCAATAAAGAGTAAACAAGTCGAGGCTGGGCTTCACTTACTGTATTTTTGCCATACTTCTGAAATCTTACTTCGACTTCTTCTTTGGTTAATCCAGCTTCAGAAGGTTTTCTTGCTTCATTTTCTCTAGACGACAAAAATCAGCAAACCACCAAATAGATTTGGTTTCAAGCAAGTATATGAAATTCGAGCGAGCTTTTAAAGGTTTATTGATATTGATGCGTTGTCACGTAGCCTTGCGGTAGGACAGGATAGCTTCTTCAAATTTCAAAAAGCGGAGGCGTAACGCCTGGATTTGGATAGAATCTCGGTACGGTTCAGCAATGACATTTGCTCTCAAAAGACCCAAAAAAACTAAGCTGCACTTATTGATTAGAAACAGGAAAAAACTAAACAGAACCTGTTTAATATTTTCAGCCAATGTTTTTATTTACGAAGGGTTATTTTTGAATAGAAGCCAAATGGTAGCTCAATCTGCCACAGCCCCAAAAGAATCCAAAAAAGAAAACAAAAACGTCAATCTTCCATCTGAGGTCTCAGACGCAATCTCGGAGTCGGGTGGATTAGACCACTTGTTGGGTGCTATCAAGCCTGGTGAAATAAAAGCAAAAGCTGAGCTTCACCGAATTCTATCAGACACAACAAGATTGACAATTCTTCAGGCAATAAAGCAATGCGATATGTGCCCCTGTGTCCTTAAGGTGTTAATGAAAATTTCCGATTCCCGTTTGTCCTATCATCTAACTGTTCTTGAGGAAGCAGGATTATTAAGGTCGTACAAGCAAAAAAATTGGAAAATATACTCAATAACAGATAGGGGTCGCTCAATTTAAGGACTTTAACTGCCTTAACCAGCGAACCATTCAAGGAACTGGAACTTCATACGGTATTACAACTGCAAACGACCATATGAGAAGGCTAAATTATGTAGCACAGAAAATATGCCGCAGTGAGAAAGTAAAAGGAATCCCTAGATTGAACAGGATTTTTTAGAGAATTGATTTAAAACGCGCATTTGTTACTGGTCAAGTTAGGTGATGAGCAACATGGGCTGTCATAGTAATCTCTGCATATACGCAGTAAACTTTGGTCTTGAGTCATAAGTGCGATTTCGTTTGTCCAGTTGGTAAGCGTTAAGAGCGTTTTCATATCTGAGATGAACATTGCCAAGTTACAGAAGAGAATTTTAACTTCACCAAGGTCTGAGAGGTTTTGGCTTTGTGCAATTTCTTTTGTGACTACCACGTTTAATTTTACTCTTCGTTTTTCCTTTGCCTCTTTTAAGGCTGGATGAATTTCTTTGAATACTTCGGGAAGCGGCATGAAAATTGTTATTTCTTTTTTTGATGTTCCGATGAGGTTTTTCATTCGGTTAACAATACTTTTTTGTCCACGTATAATGTATGCAATTTCAAGTTCTTCAGGTTTTTCTGTGCTATCATACAGTGGGGTTAGTTGGTCGGTAAGTATATTGGCTTGTTTGATTTTTGCCTCCAGTTTTTCGTGTAGCTGCTGTTTTAAGTTGGTGATAGCTTCGTTAGGTCGAATGGGGCGATAAATGGTTGGGTAACCCTGCTGAGTCACCAGCATGCCTTTCTTTGACAACCCGTCAAGGGCATAGTATATTTTTGAATCAGGAATTTTAGTTTCACCGCAGAGGGCACTTGCAGACATGCTTGGATGAGTCAACAGTGCCAAGTAGGTTAAAGCTTCGTGGGTGGAAAGCCCCAGTTCTTTAAGCTGTGAAACTATTTGGTTAAGGGCGAAATTTTCCATTTTTCTTAATCACTGTTTAAGTCTTCTGTTTTCTCATGAGTAGCTGTGAGAGAAAACTTAAATAGTTTTCTACTGCCAAAACGTAGTAGCAGACGTGGGAAATAATGAGTAAAAAACAATCATGTAGTTGCACCAGCTGCACTAATATTAAAATAAAAACAGAAAACGTAAGCGAAGACTTACCTGAAATAAAATCTACAACTTGGTCAACAGGTAATGCTGAACTCAAAGACCATATACGCGCCCGCTTAGGGATGGATCGCATGAATCACCTTCTAGCGCCTATCTTATACTCATTGGGCAAACCGACTTCTGCCTCACCGGTAGTCGTCACCGCCAACTATACACTTAGCTTCGACGCATTGAGGTCTGCGTTGAAAGGGACAGATTGCTACATTTTGGTTTTGGACACAAAAGGCGTTAACGTCTGGTGTGCAGCAGGAAAAGGCACCTTCGGCACGGATGAGTTGATAAACAGAATAAAAGCGACAAAGCTAGAACAAGTCGTCACGCACCGCAACCTCATCGTACCTCAGCTTGGAGCATCGGGTGTTAATGCTTTTGAAGTTGAAAAACGCAGTGGCTTCAAAGTAAACTATGGACCTATAAGAGCAAACGATATATCTGAATACCTCAAAACAGGAACAGTAACCCCTGAAATGCGTCAGGTAAAATACCCCCTAAAAGATCGAATGGTATTAATACCTGTAGAATTAAAAGCTACCGCCCTTCGCTTTATCGCAGCAGTCGCAATTCTGTACCTAATCGGCGGTGCATATCCGGCAGCGGCAGCGGCTGTTTCAATACTATCAGGAACTGCTTTATTTGCTATAGTTCTGCCGTGGCTTCCAACGCGAGATTTCAGCTCTAAGGGCTTCATTCTTGGAATACTTGTTGCTTTGCCCTTTGTTGCCACATCTCTTGTGGGTTATCCAGAAACAGCTTTATGGATACGAAGCATATCCGCGTTAGCATACGTGTTATTGATGTCGCCAGTCACAGCGTATCTTGCTTTGAACTTCACAGGTTCAACCACCTTCACTTCAAGAAGTGGTGTTAAACGGGAAATATTCCGTTACATTCCAGTCATGGCAAGCTCACTCATAGCAGGCACGGTATTAGCTATAATACTCGTAGTTTCACAATATGTCTTGGTGGTAACTTAAATGTTCAACTCTTACAAATCAACCACGCTGCAATACGATAAAAGCAAATGCGTCGGCTGTGGCATGTGCAGCATCGTCTGTCCCCACAGAGTATTCGGGCTAAAAGAAAACAAAGCGACAATCGTAAATCCTGGAGCTTGCATGGAATGTGGCGCATGCCAACTAAATTGTCCTGCAAACGCAATAACAGTAGAAAGCGGCGAAAGCTGTGCAGGACCAATGATTAAAGCAGCACTAAGAGGCGAAAAACTAGACAAAGCCCACTGCAGTTGCTCTAGCTGTTAATATTTCCCTTTTATGTTTTATCAAAAACTTTTCATGCCGCTTCTATGCACGCTTGTGCTTTAAGCATTTTAAGAACTTGGCAGAACATCTGACGAGTGCGGCTGGATGAACGCGTTTATCAACGCTTCCTTTCTATGGTGTTCATGTGATGCGATTGTAGAGAATGAGAGAAAGGATCCCAGCTGTGACCACGACGGCCACAACAGACCACACTATAACCATAAACGGATTCTCTACATAAAACAAAGAAGCTACACTTGACACAAGAAAGCCTGTCTCCAATGCACCGAAAAGAACTGTCAGCCAGAAAGTTAACACGCTACTATTGCGTTGGTAACGTGTTGTTATATCGAAAGTGACCGCGTCAAGCCTGTCTATCACCGAGTCATAAATGTTATTTATCCCGAACGTTCGTTCTCCATAATCAATCAGTGGTGCACTAAATTGGTTTACTCGTGTAATGACACCATAGTATTCTTCAAGTCCGTTCAGTATCTTCTCTTTCAACCCAATTAGGTTACCTATTGACAAGAGTGTGCTTGCGGCCAGCATGTCGTTGTAAGTTTCAAGAATTTGTCGTTCTAACATTAGTAATTCGATAGTGACAAAGAATGGGAGGGAACACTTAGCTTTGACGCCAGAACTTAACTCACCTGCTCTTCCATCCGTATCTCTTGCCGTAACGTGAAGAGCTGCGAGATAAGACATGAATGAAGCCTCACCCTTCCGCAGGCAGAAATTTTTCTCCAATTCGCTAACAACAAAATCATCATTAAAGGGCAAAGGAGAGATATCCAAATAGACGAGACGAATAATATCTGCACTATGCGATTCCACAAAAACTTCAATGCTTGTTGTGGGGACGTAAATTGAAATGAAACAAAAATATGACGATTCATCTAATGGAACCCTAAGTCTTTTTTGTAATTCGTTGACAATGCCGTCGACCGACTCGGGTCTAAGCCAGGGAATCCAAAAGTCGGGATTAAATGCTTGCTTTGGTAAATTCAATCGTATCTCCAAGAGTGCGACCCCTGTTTTATGTGAGACGAGGTAAATGTCTGCGCTCGAGGGTTCGATCTCTGCATGTTTAGTCGGAAGTTCTAATCTTCCAATCGGCAACCTGTTAATTCGCCCTGCCTTGAGGAATTTATCTCCAAGTAACCGCAGTTCGACCCCTTCCATGTCTTTGAGGTGCATTCGCTTCTCTTCATCCGGCAATGGTTTGGGTTCTTCCCAAAGACGTGTTGTCGTTTTCAAATTTTCGGTAGCTGGAAGAGTAAAAATAAGGATACATTCAGGAACAACCGTATCATAGTCGTTGTTTTCTTTGAATCCGATTTTACCCTCAAGCCTCCTTTTTCAGCTATTATAAGTGATTGATTACTGTCCAAAGCAGCAGAAACTCTTTACTCAGATGGTATATGCGGCATTTAGAGAAAGGTCAATTACAGCTTTTGCTTTTGAAGTTCAATTAGACGTTTTCTGACGATTTGTAGCAATTGGTTTCTTAACTTCTCTGCAGAACTATTGGGTTGGGTAAGGCACATTCGGTTTGCTAATTCCTTGTCTCCAAGAATGTCTTGTATCCATTTTTGAAAGTCGCCACGTGGATAATGAAACAGGACAGAATCAACATCCACAGTTTCCAACTTCATTAAGAAATCAGATATGCTTGTAGCAGTTATACCAATGTAACCTCCTTTTTCAGTTGTGAAGTGGAAACCCTGCTCAAAAGAAACAGTTCTCAAGATACTTGGCGCGTCAGCTTTAGAAAGATTTTGACTCATAATTGTTCACCATTTAACTTAGAAACAGCTAATACGTTTGACTTAACTCGATATATTGATTTGTGATTGTGTAATAACAGTCACATTTCATAATTTTCTTTAGCAATCGTCTAACACAGAAAGGGATAAAATGCTCAACAATTGGTAAAAAAATGTATAATAAAGATATCAAAAAATGAGGCGCTATGCTTTTTTTGCTTCAGATTTATTTTTGCTGGTCAGTAGCCTCAGTGCATTTCCTATTACCACAAGAGCGCTTATCTCGTTAAGGAGTAACCCTGTGACAAGCCCTAAGTAACCAAGTAGCGCTGCGGCAACCATGAAAGCAATATTAATCAATGAAACAGCAATGTTCTGCTTAATGATGTTAACAGTTTTTCGGCTTAAATCTCGAACAAAGTTTATCTTCGAAAGATCATCGGACATCAAAACTATATCGCCAGCCTCCACAGCAACGTCTGTTCCCGCAGCACCCATAGCTATGCCCACATTGGAGACAGCCATTGCAGGAGCATCGTTAACTCCATCCCCAACCATGGCTACTGAACCGTACTTTTCCTTCAACTGCTTCACCACATTGACCTTGTCTTCTGGTAGAAGCTGCGCATAATATTCGTCAACACCCACTTGAGCAGCTATGGCTTTAGCGCATCTTTCGTTATCGCCTGTTAACATGACTGTTTTTATGCCTGCATCATGAATTATTTTAAGGGTTTCTTTTGCGCCAGGTCTAAGTGCGTCAGCAATAGCTAAAACCCCTAGCAATTTGTCATCTTTCCCAACAAGTATTGTCGTTTTTCCTTGGTTTTCCAATTCTACAACTTGCTGCTGTATATTCTCGGTTGATATTTCGTTTTCTTGTAGGAAACGTGCGCTTCCAGCAAAGCATTGATTACCGTTCATCCTTGCTTTTACACCCTTCCCGGTGACATCTGCGAATTCCTCAAGGTTTGCTTCGATTGAGATGTTGCTTTCTTTTGCTTTCCTCAGAATTGCATTTGCTAAAGGATGACTTGACCTACATTCAATGCTTGCCGCCACACCTAACAATTCAGCCTGTGAGACTTTTCCAAAGGTAACTACGTCGGTAACTTCAGGTCTGCCAATGGTTAGAGTGCCTGTTTTATCCAACGCTATTGCCTTTACTTTTTGGGCTGCTTCAAAGTAAGCGCCGCCTTTGAAGACTACGCCTTTTCGAGCTGCGTTTGCCATTGCTGCAACAACAGCCACAGGAACGGACAGTGCTAGTCCACAAGAACAAGAAACAACAAAGACAACTAATCCCCGTAAAATGAAAGGCATCCACTCTGCCCCAAATAGCAAAGGCGGAATAACGGCAACGGCTATGCCCAGCACAAACATAGCAGGCGTGTAGAGATTTGAGAATTTGTCAGAAAATCGTTGAAAAGATATTTTCTTTGCCTGAACCGCCTCTGAGTAGAGACCTTTGTCAATCGTTTTCTTGGCGTTTTGCAATAAGAGAGATAACTGAAGTGCTAAGGGCTTCATCAGTTCCATTAGTTGTAGTTTCAATTATTTAACCTCTTCAAGAACAGCCTGGAATAACTTGGCTGAACTCTATCGTACCGAAGACAGGTATGACGAGGCATTGCGTCTTCACTAACGAGCGGTTGAAATCCACGAAACGAAGCTTAAGCCAAACAATCCAGATCTAGCTATAA
>Ga0315281_10012536_pt1 | contig 11536 bp, 8 predicted proteins | sample YL17G07_0_MG_FD_204540 | JGI IMG/M metagenome (GOLD analysis project Ga0315281, IMG submission 204540) | Sediment microbial communities from Yellowstone Lake, YNP, Wyoming, USA - YL17G07_0 | ecosystem: Environmental > Aquatic > Freshwater > Lake > Sediment | place: USA: Wyoming | collected... | reverse complement strand
AGCTTGTTATCTGCACCGATGCCCACAGAGCGGGGCATTTGGAGCTTATCCGATTTGGGGTTGGGGTGGCGCGGCGGGGTTGGTGTGAGGCTGAACATATTTTAAACACGAGGAGCCTGAGCGAAGTGGAGGCATTTTTCAAGCAAAACAGAAGGCGGTGAGAAGCTGGTTCTTGCGAAATCGGTGTATATATGGGATGATAATCTATTCGGGGTAATCAGTAAAAGAGGAATTGCTGCTTGCTGAACGGGGCGAGTTGAATGGCTCAAGATAATATAAATCATTGTTCTGTGACCTCGGTAGGCGATAGCGAGGCAGTCCAACACCTCAAGCAAGCCATCGCTAACGGGAGGCCCTGGCATATCGCCCTGCTTGAGGCTATCGGGCTCTGGAGTTGGCCCGAGGAAAGTCATGGCGAACATCATTACTGTTACTTAATTGATGGTGAGGCATTCGACTGGCTGCTTCTTGCCCAGCGTCTCTGTCAGGAGGTGGATGGTCTTATTCCAGAGCAGGAACTGACTGATCTGCTCTTTTTTGGCAGGTTGCCTGAAGAGCTCTCTGAGGATGGTTTCAAAAGTCTTATCGGCGCTGCCAAATATCATGCCTATCTCAACTACTTCTACGGTGTTATTGTGGAGAAGTTTGTTCTTCTAGCAGTTGAGGAGGAAATTAGCAAAGAGTATCAATCGCATGTCTTTTCCAGTGACAGAGGCGATATGCGCGATAGCTACCAGCGGGTCTATGGAGCCAGCCGGGAGGAACTGCTGCGGCAATTCCGCAAGGATAAAGGCTATCCCGAAGGAGATACCATGCCTTTGGGCCAATTGCAGGAGTTCACCTACTGGTTATTCAAGTATAGGATTGCCAACTGCGATAAGCCGCGAGTTGCCAGCGATACCAAGAAAGGTCTGGATTATTTAAAGCGTCAACAGGTTAGGAAGACCTAAGCTTTAAATTCAAGGATGTGGAGTCGCCCTGAGGAGTCATTGTAACCGCAAACGAACTTCGTTATAATAGACGTCACTTTATTGGCCCTTTATCGGTGAGTGTGGAGGCAAGGATAGAATGTTACTGGCGATTGACATTGGCAATACCACTGTCGCTCTGGGTGTTTTCCAGGGTGAGAAGCTGAAGGCTACCTGGAGGCTTTCCACCGATGTCCACAAGCTTGCCGATGAATATGCTGCGCTTTTGCTCAACCTGTTGACTCTGGAGGGCCTTTCCTTTTCCGATGTCGACGAGGCTATCATCTCAAGCTCGGTTCCGCCGATGGTGACGACCTTAGAGGAACTATGTCAGCGTTATTGCAAGGTCACTCCTCTGGTGGTAGGCACGGGGATTAAAACCGGGGTTCGCATCTCGCTCGATAATCCCCGTGAGGTCGGAGCTGACCGCGTGGTCAATGCCGCAGCAGCCCACCGTCTCTACGGAGGTCCCTTGATTGTCATCGACCTTGGTACCGCAACTACGCTGGACGCTGTATCTGCTGATGGTGATTACCTTGGGGGAGCCATCGCTCCCGGAATTGGTATCTCCGCCGATGCGCTCTTTGAGCGTGCAGCTAAATTGCCACGCGTGGAGCTAACTCGACCCAAGAAAGCTATCGGTAGAAACACCGTGGCTGCCATGCAGTCGGGCATTATTTTTGGCTATGTCGGTCTTATCGAAGGAATTGTGGTCCGCATGAGAAAAGAGCTGGGTGGCAAGGTGAGGGTAATCGCTACGGGCGGGCTGGCGAGCGTTATTGCCAAAGAGACCGATGTCATTGATGTTCTGGACCCTGACCTGACGCTGGTGGGTCTGAGATTGGTTCACGAGTTGAATAGCGGACATCAGTAAATATCTGGAGGGAGTGTGTTCAAGGGGAAAAACATAGTTCTGGGAGTAACCGGCAGCATAGCGGTTTACAAGGCGGCGGACATTGCCAGCAAGTTGACCCAGAAAGGGTTATGCGTTGATGTGATAATGACCAAGGCTGCTATGCAGTTTGTGACGCCGTTGACCTTCCGCAGCATTACTCACAGGCCGGTGGTCACTGACATGTTCGAGCCGGCATCTGAGTTCAGTGTAGAGCACGTTGCGCTGGCAGAGAGGGCTGATGTGGTGGTTATCGCTCCTGCTACCGCGGATGCTATTGCCAAACTGGCGGCAGGAATTGCTGATGAGATGCTGTTCAGCACTGTGCTTGCTACCAGGGCTCCTGTGATTTTGGCGCCGGCTATGGATGTTGGCATGTGGCAGAACTCTATAACACAGGAGAATTTGACCAAGCTGCGCTCGCGAGGCTTCACTATTGTGGGTCCGGGTTATGGCCGCCTGGCCTCGGGCCTGGTGGGGATGGGGCGGCTTATCGAGAACGAGGAGATCCTGGGCACCATCTACCATGTACTGGGCAGGAAAGGCGACCTGGCCGAGAAGCAGATTGTGGTCAGCGCTGGCGGGACTCAGGAGCCCATTGATTTGGTACGGTACATAGGCAATCGTTCCTCGGGGAAAATGGGCTATGCCATAGCTGAGGCTGCCAGAGACCGGGGTGCAGTGGTGACTCTGGTCACTGGGCCCACAGCGCTCCCTGCTCCGCCAGGGGTTGATGTGATGCCTGTGCAGACTGCCGAGCAAATGCGAGACGCTGTGCTTAAGGCAACTGCCGCCGCAGACGTCCTTATCATGGCCGCTGCAGTGGCAGATTACAGACCCGTCACCGTGGCTGAGGGCAAGATAAAGAGGGAAGCTGATACCTTAAATCTTGAGTTGGTGAAGACGAGCGACATCCTCGGTGAGGTGAAGGGGGATATTATCAAGGTCGGCTTCGCCGCTGAAAGCGGGGACCTAGTAGCCAGGGCCACCGAGAAGCTCAAGAAGAAGCAGCTTGACCTCATTGTGGTAAATGATATTACAGCAAAGGACAGTGGCTTCGATACAGACACCAACCGCGTGACATTTATAGACCGCGATGGTAAGGCAGAACAGCTTCCGCTAATGCTCAAATCAGAGGTTGCCCACAAAATACTGGACAGGGTTGTCGCACTCCTCGCCCATTGATGCAAACTATCTGCCACCTTGCTGACCCCAGACAGTTTAACGCTCACCCAGGATTGACGCTACCTGCACACGGTGCTATCATATATTTCCATGGCAGCGTAGCTCAGCGGCAGAGCAGGGGACTCATAAGCCCTTGGTCAGTGGTTCAAATCCACTCGCTGCCACTTTTGCTGCTCGATAATTTGCCCAGCTTCTGTTAACACTTCTCGTCTTGATTCTCCTCTCCGAGCCGCGTTTCCAGGATGTGACTGCCAAATTGCTATCGGGTCCGCTAGAGTGAGGGTTGGACAGGGCTCTTGCTGGATGTATCAAACCCTTCTATGTATTTGACTGGAAAGTATCGGAGGATTACAATTGGCGTTGGAACGTGGCAAGGGACAAGACTGAGCCATCATGTTGGACAGGGTTGTCTATCATGTTTAAGGGAAAACAGGATGAAAGCATGCTAGTTGCCTAGCAGCGTATGTGGGGGGAATGGAATATGAAAATAGAAGATTTGCTCAGCTTAATGGTAGAGAAAGGGGCTTCAGACTTGCATCTGAGGGTGATGAGACCGCCCACTCTCCGAATAGACGGCGCGCTCAAAATAGTGAAAGGAATGCCCAGTCTCACGCCCTCCGATCTGAAAGAAGCCTTTGAACATGTAACTAATGAGAACCAGAAACAGAGCTTCCGCAACGAGCTGGAGCTGGACTTAGCGTACAGCATCAAGGGCTTGGCTCGCTTCAGAATCAATGTGTTTGTACAGCGCGATACCATCAGTCTGGCTATTCGACGGGTCCCGTTCGAGGTGCCCACTATAGACGAATTGGACCTTCCTGCAATCTGTAAGTCCCTGGCGCTGAAGCCAAGAGGATTGGTCTTAGTAACTGGCAGGACCGGAACTGGGAAGTCCACCACATTAGCTGCGATGATCGACCACCTGAATAAGAGCGAAGCACGGAACATAATAACCATCGAGGACCCTATTGAGTACGTATTCCAAGACGAGAAGTGCATGATCGCGCAGCGAGACCTCGGGTCTGATACCAAGTCCTTCGCTAATGCTCTGAGGCACGTGCTCCGTCAAGACCCCGATGTTATCCTCGTTGGAGAAATGCGTGATTTGGAGACGATAGCAACAGCGATCACTGCTGCTGAGACAGGACACTTAGTGTTGAGTACCCTGCACACCCCAACCGCACCCCAGGCCATTGACCGCATAATTGATGTCTTCCCGCCTCACCAACAGGAGCAGATTAGACTACAGCTATCATTGGTCCTAGAAGGAGTACTCGCGCAGGTTCTACTGCGAAGGGCATCCGGGAGGGGACGAGTAGCGGCGGTCGAAATCATGCTCGGCACCGATGCCGTACGGAATATTATTCGCGAAAGCAAGATAGAGCAGATGCCTACTTACATGCAGACCGGCAGTCAATTCGGCATGCAGACTATGGACCAGGCACTGCAAAACCTCGTCAGATCGCATTTGGTCACGGCTGAGGAAGCATTACCTTTTTGCACCAAACCCGATGAACTGCTGGGCAGAAGGTCTATTTCCAGCTGATAGCGAGAGCTACTGCAGGAATTGAATTCCGCACTGCCAACGGAAGACTCGAATCGACGAGTCTTCGCACTTCCAGACTGTAACCCGATAACGTAAACGTTGTAGCTGCCGAAACAGGGCCTGCGCTTGGACCCCATGTCAGGAGATTGCTTCCCAGTCCAGAACAATGGTATCATCGTTGGTAGCTGGAACCACGGGGGGACAAGGAGGGATAAGATGCCGAAAACGCCTGTGAACGGAATCAATATGTACTATGAAGTTCAAGGCAAGGGAGTGCCCTTAGTTATGATACAGGGCTTCGGGGGAAACCATCAGGCCTGGTTTTTCCAAACCCCCATTTTCAGGAAGTACTACAAGGTAATCATCTTTGACAACAGGGGTATTGGGAGAAGCGGCAGGTCAAGCGAGTCCTATACTATCAGGACGATGGCGGACGATGTCATCGGTTTAATGGATTATCTCGGCATTGATAAAGCACATGTTCTGGGGCTGTCTCTGGGTGGCATAGTAGCTCAGGAGATTGCTATCTCTTATCCCGAGAGGGTGATAAAGCTTGTCCTGGGCAGCACCCTTGCCGGCAGCGAACAGAACGATGTAAACCCGGAAATGATGAAGGCTCTTGGTGTTCGTGAAGGCAGCACCGATGTCGATATCAGGAGCATTGATTTCAGAAAGTTGATGAACTTTATGGTATCTGCAGCTTTCAACAAGAGGTTGTACAGAATGGTGCTTGTGTCTCTATCGAAGTATGGCCTGAGGTCTGTCGATCCAGAGGGGTACCTGCGCCAAATGCAATCAGTCGCAGGGTATAACACTCTTGACAGACTGCAACTTATAAAGGCCCCAACTCTGGTGATAACCGGAACAGGGGACAGGATTATATCGCCCAGCATGTCGGATTTGATAGCTAGCCGGATACCTAATACCAGGCTGGTAAAGGTTAAGGGCGGCTCCCATGCCTTCTTCATGGAAATGAGGGGCAGGTTCAATAAAGAGGTTTTGGAGTTTTTGAGGAGTGGGTAAAAATACGAGGGAGTGATTGCCATGAGTTACTATTTTAGCAAGACCCTGAAGGTTTCCTTTGAGGAAGCTGTTGCAAGGGTGACCGAGGCGCTGAAGAAGGACGGCTTCGGTATCCTCACGGAGATTGACGTTAAGGAGACCCTGAAGAAGAAGCTGAATATAGATTTCAAGAAATATAAAATCCTGGGGGCATGCAACCCGCCCTTCGCATACAAGGCGCTCCAGGCTGAGGACAGAATCGGGTTGATGCTGCCCTGCAATGTGATAGTGCAGGAGCTTCCGGGCGGGAAAGTGGAAGTCGCTGCCATAGACCCTGTGGCATCAATGGCAGCCATTGATAATCCCAAGCTGCGTGATGTGGGTCAAGAAGTGAGAGCCAAGCTGAAAGCGGTGATTGATAATCTCTAGCTTTGTATTAAAATAGCGGCGTGAGCCAGAATGATGTCCCCCGAGGTATAAAGGGTACTCTCTATATGGCTAGAGAGGTCTCCAAGGTTCAAGGGAGACCTTATTTTTATTTTTACATAATACTCTGGGCGATAAGCCCGATTAGGAATGGTTTTAGTAGCGTTGGGGCGTCCCTGGTTGATGCTTACACGGTCCTCTATGCCCGGGCGCTCAATAAGCCGCTGGTACACGTGATAGGGGATAGCCATGTGGTTCCGTTCCGGGGAAGTATGCCGTTTCTGGCGCACCACCTCGGCGCAGCCACAGCGTTCAATCTCACCAAGATGAACAGCAGCACCAGGGCCAACGAACAACTATTCAAGGTGATCGATAAGCTCGGCGAGAAAGATATTGTGATGCTCTCCTTCGGAGAGATAGATTGCAGGATACACATCTATTACCAGTACAAAAAAAGCAACGGGAAGTATTCCATAGACGAGTTGATTGACAGGACGATTTCGAATTACGGCGAGGTCATGGCGCAGCTTAGGGAGCGCGGGGTGAATTTCTGCATCTACTGCGTCTCGCCTGCTACAAATGTTGGTAATGAGTATAAGTATCCTTTCTATGGCACGGCGGAGGTGCGCAGCCAGATAAACAGGATGTTCAACGAAAAGCTGAGGGCGTTTTGCCAGAGTAATGGCTACAAGTTCATCGATATTTATCACAGGGTTTCCGATAAAGATGGCCTGATGTTGAAAGAATACGCTGGTGATGATATTCACCTGAATAAGAAGGCTGTGAGGTTGGTGAGGGCAGAGATTAAAGGCAAAATGGGGATAGATATATAAATTCAAAATGCCCTTGCCCAAATCGAAAAACCGTGGTATGTTTGAGATAAGCTAGTTAAGTAAAGGTAGGTGTGTAATACAATTACAGCACATATACCCCTTCATGAGAACTCCAATATGTGCTAAAATTACAGGGATATGAGTTACTCTTTAGGGCTGGATGTCGGTTCCGTCTGTGCCAAGGTGGTACTAATCTCTGAGGAAGGCAAGGCGGTTTATCTGGACTCAGAGAAGATAACCGCCAGCCCCAAGTCAGCAGTAAACTCCCTCATCTCTAGGCTGAGCGAGAAGTTCAATCTCAAGGAAATTGCCACAGCCGGCGTCTCCGGCTCCGGCAGGGGTGTGATGCCCAAGGAGCTGAACTGGTCGGAATATTCCAGCTCTCTGGCGATTGCTTCAGGTCTCCTTCATTCCTATCCCAATGTGAAAACCATCGTACAAATCGGTGGCCAGAGTTCCTTTGTTATCACACTTGAGGACGGGCTGAAGAAACCCTGGCAGGTTGTCTCTAACCCGCTATGCGCCGCGGGGACCGGCAGGTTCCTGGAGCAGCAGGCATACCGTATCGGCATTAGCCTGGAGGATTTTGCCCGCACTGCGCTGGAATGCGAAGGCACTGCGCCGCGAATAGCCGCCAGGTGTAGCGTCTTTGCCAAGAGCGACCTCATCCATCTGCAGCAGAAGGGTGTCCCCATGTCGGCGATGCTCTATGCTTTGTGTGAGAGTATAGCCCGAATGGTCATCTCCCTGAAGAAGGGCGTCTTCGAGGAGCCCATATATTTCGTGGGCGGCGTCACTGCCAATAGCGCCATGGTGAAGGCTCTCAACGAGTCGCTTTCGGCTCGCAATGGGCATCCTGTGGATATTATCGTCCCTGAGAATTATCTGTATATCGAGTCTATGGGCTCTGCTCTGCTTGCCCGGGAATCGGGGAAGAGTTCGAATGTGGTTGTCTCAACGGAAACAGAGGACAAGTCACGCTATTTCGAGATGCCCAGCCTGGAAAAGGTCACTCAAAAGAATGGGTGGACAGCGCCGAAGATAGAGGCGCCTTTTACAGGTTACCTGGGAGTGGATGTCGGCTCCACCAGCACCAAGGCGGTGATACTGGACGAGTCGGGCACAAGGGTCATGGCGAAGAACTATCTCATGACCGCAGGGAAGCCGGTCGAGGCGGTTAAGCAGGTCTTCCGCAACCTGATTTGCGATATCGGCGATAACGCCAGGATAGCAGGCGTAGGTGTCACGGGTTCGGGTAGATACCTGGTGGGCAGCTTCATCGGCGCTGATTTGATAAAGAACGAGATTACGGCGCAGACCAGGGCTGCGGCGGAGATAGACCCTGAGGCGGACATTATAGAGATCGGCGGACAGGACTCGAAGCTTGTTATCAAGCGAAACGGCGTTGTCGTCGACTATCAGATGAACAAGGCTTGTGCTGCCGGTACGGGCAGCTTCATAGATGAGCTCGCTGAGCAGCTTGGCATTCATGTACAGAATGGGGAGTTTGCCAAGTTTGCCTTTGATGCTCCCCATACCATTGACCTGGGCTCCAGGTGCGCTGCCTTTATGGGGCAGGCGGTGGCTTCAGCACAGCAGGAAGGCGTGCCCATTGAGGTGATAACCGCCAGCCTGGCCAATTCCATCGCTGCAAACTATCTCTCCAAGGTCTTGGGTAATCGAAAGCTGGGCAACAAGGTAATGCTGACCGGAGCGGTGTTCTACAACGATGCCGTAGTCTCCGCGTTTAAGAAAGCGCTTGAGGGCAAGACCACTCTTGTGCCCGAGCATAAAGAGGTCAGCGGCGCCATAGGTGCGGCGCTTCTGGCTAAGGAGTCGATGGAAGGGTGGGGTCCCAAGTTCAAGGGATTCCAGAATGTCGTTGACAGCTCCTACCAGCTTTCTACCTTTATCTGCAAGAGGTGCGACAACAACTGCACCATAAGCCGCATGGAGATACCCGGCGAGAAATCCACATTCTACGGCAGCAGGTGTGACCTCTTCGACAGCACCGTCAGCCATGAGAGGAAGGAGACCGCTTTCGATGAGCGCGAGAGGCTGATATTCAGGGACTATAAGGAGGGCGCAGGCACCGGGCCTTCGGTAGGTATCCCCAGGTCTCTGGTGGTGTACGATTATGCCCCGATGCTCATCGGCTTCCTCAATGCCCTTGGCGCGAGAATATACTTCTCCAGCAAGACCAACAATCAAATCATGGAGGAGTCTGTCGAACTGAGCTATACCGACAGTTGTTTCCCGGTCAAGCTAGTGCATGGCCACGTGGCGAGCCTTAAAAATGTGGACTATATTCTCTATCCCTGCGCCATCCGCATGGGATTGAAGGAGGGGGACGAGAACCAGAAATACTCCTGTCCTCTGGTGCAGGCGTCGCCTTTCATCGTACGCCAGGCCCTGGGACTGGGGAAGAGGTTATTGATACCGCTAATTGACTTTAGCCAGGATGATGATGATGCGATCAATAACCTGGCTGATGTGGCAGTAAAGATGGGATACAGCAGAAGCCAGGGCAAGAAGGCTGCTCTTGCAGGTATCGAAGCGAAGCGCCGATTCGAAGAAGCGCAGGCTGAGCTAGGCATGAAGATAATGGCGCAGCTCAAGCAAAGCGGCCAGTTGGGGGTTGCGCTTATTGCCAGGTCTTACATGTCGCAGGACTCGGGAGCGAACCTGGGCATAGCCGAGAAGCTAGCCCAACTGGGTGTAGTGCCGATACCTCTCGACTTTCTGCCGCTTGCCTCAGTGAATGTCAGGGAATATTCAGACCGTCCCTACTGGTTCAACGAGGCCAAGCACATAGCAGGTGCCGCTATAGTTGCCAAAGACCCGCAGTTATTCGGGCTGGTGCTGACCAACTTCGGCTGCGGGCCAAACTCGTTTATTCTCAATATTGTGGAAGATATTATGGGCGGCAAACCTTTGGGGCAGTTGGAAATTGACGAGCATGCTGCGGAGGCGGGCATTGTTACCCGTCTCGAGGCCTTTGTGGATACCATAAGAGGCTTTGCCAGCTCCAGTAAAGTTAGCGAGACCGTGGTGAGGGGCAGAGATATTCGGAGGGCTGCGTATACAAAGGTCAGCTCTAACAAAGTCATCCTTATACCGAGGATGTGTTCTGGCGCTATAGCGTTGGGCGCGGCCATGGAAGCCTTCGGAGTCAACGCGGTAGTGCTACCCGAGCAGGACGAAAGGAACATTCTATATAGCAACAAGGTGACGTCGGGGAAGGAATGTCTTCCCTACCGGGTAACTCTCGGCGACTTCATGAAGTTTTTCTACGAGAACGATAAGTATGGAATTGACCCTAAGGATGTCGAGGGTTTCCTGGCTAGCGCATTCGGTCCCTGCCGCTTCGGTAAATATGCTGTGGAGGAAATCAGGATCCTCCGTGAGCTGGGCTTTGACTTCCCGATACGCACCACCGTGTCGAACAATGGGTATCACGACTTGAAACTGGGTGCGGGGTTCGAGCGCTTAGCCTGGAGGGGCATCGTTGCCGTCGATTATCTGGAGAAGTTGCTCTGGCGCACTCGTCCATATGAGAAGTCAGAGGGGGTGGCTGAGGAGCAATTCGGCGAGTACTTGTTCAGGATTGCAGATTGCGTTCGCAGAAAAGAGCCTCTCGATAATATTTTGAAGGATGCTACTGCACAATTTAAGTCACTTATTGATCCTAATAAACCCAGAAGGCCGCTCGTAGGGATTAACGGCGAGATATTCCTGCGGTCAAACAAATTCAGCAATAGCAATTTGGCCAAAGAGTGCGAGAAGGCGGGACTGGAAGTAGTCATCTCTCCGATAGGGGAGTGGCTTAAGTACATCACATATAGGAACATCGAGGATGGCGTCAGGGACCGGGACTTGAAGAGGATTCTCGCTGGTTATATCAGGAGGTTGTTACTGAATCACGATGAACACTCTGTTACTATGAATTTTGAAGAACTGCTTGATACCAGTGAGCCTACAACCAAGGAGTTGCTCCACAAATCGAAACGGTACCTCTCCCCAAAGTGTGGCAGTGAGGCTGTGCTCAGCATAGGTGCGGGGGTGGAGTGGCTGGAGGATCCTAATTTCGATGGGGTGATTTCAGTGATGCCGCACGGCTGTATGCCCGGAGGGATTGTTGCTGCGATATCCGAGAAGCTCAGCGCAAAGTACGGCAAGCCCTGGATCAGCCTTACTTACGACGGTTTCCTCGAGACTAACAACCAGGGGAAGATTAACAACTTCGCCGAAATCATAAAGTTCTGCGCTAAGGAAAAGAAGCGGTCAGCGCGCTAAGCTGATAGCGGCTCGATGCGGCCCTGAGTCACCCTGAATAAGGATGCCTGCGCCAGGAAATCTGGTTCGAAGCGGTCAAGGTCGGTGGTGGTGATTAGGACCTGATGGTAGTTGGCAGCAGAACCAAGTAGGTGATGACGCCGCCGGGCATCGAGTTCGGAAGGGACATCATCCAAGAGAAGGATAGGATGTTCTTTAGTGGCGCTGAGCATGAACTTGGCCTCGGCAAGCTTTAGCGAAAGAGCGACGGTTCTCTGTTGGCCACGAGAGGCGTAAATCCCCGCATCCACCTCAGTGACCAAGAAACGAAGGTCGTCACGATGTGGCCCCACCAGCGACATCCCTTGGGCTATCTCCTTCTCGCGTGCTGCTTGTAAAGCTTTGGCGA
>Ga0315281_10012535_pt1 | contig 11536 bp, 8 predicted proteins | sample YL17G07_0_MG_FD_204540 | JGI IMG/M metagenome (GOLD analysis project Ga0315281, IMG submission 204540) | Sediment microbial communities from Yellowstone Lake, YNP, Wyoming, USA - YL17G07_0 | ecosystem: Environmental > Aquatic > Freshwater > Lake > Sediment | place: USA: Wyoming | collected... | reverse complement strand
GGGTTGATGATGATGTCCCACGGCTTCAGATGCCAGCCGACGATCGGCCGCACCTCCGACGTGAAGCGCGTCTCGTCCCACCGCGCCGCGTTGAAACTGAATTCGAAATTCGCGCCGTAGAAGAACCTCCGCTCGTCGGCGTGCGGCACGGCGAAGAGCGTGCGCAGCTTGGCGCCGTCGATGCCCCATCCCTCGTTCTTGTCGTGCGTGTACAGCGGAAGGTACAAGCCGGCCTCGAACCAGTCCGTCACGCCGTACGCCCATTCCGTGACGCCGTTGAATGACTGATCGGCCACGACGCCGCCGGGGAACGGGCGCGTGTCGATGCCCTTCGGCGTGAAGTTGTTGTGCCACGTCAGGTTGAAGATGCCCGGCGCCGCGAGCCCGCCGTCGTAGACCTGGATCTCGTCGCCCTGCGCCGCGGCGGGCCGTGGGACGGCCATCGCCGCCGCAAATATCAAGGTCGCAAGAATTCGCATAATGGGACGGGATTGTAACCGATCGCTATACACTCTCCCGAACAGGAGTCCTCCATGACCGCGATGCACGAGATCGACTACAAGATCTTCGGCGACGACATGCAGTTCGTCGAAGTCGAGCTGGATCCGAACGAGGCCACCGTCGCCGAGGCCGGCGGCATGATGTATATGGACGACGGCATCGAGATGGAGACCATCTTCGGCGACGGGTCGCAGCAACAGGGCGGGCTGCTCGACGCGCTCGTCAGCGCCGGCAAGCGCGTGCTGACCGGCGAGTCGCTGTTCATGACCGTCTTTCTCAACCGCAGCAACCAGAAGCGCCGGGTCGCGTTCGGCGCGCCATATCCAGGCAAGATCGTCCCGATCCACCTCGCCGAACTCGGCGGCGAGCTGATCGCGCAGAAGGATTCGTTTCTCGCGGCCGCAAAAGGCGTCAGCATCGACATCGCGTTCCAGCGCAAGTTCGGCGTCGGCCTGTTCGGCGGCGAGGGCTTCATCATGCAGCGCCTGAAGGGCGACGGCTGGGCGTTCGTCCACGCCGGCGGCACGCTGCAGGAGCGCACGCTTGCGGCCGGCGAAGTGATTCGCGTCGACACGGGGTGCATCGTCGCGTTCCAGCCGTCGGTCAGCTACGACATCCAGTACGTCGGCAAGATCAAATCGGCGCTCTTCGGCGGCGAGGGATTGTTCTTCGCCACGCTTCGCGGGCCGGGCCGCGTGTGGCTGCAGTCGCTCCCGCTCAGCCGCCTCGCGAACCGGATCATCGCCGCGGCGCCCAAGGCCGGCGGACGCCGGCGCGAAGAGGGATCGATCCTCGGCGGGCTGGGCGGCCTTCTCGACGGGGACAACAGCTGACCGTCGTCGTCTCGCTGCTCGCCCTCGGCTGTTTGATGCTGATCGCGTACCGCGGCTACAGCGTCATCCTGTTTGCTCCTGTCTGCGCGCTCGGTGCCGTCGTGCTGACGATGCCCACCGCCGTGCTGCCCGCCTACAGCGCCTTGTTCATGGAGAACATGGCGGCGTTCATCAGGAACTACTTTCCGGTCTTCATGCTCGGCGCCCTGTTCGGCAAGCTGATCGAGCTGTCCGGATTCGCCAAAGCCCTCGCCGCCGGCATCAGCCGCGTCGCCGGCAGCGGACAGGCGATGCTCGGCGTCGTCGTGATCTGCGCGGTGATGGTGTACGGCGGCGTCTCTGTATTTGTCGTCGGCTTCGCGGTCTATCCGTTCGCGGCCGAACTCTTTCGGGCCGCGAGCATCCCCAAACGCCTGATTCCCGCGACGATGGCGCTCGGCTCGTTCACGTTCGCGATGGACGCGCTGCCGGGCAGCCCGCAGATCCAGAACATCATCCCGACGACGTTCTTCGGCACGACGACGATGGCCGCGCCGATCCTGGGACCGATCGGCGGCGTGTTTATCTTCGCGGGCGGCATGGCGTACCTCGAGTGGCGGCGCCGGTTCGCCGCGGCGGAGCACGAAGGCTACGGGCGCGTCCACGTCAACGAGCCGGAGCCGGTCGACGCGCATGCGCTCGTCTCGCCGTACCTCGCGTGTCTTCCGCTGGCCGTCGTCGCGGCCGCGAACATCCTGTTCACGCTGCTCATTCCGCGCTGGTACGGCGCGACGGCGACGCTGGCGCTCACGCCGGCCGCGAAACCGCTCCTGCTGGACGTGTCACGGCAGGTGGGGGTCTGGGCCGTCGAGGCGGCGCTCGTGCTGGGCATCGCGACGGTCGCGATCGCCGCATGGCCGCGCGTGTCCGCCACCTTCGTCAAGGGCACGCACGCGGCGATCGCCGGCTGCCTGCTGGCGTCGGTCAACACGGCATCCGAGTACGGATTCGGCGCCGTGATGGCGGCGCTGCCGGGTTTCGCGGTGATTCAGTCGGCGCTGCAGACGATTGCGAATCCGCTCGTCAACGAAGCCGTCACCGTCACGACGTTGGCGGGCATGACCGGATCGGCGTCCGGCGGGTTGAGCATCGCGCTCGCGGCGATGGCGGAGCAGTTCAAGGCCACCGCGCTGACAGCGCACATTCCGCTGGAGGTCCTGCACCGCGTGGCCGCGATGGCCTCCGGCGGCATGGACACCCTGCCGCACAACGGCGCCATCATCACGCTGCTGGCCATTACGGGCTTGACGCACCGACAGTCGTACGCCGACATTTTCGCGATCACGTGCATCAAGACGAGCGCCGTCTTCGTCGTGATCGCCGTGTATTACCTGACCGGGATCGTCTGAGCTCCGCGTGTCCATGAAACGCCGTCTGCCGCCCGCTCTTGTCATCGGCGCCGTCGCGCTGTTCCGGTTCTCGCTGATGGGCCGTGGCGCGATGGCGCATCTGGACGAGACCAACTACTACAAAGCCGTCCTGGCGCTGGGCGAGCTGCGGCACGGACACCTGGGCACCGCGATCCTCCACATGTCCTCGAACAGCGCACGTCCAGGCCTGGCCGTGGTCCAGCTGATTCCGGCGGCGTTGCAGGGGATCCCGTTCGCGTTCGGCGTCTCGCCGTCCAATCCCTGGTCCCTCCTGATCCCGGTGACGTTCAACGTGATCGAGTCGCTCGTCGCGTTGTACATGTTCTGGCGCATCAGCGTTCTGGTGTTCGACGGCGACGAGACGGCCGCCACCATCGCCACTGGTATAAACGGCCTGCTGCTGAACAGCAACGCCTACGTCCGGCACCTGATGGCCATGGAGCCCGCGCTCGCGCTTGGCCTGACGGCCCTGTGGCTGGCGTTGTCGCGGGAGAAGACGCAGCGCCTGGCCTTCGCGATAGGCGCCCTGGCGCTCGTCACGATCACGGTGTATCCCGGCTACTACCTGTTGGCCGGACTCGTGTGCCTGGCGCTCGCCGGGTCGGCCGGCGTCGACTGGATGGGACGCGCGAAGATTGGCGCGACGGCCGCCGCCGGCGCGGCCGTCGTGCTCATCTCTACGGAATTATTCTGTCGCATCGGCGGCGTCAGCTATGTCGAGCGGATGATCTGGCTCGGCCGACGCATCGATCTCGGCTCGTTCGACGAAGGCTGGACGTTCCTGCCGGAGTACATGCTTCGCGTCGAATCGTTCATCGGCGGCGTGCTCCTGGCCGGCACCGCCATCTATCTCCTCGCGTTCGTCGCCGAACTCTCGACGAAGCGCCGGGCACGAACGATCGACTGGCTCGTCGTCCCCGCGATTGCCGCCTGGATATTTCAGGCCGTGAACGCGTACTACTTCCGCAAGATCGTGTTCTACGGGCGGCTGATCCATCCGTGGATGCCGTTCATGGTGTGGGCGACAATCGATATCGTCCGGCGCGTGCCCTGGCCCGCCGTCCGGCGGGCCGCATATGTGACGGCGGCCGCCGCGTCGATCGGATCGTGGATCGCTTGGGCGCCGTCGTACCTCAGGCTCGACTACCCGCCCGACGTGCTCTACCGCCTGGGCATCAACACGGCCCTCGTGCCTGCCGCGCAGCGGCGATGCGATATGGAGCCATGGGACGTCTTCAGGTCACCGGCCCCAGGGAATCCACGGACCGGAGCCCCGTATACGACGCGCACGGACTGGATGCTCGTCAATTTCTGTGTCGGCGCCATTGACCAGACCCGGCCCGACTTCCAAGCCGACCCGCCGAACCTGCGGCTGATCTATCGCGGTCGTCATTTCATCACCTTCCGCGGCTACGAGTTCGAGAACTTCACGCCGAAGCAGCGGGCCGATCTGGAGCAGTTCCCGCCGGACCTTCGCGTGTACGCACCGGAATGATCGAGGTTTATTGCTTGATCCGTATCGTCTAGAGTTTGATGGCCGGGGGCTGGTGGCTGGCGGCTGGATTCCAATCTGAAATCTGAATTCTGAAATCTGACATTCCCGGAGGCCGATCATGCGCAGACGCGTATTTGTCATCGTTGCAGTCGTAGTCGCCGCGCTCGTCCGGCCTCAGGCGCAGGACAATCCACAGGCGACCAGCGGGAGCTGGCGGCCGACCATCATTGCGCAGCACGGGATGGTCGCGGCGGGACATCCGCTGGCGGCGGAGGCCGGCATGCGGATTCTCAAGGCCGGCGGGAACGCGATCGACGCGGCGATTGCGACGTGGGCCGTCCAGGGCGAAGTCGAGCCGGGCATGACGGGCCTCGGCGCCGACATGTTCGTCCTCTATTACGAGGCGAAAACCGGCAAGGTCCATTTCATCAACGGCACGGCGTTCGCGCCGCAGGCCGCCACGATCGACTTCTACAACTCCAAGGGCGGCATTCCAGACGAGGGCCCGTTGTCGGTCTCCGTGCCCGGCGCCGTCGGCGGGGCCGTGCACGCCGTGAAGACGTACGGCACCAAGCCGCTCGGCGAGATTCTGGCGCCGGCGATCGAGATCGCCGACGGTGGATTCCCGATCAGCGAAGCGCTGGCGCAGGGGATCCAGAGCAGCAGGGCGAAGCTCGCGAAGTACCCCTCGTCGACGAAGATCTATTTCCGCGGTGGCGAGCCCCTGAAGATGGGCGACATTGTCAGGAACCCCGACCTCGCGCGGACGTTGCGCACGATCGCAGCGCAGGGGCACGACGGGTTCTACCGCGGCGAGGTCGCGAAGAACACGGCGGCGTTTCTGAAGACCAACGGCGGCATCATCACCGAGGCGGACCTGGCGAGCTATCAGCCGTTCGAGGACGCGCCGGTCCACGTGAACTACCGCGGCGTCGAGGTCTACGAGTGCCCGCCGAACTCGCAGGGCTTCGTCATGCTCGAGGCGTTGAACATCCTCGAGGGCTACGACCTGAAAGCGATGGGCCGCAACAGCGCGCCGTATCTGCACGCGATTACGGAATCGCTGAAACTGTCGTTCGCGGACCGCAACACGTATGTGGCGGATCCGAAATTCACGCCGAACATCCCGATGCAAGCGCTGCTGTCGAAGGAGTACGCGGCGCTGCGCCGGGCGCAGATCAATCCGGATCGTGCGATTGTCGGCGAGCCCGCGCCGGGGGATCCGCGCGCGATGAAGGCCACGACGGCCGGGCAGGCGCAGGCGTACGCATCGCCGCTTCCGACGCCGACGACCGTGCAGGCGTTCGATCCCGATGAGATCCTGAACCTGACGACGTATCTCGCGGTCGTCGACAAGGATCACAACATGGTGTCGATCACCTCGAGCCTGCTCAGCGGATTCGGCAGCGGCGTCGTCGTCGAGAAGGGCGGGTTCGTGCTCAACGACCGCATGCGCTACTGGTGGCTCGATCCGAAGGACGTCAACGCGCTTGCGCCAGGCAAACGCGTCCGCCAGACGATCAACCCGGCGATGGCGCTCAAGGACGGCAAGCCGTGGATGGCGTTCGGCACGCCGGGGTCCGACACGCAGCCGCAGACGCAGCTGCAGTTCTTCCTCAACGTCGCCGAGTTCGGGATGAAGGTGCAGGAAGCGCTCGAGCAGCCGACCGTGATCAGCAACAGCTTCCGCGACTCGTACCAGCCGCACGACGTGAAAGGCAAACTGCTCACGCCTGCGATGCTGCCGCAGTCCGTGAAAGACGGCCTGGCGGCGAAGGGCCATCTGCTTGACATAAGAAACGTGAAAGGCGTCGGCTCGGTGAAAGCCATCCTTATTGATCCGCGGACCGGTGTCCTGATGGGCGGCGTCAGTCCGACGGGCGATAGTTACGTCATGGCATGGTGAGTCAGTCGGTAGTCGGTAGTCGGTAGTCGAGGAACTGCACATGCGAAGAGGATTCATTCTCTGTTTAGTGACGCTCGTCGCGACGGTCGCCGTGTCCGCGCAACGAGGCGGCCGTGGCCAGGTTCCCGCTGCCGAGAAGATCACCGCGTGGTTCGGCACGCCGGTCCCGCCGCCGGTCAGCGATCCGCGCAAACCGATCATGAAGTACGACGATGCGTTCGCGCCGCTGCCGGCGCAGTTCACGCATCGCGCGGGCCGGCACGACGAACTGCTGGACGGCGCGGCGCTGAAGGCGGACCAGAAGAAGATCGTCACCTTCTCACTCGAGAGCCTCTCGGCCGGCGACAAGGTGTGGGGACGCCGCGCGGCGACGCCGTCGTTCATGCACACGATCGACTGGACCGTGAACGAGTTCAAGACGGCCGGGCTGAAGGACGCCCACGTCGAGCCGTACGCCGTGACGGGGTCGATGTGGCTGCCGCACACGTGGCAACTGCAGATCGTCGGCGACGCCGCGTTTGGCGCCGGCACGCAGACGGTCACGCTGCAATCGGCATTTCCGCAGCCGGGCGGCGCGACGATTGCCGGCGGCAGCCTGACGGCGCCGGTGATCTTCGTCGGGCACGGCACGGACGCGGACCTCGCCGGCCGCGACGTCAAGGGCAAGATCGCTGTCGTGCGCGTGCGCCCGGAGCCGTCGCTCTTCGGCGCCGGTGAGCAGGGCGTCGCGGCGAAGCTCGCGGAGAAGGGCGCGGCCGGCGTCATCAACGCGATCGAAGGGCCGGGCAACGCGCAGTACATCGACCCGCGTTTCGCGTGCGGCAAGGCGCCGTGCTTCATGGTCGGCGGCAACGACGCGTGGTTCCTGCAGCAGGTGATCGGCAAGGCGGCGAACGCGGGCGTGCTGGACAGACTGAAGATCAGCATGAGCCTGGCGTCTGGCGAGGAGACGGGGCTGACGTCGGCGAACGGTATCGCGATGATTCCCGGCCAGTCGGCGAAGCGCATCATCATCAACGCGCATGCGGACGGCTACTTTCAAGCTGGCGACGACAACGCGAGCGGCCTGGCCGTGCTGGTCGGGCTGGCGAAGTACTTCGCGAAGCAGCCGCAGCCGAAGCACACGCTGATGTTCGTGGCGAGCGGCGGGCATCACGGCCCCGGGAACGGGCCGGCGTCGCTGGTCGCGGCACATCCTGAGCTGAAGGACAACACGCTGATGATTGTCAACCTCGAGCACGTCGCGTACGCCGACATCGTGCGCGGCAAGACGCGCGCGGCGGACAACATCGGGATGACGTGGGAGCTCAGCGTGACGGAGGCGGCCAAGGCTGTCGGCGTCACCAACGAGTCGCCGTTTCTCTTCGATCTCTGGCGGCAGGCCTCGCGCTGTTACGGCGTCGCGACGTATCAGTCGGCCGGTCCGACCGTCTCAGGCGATCTTGGCGGCTACCGGCCGCTCAACGTGCCGATGACGCAGATGATCCAGTCCGGCACGTTCTATCACGCGTCGGGCGACGTGTACGAAGCGGTCCCGCAGGAAGGCATCGAACGCGCGGCGCGGTTCCATGCGTTCCTGATCGAAAAGGCGGACCAGGCCGACGAAGCGCTCATCGCAGCGGGCAAAGCGTCGCCGTATAAATCCGCGATCGCCGGCTGCCCATGAGAGTTCAGATGTCAGCATTCAGATGGCAGATTGTCGGCGCGCTGCTCCTGATTCCCGCCCTGCAGGGGACGGCGCAGGGTCCAGCCTTCACGTATCAGCACGTGATGGTGCCCGTGCGCGACGGCGTCAAGCTCGAGACGGTCATCATGACACCGTCGAATGCGGGCGGGCCGCTGCCGATCCTGATCAGGCGCACGCCGTACGGCGTGCCGTCGAGCGCCAGCGGTATGGGCGGCGCGGCGCTGAAGGATCTCGTCAAGGACGGCTACATCTTCGTCGTTCAGAATCTTCGCGGAAGGTTCGGATCGGAAGGCACGTTCGAGCTGTCGTCGAAGGCGGATCTCGAGAACCCGAAAGCGACGAGCGAGACGACAGACGCCTACGACACGATCGACTGGCTCGTCAAGAACGTGCCGGACAACAACGGCAGGGTCGGCATCTACGGCGTGTCGTACGACGGCCTGACCGCGGCGATGACGCTGCTGCGCCCGCACCCGGCGCTGAAAGCGATCTCGGAACAGGCGTCGCCCGCCGATCAGTGGATGAACGACGATGACCACCGTTACGGCGCGCTCCGCGAGAGCTACGCGTTCGAGTACGCGGTCTACGAGCAGGCGGACAAGAACGCGAACACGCATTTCAACTTCGAAACCTACGACACGTATTCCTGGTATCTGAATCTCGGCCCGCTGTCGAACATCAACGACAAGTACCTCCACGGATCGATTCCGTACTGGAACTCGATCGTCCAGCATCCTGACTACGACGCGTTCTGGAAAGACGAGGCCTGGGTGACGCAGATCAAGGGCGCGTTCGTGCCGAACCTGAACGTCGCCGGCTTCTGGGACCAGGAAGATCCGTGGGGCCCGTGGGAGATCTACCGCCGCTCCCAGCAGAGCGATCCCAACCGGAACAACTTCATCGTCGCCGGCCCGTGGTTTCACGGGCAGTGGCACAACGCGAAGGCCGAGTCGATCGGATTGATTCCGTTCGGCGGGCACGACACCGCCGTCGAGTTCAGGGAGAAGATCGAGGCGCCGTGGTTCCGCTACTGGCTGCACGGTGAGGGTACGAAGTTTCCGTGGAAGGCGTCGACGTTCCAGACCGGGTCGAACACGTGGCACACGTACGCCGCGTGGCCGCCTCCGTCCACGCCGACGAAGCTCTACCTGCGCGAGGACGGCGTGCTGTCGTTCGACGCGCCGACGGCGAGCGACGCGTTCGTCCAGTACGTCTCCGATCCCGCGAATCCGGTTCCGTATCGCGCGCGGCCGATCTCGCCGACGTATCCGGAAGGCGACTGGCGTCGCTGGGAAGTTGCCGATCAACGGTTCGTCGACCATCGCCCTGACGTCGCGACGTGGGTGAGCAAACCGCTCGATCGCGATCTCACGGTCACGGGCGAACTGGCGGCGGATCTGTTCGCCTCGACGTCAGGGTCCGACAGCGACTTCGTCGTCAAGCTGATTGACGTCTATCCCGAGGACGCGCAGAAGAATGCCTGGAGCGATGCCAGCGGGCCGCCGGCGGGTGAGTATGCGAAGTCGCTGAACGGCTACGAGTTGCCGATTGCGATGGAGGTCCGCCGTGGCCGCTACAACACGAGCTACGAGCATCCGCAAGCGCTCGTGGCGAATCAGCCGACAGAGTTCGCGATCCCGCTACGGCATCACGATCATGTGTTTCTGAAAGGACACTCGATCATGGTCCAGGTCCAGTCGACGTGGTTTCCGCTGATCGATCGCAATCCGCAGAAGTTCGTGCCGAGCATCTACGCCGCGAAGGCCGACGACTTCGTGACCGCCACGCAGCGCATCTACATCTCGCGCGCGCGGCCGTCGCACGTCGTGCTGCCGGTTTGTGCCCCTACTTCTTGTTGAAAAGCATCGTCGTGGAGAAGTCGCCCTGCGGAGTGTTGATCTGCCGGACGATGGTCAGGACCTTGCCGTCAGCGGAGAGCTCCCAGGCGTCGTTCATGCCGATGCTCATGCCCTGAATCTCCATCACGCGTTCGGTCGTCAGCTTCGTGCCGCTCCATTTACTCTTCGACTTCACGTCCTGGTCGATGCCCGCGGCGCGCAGTTTGTTGACGTTCTCCTTGCCGTCGGTGGTGATGGTGCTGTCGTTGGTCGCATCGCCCTGCGAACTCTTCTGGACGGTCGTCGACTTCAGGGTCGGTTCCTTGTGGTCGATCGTCATGACGACAGAGTCAGGCGGCGGCGCCGGTCCGAAGTCGCTCTTGGCGAGGTCGAGCGTCCAATTGCCGGAGAAGTTCGGCGGGGCGTTCTGCGCCAGCGCCGAAACGGTGACGAGCAGGATCGCGCCTGCGGCCGAGAGGATGTTCTTCATAGCGCGCAGGATACCACCGTTGGGAAGCGTCTACTTCACGGGCCGGTACCCCTCCGGCAGCGCAGGCAGATAGACCGCCGGGCTCTGGAACATGTGGCCTTCCATCAGCTCGGTTCGGGTGTCGAGCGTTACGGTCCGCTGCGCGTCGAGCGCCGCCCGCCAGGCCTGCCAGTCCGGACCGTTGCCGCCCATGTAGACCGCTTCGTTCAGGCTCATCGCCTGACGATGTTCCGCGCTGGCGTAGCGCGTCATCGTGATCACTTCGTCGAAATCGGCGCTCTCGGCGGTCCGGTTCGGCGCCGCCGGGTGGACGACCTTCCACTGCCCGATCGGACGGGCGCCAAGCTTTTCCTCCCACGGCCAGATCCGCGCGAGCGTGTCGGCGGCGAAGCGGTCGAAACCGCCTTTGCGAATCCGCTGATACCGGAGTTCGACGACTTCGCGCCCCGGCACCGCGGCGCCGGCGCGCACCGGGATCTTCTCGTCCGTCGACGCAGGCCGCTGTCCGGTGTCAACGCGCTCGTAATCTTCGGCAAGACCCGGCATGAAACGCGGCCCGTCCGGCGCCATCACGCCCTCGAGAAAGTACGCGCCCTTCGATCCCGTCTGCAGACCGCCGCGATCGCCGAGTCCCCGCTGACCTTGTTCCCACGCCGGACCGTTGCCGCCGAGGCCGACGTCCGGCCCCTGGCGTGTCGCCTGCCAGTGCTCGAAGCTCGCGTACCGCACGAGCCGATAGGCGTCGTCCATCGTGGCCGCGTTGGCGCCGCCGATCACTTTCCACTGCCCGACGACGCGCGCGCCGAGGCGTTCGAAGAACGGCCAATACAGATCGCGGCTCAACTGATAGAAGGACTCGTGCCCACCGGCCTTGAGCTCGTGGTTGCGCAACACGAGGATTTCGCGACCGGCTTTCGGCACGTCGTTGCGGACGGGTCTCGGCGGCCGAGGCTCTTGCGTCTCGACGCGCACGCAAAGCGCGAACGCCACGAGAAAGACAGCCTTCGAGACGTAAGCCTTCATGTCGTAGCTCTCAGCTCTCAGTGCTCACTTCTTAATTCTTACTTCTTACTTCTTAATTCTTACTTCTTACAGCCCAGTCGTAGTGCTCCACCGCGTGCTTCAGCTGATCGGCGACGTCTTCCGGAAGCATGTAGCCGCGCGCGACGAGGTCGAGCGTGGCGGCGGCGAACCTGCCGATGTACTCGTCGCGATTGCGGTAGCGCTCCTCGATCGACGGCCGCGGATCGTTCGCCTTCTCTCGCTCGGCCCTCGTGCGCGCGAACGGAATGTACGATCCGATTTCGCCCGCGAGCTTCTCCGGCGATCCGATCGACGCGTCGCGATAGTTCCAGCCCGCCTGCGTCGCCAGCGGAA
>Ga0315281_10012533_pt1 | contig 11537 bp, 9 predicted proteins | sample YL17G07_0_MG_FD_204540 | JGI IMG/M metagenome (GOLD analysis project Ga0315281, IMG submission 204540) | Sediment microbial communities from Yellowstone Lake, YNP, Wyoming, USA - YL17G07_0 | ecosystem: Environmental > Aquatic > Freshwater > Lake > Sediment | place: USA: Wyoming | collected... | reverse complement strand
GGCACTTGTCCCTTGGCTGGTCCAGGGCAGCGCCCTGGCCTTCCTTCACACCGCACATCCCACCGCGTGGCCGGTGGCCGTGGCGGACAGGAGTTCCTGTGGGGAGAGGCAGTCACCGACCAGATGCACGGCGACGCCGGCTGCGCGCAGTGGAGCGACCAGCGCGTCGTTCGGCACGCGAGGGGTGGCGTAGGTGAGGAAGGCGACGTCCTCGATCACGCCGGTGTCGCCGTTATAGACGTTCGCGTATTCCAGTTTTCCGTCTTCGCAAGCGGCACTCCAGCGCGGTTCGGCGAGGGGGATCGTGGTGATGCGCTTGTCGGCCATGCGGCGAAAAATGCCTTGGCGGGTGACCATCTGCACGTCGGTGGCGATCGTGTCGCGCGGGGTGATGATGACGACACGAGAGAAACGCGCGTGCAGCGCCTCGGCGGCGGCGTAGGTGGCTTCGGTGTGGTCCATGTCGAAGATCACGGCGGTGCCGGGCTGGCGCTGGGTGTGGCGGATTATTTCCTGCATGGCGTCGCGCAGGTTCGGCACCAGGTTTTCTGATTGTACCGAGGCCGGCAGCCAGTCTGGTGACAGCATTGTCGATCCCGTGGCGAGGATGACCGCATCGGGTTGCCGCGCCATGATGTTTTCCAGGTTCGCAGTCACGCCGAGTTCCAGGTCCACGCCAGCACGGTGCGCGGCGCCGGTCTGGTAATCGTAGATGCTGCTGATCGTCTCGCCGCCGGGCAGCAGGGCGCGCAGGCGGGCTTTTCCGCCGGGTTCGGGGGAGCGGCCGAACAGCGTGACTTGGTGGCCGCGCGCCGCTGCGACCCAGGCGGCCTCCATGCCGGCGATGCCGGCGCCGACGACGATGATTCGTTTTGGTGTAGTGGTGCGTTGCGGCCAAAAATCCACTTCGTCCGGCAGTGCGACGCGCGGGTTGTTCACGCAGGCGATGGCGCGATGCTGCATCACGATCGCGCCCCAGCAGGTGTTGCACGACAGGCAATAGCGGATGTCCCACACGCGGCCGTTGGCGGTCTTGCGTGGCCAGGCGGGGTCGGCGACCAGCGGACGGCCGAGACCGATCAGCGCGGCTTCGCCACGCGCCAGGATGCCATCGGCTTCCGCTGGGTCCGTGATGCGGCCGAGCGCCATGACGGGCACGCCGTTGGTGGCGTGGCGCAGTTTTTTGATCACCGGCATGTAGGGCATCGGCGGGCCGTAGCGGTCCGGCACGTGCATTTCCAAGGTGCGGGCATGTGCGCCACCCGCAAAACACACGTAATCCACGTTCTTTCCCGTTGTCAGGATATCGGCGACGATCGCGGCTTCAGCCGGGCCAATGCTGTTGGGCACGCCGTCATCCACCGGAAGTTTCAGCCCGATGATGAAACGCGGCCCGCACAGCGCGCGGATTTCTGCGACGAGTTCCACCACGATGCGGGCCCGCGCGTGCCAGTCGCCGCCATAGGCATCCGTGCGCACGTTCGACCACGGCGAGAGGAATTGGTGGAACAGATGCCCGTGACCGGCAGAAATTTCGGTACCGCTCCACCCGCAGCGCTGCAGCCGTTGCGCGGACTGCGCGATGTTGGCAACGAGCGAAAAGATTTCGTCGGTGGTGAGGACGTGGGGCATGGTCCAGCTGAGATCGTCCGGCCGCGCGGAGGCGCCGATCGCCTCGGGGTTGCGGCCGGGGGCGTGGCGGCCGCGGCCGGCATCCTGGATCTGACCGATCAGGCGGCAATCCTGCGTCTCCACCGCGTCTGCCCAGCGTTTCAGCGCGTCACTATCAGAATCATTCCAGACCTGTACTCGTGGCAGGGTGGCCTGGTGCGGCGCGGTGCCGAGCGGTTCGGTGATCGTCATCGCGGCGCCGCCGCTGGCGCGGTTGGCGTGATACTGGATCAGCCGATCGGTGACGCGGCCGCCGGTCGCCAGCATCGTGGTCATCGAGACATGGGCGATGCGGTTGCGCAGACCCATGCCAGCCAGTTCGAACGGGGCGAACAAGGCGGGGTGAGAGGCGGTGTCGCGCCCGCTCAAACCGCGCTCACTTCGACCGGCGTGTCGTTGTAGCAGGCGCCCTGAGCGAGATCGGCGCGCAGATCGGCCGAGACGAGCGCCGAGATCGTCTGCCCGGTGCGGCTGGTGGAGAGCCACGCGCCCTTCTCGCTGGCCACGACGCCGGGCGGCACGGCGTCGGTGATGGCGAGCGTAAGAATAACTTTTCCGAGTTCGTTCCATACCTGCACGTCGCGACCGTGGGTTAGGCCGCGCGATGTCGCGTCTGCTTGGTTCATCAGCAGTGGTGGCGCGGTGCGCGAGGCAGCGAGATCGCCAAGGGTGGAAGAAATCCGCTTGTCGGAAGCCGGTGAAATCAGCATGAGCGGGTGTTTTCTCGCCCGTGGCTGCCACTGTGGCAGTAGCGCCGCTTCGCCCCATTTCTTGGCCAGCGATTCCGAACGCAGCTCGATCTTTCCCGACGGCGTTGCCGGCAGGACGTTTTCGAACAGCACCATCGGCTTGCCGTCCGGGCCGTTCATCCGCAGCGCCTGGCTGGTGGAAATCTGGCTGGGGCGCACGCCGCCCAGGCGGGGGTCGGCGGCGTCGATGGCGTCGTCCATCAGTTCGGCGTCGGTGGCCTGGAAACAGGGCTCCGAAAATCCGAAGCGGGCGGCAAGCCGGCGGAATATTTCGGTGTTGGGCAGGCTTTCGCCGATCGGAGAAATGGCCGGCTCGGCGCGTTGCAGCCAGTGATGGCCGTAGGAGGCATAGAGATCGGCATATTCGAAATGCGTCGCGGCCGGCAGCACCACGTCGCAATAGGCCATGCTTTCGGTCATCGTCAGTTCGATGCCCACGGCGAATATTTCCGCTCGGGCGAGGCCACGGCGCATGCGGTTCTGGTCGGGGTGCACGACGAGGGGGTTGTGGTTGTAGATGAACAAAGCGCGCAACGGCGGATCGATGTCGTCTTCGGTGAGGTGGCGGCCGACAGAAGTAATGTCCAGCGTGCGCGTGCCGGCGGGGGCCAGGTCCGGCCGCTGCAGTTTTGCGGGTGTTTTGGGAAACGCATTGCCGGCGCCAAGCGCGATGCCGCTGCCATGGAAAAATTTTCCGAGCAGGGCGGGCAGCGCGATCGCGGCGCGCACGCCGCTGCCGCCATGGCGCCCACGCTCCAGCCCGTTGCCGGGCGCCATCACCATGGGATTCGCTTCCGCCATCCAGCTCACAAGGGTAAAAATATCTTTTTCCCGAACGCCGCAGACAGGCGCCGCGCGCTCGGCCGGCCAGGCACGGGCGAGCTGCATAAAATCTTCGGCACCGAGCACGTGGGCAGCGATGAACGCGGTGTCGAACGCACCCGCGCGCTCCAGCTCCGTGGCGAGCGCCCAGGCGAGCAGCGTATCGGTGCCGGGCTGCAAGGCAAGATGAAGATCGGCCTGCTCGGCGATTTTGGTGCGCAGGGGATCGATCACCACCAGCTTGCCGCCATGACGCTTGGCCTGGCTGATGCAGCGAACGAGGTGAAGATTGGCGACGGTGGCGTTGTTGCCCCAGACGATGTTCAGTTTTGCGTTGGCCGCAAATTCGGGCGGGCAGCCCGGCGCGGCGCCATAGGTGCCGGCCCAGGCCTCGCTGCGCACGCCGCCGCAAAGCGAGCGCCGATAGAGAAAGCTGGCGCCCAGCTTGTGGAAGAACCGCGAGGACATGCTGTCGCCGGCCAGGAAACCATGCGGGCCGGCATAGTTCAGCGGCATGACCGCCTGCGGCCCGAAGCGGTTGATTTCTGCGCGGGTGCGACCATGGATTTCATCCAAGGCCGCGTCCCACGAAATCCGCACAAAATTCCCGGAACCTTTTGGGCCGACACGACGCAGCGGGTGCAGCAGGCGCTGCGGGCCGTGCACGAAATCGGGCATATCCCGGGCGACCTTGTTGCAAAGCACGCCGTCGGTGAACGGCGCGGCGTTCGTGCCGCGCACTTTTGCGACCCGCCCATCCACCACGGAGACGCTCAGGCTGCAGGTGTCCGGACAATCGAAGGTGCAGACGCTCGCGCGCTCGATAACACCCATCTTTCTCTCCTGTTTCGCCGCAGCCGTGATATTAGCCGAGGAAGCGATGGATCGGTAGCATTTCCCGCAGCTACGGGTTGAACAGGCTGAGCCATTCCTCGCGGGCCTTGCGCAGATCATCGGGCGTGATGGAATCCCAATCCACCTTGATCAGCTTCATCGTGTCGATCGCTGGTGCGTATAGCGGCAGCGGGCTGGTGAAACCGGACCGACCCGAGATCAGCGCTTCCCGCAGCGCCAGGATCTTCTGGCCTTGCTCGGAAAGGGTAAAATCGAGCCACAGTTTTGCCGCGTTCGGATGCGGCGCCTTGGCAAGAATGAAAGAACCCTGGCCCAGCAGCAGAATCCCCTCCTCCGGCAGCAAATATTTCAAATTCGCGCCGCGTTCATTGTATTGGTAGATGCGTGACGGCATGCCGCCGAACGCCATCAAATCCTGACCGGAAACCAGCCGTTCGGCGGTCTGTTCGGAGCGGATGATGAAGATCGGCTTCATCTTCGCCAGCTCGCGAAAATAATCTTCGCCCAGCAATTGGCGGAGCGCCATGTAGGTGAGCAGACCGGTCGCGGATTTTGGTGAGTCGTTGATGCTGATCCGCCCCGGCGGCACCGCGCCCAGCACATCTTTCCAGGACTTTCCCTTGAAATTCAGCGTATCGGAATTCCACGACGGCACGAACGCATAGCCGCCATTGAAGGCAAAGTAAGACGGCTTCCCGAGGCCGGCGGCAAAAGCCGCGCCAAAATGACGATATTCCGGCGAATCATATTTTTGGATGTGCCCGGCGGTGACGAGCCCGGAAATCCAGGGCGGCGAGGCAATGGAAGCAACATCGATCGTCACGTTGCCCGCCCCCACTTCCTGCTCCACGCGGGTGACCAGCGCGAGCGTGGGGCTCAGCGTATATTTCACGGCGAAGCTGGCAGGCAGGCCATAATATTTTCGAAATGCGGCGACCAGTTCCTCGTGCGTCTCCGGCTGGATGATCGTGTCCCAGTAGCTGACCGTGCCCTCGCGTTTCGCGGCTTCGATCGTCGCGCGCAGGGCTTCGCGGTCGGCGGGAGCGGCGGCGGCCAGCGCGGGTGCGTCCTGCGCCATGGCGGGGGGTACAAGAAAAAAAGCGCCGAGGACAATAGTCAGGGCAATGCGCCGTTTCATCGTGTTTCTCCCGTTTTTGTCATGTTGCCCGCAGTACGATCCAGTCATCCGGCGCCATCGTCACCTGCACCGCCTCTCCCCGGGAAAAACCCACGGCCGGCCGCGTCGCCCGCACCGAAATTTTTCCCATGTCAACAATATACTCTTCCAACACACCGAGGAACGAGGACGCGGCGATCACGCCTGGTTCGGCGCCCGGTGTGGCGGCGCGCTCGATCCGTACGTGCTCCTTGCGGATACAGGCGAGCACGTCGGTGCCCACCGCCATTTCCGCGCCATCCCGCGGCAGGCCGCTTATCACCAGCTGGTCGCTCAGCGTCACTTCGACGTAAGGCGTGCCAGGAATCCTTGCGCGCAGCTTCCCCGTCAGCACATTCAGGCCGAAGAAGCGCACAACGAAAGGGTTGGAGGGGCTACGAAAAACATCGCGTGCCGGTCCCATCGTCTCGATCGCGCCTTGGTTCATCAGCACCACGGTGTCCGCCAAGCCAAATGCTTCCGCCTGGTCGTGCGTCACGTAGATGGCGGTAAAACCCAGCCGTTCCTGCAGCAGCCGTAATTCCAGGCGCATCTGTTCCCGGAGCTGCGCGTCGAGATTCGAGAGCGCTTCGTCGAACAGCACCAGGCGGGGCTCGTGCACCAGCGCGCGCGCCAGGGCGATGCGCTGCTGCTGGCCGCCGCTGACCAGGGTGGCGGAGCGATTTTCAAAGCCCGACAAGCCCACTGTCTCCAGCATGCGACTGACCCGCCGCCGCCGATCGGCCTCCGGTACGCCCCGCACTTTTAGGGGAAACCCGACATTTTCGGACACCGTCATATGCGGCCAGACAGCGTAGGACTGGAACACGATGCCGAGGGCGCGCTTTTCCGGCATCAGATCCACCCCAAGCGCTGCGTCAAACATCTTCTCCCGGGCAATCTCGATGGTGCCGCCGTCTGGGGTTTCCAGCCCGGCCAAACATCGCAAAATCGTGGTTTTTCCACATCCGGATGGGCCCAGCAAAGCGAGCGTGCTGCCCTGGGGGACGTCGAATGAGACGTCGTTCACCGCAATGTGCTGACCAAAGCGCTTGGTCAGGTTGCGGATGCGGACGAAATTTTCTTCCCCGGTCATGGTCAACCCTGCACGATCGAGGTGCGCGTAAGACGAAAAATCGAAAATGCCAGCAGCAGAAGGAAAAGCTGCACCACCGCCAGCGCGGCGACATAGCCGGAACTGCGCTCACTCAGCACGACCATGGCGACGCTGATTGTCTCCGTGCCCTGCGCATAGAGAAGAATGGTCGCGCCGAGTTCACGAATGAAAATGACGAACAGCATCAGCCATGCGGCGATCAGGGATGGCCGCAGCAACGGGAGAACAACCATGCGCAGGGTCTGCAGCCAGCTGGCACCGGAGGCGCGGGCGCTCTGTTCAAGTTCCGGGTTGATGGCCAAAAACATCGCCGCGATGGTGCGCGTGGCAAACGGGAAGAATCGGGCGATATAGGCGATCAGGATGATCGTCAGCGTGCTATAGAGCGGCGTCCGAATGGCCAGAATCAGAAACCCGAGCCCCAGAATGATGCCGGGAATGCCGAGCGGCAGCGACAGCAGCGCATCGACCAGGGCGCGCCGCCGCGGATTGCCGCGGGTGAGGTAATAGGCCTGCAGCAGGCTCAGCCCGACGCCGAGCGTGGCGCCGGTGAGGGCGAGAAAAAGACTATTTTTCAGCGCCTGCTGGGTCAGGCTGTAGCGCGTCAGCACATAGTCGAAATTGCCCATGGTCGCGGTGTGCCACAGGAACCGCCCGGTCCAGAGTTTTGACAGCGACACCATCAGCAGCGCGGCCGTCGGCAGAATCACGGCGCCGCCGATATAGATTGCTTCCAGCGCCAACGCGGCCACGCGGCCGCCCGTTTTCAGCCGGATCAGCCGCGGCCGGTAGCCTTTTCCGGTGATGGTATCGAAGCGTCGCCGGGCGATGTAGCGGCGCTGTATCAGCGTGAGAATAATCGTCACCACCAGCACGACGATGCCGAACGCGGCGGCACGGCCGAGGTCGGAGGGGTACTGCACGAGCGAAAAAATTTCGGTCGGCATGGTGCGGATGCCGCGCGGGGAAGCCAGCGCCAACGGCACGTCGAACAGGCCCGCGCTAGTGACAAAGACGATCAGCCCCGCGGAGGCAAGCGCCGGGGCCACCAGGGGAATCGTGATATGGCGCAGCGTATACCAGAACGACGCGCCATGCACCCGCGCCGCATCTTCCAGCGCCGCGTCCATCTGGCGCAGGGGGCCGATGACGAACAAATAGACGTAGGGCGTGTAGAACAAGGTCAGCACCCAGATCACGCCGCCAATGCTGTAGATGTTGATGCCATCCAGCGAAAAATCAAACCAGGTGCGCGCGGCCCATTGCAGCAGGCCGCTATGCGGGGCCAGCAGATAGATCCAGCTGATCGCGCCAACATAGGGCGACAGGAAAAACGGAATGAGGTTCAGGGTTTCGAACCAGCCGCGCCCCGGCATGTCGGTGCGCGTCACCACCCAGGCGAGGCTGAATCCCAGCAACAGGCTGAAGAATGTCGTGCAGCCGCCGGCGATCACGGTGTTGAAGACGGCGTCGTAAAAGCGTGGGTCGGAAAACAGTTTTGAAAAATTTTTAGCCGAGAGATACGCGCCATCGGCATCCCATTGCAGCAGACTGCGGATCACGGTGGCCAGGAATGGCCCGGCCACCAGAAAAATGCCGATCAGCACTCCGCTCGCTGGCAGTGCCACCTGCAGCCATCGTCCCTGCCGGGCGCTATCCACCGTCCGTGTTTCCCCCTAGAATCGGTTCGCGTGCAACGCGGATCTTGTGATCGGCCGTGATGCTACGCAGACTTCGCCCACAGGCCAAGCCAGCCAGACGACGAGAGGCCAGGCGCTTGAGAGGAACATCCATGCAGTTCGGACTTTTTGGCGCCGCCCAGGCGCAGCGCGGCGGCCCGGACGTCGACAGCGCCGCCGGCTTCAAGGATTACATCGAGTATGTGATCGAGGCGGAAGCGCTCGGCTACCACAGCTCCTTCATCGTCGAACATCATTTTACCGGTTTCGGCCAGGTTTCCGCGACGCTCAACCTGCTCACCTGGATCGGCGCGCGCACCACCACCCTGCGGCTCGGCACGGCGGTGATCGTGCTGCCGTGGCACAACCCGGTGCTGCTGGCGGAACAGGCGGCCACGCTCGATCTGCTGTCCGGCGGTCGGCTCGATTTCGGCGTTGGCAAGGGCTATCGTCACAACGAATTCGTCGGTTTCCGGGTGCCGATGGAGCAAGCAGAAGCGCGCTTCGAAGAAGCGGTCGACATCATCACAAAATCCTGGACTTCCAACGAACGGTTTTCCTTCCACGGGAAATACTGGCAGTTCGACGACATCGTGGTGGAGCCACCCACGACCCAGAAACCTCACCCGCCGTTCTGGCAGGGTGCCGGTCATCCGGCCTCCATCAAGCGCGTCGCCGCGCGCGGCCATAATCTTTTGCTGGATCAGTTCGCGTCACTCGATGTTACCGGGGAGCGATTCCGGATCTACAAAACCGAGATGCAAAAAAATAATTTTCCCTTTCACCCAAGCCAGGTGGGTGTGGCCCGCGCCTTCTTCGTGGCACGCGACGCAGCGGAGAAGGAAGCGGCACTGGATCGGCGCCTCGCCGCGCAGCGCCGGCTGCACGCGATCTCTCAGCGTCCGGACGGCAACAACACCGCCAGCATCATGGCGTTCTCCGACACCCGCGAGGCGAGCGAAGAAAGCGCGCTCTATGGCAGCCCCGACGAAATCGCGCGAAAAATCGAAAAATTGCGGGGGATGGGGATCGAGTATATTCTGCTCAATGGCGGCGGCACGTCCCGTGAGAATCTGCGGAGATTCGCCAAGGAGGTCATGCCGGCATTTCGCACCGAACCGACGCTGCGCGTCGCCGGCTAGCGGCCTCAGCTGGAGACGCCGAGTTCCGAGCGAAGATCTTCCACAACCTGTACGCGGTTGCGGGTTTGCCAGCGCACGCGGCCGCCGATCGGCGTGTTCTCGATTTCCGGAAACATTTTTAGGGCGACGAACACGGGGCCGGGCCGGGATAGAATGCCCGGCAGGGCCTGCGCGAAAGGTTCCAGTTCCGTGAAAGCAAATGCCTGTTCGTAGCCGGCACCGCGGGCGATCGCGTCGTACGCGACGTTTTGGGCGTTCGGCACCGGCTGGCCGCCGGTGGTGGCGTAGCATTCGTTGTCGAGCAAAAAATGATAAAAATTCGGCGGGCGCTGCTCGGCGATGGTGACCAGCATGCCGAGGCTCATCAGGATGTCGCCCTCGGAGTCAAAAAGAAATATCTTTCTCCTTGGCTGCGCCAGTGCCAGGCCGAGCGCGAAGCCAGCGTGGCCGCCCATTGCCGGATCGCCCACCGGCGCGTCCAGTTTTGAGCGGTCGCTGAGGTTGACCCAATGGCGGCCACCGCGGCCGGGGATGACGATCGCATCGCCGCGATGGGGTAGAAAATGTTTCAGGAGTTCGGCCGTGTACATCATGATCGTGCTCCTGCGTTACCGATTGAACCCGTGATATTCATCGCCGACGAGGACAACCACTGGGCGGTTGGTGCGATTGGCCTCGGCGAAGGCGATGTCGATGCGCGATGCGTCGGCATCGTTCTCGACGAGGTAGTACGACAGATTGAAGGCGTGCAGGAAGCGCTCGGTATAGTCGGCGGCGCTGTCCTGGTTGACGCCGTGACGGGTCCAGCCGCGATAGCCGACCATCATCACCACCGGGATGTTCAAGCCCAGGAGCCAGCCGCGTAGTGAATCGCCGGCCTCCATCATGCCGGTGTTCTGGATCAGGATCATCGGCGTCCGCCCGCCCGCCGACAGCCCGGCGGCGATCGAGCAGGCGTGGCCCTCGCGCGTGACGCCAATCAGGCGCAGATCGGGATCGGCCTTCATCAGCAGATAGAGCCAGTTGGTTTCGCTGTCGGGCAGCCAGACAACATCGGAAACGCCGTTCTGCTTGATCGCCCGCATCACGGACTCTGGGCTCAGCGCGGTCGCGGTGCTCATGATCGGCCTCCATCAAGAGGGGAGCGGGGGCGCGGTTTGTCACCCGGGCGGCAGATAGCTACCATCCCGGCCGGGTTCAGGAAACACTCTTTGGGGAGTGGTTAGGCCATGCGCACCAGTTTTGGCGTCAACGACATGACGATCCATCGCATCGTGGAACAGGAACAGGCTTTTACGCCGGTGCTGGAATTCTTGCCGGGTCTGAGCAAGGAGGTGCTGGAGGAAAACCGTTCCTGGATGGAGCCGGCGGCGCTTGATCCGGTGACCGGAAATATTGTTCTCTGCTTCCAGTCCTATGTGGTGAAGACGCCGCACCACACGGTACTGATCGACAGCTGCATCGGAAATGGGAAAATCCGGTCCGCCCGCCCGGCCTGGAACAAGAAGAATGATTCTTCGTATATGCAGGCGCTGGCAGCGGCTTGTGTCACGGTCGAAGACATCGATTTCGTCATGTGCACGCATCTGCACGTCGATCATGTCGGCTGGAACACCAAGTTGGAAAATGGCAGATGGGTGCCGACCTTCCCGAAGGCGCGCTATCTGTTTTCCCAGCGCGAATACGAGTACTGGGCGCGCGAAAACGAAAAGAATCCGATCGAGTGCATCGTCGACAGCGTGCTGCCGATCGTGGCGGCCAAAAAGGCTGATCTGGTCCGCAACGACCATGCGCTCGGCGATCATTTTCGGATGATCCCGACGCCGGGGCATACGATCGATCATTTTGCCGTCGCCCTTGGTCGCAATGGCCGCGACGCGGTGATCACCGGCGATCTGATCCACTCCCCCCTTCAGGCCCGCTATCCGGAACTATCGATGCGCGTGGATTATGACGCGAAACAGGCCGCGACCACGCGGCGAAACTTTTTGGCGTCGTACTGCGACACCGACACGCTCTGCTGCACGGCGCATTTTCCTTCACCCTCGGCGGGGCACATCAAGCGCTGGGGCGAAGGATTCCGCTGCGAGCCGGTGGCGGGATAATGGCCAGCGACGCGATCGTTCCCGAGGGCGCCCGCAACATCGAACTGGTCGGCCACTCCGACCAGGCGGGGCGCGGCGACGGCGTGCAGGTGATGGTGGCGCGCGGGCACGCCTATGTCGGCACCCGCGTGAGCCGCGGCGTGGTGGTGACCGACGTGCGCGATCCGCGCCATCCGAAACCGGTCAATTTCGTGGCGATTCACCCGCATTCCTGGTGCATGCATCTGCAAGCCGCCGAAGA
>Ga0315281_10012532_pt1 | contig 11537 bp, 6 predicted proteins | sample YL17G07_0_MG_FD_204540 | JGI IMG/M metagenome (GOLD analysis project Ga0315281, IMG submission 204540) | Sediment microbial communities from Yellowstone Lake, YNP, Wyoming, USA - YL17G07_0 | ecosystem: Environmental > Aquatic > Freshwater > Lake > Sediment | place: USA: Wyoming | collected... | reverse complement strand
AAAGGCGGGAACGGGGAACGGGGAACGGGGAACAGGGGACGGGAAACCCGCCAGAGGCGGGCAGGCCGGGGAACCGGAAACATGGGGACACCTGTGGCCGTAAACTAAGGCGGGAACAGGAGTTACGAGTGCGGAGTGCAGTAGTAGGGTGCGTGCTTTGCACGCACCTTGCCTCTGCTCCAGCCTGCTCCGCCCGTGTGAACAATCCGCGTGCGTGCGGAGCACGCACCCTACATCTTGCCCGGCCCGACCGACGGACCTGTCCGCCGTAGTCTGCCGGACGCAGGCGGAGGATCAGTCCGCACACCGCGCCCGTCGCGTATTCAGTTGTCCACCACCCGATCTATACGACCGGGGCTCCCCGGCAGTCAATCGCATGATCTAAATCTATGGGCGAAGCCAGAATACCTCCTTCTGGTTTGACTTTGCCACGGTCTTGGGGTATGGTTGTTAAAACGACAATCACGGCTACGCTCGCCCGGCAGGGGACCGGGCGGCACGGACGAAAAAATGAACAGGCGGCCGGGGGAGTAATCTTCCGGCCGCTTTCTATTTACAGTGGGTGAACCGGGGGAGATCGGCCAACGGGGCCGGTTTCCCCTATTTCTTTGGGACAGCATGGTTTGAAAGGAGATGGACAATGTTCAGCACAAGAGTCGTGACGAGGGCGGCGGTTGTGGCGGCGATGTTGCTTCTGGCGGCCGGGGCGGCGCAGGCGGTGGTCATCGACACCGTCACCGTGGGCAACCCGGGCAATGCCGGCGAGTGGTCCGGCGGGAGTTATGGCGGCTACGGCCCGGACCGCATCTGCGGCGCGGTGGATTACGTGTACAACATGGGCAAGTTCGAGGTTACGGCGGGTCAGTACACGGAGTTCCTCAACGCCGTGGCCAAGACGGACACTTACGCCCTGTACAACACGCTCATGTGGGGCGAAACCTACGGCTGCAAGATCGAGCGTACTGGCTCCTCCGGCGGCTACACGTACAGCGTGGCCTCCGACTGGGCGAACCGGCCGGTGAACTGGGTCTCGTGGGGCGACTCGGCGCGGTTTGCCAACTGGCTGACCAACGGCCAGCCGATGGGCCTCCAGAACGCCTCCACCACCGAGGACGGCTCGTACTATCTGAATGGCGCAATAACCGATGCGGCCCTTCTGGCCGTGACCCGCAAGGCCAACGCCCGGTATGTGATCCCCAGTGAGGACGAGTGGTACAAGGCGGCGTACCACGAGAACGACGGGGTGACGGGGAACTACTTCGACTATCCGATGAGCAGTAGCGGCGTGCCGAGCAATGATCTGACCTCGCCCGACGGCGGTAACAACGCGAACTTCGACGACAACGGTTACACCATTGGCAGCCCATACTATCGCACGCCTGTCGGGGAGTTCGAATTGTCTGAAAGCCCCTACGGCACGTTCGACCAGGGTGGCAACGTCTGGGAGTGTACCGAGACGATCCTATCCGGGTCCCAACGCGGCCTGCGGGGCGGGTCGTTCGGCAGCGGCGACAGCGACCTGTACGCGGCTTGGCACGTCTACGGCAACCCGTCGTCCGCGTACGGCTACCTCGGGTTCCGTGTCTCCGAGGTTCCTGAGCCGGCTACGATGAGCCTGTTGGCGCTGGGCGGCCTGGGGCTCGTAGCGCGGCGGCGGAAGAAAAACGGCTTGGCGGAATTGCCGACCGGCGGGGGTCGGGCGGCGCGGATAAGAATGAGAGAGGATATCCGGGGGAGATCGGCCAATGGGGCCGGTTCCCCCTATTTCTTTGGGACAGCATGGTTTGAAAGGAGATGGGCAATGTTCAGCACAAGAGTCGTGACGAGGGCGGCGGTTGTAGCGGCGATGGTGCTTCTGGCGGCCGGGGCGGCAAGAGCGGACACGCATGCCCCTTGGCCTACCGACTGGAACGACTGGACTGACCCGGCCCTGTGGGTCACCGTGGGAAATCCGGGCAACGTGGCAGATACCCACGGTGCGGGCTACGGCGCGGTGGCCTACACGTTCAACATGGGCAAGTTCGAGGTCACGGCCGGTCAGTACACGGCGTTCCTCAACGCCGTGGCCGCGACCGACACCTACGGCCTGTACAACACGAGCATGGATACGGCGGTCGTTGAAAACGGATGCAACATCATTCGGAGCGGCGGGCCCGGCAGTTACAACTATATCGTGGCCTCCGACTGGGCCAATCGGCCGGTGAACTACGTCTCCTGGGGCGATGCGGCGCGGTTCGCCAACTGGCTGACCAACGGCCAGCCGATGGGCCTTCAGAACGCCTCCACCACCGAGGACGGGTCGTACTATCTGAACGGCGCAATGACCGATCCGGCCCTTCTGGCCGTGACGCGCAAGGCCAACGCCAAATACGTGATCCCCACGGAGAACGAATGGTACAAGGCCGCCTATCACGACAACTACGACTATGTGATTTGGAACTACTATGACTATCCGATGGGCTACGACAGCGTTCCGAGTAATGACCTGCTCACCATCGACGGCCAAAACAACGCCAACTTCTGGCAGGACGGCTACACGATCGGCAGCCCGTATTGGCGTACAGAGGTCGGCGACTTCGAGAACTCTGACAGCCCCTACGGCACGTTCGACCAGGGCGGCAACGTCTGGGAGTGGAACGAGGCAGTCCTGTCCGGGTCCTATCGCGGCCTGCGGGGCGGGTCGTTCTACAGCAGCGACGTCTACCTGCACGCGGCGAATCGGGGCTACAATAACCCGACGAGCGAGATCCTCAACATGGGTTTTCGTGTCTCCGAGGTTCCTGAGCCGGCCACGATGGCCTTCCTGGTCCTGGGCGGCATCGCGACGCTTCTTCGCCGCAGGCGCGGCAGCAAGTAACGGTATCTATCCCCGCAACCGCTGGGCGGACCTCTCCTCCAGGCCCGCCCGGCAGATTGAAATCAAGCGCCGGCGGGTGGTCCCGCGGGCGCAAGGAACTGAAAAGTGAAGAGGGGTAGTCGTGCGGCAGGGAGGTCGGTTGGGAAAGCCCTCCGCGAAGCCGCGCGGCAGAACTGGCCCGCAAGGGTCCAAAGGAGCCTGAAAATGAAAAGGTCAATGATTCTCGTGGTGGGTGTGATGGCGGTGGTGGCGGTGATGCTGGCCGCCGGGGCGGTTCAGGCGGTCGTCATCGACTCCGTCACCGTGGGGAATCCGGGGAACGCGGGGGAGGGGTCCGGCCAGGGTTACGGCGGCTGGGGGCCGGACCGCGTCTGCGGGGCGGTGAATTACGTGTACAACATGGGCAAGTTCGAGATCACGGCCGGCCAGTATACGGAGTTCCTCAACGCTGTGGCCAAGACGGACACTTACGCCCTGTACAACACGCTCATGTGGGGCGAAACCTACGGCTGCAAGATCGATCGTACTGGCTCCTCCGGCGGCTACACGTACAGCGTGGCCTCCGACTGGGCGAACCGTCCCGTGAACTTCGTTTCCTGGGGCGACTCGGCGCGGTTTGCCAACTGGCTGACGAATGGCCAACCGACGGGCGGGCAGAACCTGACCACCACCGAGGACGGGTCGTACTACCTGAACGGCGCAATGGCCGATGCGGCCCTTCTGGCCGTGACCCGCAAGGCCAACGCCCGGTATGTGATCCCCACCGAGGATGAGTGGTACAAGGCGGCGTACCACAAGAACGACGGCATGACGGGGAACTACTTCGACTATCCGATGGGCAGCGACAGCGTTCCGAGCAACGGTCTTGACAACCCTGACCCAGGCAACAACGCGAACTTCATCCAGGACTATTGGACCATTGGCAGCCCATACTACCGCACGGAGGTCGGCGACTTCGAGAACTCTGAAAGCCCCTACGGCACGTTCGACCAGGGCGGGAACGTCCGGGAGTGGAACGAGGCGATCCTAGACGCTTCCTCTCGCGGCCTGCGGGGCGGGTCGTTCGGCAGCAGCGGAGTCCACGACCTGTGCGCGGCGGCTCGGTACCTCTCCGGCAACCCATCGTACGAGGACAACTTCAGCGGGTTCCGTGTCTCCGATGTTCCTGAGCCGGCTACGATGGGCCTGTTGGCGCTGGGCGGCCTGGGGCTCGTAGCGCGGCGGCGGAAAAGGAACGGCTTGGCGGAATTGCCGACCGGCGGGGGTCGGGCGGCGCGGGTAAGAATGAGAGAGGATATCCGGGGGAGATCGGCCAATGGGGCCGGTTTCCCCTATTTCTTTGGGCCAGCATGGTATGAAAGGAGATGGGCAATGTTTAGCACAAGAGTCGTGACGAGGGTGGCGGTTGTGGCGGCGATGGTGCTGCTGGCTTTGGGGGGCGCGGCGTTTGGGCAAACCCACGCCGCCTGGCCCACGGACTGGAACAACTGGAACGATCCGGCCCTGTGGGTCACCGTGGGCAACGCGGGAAATGCCGGTGAGTGGGCGGGCGGTTCCGGCGGCGGCGGCCCGGCCCGCATCTGCGGGGCGGTGGACTACGACTATCGGATCGGCAAGTTCGAGGTCACGGCCGGTCAGTACACGGCATTCCTCAACGCCGTGGCCGCGACGGACACCTACGGGCTGTACAACACGAGCATGGATACGGCGGTCAATTCCTACGGATGCAACATCATTCGAAGCGGCGGGCCCGGCAGTTACAACTACATCGTGGCTTCCGACTGGGCGAACCGTCCCGTGAACTTCGTTTCCTGGGGCGATGCGGCGAGGTTTACCAACTGGCTGACCAACGGCCAGCCGATGGGCCTTCAGAACGCCTCCACCACCGAGGACGGGTCGTACTATCTGAACGGTGCAATGTACGTCTCGCCCCTTCTGGACGTGACACGGAAGGCCAACGCCCGGTATGTGATCCCCACCGAGGACGAATGGTACAAGGCGGCGTACCACAAGAACGACGGCATGACGGGCAACTACTTCGATTATCCGACGGGCAACGACAGCGTCCCAAGCAATTCTCTAGGCACGCCCGACGGCGGAAACAACGCCAACTTCTGGCAGAGCGGATACACCATCGGCAGTCCGTACTACCGGACGGAAGTGGGCGAGTTCGAGAACTCTGAAAGCCCCTACGGCACGTTCGACCAGGGCGGGAACGCCTGGGAGTGGAATGAGGCGATCATATACGTATCCGGGTTCTATCGCGGCGAGCGGGGCGGGTCGGTCTACTACAACGACTACCACCTGCGCGCGGAGGATCGGTCCTTCAACGACCCGTCGCACGAGGTCTACAACCTCGGGTTCCGTGTCTCCGAGGTTCCTGAGCCGGCTACGCTGGCGCTGCTGGCCCTCGGCGGGCTGGCGCTCTTTCGCAGGCGGCGGGCCATGACGGCCGCGGGAATATGCCGGGTGGCGGCCGTAGTGGCGGTTTTGGGCGCGGCGTTTGTTCTTTTCCCTGCGGCATCCGCCGCGGCGGACAGCACCTGGATATTTCAGGGGGGTGGAGACTGGAACGAATCCGCCAAGTGGTCGCCCAGCATTCCCGACGCACCGAACGATATCGCGCGGATCACGGTGGACATCGGCGGCCCTGCGACCGTCACAATCCTCGGGTGTGTAACGGTGGGCCAACTGTTCCTCGATGACGACACCGACAACTGGACCATTGCCGGCGGCTGGCTGTGGCTCGACGATTTGCCCGGGACGGCCCTGGTCCATTCCTCGGGCGCCAACCACCGCATCGACTCTTCGGTGGATATTACTAATACCCCCGTTGAATTCTGCGTGCCGACCGGGTCGCTGACCATCAGCGGGGGGATCTACTTCGGATGGTTCGGGCCTACGGTGAAGAAGACCGGCGACGCCCGTCTGATCCTGTCGGGCACCAACTGCTACGATGGCTTGACGAACATCATGTGCGGCGTGTTGAACATTCGCAACAATTGCGCCCTGGGCGGTTCGGGCGAAGGCACCATTGTCACGTCCGGCGCGGCCCTGGAAATGGAGGGCGGCATCTCGGTCGCAAACGAAACGCTGGGATTGGATGGTTCAGGGATCGACAACACGGGCGCCCTGCGCAACGTCAGCGGAAACAACACCTGGTCCGGCGCCGTTACCCTGAACGGCAACAGCACCGTCGGGGTCAACCTCGGCACGTTGACGATCTGCGGTGTCATCGGCAACAGCGTCGGTGCCTTCGATCTGAACAAAGTCGGTCCTGGTATTTTGATGCTGACCGCGGCCAACACCTATTCCGGCCATACCAACATACTCAGCGGCACGCTGGGGCTGGCGGGATCGATTTTCCCGAGTCCCGTCATCGAAGTTTTCAGTGGTGCTGTCTTTGATGTGGCCCCCACGGGCGGATTTACGCTGCAACCGTGGCAGAGGCTCAAGGGGACCGGCAGGGTGACGGGATCGATGACGGCGGCCGGCACGGTCGAGCCGGGTCACAGTTCGGGCATACTGCACTGCGACTCGACCACGTTCGTGTCGGGGAGCACCCTCGACGTTGAACTGAACGGCACCGTGGTCGGCACGGAGTACGACCAGTTGGACATCACCGGCATGGTGACGCTGATCGATCCGATCCTGAACGTGACGCTCGGCTACACGCCGTCGCTCTACGACAAGTTCTTCATCGTCAACAACGATCTCATCGACCCCGTTGTCGGCACGTTCAACCTTCTGTCGGAGGGGTCCACCATGTGGCTGCCGTACGGCAGCGCGGCGTACCCCTTCCAGATCTCCTACTTCGGGAACTTTGATACCGGCGCGCTGTCTGGCGGCAACGACGTCGTGCTGTGGAACACGCCGGAGCCGGCGACCCTGGCGCTTCTTGGGCTTGGCTTCGCCGCGTTCGTGGCGCGGCGGAGGAAGAAGAACTGATTCGCGGAGTTGCCGCCCGGCGGGGGTTGGGCGGCGCAGAGATAAAATAGACCGGGGGAGACTGGCCGCGCGGCCGGTTTCCCCAGTTCTGTGATGGGGGCATGGCATGAAAGGAGATGGGCAATGTTCAGCGCAAGAGGCTGACGCGGGCGGCGGGCGTGGCGATGGCGTTGCTGCTGGCGGCCGGGGCGGCTATGGCAGAACACGCCCCAGCGGGCCAGCCATCAGGAATGTGTGCGCTGCGATTCACGGTGCGCTCTGCTCAGGCGTACTCCTTGTCGATCCGCACCTGGCCGCAGTCCAGGCACCGGCACCGGCGGCGACGGCCACGGGGACGATCCTGGACAACGAAGCGGCGCTCCCGGTGACCGCCCCGGATGCGCCGGCGGGCCAGTACGCCCGCCCGTACTGGGCGGCGGCATCTACTTCATCTTGTCGCTCAACCACACGACATCGGCCTTGGGCTGGGCGACAACGTGCGCAGGCAGGTTGCTCCGTCCCAAGAGCCTCTGGCCGACAACGATTGACTGGATCATCGCCTCAGGCCTTCTTTCGATAGCACACACCACGCTGAAGAGGTGGTTAGCCAGGCCCCGGGACCGCGATGAACCGTTGCCGCAGGCTTCTCTTAACTTGGAACGGCCGGATGGCCAATCGACTTTTGCCGCCGCAATCAATGACAGCCACACGGGAGCGTCCGAGGCATTGGGGTTGCGTTGGGCCACCGAATCGAAGAAACCCGTTGCCTCCTCGAGTTCTCCCTTGGCCAGCGCAGCGACCGCGGCATCGTACAAGTCCTGACCATCCTCCTGTGCGTCGCCGTTCGGAAGAGGGGGCTCCAAAACGGCGATGGCCTGGGCGGCTTGCGCCAGAGCCCCGGCGGCCTGTGAGGAGCGGTCACGCTGCGCATGAATCAGCACCGTCCATAGCAGGGCGGTGGTGCGGGCGGGACCGGTGTTGGCCAGCGTCTCAGCGCATTCCAGGACCTCGGCGTCGCGGCCTTGAAGAAGAAGCGACAGCGCCAGCCATTGTCTGGCTGCCAGCCCCATGGGACAGCCTTGCGGGATGTTGCAGACCAGCCGATCGAGGTGACGCGTCGCTTCCGAATCGCGTCTCTTGGCCATCTCGGCAATGCCCAGAGCCACCAATTCCCAGCCCGGCGCCTCCCCTTTTGCGCGGCGGACCTGGCCGGCCTGCGCTATCGCTCGATCACTCTGAAGGTCCAGGGCATACGCCAATGCCAGGATGGCGTGGGGCTCCGGACCGTCCGGCGCGGATGCGATGACCTGCGTCAGGAACGGAATGGCGGACTGGGGGCTTCCGGCAGCCAGCAGTTGCACGCCGCGCTGAAACGTCAGGTCGGTGTGCGCCGTCTGCTGGCACCCGGCCAGTATCGCCGCGCCTGCTGCCATCAGGAAACCTATTTTCCCGAGGCGCATGAGACTGCTCCTTGCACGGGAACCGTGATGGCGTCCAGCGGACTGACGTACCGCTGCTCCAGACGCGGAGCGACCTCGGTTGCCGAAGGCCGATTCTGATCCACCAGGTGGGCGGTGATCAAAATCACGACTTCCTGCTGTTCCTTTTGCTCTTTGACATTTCGGAACGCAAGGCCTATGCCGGGCATATCGCCCAGCCACGGCACCTTCTCCACGGATACACGGTGCTGCTCGCGCAGCAGCCCGCCGATAATGATCGTCTGTCCATCTTTAACACTGATGACCGTCTTGGCCCGGCGGCGGCTGACCACGGGCAAAAGAGAGTTGGTGTTGTCGCCGTTGCCGTTTGTGGAATCCCGGTTGTTCTCCGTCACGACATCTGAAACCTCGGGCTCGAGTTGAAGGACGATGTGGCCGTTGTCGCCAATCTGCGGGGCGACCTTGAGCGTCACGCCCGCCTTGATCGACTCCAGCCGGTAGTAGGGATTCGAGGCCTGGCCGCTGAGCAGCGAGAAGTACTTCTCCTGACCGACGAATATGTCCGCCTCCTGGCCATTCATGACAAGGATCCGCGGATTGGCCAGGACCTGGCCCTTGCGGTCTTGGACGATCGCGCGCAGCGTCACGTCGATGTACGTGGCCAACTCGGACCCGGCGTCAAACGTGATCGTGCCTACAAGATTGCTTCCCTTGGCCGCCAGATTCGTCTTCTTGTACTGCCAGTCCAGGCCCAGCTGCTTGGCCCCATCCTCGGCGAGCTCGAACACGACCGCCTCGATGGCGATCTGCTGATTGGGCTGATCGATAAGTTGGATCGCCCCCAGCACGCGCTGCCGGGCCAGTTCCGGAGCGGTGACCAGAACAGCCCCGCCCGGCTTGTCATAAGTGACGTGCTGCGCCAGGGAAGGGGGCAACATCGACTTGACCTGGTCGCAGTTGGCATGGGATAGTTTTATCCGTTGCGGCGCGGCGACCCGTTGAAAGATCGGGCTGCCGGGGTCGGAGCGCCCCACGACATAGTAATCCTTGACCTTCACATAGGTGTAACCGCCGATGGAACAGGCCCGCTCCAGGCACTCCTCCACGGGCATGTCCTTTACCGACAGAGTCACCACGCCCTGCACCGTCTGGTCGCAAAGAATCGCCACACCTGTCTGCGAGGAGATGTCCTGCATCACTTGCCTGATTTCCGTGTCCACCCAAAGGTTGCTGACGCGGGTTGTCTTCTCGCTCTCCGCCGCCGGCTGCGTCGTCGGCCTGCCGGGTTCGGAAGCGGGGGCCTCGGCCGCCGGCGCTTGGGCGAACAGGCAACCGCCCGCTGCCAGAACAGCCCAGAAGCAGAACACGGCCGTGCGGGCGGTCGGCTTGTCACAATGAGCGTTTCCGGCACTCATGGATGTTATTTCTCCGCTTTCACTTCCAATTCCACCGGCACGCGGATATGCACGCTGTCGGTGCCCCCTGGATCGGCCTCGATGAGGACCGCGCAGGCGTGCTGCCCCGGCGCGGCGCCAACGGGGACGCGGATAACGAGTTCCAGCGTCTTCTGGCCGGACTTGGACAGTTCGAATTCCTCCGGCGCGACCGAGACCCATGACACGCCGACGGGGCGGTCGCCCTCGAACACCCGCGTGGCCGTGCACCGCAGGGCGTCTTCGGAATTGTTCTTGAGGGCCAGTTTCAGGGACCGAAACGCTCCGGCCGGCATCGTCACCGCGAGTTTCTCCGGCGTCACTTGCACGGGCAGGTCCCCCGCTTGCCGTGCGGCTTTCTGCGCCGCCTTCAGAAGCTCCGCCTTTTCGGGGGTGATCTCCAACGGCAGCCGGTGGTGGGCTTTGGCCCATCCCGATTGGTAATCCATATCCACCCTGACCACGTACTGGCCGACGCCCAGCGGCCGATCCAGAGGCGCCTCAAACAGCCGGCTATCGCCGCCAAAGACACAGGGCCGGTGGGTCGTCAGCGGCGCGGTAAAGACCGTCCGCGAATGCGAGTCGGCGATGGAGATCCTGCCGGTTGCGTCGAACCTCGCTTGACCGGTGTTTTGCAGGACGACCGACACTTTGGCCGGTTCCGGCCCGGCCGGCGGAGACGCGGGCGGGGTCGAAGGTGTCTGGACGGTCGGCGGTGGCCACGTGACTTCGCAGCGAGTGATCTTGGCTTCTCTCGGAAAAGATCGACCGGTAACCGTCACAAACACCCCGGACGCGATACGGTACGTTATAGACACTCCTTTATCTGTCTTCCCCTTGTCTTCGAGCGTGACGAGGACGGCGCTGTAGTACTCGCCAGACGCCGAGTAGGGAGCCGTCAGGGAGCCTTCGACGATCCGCGACTGGCCCGGCTCCACCGTCAACGCCCTGGCCTCCAGGGAGACCCAGTTGCTGGCCGAGTTTTTCTGGCTGCCGGGCCCCTGAAATGACAGAGCGCCGTCTTCGGAGACGGTCACGTCCATCGCCTCCAGGCGAACGGCCCGAGCCGTGTCAGACTCCGCGCGCCTGTTGTTGGACACCGCGATCTTGAACTTCACGGTCTCGCCCGGCTTGACGGTGATCTCCTGTTTCAGCGGCGAGACGGCGATGCCCGCCGAGGCGAAGGAACCCATGACGCCCATGACCAGACAGGCCGCCAGCAGCGACGCACCGTGTTGGACCGACTTATGCATTTCAATATCCTCTACCATGAAGCCGTAAGAATGACGGAAGCGGAGTAGGTGCCGGCGTCAGTTGCCCTGCCGGAACCGGCCGCGGCCCGAACCCAGATGGTGATCCCATCGGACGGGCCCGTTCCCTGAACGCTGTAGTTGCGCGTCAGAAACGTGGCCGAATCCACCCACTCGGCATCTCCGTTCTGCAAGGCCGCGCCCGTAAGCTTGTAACTGGTAGCAAGGGTATCGCCGGCGGAAGCAAGGACCTCGTCGCCCGCTTTCGCCACGGATACGGCAATCGTGCAGGGCGTGTCATGGTCGAGTGTCATGACCAGCGAGCCGCTGCGTACTTGCCCGGCCCCGGTGATATGATCGGGAACCGCGAGCGTGTACGGCTGGCCGGACCAGGTTGCCCCGCCCAAGGCCAGGCCGCCGGCCGCACAGATGAGGCCGGAAACGACCACCGCTATTCTCACGCCATCGTGTCGCACCGGCAAAACTCCTCTGAGGCATCCGGCTTGACAACGGCTCAGGCCGGGCCACATGGGCGGCCGTCCCCATGCCGCACGGCATGCCGATCCTTACCAGGACGCCGTCAGCGTCACGCCGCAGGTGTAATCGCCGGCGTCCGGCGCCCGGTCGTTTG
>Ga0315281_10012531_pt1 | contig 11537 bp, 10 predicted proteins | sample YL17G07_0_MG_FD_204540 | JGI IMG/M metagenome (GOLD analysis project Ga0315281, IMG submission 204540) | Sediment microbial communities from Yellowstone Lake, YNP, Wyoming, USA - YL17G07_0 | ecosystem: Environmental > Aquatic > Freshwater > Lake > Sediment | place: USA: Wyoming | collected... | reverse complement strand
GAGCGTGCCGGTGAGGGCCGCGACGGCGGCGCCGAAGGCGAAGCTCATCAGCTTCAGCCAGTTGACCGGCATGCCCATCACCTCGGCGGCCAGCGGATCCTCACGCAGGGAGCGCCACGCCCGGCCCGTGCGCGACTGGTTGACGAGGCGCAGCGCGACATACACGAGGACGAAGGCCCCGAGGGCGACGTAGACGTAGGCGACGTTGAACACGCCGTTGTGCGAGACCGGTAGGTCGCGGCCGGCGAAGCCGAACGGGTCGACGTTGAGGATGCCGTTCGGGCCGTTCGTGACGTTGTGGCCGAACAGGTCGTCGCCGTTGGTTGTGACGGTCAGGAAGATCTGGAGGAAGAAGAGCGTCACGATCGCCAGGTAGTCGCCGAGGAGCCGTCGCGACGGGAGCCCGACGAGGAAGCCGATTACGACGCCGATCACGACCACAGCCGGTATGACGAGAATCGTCGCCAGGTGCACGTCGTACTTGTCCGAGGCCAGGAAGGCGTACGCGAACGCGCCGATCCCGTAGAAGGCCACGTAGCCCAGGTCGAGCAGGCCGCCCCAGCCGACGACGACGTTGAGCCCGAGCGCCAGCAGCACGAGCAGCGCCGTGTCGAACGACACACGCCGCCAGTAGCCGCTCTCGACGCCGACGGGCATCAACGCGACGAGGCCGGTGAAGAGCGTCAGCCAGGCCCACCAGGGAGCCGCCCGCAGCCGCGCCTCGACCACGCCGAGCCGCCCCGAGCGAGCCGCCTGCCGCTCGCCGTGGCGCGCGACCCACTCGTCCCGCCCGATCGCCGGGCCCGCCGGGCTCTCCTCTGCGGAGTCGGCGGTCTCGGGCGGGCTGTCGCGCGTCTCGTCGTCCACGCCGCTACACCTTCTTGATGTCCGGGCGCCCGAACAGGCCCTGCGGCCTGAAGAGCATGAACAGGATCAGGATCACGAAGACGAACAGATCGGACCAGCGGGCCCATTCCGGCGGCAGGTAGCCCTGCAGGTACCCCTCCGCGAACCCGAGCGCGAGCCCTCCCGCCATCGCGCCCGGGATCGAGCCGATGCCGCCGATCACCGCTGCGGTGAAGCCCTTGAGCCCGACGAGGAAGCCGACGCTTGCGCTCGTCGGCACGCGCAGCGAGTACATGACGCCGGCGGCGCCGGCGAGCGCCGACCCGAGCACGAACGTGAAGACGATCACCCGGTCGATGTCGATGCCCATCATGGCGGCCGCCTCGCGGTCGAACGAGGTCGCGCGCATCGCCTTGCCCGTGCGCGTCCGCGTGACGAGCAGCCAGAGCACGACCATCAGCACGAACGCGGACGCGATGACGATGAGGCGGAGCAGCGGCACCTTCACGTTGCCGATGTCGAGGCCCTTCAGGTAGAGGTCGCCGTTCGAGAGCGAAAAGATGTCGTAGTCGCGCTGCCGCGCCCCGAACAGGAGCTGCATCGAGTTGGCGAGGAAGAACGAGACGCCCAGCGCGCTGATCAGCGGCGCGATCCGCGGCGCGTCTCGCAGCGGCCGGTACGCGAACCGCTCGATCGCGACTCCGAGCAGCGCGCAGCCGGCCATCGCCGCGGCCGTGACCGTGACGAGCAGAAGCCAGACGGGGACGACCGGATCGGTCGCGCCGCCGAGTGCCTGCAACGTCCCGAAGCCGATGAACGAGCCGACCATGAACACGTCGCCGTGCGCGAAGTTCAGCAGCTTGAGGATCCCGTAGACGAGCGTGTAGCCCAGAGCGATGAGGGCGTAGACGCTGCCGAGCGTCAGGCCGTTGACGGTCAGCTGGATGAAGGTGTCCAAGGGCCTGAGTCTACGCGGGAGAACGCGAGCGGCCCGGTGCTGGACCGGGCCGCTCGCATCGATTCGAGCTCGTTAGCCGACGAGCTTGTACGAGCCGTTCGACTGGATCTGGAAGATGTAGAACTTCGCGTTCAGCGGGTCGTTCGACTTCGTGGAGAAGCGGAAGTTGCCGCCGAGGATCCAGTTGTTGAGCTTGACCTTCTTCATGTTGCGGATGACGTCGCGCCGGTCGTTGATCTTGCCGTCGCCCTGGTTGCAGGCGAGCTTGATCGCATTCAGCAGGACCTGCACGGCCCCGTAGGACGGCGGGCCGAACGAGCCCACCGGCGTGCCGGGATTGTCCTTCTTCCAGCCGGCGAGGATCGCCGCGTCGGCGGCGATGCCCGTGATGTCCGGTGCGAAGTTGGACACGTAGGAGCCGGCTGTCTTGAAGGTACTCGCGTCGTTCGAGCCGTCACCGCCGAACACCTTCGCCGTCTTGCCCTGCTCGAGCAGCTGCTTCGCGAACGTCTGCGCGTCCCCGGGCTTCTGCGTCGGGAAGAAGACGACATCCGCGTCGTTCGGGACCTTCGTCACGAAGGACGAGAAGTCGGTCACCGTGTTGGCGATCGAGAGGCGGGTGGTGGAGACGCCCCCCTTCTTCAGCGTCCGCTCGACCGCGTCGGCGAGGCCGACGGAGTAGGGCTCCTGGAAGTCGAGGACGACGACCTTCTTGACCTTCAGCTTCTCGATCATGAAGTTCGCGTCGCTCGGTCCCTGGATGTAGTCGCCCGGGATGACGCGGAAGAACGCCGGCGTGGCCTCCTTCTTGTCGCCCTTGGTCAGCGACGTGCGCGTCGCCGAGGGCGAGACGTGCGCGAGCCCCGCGTCGAAGTACGTCTGGCTCGTGGCGGCCACGGCGCCCGAGGTGGACGGGCCGAGGATCCCCACGACCCTGGCGTCGGCGACGTACTTCTGCGCGAGCGACTGCGCAGGAGCCGAGCCCTGCTCGACGGGCGTGTCGCCCGTCAGGAGCCGGATCTTGAGGCCGAGCGTGGGAGGGATCGTCTTGACCGCGTACTTCGCCCACGTGAGCTGCTCGGTGCCGAGGAAGCTCGCTCCGCCGGTCAGCGGTGTCACGAACGCGATCTTGAGCGTGCCGCTGCAGCTGACCGGGCTCGCCGCGGCCGATGCCTTCCCTGACGACTGCGCGACGGCTGTGGCCGCGACGATGGCGGCGGCACCGGCGACGAGCGCCAGAGCGATAGCCTTCTTCATACCCGTGTCCTCCTTGTGGTGGTGCGTGGTAACTGGGACGTACGCCGCTCCGCGTGGCGACCGAGCTGCAGCCACGTCACGCGCCGCGTCGTCCTACGTCCAATCCGGAAGCGCCAATCCTTGCTGCGCGACCGGTGTCATGTCAACAGGAGCCTCAGGGCGAGAGCGCCTCGACCCAGCCCGCCGTGTCGAGAAACTGCCGGAAACGGACCGCTTTTCCGCCCCGGAAGCTCCAGACGTGCACGAACGGGACGTCGAGTTGCTTGCCGGTCACCTGCGCCCGGCCGGTGTAGCGGCCGAGCACGACGACCTGGTTGCCGGCCTCGAGAAACTCGTCCGGGTCGGCGTGGAACTCCTCCCACCACGACTCCGCGAGCGGGTCGAAGATCGCGCGTCGCACCTCCGCGAGGCCGTGGTAGGTACCGCCGTGGGGCAGCCCCTGGGCCTGCTGCCACTCGATCTCCGGGTGCATGTCGGCGACGACCGCAGCGAGGTCGCCGCGCGCGAAGGCCTCGTAGGAGCGGCGTGCGGCCTCGAGCGGCGACGGCATGGCGGCAGCCTAGCCGCTTCAAAGCGGATAGCGACGACCGGCGACTACAGTTGTCGCCCTGGGATGGCAGTCGTCGAGGCCGACAATCTAGGTCGCACGTACCGCACCACGACCGGCACGCTCCGGCGGCGGTCGCTCGAGGTCGAGGCCGTCCGCGGCGTCAGCTTCGAGATCGGCGAGGGCGAGCTCTTCGGCCTGCTCGGCCCGAACGGCGCCGGCAAGACGACGACGATCAAGATGCTGATCACGCTGCTGATCCCGACCTCCGGGACGGCACGGGTGCTCGGGCACGACGTCGTCAAGGACGCGACCTGGGTGCGGCGCCGGATCGGCTACGTCTTCGGGGGCGACCGCGGGCTCTACGAGCGGCTCTCGGCACTCGACAACCTGCGCTACTTCGCCGAGCTGTACGCGGTGCCGGCGCGCGAGCAGAAGCGGCGGATCGCGGAGCTGTTCGAGCTCGTCGGCCTCACGGGGCGAGAGAAGGAGCGCGTCGAGGGCTACTCGCGCGGCATGCGCCAGCGGCTGCACATCGCGCGCGGCCTGCTCCACGACCCGCCGGTCGTCTTCCTCGACGAGCCGACGCTCGGCGTCGACCCGGTCGGCGCCCGGGAGCTGCGCGCGACGATCGCCTCGCTGGCGCAGGGCGGCAAGACGGTGCTGCTGACGACCCACTACATGTTCGAGGCCGATCAGCTCTGCGACCGGATCGCGGTGATCGCGAAGGGCCGGATCGTCGCCGAGGGCACGCCGCAGCAGCTCAAGGACCGCGTCGTGGAAGGAAGTGTCGTCGAGGTCGAGGTCTACGGGATCGAGGATGCCGTCGTCGAGCGCCTGAGGACGGTCCCCGGCGTGACCGCGGTCTCGGTCGAGGAGCACGAGCAGGCGCAGCTGCTGATCGTCCAGACCGCGCCCGGCCAGGAGCTGACGCACGTCATCCTCAGCCAGCTGGACGGGGCCCGCGTCGGGCGCGTCACGTCGCGCGAGCCGACGCTCGAGGATGCCTACGTCGCGCTCGTCACCGAGCCTTGAGGCAGCTCCGCCTCCTCGCGCTCGGCTGGCTCTTCCACATGAAGATGCTCGGCCGGTCGACCTTCAACAGCGTGCTGGGGGTCGTGTACCCGCTCTTCTTCGCGACGATCGCGTTCTTCATGTTCCGTGCCGGGCACAGCCCGAGGCCGCTCCTCTACGCGTCGCTCGGCGCGGCGGTGATGGGAATCTGGTCGTCGACCAGCACCTCCGCGGGGGCGGCCATGGCGCGGGAGCGCTGGCACGGGACGCTCGAGCTGCTCGTCGCGGCGCCGACGCACTTCTCCTTCGTCCTCCTGCCGGTGACGATCGCGATGGCGACGATCGGGATCTACAGCATGGCCGCGACGCTGCTCTGGGGCCGGCTCGTCTTCGGGATCGATCTCCAGATCGGGCATCCGGTCGCGTTCGTGCTGGCGATCCCGGCCACCGTGCTGTCGATCGGGGCGCTGGGCTTCCTGCTCGCCGTGGCCTTCGTCCGCTTCCGTCAGGCCTGGGCGCTCGGGAACATGCTCGAGTATCCGGTCTGGCTCGTCTGCGGCTTCCTCGTCCCCCTCTCGCTCTTCCCCGGCTGGGTGCGCCCGATCTCGTGGGCGCTCGCGCCGACCTGGGGCATCAACGCGATCCGCGAGGCGGCGCTCGGCGGCTCGCCCCTCGCCGACATCGGGATGGCGGCGTTGCTCGGCTTCGCCTACACGCTGGTCGGCATCGTGCTCCTCAACCGCGCCCTGCACGCCGCCCGCGCGAAGGCCACCCTGGCGCTGACGTGAGCTCGGCACGGGTGTTCTTCATCGGTGGGCTCGCGAGCTATCGGGCGCTCTTCGGCTGGCTCTCGCCGTGGGTCTTCATCCCGAGCCTCCTCGTCGCGCCGATCTTCCAGATCCTGCTCTTCGTCTACATCGGACGGTCGGCGGGGCTCGCGTCGGACGAGTTCTACGTGATCGGCAACGCGGTCCAGTACGCCGCGATCCCCTGCCTCTTCGCGATGTCGCACACGATCGCCGGTGAGCGCTACCAGCAGACCCTCGGCTACATCCTGATCACCCCGGCACGACGGCTGCCGCTCTTCCTGGGACGCGCGCTGCCCGTCGTGACCAACGGGTTCCTCGTCTCTGCCTTCGCCCTCGTCGTCGGCGGCGCGATCGTCGGCATCGAGGTTCCTGCATCCGCCTACGCCCCGATCGCGCTCGTCACGGCCGTGAGCGCCTTCTCGTGCACCGGGCTCGGGCTCGTGAACGCGGGTCTCGGGTTCATCGTCCGGGACACGTCGGTGCTCTCGAACATCATCTTCGGCCTCCTGCTCGTCTTCTCGGGCGCGAACGTGCCGCTCGACGACCTGCCGGGTTGGATGCGGGCGGTCTCCGAGGGGATCCCCTTCACCCACGGGATCGAGGCGGCGCGCCGGCTGGCGGACGGGCAGACGCTCATGGACGTCGGAGGCCTCGTCACGGTCGAGGCCCTGATCGGCGTCGTCTACGGCGCGGGCGGCTACGGGCTCATTCGGCTGATGGAGGTCCTGGGCCGCCGCCACGCGACGCTCGAGCGCGCGTAGCTACCGTTTCGGCCGATGGTGCGACTCTTCTACGCAGGCTGGCTCTTCCACCTGAAGAACCTGTCCAACTCGCTCTTCTTCGTGCTGATCTCCGTGCTGCAGCCGGTGATCTTCGCCTCGATCGCCTTCTTCATGTACCGCAGCGGCCAGCGGCCGGGAACGCTGCTCTACGTCGCCCTCGGGGCCGGACTGATGGGGATCTGGTCGTCGACGCTTTTCGGCTCGGGCGGCGCGATCCAGTGGCAGCGCTGGCAGGGGACGCTCGAGATCGTCGTCGCCGCGCCGGCGCCCTTCCTGCTCGTGCTCGTGCCGCTGACGCTCGCGACCTCGACGATCGGCCTCTACTCGATCGTCGGCACGCTCTTCTGGGGACGGCTCTTCTTCGGCGTGCCGCTCGACTTCGTGCACCCGTTCCAGCTCGCGGTCGCGCTGCCGGCGACGGTGATCAGCCTCGGGCTGATGGGGCTGTTGCTCGCCTCCACCTTCGTCCTCTACCGGCAGGCGAGCGCGTTCTCGAACCTGCTCGAGTACCCGGTCTGGCTCGTGACGGGGCTGCTCGTGCCGCTCTCGCTGCTGCCCGGCTGGGTGACGTGGATCTCGTGGGCGCTCGCGCCGAGCTGGGGGATCAAGGCGATTCGCGCGGCCGCGCTCGGCGGCGGCGGCGCGTGGAGCGCGATCGGGATGTGCGCGCTGCTCGGCGCCGTCTACCTCGCGCTCGGCGCGGTCTTCATGAAGAACTTCGAACGGCTCGCGCGGCAGCGGGCGACTCTCTCGCTGACGTGACCGCGGCCGTCCGCGTCTTCTTCGTGGGCGGGCTGATCTCGTACCGAGCCCTCTTCAACTGGCTCCGCCCGGGCATGTACGTGACGACGATGCTCGGCAGCCCGCTCTTCCAGATCCTGTTCTTCACCTACCTCGGCCGCTTCACGCGCAACGAGAACGACGCCTTCTTCATCGTCGGCAACGCCGTGCAGGTGGCGGCGATGTCGTCGATCTACGGGATGGTGATGGGGATCGCGAACGAGCGGCAGTTCGGGACTCTCTCGCCGCTCCTCGCGACGCCGGCGAACCGGCTCGCGCTGTTCCTCGGGCGCGCGCTGCCGTACATCGCCAACGGGCTCGTCGTCTCGGCGTTCGGCTTCGCCGTCTCCTGGGCCCTGCTCGGCTTCTCGCTCGACGCCGGAGACGTGCCCGCGCTCGCGCTGATCGTGCTCGTGACGACGGTCGCCTGCACCGCGCTCGGGATGCTGATCGGCTCGATCGGGCTGCGGGCCCGCGACGTCTTCTTCGCGGCGAACCTCGTCTACTTCCTGATGCTCCTCTTCTGCGGCGTCAACGTCAGCCTGGACGACCTGCCGGGCTGGATGGCGGCGATCGGCCGCGGGCTGCCGCTGACGCACGGGATCCAGGCGGCGCGGCGGGTTGCTGCGGGGGCCTCGCTCGGAGACGTCGGCGGGCTCGTCGTCACCGAGGCGCTGATCGGGCTCGCCTACGCGGTCGCCGGCTACGCGCTCTTCCGGCTCTTCGAGGGCGAGGGCCGCCGGCGCGCCTCGCTCGAGACGTTCTAGCCTACGCAGCATGGAGAGTGGACTCGCAGGGAAGGGCGTGCTCGTCACCGGCGCCTCGGGCGGGATCGGCGCCGCCTGCGCGCGGGCGTTCGCGGCCGAGGGCGCGCGCGTCGCCGTCCACTGGCACCGGGGCGAAGAGCGCGCGCTGGCGGTCGCCGCGGAGCTCGGCGTCGCGCCGCTCGTCCAGGCAGACCTGACGGACGAGGCAGACGTCGAGCGGCTGTTTGCCGCCTGCCGCGACGAGCTCGGGCGAGTGGACGTGTGCGCCGCCGTCGCCGGCGTCTGGCCGGCGGAGGACCTGCCCGTCTGGGAGCTGCCGCTCGCGCGCTGGGAGGAGACCCTGCGCCAGAACCTCACCGCGACGTTCCTCACCGCGCGCGGCTTCCTGCGCGAGGTGGAGCGGAACGGCCACGGCTCGCTCGTCCTCGTCGGCTCGACGGCGGGGCTCTTCGGCGAGGCCGGCCACGCCGACTACGCCGCGGCGAAGTCGGCGATCCTCGGCGGCCTGCTGCTCTCGCTCAAGAACGAGATCGTGCGCGTCGCGCCGCGGGCGCGGGTGAACGCGGTCGCGCCCGGCTGGACCGAGTCGCCGATGACACGGGCCTCGCTCGAGGACCCGGCGCTCGTCGGCCGGATCACGCGCACCATGCCGCTGCGCAAGGTGGCGGTCGCCGAGGACGTGGCCGCGCAGGTCGTCGTGCTCGCCTCGGACGTCCTCTCCGGCCACGTGACCGGCCAGGTCGTGACGGTCGCGGGCGGCATGGAGGGGCGCGTCCTCCACTCCTAGGCGCCGGAGTAGATGCGAAGCGGCGGGGCCAAGGCCCCGCCGCTCGCGACAACCGAGCCGCAGGATGATTGCCGTCAGTCCCCGACCGGAGTCGCTGCCCGTATCGGCAGCGGCGGGCGCGCCCTTGAGCAGGCAAAACGCGCGCCTCGCCCCTGTGGGCAAATCGTCACACTCATTTTCCGATCTCGTGACACACACGTGTTGGTGTCAGACACCGTCACGTGTGTGTCACGGTTCGTGCCGGATGCGTGACTCTTTCTCCACAGGCCCGCCGCACGGAGTGAAGCGGGCCGGTCAACCCCGAACGAGGGAACGGTCAACCGCTAACGGGTGATGCCCGGCTGTCGGCAACCCGCACATACTCCAACCGTCGTCCGAGCGCCCCGTTGCGGCGGGGGCGGGAAGGCGATGAGACGCCAGACCCGTGCTCCCTCAGGGGATCACACGAGAGAGCGAAGCCACGGCGGCGGCTTCGCTCTCTTTCGTTTTTGGCGCGAGTACAGTGACGCCGTGTCCGCCCGCTTCCTCGAGCGCCTCGCACGCGGCCCCGCGATCGTCGCCGACGGGGGCATGGGTGCCCTCATCAGCGGGGCCGTACCCCGCCTCCGCTGTCCGGAGGAGGCGAACCTGCGCGCGCCCGCGGCCGTCGTCGATCTGCACCTCAGCTTCATCGCCGCCGGCGCCGAGCTGATCGAGACGAACACGTTCGGCGCCAACCGGCGCAAGCTGGCGGCCCGCTTCCTCGAGGAGGAGCTGGAGGCGATCAACTCGTCGGGCGTCAAGCTGGCGCGGGAGGCGCGCGAGGTGTCCGGCAAGGACGTCTTCATCGCCGGCGCGATCGGGCCGCTCGGCGAGCTCGAGGAGGGCGAGGCCGTCGACCACGCGGCGATCTTCGCCGAGCAGGCGCGCATCCTCGAGGGCCGCGGCGTCGACGTCTTCTTCGTCGAGACGTTCTTCGACCTCGACGAGCTGGTCGCAGCGGTCGCGGCCGTGCGCGGGGTCTCCTCGCTGCCGGTCGTCGCCCTGCTCACCTTCGACGAGGACGCCGAGACCCCCGGCGGCGTCACCGCGACGGAGGCCGCCGCCCGGCTCGCGCCGCTCGGCCTCGCCGCAATCGGGACGAACCACGGCGCCGGCCCGCACGCCGCGCTCGTCGCGCTCGCGGCGATGGGAAAGGACGGACCGCCGCTCGCCGCGCTGCCGAACGTCGGCCTCGCCTCGATCTCGGGCGGCCGCGTCATCTACCCGCACTCGAGCCCCGAGTACTTCGCCGAGTTCGCGGCGCACGCCCGCTCCCTCGGCGCCCGCATCGTCGGCGGCTGCTGCGGGACGACGCCGCAGCAGATCGCCGCCGTCCGCTCCGCGCTCGAGGAGGAGCGCACCCCGAGCGCGCCCTTCGAGATCGCCGAGCGCGAGCTCGCCGCGCCGGCGACGGAGCGCCCGCCCGAGACCGCGCTCGCCTGGGCACTCCGCTCCGGCGACTGGGTCGTCTCCGTCGAGCTCGACCCGCCGAAGGGCGGCACGAACGAGGCGATGCTCGCCGCCGCCCGCAGGCTGAAGGAGTCCGGCCGGGTCGGCTTCGTGGACATCAACGACAACCCGATGGCGCGCGCCCGGATGAACGCGCTGATGTCCGCCGTCTCGATCGAGCGCGCCTGCGGGATCGAGACGATCCCGCACGTCACGCCGCGCGACACGACCGTGATGGGGCTCGAGTCCGTCCTGCTCGGCGCGCACGCCGAGGGCGTCCGCAACATCCTCGCCGTCACCGGCGACCCGCCGCACGTCGGCGACTACCCCGGCTCGCGTGGCGTCTACGAGGTGGACTCGATCGGCCTCGTCCAGGTGATCGAGCGCATGAACCGGGGCGAGGACTACGCCGGCAAGGCGATCGAGGCGCCGACGTCGTTCTTCACCGGCGTCGCCGTGAACCCGTCGGCCGACGACCTCGACGAGGAGCTACGCCGCTTCGAGCAGAAGCTCGCCGCGGGGGCCCGGTTCGCGATGACGCAGGCGCTCTTCGACCTCGGCTACCTCGACCGCTTCCTCGCCCTGCTCGGCGGCAGCTCACCGATCCCGCTGCTCGTCGGCATCTGGCCGCTGCGCAGCCACCAGACGGCCGTCCGGCTGAACAACGAGGTGCCGGGGATCGTCGTCCCGGAAGCCGTGCAGGAGCGCATGCGCGCGGCCGGACCGGACGGCATCGAGGCCGGGCTCGAGCTCGCGCGCGCGCTCGTCGCCGAGACGCGCGAGAAGGCGGCGGGAATCTACGTCATCCCCCCTTTCAAACAGCCCGAAGCCGCACTCGACCTGCTGGCGTAGCTACCGGACGCAAGGGCCGGTCGAGACCGTGCGCGAGCCGGCCCGCACGATCGCCTCGCGCACGACCTCCGGCGGCACCGCGTAGCCGCCCGAGCCGCCGGCGCGCTTCGCGTAGATCGTCCCCTCGACGCGCCCGTTCCCGTCCACGGCCGGGCCGCCGGAGTTGCCGTGCCGGATCTCGCCGCGCAGCGTCGTCACGAGGCGGGCGACTGGGCCGCGCCCGTACGCATCGTCGGTCAGCAGCTTCGCGGTCTGGCCGATCCGGCCCGGCGTCGCCGTCAGCGGCTCGTTCTCCGGGTAGCCGAGGATCGCCACCGCCTCGCCCTGGCGCGCCTGCGCGAGCTGCAGTGCGCGCCCGCCGAGCCCGGGCACGCGCAGGACGGCGACGTCGTTGCGCGGGTCGAAGTAGACGGCCCGCGCCTTGCGGAAGCGGCGGTCGTGGCGGTCCACGCGCAGGTCGCGAACGCCGGCGACGACGTGCGCGTTCGTGACGACGAGGTCGGAGCCGGCGATCCAGCCCGAGCCCTGGACGCCGAGGCCGCAGGCCGTGCCGACGACGCGCACGACGCTGCGCTCCGCCGCCCCCGCCGCCGCGGCGGGCGGCGCCAGGTCGGGCGGCGACACGTCGGCGAGCGGCCCGGGAATCGCGCCGAAGGGATCGACGCGCG
>Ga0315281_10012529_pt1 | contig 11538 bp, 11 predicted proteins | sample YL17G07_0_MG_FD_204540 | JGI IMG/M metagenome (GOLD analysis project Ga0315281, IMG submission 204540) | Sediment microbial communities from Yellowstone Lake, YNP, Wyoming, USA - YL17G07_0 | ecosystem: Environmental > Aquatic > Freshwater > Lake > Sediment | place: USA: Wyoming | collected... | reverse complement strand
CCCAATTGCGGTATCAAGAGCCCTTCGCACATCGGCGGGCAGGTTTGTCGATGTCTCAACGATCAGGTCATATATGCTTTTCTTGAAGTTTTCCATTTGTGTCTCCTGCGTAATACGTCCTTTTTTTTGCCTCAGTCAAATATAGACATTTTTTGAATTTGATATTCGTAGGCTCTCCCGCTTTCCGTGAGTGCAACATTTTCTCATCTCGGGTAGTCTATATAAACAACGGGAATCATTCCATTGGAACATTCTCACATCGATTACGTATTATTACAAGGTTCAATTCTCACGGAGGGAAGCAATGAAACGAGTCACAGTTTGGGGAGTCCTTGCGGGCCTGGTTCTGCTACTGAGCGGCTTTTCTGTCAGCCCAATATCGCCCGTTGAAGGAAGCTGGACCGGTGAATTCAAAAGCGGTTCAGCAACCCTCGCATTCCAGGTTCATTTCCGGGCAGAAGAAGGCGTCCTTGTTGGAACCGTCGATATCCCAAAAGAGAAGATCTACGGTGCACCGCTCGATTGGATCATGGTCGACTCTTCATCTGTTCACTTTGAGCTTGTTCGCGATGGCAAATCCTGTGTCTTCGACGGCGAGTTGAAGAATGGCAGAATCGTCGGGGAATGCTTTACTGCCAGCAAGGGTTCGTTCTACCTGATTTCCAGCGCTGTCGCAGCCCTGTGAAAGACTGACTTCACCGGTTTCAAACCGGTGTGAAGTCCTCGATCACAAATCAAATCCTCACCCACCAAGCCCCACCGCTGTACCTAACAAGACTGGTAAGAAGTCAGACTTCTTACTTGATTCTTCATATCAGAAGTCTGACGTCTGGCGACCTGGCGGGATTCTCTTTCCGGAAATTCTTATCTTAGTTTGTTCATCATGAAAACGAACTTCGTATTGACCTGCGTAATCATTTCCAGTTCGTGTCTTGCCCTTAGCCAGAACCCGGATTGGTCCAAAGTGCATGAGTTGACAATGCAGGGTATCGATAAGTTGTACAACCTTGAAATTGAGGAATCCGAGCATACGTTCGATGAAGTGATCCGTATTGCTCCCAACGACCCGAGAGGTCATTTCTTCAAGTCATTAGTTTTCTTTTGGGTGTACAATCTAACCAGGGACGAGGCTGCTTACAAGAAATTCTTCGAATTGTCTAACAAAGTCATAAAAATCTGCGACACCGAGCTCGACAAAGACGAAAACAACGGCGTTGCAAAGTATTACCTCGGCGGGGCGTACGGATTTCGAGGTCTGGCCTACCAACGCAATGGGTCCACTTTCAGCGCGGCCTGGGACGGAAGAAAAGGCTATTCCTATCTCAAAGAAGCAACCAAGGACTCGCCGGAAATATACGATGCACAATTTGGGTTCGGGCTTTTCAATTATCTTGTGGCAAAAGTTCCGAAAGGTTTCCGCTGGCTTCTTTCAATTCTCGGATTCAGTGGAGATCTCGAAGGTGGCCTGGAATCGATGCGCATTGCTGCGGAAAAGGGCACCTATGCTCGCAACGAAGCCACATTCTTCCTGGCGACTTTTCTCTTTAATGAAGACCGGGAAGACGAAGCCTTGAAATACCTCAAACGCATCATGGACAAGTACCCGGAGAATTCCCTGTTCCTCGTGACGTTTGCCCAGTGGCAGTTGCGAAGGGACAACATCGACAGCGCCCTCATCACCGCGCAAAGGGCGGTCGAGATCAACTCACGCCGGAAAATCAAGTTCGGGGACGAGTTTGCCCACAACGTGTTGGCCAGCTGCTACTTCACGAGGAATGACTTTGAACAGGCCAGGATCAACATTGAGCTTTCCATCGAAAAGACCGACAACAAAAAAAACATCTTCAACGCGACATACTACCGGCTTGGTCTCTGCTACGACCTTCTCGGCCAGCGCGAAAAAGCTCTTGCAGCATACCGGCAATTGAAAAAAGCTGAACTGTCGAGCCATCCCTGGGAATATCAGTCCTACAGGCTCGGCCAAAAGCGCATCAAAAGTCCGCCGAATGAAATCGATCAGATGCTTGTCAAAGCAGGCAACCGCCAGACTGTCCGGGCGTACATTGAGGCATTGAAGATATTCAGCTCGGTTGCGGAAGACTCCGGGGCCGATGTCGACCAGCGTGCCATTGCTTTATACGGGGTCGTACAGATCAAAAACGATCAGAAGGAATACGAAGAAGTGATATCCGTAGCAAAACAGCTTGTGTCGTTGAGACCACCGAGCGAGATTTGGCTCATCCCGCACGGGTTGTTCAGGATGGGGCAGGCCTACGCGAAGCTCGGCCGAAACCAGGAAGCCCGGCAGACCTTCGAGTCAATCGACGAGTACGACGACTACGATTTTCAGGACCGGCTGGAAACACGTGTGGAGGAAGAACTGGAGAAGCTGAAAAGCGTCAACTAGACCAATGCAGCGGTAGGTCGTCCTTAAGGACGACCTACAATTAAGAAGTCTGACTTCTGACCTGCTTCATGGGTCAAGCCGCACGCCTTGGGTAGCCCCATGATCAGTGATACGATCGTATTCTACTTGCTTCTTCTGGACACTTGCAACAATCGCTTCTGCAAATGAGTCTGCCTTCGCTTCAATAGACCTGCACGTTATTTCTGGCAGAATCTCCTTGATGGCCTGAAGAAGTTCTCTGGAACCCGTTAAAGCAAGGTCAAGGTGGCCATCCTCGTGCCTTAGAAGGTTGGTGTAATAACGTTTCCATGTTTGCACCAAGCGTTCCGACGCAGAAGGGGGAATTTCCCATCGCGGATAAATGAACTTCACGTTCAGAAGGACGACCGCAGAATCAAATCTGCAGATCCCATTCGCGGTTACAGAGCGATAGCGCCAACGGATTTGATACTCGGTGCCGGCATCGTACCGTTTTCCTCCTTTTTGAGGACCCAGGGTTTTCACCTGCGAACGAAGGTTCTCAACTGAGCCTCCTCTGACAGTATAGTACGTTGTATCGATCTGGACCACAATTCCTTCCTGGCGAGTTTGGCTGAGCGCACCTTGGCCGGCGAAACAGACGAATAGAACCAGTATAAGGAACAAGCCGCAGAATCGATTCACTTCTCGACGCCGAGCGAATTCAACAGAAACGAGTAGATGAAGGCGGTTTCTTTGAACGCGTCGTACCTTCCTGACGCCCCTCCATGCCCCGCTCCCATGTTGCACTTGAGCAAAAGAGCATTTTTGTCAGTTTTCGTCGCCCTCATTTGTGCTGTGTATTTTGCGGGTTCCCAGTACATCACCTGACTGTCGTTCAACGACGTTGTGATGAGGATATCCGGATATACCGTAGCGGCGATGTTTTCGTATGGGCTATAGGTACGCATGTAGGTGTACTCATCCTTGTTCTTGGGATTCCCCCACTCGAGAAATTCGCCCACCGTGAGGGGGAGGGACTCATCCAACATTGTGTTGATTACATCGACAAACGGAACTGCGGTATGCGCTGCTTTAAACAAGTCGGGCCGCATGTTGAGAACGGCGCCGATCAGGAGGCCGCCCGCACTTCCACCCTGAATGGCCAGACGCTCCTTCGAAGTATATTTTTCCTTCACAAGATGCTCTGCGCATGCAATAAAATCGCTAAACGTATTTTTTTTCTTCATCAACTTGCCGTCCTCGCGCCACTGCTCGCCCAGGTCGCCGCCGCCGCGGATGTGGCCAATGGCGTACACGACACCCCGTTGAAGCAGACTCAGTCGAGGAATCGAGAATGTGACGTTGCTTGACGCACCATAAGAGCCGTACCCATACAACAGCAACGGGTTAGTCCCGTCCTTTTTTATGCCCTTCTTGTACACCAGGGAAATCGGAACCAAGGTGCCATCGGAGGCCCTGGCATAGATTCGCTCGGACATGTACTGAGTTCTGTCGTATCCGCCCAGTACCTCCGTTTCCTTCAGGAGCGTGCGTTTTCCTGTGCCCATATCGTAATCGAAAACAGAGTTGGGCGTGATGAATGATTGATAACTGAACCTGAACATCCTGGTATCATATTCGGGATTGTTCGCAGGGGACGCCGAATAAACCGGCTCTGGAAAATCGACGTTTTGCCATTTGCCAGATTGGAAATCCATCATTCGTATCTGAATCAGCCCTTTGCCCCTTTCCGTCACCACAGCGTGGTTCTTAAACAAATCAAACCCCTCGATCTTGACATCGGGACGATGCGCAACGATCTCTTTCCACGAGCCCTGTTCGGGCCTGTCGACAGGAGTCGTTACAAGTCGAAAATTCTTCGCGTTCTTGTTCGTCCGAACATAAAACAAACCTTCCCGATGGTCAACGTCGTATTCATGACCTGTTTCTCGGGCCAGGAACATTTTGAAAACACCAGTCGGATGGTCGCTTGGCAAAAACCGCACCTCAGATGTGATAGAGCTTCCGGTGGCGAGAAAAATGAACTTCTTGTCGTTGGAGCGATAAACGCCTAACCGGTACAGCTCATCCTTTTCCTCATAGAGCATTTCATCGTTTTTTCCGCCCAGTACATGCCGATACAATCGGTAGGGCCGCTTCGCGTGGTCTTCTTTTGCGTAGAACAGAGTTTTGTTGTCGGAGGCCCATGATGCCGAGTTCACCTGTCCGATGGAATCCGGAAACAATACGTTACTCTGCAGGTTTTTGAAATGCAGCTGGTACTGCCTGAAACCGGTTGTGTCGAGTGAATACGCCAGGAGGTTACCGTCATTGCTCACCTGATAAAGCCCGAGCCCGAGGAACTTGTGGCCTTTTGCCAACTCGTTCAGTTCCAGAACAACTTGTTCCGGGGCTTCCAGGCTGCTCTTTTTGCGGCAATAAATACCGTACTGCTTTCCCTCTTCAGTCCGCGTGTAATACCAGTACTCGCCCAGTTTATACGGAACGCTCAGGTCTGTCTGCTTCGTCCGCTTCAGGATCTCGTTGTAAATCGTTTCTTGAAGCTTTTCCGTCGGCTTCATGACTGCTTCCGTGTATTTGTTCTCGGCTTCAAGATATCCGATCACATCGGAATTCGTCTTCTCCCGCAACCAGTAATAATTGTCGGCCAGCACCTCGCCATGAAGGTTGGTTGTTTTCAGTACTTTTTTGGCGACCGGGGGCGTCGCCACTGCAGGGTTCAGTTGTGCCATTGAGGAAGTTGTGAGTACGACAAATGCGAGCAAAGTGGTTTTCATGGTATCTCCGGTTTTAGCCGTCACGGCCGAGATTGATAAGACCTCTCATCGTATTGATTCCCCGCGTTGGTTTACAATTTTACGGCGTCGCCTTCGCCATACCATAGTTCAATATCCCATTCAAACCTGGTAAGCGCCTCCCACAACGAAGCCAATCTCTGGCCGTATCGAAAATTCATGACCGTATTTGCCCCAACAGCTTTCGCCTGGTTCGAGAGTTCCCTTTTGATGTCATCGAGTGAGGAATTTTGTTTGCGGATGAAAACAGTCAACTTCTTGATGGACGTGGCGTTGGGTATCTCCGCCTCGGTAAACAGCACGTCATTGAACTCGACGCCCGCCAATCCCTCGGGAGCTTTCATCGCTTCTCTCTTTCCATGATGATGACCAATTCTTCGCGGGCACCCGTGATGGACGGAATGTTTCCTGTCGCGATGGCAATCACCTGCCACCCTTGTGAAGAGTACGAATTCATCGCTTGCTCAAGCTTCTCCGGGTCGAATTTACCGGCAAAAAATCTGTCTTTCTGGGTCAAGACTTTGTATTCTTTCACTTGTTCCTCCGTTTTGATAATGATTTGTGAGGGTGGTGGGATTTATTTTTTCTTCGGTTCCTGTTGAGTCTGACGCTCAGCCGTCCACGGCGGCACAATATTGTTCATCCTTGCATAGGCTATGGATTGCCCCAAATGTTCCGGCTGATGCGTTGCAACAAAAAAAATGGCTTCACGGATTGTGCCATCGCGATTCATCATCTTCACGGGTTTTTCCAGATCTGCATCGGGAATCTTGAGCACCGTTTGCCGAACATGGTCAAACGATTTCTTTAGCAGATCAACAATCTTTGACTTGTCAGCGATCTGCTCGATAGTCTTCAAATCCACGTCGGCGGGAGGTTGAACGCCTAACCACCGCATATAACTGTAATTGCCGCCCACAACATGTGCAAAGACCTCTCCGGTCGAACGAACTCCCGCACCGGGCCTCCATGCGTACTTATCCTGCGGAGTTGCCTCAGCCATGCTGACAAATTTCTTTTCAAGATCATCCCATTGGCGCAGGAACTCAGCACGAAACCCCGCGCTGGGGGCGCTTACCGATGGCATCTGCTGAGAGTACGCACAAACCACAGCAAACATGCCGAGAAGAACTGTATAACGGACTGAATTCATAATGACCTCCTGATGAAGAGTTTATTTGACGCCAAGTTCTTTTGGCCGCATTCTCCTATCGAGCGTCCTGCCGATGCGCGTAACGATTCCGGGCAAGGCTTCGATGTCTTTGATCGTGGTTCTGAAGTTGACAATGCAGACTCTCAGGAGAAACTTGCCACGGACCACCGTGTTCGAGCAAAATGCTTCACCGCCGTTCTGTAATTGTTCCAACAGCTTCGTGTTAAGTTTGTTAAGATATTCTTCGACTTCCGGGTTTCCTTTTGCAAGGCCGGTTGGAACATATCGGAACGTCGTGATGCTTAAACCCTGTGTGCCGGCTTCGAGTTCGGGGGAAGTCTTGATTTTATCGAACAGCTGTTTTGCAAGGCGAATGTCATCCGAGATCATTCTCTCGTATCCGGCGCGGCCTGCATGCCGCAATCCAAGCCATACTTTTAACGCTCGAAATCCTCTTGAATTCTGCGGGCCCATTTCATAGAAATTCGTTGGTTCCTCGCCTTCTTCGCCCTCGAATTTGTAGTAGGGAGGATGATAACTGAAGGCGTCGGTAAGCAAGTGAGGGTCTCGAACAAGGGCACACCCAGCCTCGATCGGCGAATAGAGCCATTTATGCGGGTCCACTGCAACAGAGTCCGCAAGGCTCAAAGCATGCAAATCGTCGGGAGCATCAGGCACAACCGCAGCGAGGGCCCCATACGCACCGTCCACGTGGAACCACAAATTGTTCTCCCTGCAAATCGAAGCGATTTCACGCAAAGGATCGACAGCTCCCGTTCCGACTGAACCGGCCGTCCCGATGACCATTAACGGAAGTTCTCCGCCGCTACGGTCCTCCGCTATTTGTTTTCGAAGCGCTTTAGTATCCATGCGAAGGTCATTGGTTACAGGAATCCATCGAATGGCATCCGTGCCAAAACCGAACAAGTCCGCCGCCTTTTGTATCCATGTATGTGTTTCGGCTGAGGCGTAGATGCGTAATCGTTTGTTGGATTTCCCCAACCCTTCGGCCCGAACATTCCCATCGAGTTTTGCTTTGCGAGCGGCGATGAAGCAGACAAAGTTCGCCATGTTCCCGCCGCTCACGAGAATACCTCCGCATTCCTTCGGATAGCCGATCATTTCTGCAATCCAGCGAACGGTCTGAGCCTCCATCTCTGTGGCCACAGGCGCCAGGATGAATGCGCCAACGTTTGGGTTCACAGCCGACGCGAGGAAATCACCCAAAATTCCTATGGGCGCCGGCGAACCGGAGATGTAGCCCCAGAAACGAGGATGCCCATTAAAGAGGGAATTGCGGAACAAGAGCTCTGACGTCTGGCGGAGGAGTCTTTGTGCGGGAACACCTTTTCTCGGCAATCCTCCCCCGCCGAGAAGCTTTCGCACTTTACTTGGTGAAGGGGCCGTCGTCACACCGATTTTTCGAAGCGACGACAGATGCTGTGAAACGCGGCTCACCAAATTCACACCGAGTTTCTTGAATTCTTTTGGCGCTATCTCAAGCGGAGAATTTCGAACTTTCTTCATCAGACCTATTTGGTGTTTTCGTCAATCCAATCCAGCACTGTTTTGTACCACAGCTCAGCATTGCCAGGCTTCATGACCCAATGCCCTTCATCGGGGAAATACAGCATTTTCGATTTCACGCCCTGGCGCTGGAGGGCCGTAAACATCTGAAAACCTTCGCTGACATCAACCCGGAAATCCTGTTGACCGTGAATGACAAGCGTCGGTGTTTTGAAATTGGCAGCGAAGGCGAGCGGGGACCACTTCTGATATAATTCGGGATTCTTAAAAGGCACTCCTTTGTACTCCCACTCGACAAACCAGAGTTCCTCCGTCGTGCCATACATGCTTGCAGGATTCGAAACGCCGTCATGACTGACGAGACACTTGAATCGGTCGGTGTGGCCGGCAATCCAGTTGATCATGTATCCCCCGTATGATGCACCGGCAGCAGCCATCCTGTTTCCGTCGACAAAGGGATACGTTTTCAACACGTAGTCCAGGGCTTTCATCAGGTCTTCATAGGCCTTTCCGCCCCAATCTCCGCTGATCTCATCCGTAAGCTGCTGGCCGTAGCCGGTGCTCCCTCTCGGGTTCACTTCTACCACGACATAACCTCGCGAGGCAAACATCTGGGCACTCCATCGATAGTGAAACTGGTCGCCCCATTGACCCTGAGGGCCGCCGTGAATAAGATAGACCATCGGATATTTCTTCGTACTCTCAAACTTCGGAGGTTTCACAATCCAACCGTGGATCTTCGTGCCTCCTGAACCCTCAAACCAGAAATCCTCCAACGGATTCATTTCCAATTGGTTTGCCCGGCCATCGTTAACGCTCGTGACTTTTCTCATGTCGACTTTCTCGATCTCCATGCGATAAATCTCTGCGGGCTTGTTGATAGCTTCCTTCACGAAAATCAGCATCTTGCCGTCCGGCCCCATACGAAGCGAATGGTTGTATCCTTTGTTCACTAGTGTTTGAATTTTTTTATCTGAAAGGTTTATCCTGAAAACAGACTCGTTTCCCCTATCGTCGGCATTGAACACGAGGAATTTCGAATCGGGCGACCAGATCACGTCATTGACGCTATAATCAGAACCATCCGTCAGGTTCGTGACTTTTCCAGTCACCCGGTCATAGATCATCAGCTGATTCTGGTCAGCTTCGAAGCCGGCACGTTTCATGGCCCGGTAGGCAATATACTTTCCGTCTGGTGAATAGAGCGGCTGGCTGTCGTTGGCAGGATTGTCCGTGATTTTTTTCGCAGTTCCGCCTGAAACGGGAACGGTGTAGACCTCGTTATTCGTACTCACGGCGATCATCGGATCCTGATTTCGCTCGAACGCCATTTCTTTGCTGTCAGGAGAAAATGCATAGCTCCAGGTTCCACCCAGGTCGATGGGCGGCGTGTCAAAGTCTCCCGGGGTCAGGTCGGTTGCCTTGCCTCCGTCAGTAGGCAGCACAAAGAGGTGGCTCCTCTTCCCGTCCTTCCATGAGTTCCAAACTCGATAAGGCAGTTTGTCGAATACCTTGGCCTTCACTTTGTTTTTTTCAACTGCTTCTTCACGTTTCTGATTACAGTCATCATCGGGGCAATCCGGGTACACCTCGCTATTGAACGCGAACCACTTGCCATCCGGCGAAACCGCCAGACCGGAAACTCCGGTCGATACTGCTGAAACTTTTTTCGCCTCGCCGCCACCTACGGGAATGGTCCAGATTTGTGATTCGCCGTCGCGGGTGGAAATGAAGGCAATCGTTTTCCCGTCAGGCATCCACCGCGGATTGTTGTTGGCTCCCTTGGCCGACGTCAGCTGGCGAATTTCGCCGGCTGTGAGGGATACGAGGTGAATATTGCTGTTGGTTCTGTTCTCGAGCTTGTTATGGTAGGTGACCACGAAAGCAACCCATTTTCCGTCGGGTGAAACTTGCGGGTCGGAAACACGCCCCATGCTCATCAGGTCGTCAAACGTGATCGCCCTTTTTTGCTGAGAAATGACAGTCGAGGAAAGAAGAAGGAGAAACAACGCGAGCTTTTTCATGGCGTCTCCAGGAATGAAAACAGGGTGAAAAACAAACGTGACAAATATAGTGTAAAAACGAAAAAGCCGCAATCTTACATGCGGCTTCGGGTTTCGAACTTCATCCACAACATCAGGCCTGGGCAGAAGCTTCTTCGTAGAACTCTGTCCGTATGATGCTTTTAAACCGTTCGGGCATTTTTTCGAACGCGTGATCCCAGCAAAGGCTATTCGTGCGAAACCAGTTGGCGAGAATATCACCGTCGTCATTCCGGAATCTGTCCCAGTATCCGTCGCTGGGACGCTCGACCTTCCAGGAGAACTTCTTGCCGCATCTTGTGCACACTGTTTCTTTCACTAATGACATGGTCAGTCTTTCTGAGCCTTTGTGAAGAGGAATTTGAGCGGCCTCCACACACGAGCCGCCCACGCCGCCTCGTTGTGTTCAGCAGTTTCATCATAAAAGTATTCAAAATCAATGCCTTCCTTGAAGCCTTTCCCCTTGAGAATCTCCCGCATGTCGTCCATTCCTTTCTTGAGTCTCGCTTCCATCCCCCGCCCTCCGCAATCCATGTAGATTCGAATGCGTTTGCGAGGACCGCCGTACGATTTTACTTCTTTCAGAATCTTGTCGTTGTCAAAGAGGAGGGCGCTGGAAAGGCATCCCGCTTTCGAAAACACATCCGGATACCACCAGGCAAACAAAAAACTGCAGAGCCCACCCATGGATGATCCCATGACAGCCGTATTGGCTGCATCGGCTTTCGTTCTGTAGGTGCGGTCGATGAAGGGCTTCAGTTCCGCCACGACAAACTTCGCGTAGTTTCTCCCCAATTCCGAATCCGAGTATTCAGGAACCCTGTCGGACGAGTTGTAAATTCCCACGATGATGCATTCTTCCATCTGGTTCGCCCTCATGAGACTGTCCGCAACCTCGTCCACCTGCCAATCCGTGCCGAGAAAAGATGTAGTGGGGTCAAACACGTTCTGGCCGTCGTGCATGTACAAAACCGGAAAACGCTGCTTTGCTTTCCTTGCATACGACGGGGGAAGCCAGACGATAACATCACGGTCATGTTGCAAGCCCTTGCCCTTAAATTTTCTGTGGTAACGAACCGTCCCTGTGATCTTCCCAATCCGTTGAATGCCGAAATCGCTCCAGTTCTTCGGTCGTACGACGATCGTGGTGTCCTTTGTGATGTCCAGGAAGGCGTTGCCCGGAATGACTCCTTGCTCATTGATTGCCTGGTTGCTCCAGGATCCTCGTGTAATCTTCCATTCAAGCCTCAATCCTTTAGGAAACTTCGCCGCGTACGTCCACAAGTTGTCGGATTCTTTTCGAAGCTCAATACTGCCCGGGTCCCAGTCTCCAAGAGCCGGATGGTTTCCAGCTATGTAAACTCTGGATTTCACAGGTGTCGTTGCGGGCGTAAGAACACTCCATTTGACAGTTATTTCCTGAGAATATGCGAACGCGGGCAGGTAAACAAGCGCCATGATCGCAAGTGCTATGCTCGGAATTTGCTTCGTCTTCATGTGTTCTCGCCGGAGGTCGGTTTCAGGATGAATCCTTTGTTTTCTCGTCTGTTCATTTTTATCACGATAGGGTCTGCGAACCTGAGATGACGCACGAAAGTCTTTGCTTCAAGCGGGCGCTGGCTCAGCAGCCAT
>Ga0315281_10012528_pt1 | contig 11539 bp, 9 predicted proteins | sample YL17G07_0_MG_FD_204540 | JGI IMG/M metagenome (GOLD analysis project Ga0315281, IMG submission 204540) | Sediment microbial communities from Yellowstone Lake, YNP, Wyoming, USA - YL17G07_0 | ecosystem: Environmental > Aquatic > Freshwater > Lake > Sediment | place: USA: Wyoming | collected... | reverse complement strand
CATCAAGACAACCACAGCCATTCCGAATCTCAGAAAATTCAGCACTGCAACCACCAGCTGCGACGAGTGCGGGGGCGCCAACTTCATCAGCATGACCATCACCAACACAAGCTGCGGCATGCAATACGAGCAGACAAGCGACCAGGAGCCGCAGTTTGAGTTGATCGCTCCGCTGAGTCAGCTGCTTGAAGGACCCATTGGCAAGCGGATTCCCGAACAAATCATCGAGGTAACTCGCAAGGAACAGACGCAAAAAGAAGAACAAAAAGAAGAAGAAGAAGAGTCCGATTTGAGCAACATGAGTCTGCAGAATCTCACTTTCATGCTGCAGTTGAGTCTGGTTTTTGGCTCAATCAGCGCAAACAAAATTTTGAGTCAAGAATAAATAATAACAATAATAAAAAATAAAAAAATCGACTTAGAATTTTTTTATTTTATTTTATTTATTTGACCAATTTTGATTGGGTTATTTTTTTTTTCGACTTGAAAAAAAAAATTAAAATTTATAAGCATTGATTTTTTTTTCTCAAAATAAAAAATTTAAATTTTTTTTTGCGTCAAATTAAAAAACAAAAACAAAAACAAAAAACAAAAACAAAAACAACAAAGAACATGGAAGAACAAAGCATTTATTACGAAAGATTTCCCCTCCTCATTTTTGACAACAAAACACACAAACGCAACCATCTCAACGTGCAAAACCTGCCTGAACAATTTTATGGCTACTCAATCAAGACCTCACCCATTGCAATGAACTCGGCACTCTATGACGAGGAGAAATACAACATCCAGATGCTCAAAAACGTGCTCTTTGACAACAAACCAGTCTCCCTGACCGTGATTGAGCTGCCCAAACTGAAATTCAGGGCCGCAGACGTTCTCAACAACACCGTGAAATTCTGTGCAATAACCAACACCCGCAACAACATTCTGCAGCTGGTGGAGTACAAAACCCTCAAACTGACACCCGTCAAAAAGCTCGACGACGATGCTGAAGACGAACTCGAGACCGGCGGCAGCACACAGTGTGTCGTCAACATCCCCTCAAACAGCAACAACAAATACAGCCTCAACCGCAACCAGTTTGTCATCATCTCATACAACAACAACACCCTGAACATGACGCAAACATCCATCGTCTATTCATGGCAATGGAAGAAGCGGAACATCAAGAACAACGCGGCATTGGTGAGCAAGACCCCCGAGCCCGAGCCCCAACCTGCGGCAAAGAAGCAGAAGCTGACGATTGTCGCAAATTCGGCCCCCGTGTTCCTCTTTCCCATCGGCGAGGAATTCATCGGTCGCGGCTACGTGAAGCGCACCCCCCTGACCGACGAGGAGGAGGACTTTCTCCAGATCATGCAGCAGAGCGAGGCTGCCATGGTTGCCGCAATTAACCTGTTTCTCATCATCAAATACGATGGCGAGGACGAGGACGAGGCAAGGGACTGCATCAGCGACCTCAAGAAGCTGAAGGTCGACATTTCCGATGACATGGTCAAACAATTGGCCCTGACAATCGATTCGTGGGAGGACACCGATTACATGGAAAGCAACAAGGCCGCAAACAAGAATCAGTGCCCTCGTGTCTACATGTTTATGAACTATGATTGGTGAACAATGACAATAAAAAAAAAATCTATTGTCACTGCATTTTTTTCTTTTCTTTCTTTCTTTTTTTATTTTACTTGACTTTTCTCAGCACCAAAAAACCGTGCGACTGATGCTGCCCTCATGCAGACACTGCAATTTTCCTGTGGAAGACAACAGCAATTTTGTAGACGACAGTGGCCGAATGCATCTGCTGTGTCACTGCATAAAAACAGTCCTGAAAAATGGCGCAAAACCCACTGTATGGGGTGAGCGAAACACCGAAAAATCGACGCAAAGGTGCAAGATGTGTCAGCAGGACATTTCAGGAGAGGCGTATGTCGCGTTCAGCAACTGCCGACACTCGCCGTTGCACATCCGATGTGCCGATGCGGTGTACAACCTGGATGCGGATTTCTACTGCCGATTGTGCAATCGCAGTGAAAAGACCCGCAAAAACGCCATTGACAAATGGCTCACCGAGACCAGCACAAACAACGCAAACGATTACTATGACGAAAACAGCAACAACAGTGACCACAACAACCACAACACCAACCACAGCAACAACAACAACAACAACAACAACAACAACAACAACAACAACAACAACAACAACAACACATGGAACAGCCCGCAACCGACAAACACACTGACGCAATCGCACCGCAAAACCATCCTCTGCAGCTTCAACATCAAGTCGCCGAGGGAACGACGCGCAGAGAACTCTGCCGAATTCATCACCATGTTCGAGGACTACGTGATGAACGACAACGACAACAGCGGCAGTGATAAAGCCGACAAAAAGACAAAAAAGACCGCCGTCGAAAAAATCTTCGTCTGCAAAAACATCGACGGCGACGATTGCGAAACAGTCACGCAAAAAATGGCCCACTCGGAAAATGGCAAACTCGAGGTGATTGTGGAGCTGGATCACGACATGTTCTACCAGATGACGGAAAATTCGCACTACAAATTGCTGCCCGCCAAGCAGCTGTGCCACGAGATGCAGCGCATCCGCGCCAACAAGACCGAGACCCTGCCCAGCCTCTACGTCTACCTCAACGAGAAGCTGCGGACGCTGGACAAGAACAAGGCCGAGTGCCTGTGCGTCCACCTCAACATGCTGGCCGACACCGCCCTGAATCGGCAGAAGATCCTCAATCCCGTCTGGTTTCCCGCGCCGGCCACCAGCAGCGCCTCGAGGCAGCTGATCAAGTATCTGGCCAAGCACGGGTACACCTTCACGGACCTGCTGCTGAAGGGCTTCCGCATCGAGGACTTTGCGGCGTTCACATTCACGGCCAGCGAGCTGCAGGAGATACGATTCAGGGATGTCCCCTTCCTGCTCGCGGGCGGCACCGAGGACATGTACAGCAAGATGATTGACGCAAAAAAAACGTAAAAATAATAATAAATCTAAGTTTTTTATTTTTTTATTCTTTTCCCGTAAATTACACGGTTATTGCTCAATCTGTTGTACTCCCGGACAGTCTTTGTAACCCTCACGTCGAAATCGAACCACTCAACAATGGTGCGACCATCCACGTTGCAGCGGATAATGAGCTTGAGACTGGCCACCCCGTGCTTGATGAAATTGAGCTTCCATTGCTCGGAGAAGATGCGGGAGTCGGCCACGCTGATGTCGCCCGAACTGAGGTGCACGTCGTTACAGCCACGCGGCTTGGTGTTGTCCAGCGCCATGCAGCGCAGCGAAATGTCCATCGACGCAATGTTCTTGAGGGACGTGCAGAACATGAACGCAAAGGTGGCGTTGCGCAGCACGTCGTACTTGCTGGCGTTCTTGCGCAACTGACCCTCGCCGTACGAAAGCACCACACACTGGGTCTTGTCCAGCAGATACCCGATGCAACTGAAGTGGGCCGTGTAGCCCCCATGGGTCATCTGAAGCGCCGCCTGCGGAATCCCCGCGCCATCACTCGAGGGTGGCGCATCTTCATCATCGAGCACCTCGTGACAGAGCAAACTGTCGTCGGGGCCCTCGCACACACTGTACACGAACCCAGTCGGTGTCAGACGTGCTTTGTAGCCGTTCACACACTCACCGCACTTGCAATGCACATCAGCCATGAGCAATTCGTCTATGCTTTCCATCTTCTAACGCAAAAAATGAATATGCACAAAAAAATTGCTTGCACAAAAAAAAACTTGAATTTTTTTTTTCAAGTCGCATGGCTTTTGCATATGTGAAAAAAAAAAATAAAATTTTTTTCTCTTCTTCTTCTTTTTTTTCAAAGTCTGCAAAACGCAAAAATGCAAGAAAATGACCCCAACGAAGCAGGCGAGGTGCTGGGCACAACAAAGGCCACACAGACCGACTTCCAAGAACAAGAACAACAACAACAACAACAACAACAACAACAGCAACCCCCCGACGAGGAAAACAGCCCTGCAACAGCGCAAATCAAGGAGCGTGTGAAGATCATGAATCCCACAAACAAGGCGCTTGCCGAGCGGGTTGCCGCATTCATCGAAACAGAGACTGCGGCATGCAAGCCCGAGAAGACAAGCCCCACGCTGGATCGATTGCTGCACCTGCAACACCATCTGCAGCACCACCACGTGTTGCTGCAGCCGCACGTGCTGAACGATCTGACCGAGTTCCACTTCATGCTGGCCAACATGGAGCGGGACCCCACCCGTGCCTTCCTCGTCTCCAAGAAGGGCTACGACGTCGGCCACATGATGGCACTGATGTGGCAGATCCACGGGCCGAAACGCGTCTCAATCACGGGTCTCGTGTACGCACAACTTATTGCGAACCTGGTCAACCCCCGCGGCGCCACTGCCGTCTTTGCCGACCCTGGCACCATGGAAAACATGCACGTTGCCTACGGAAAGAACGCCCCGTCCATGCTCATGTACTGCGACCCCGTCTTTGCCGCAAAAATGGTCCAGTGGGACATCAACGTCCGCAGCTTGTGGCTGGTGCACGTCTATGCCGACCAGTACATTGCCCTCGACGCCAAACAGCCCGCCATCAAAACCGCGGCCGAGTGGGCACACAGCTTCCGCAGCCTCGTCTTTTCGCAGTGCATACTCAAAAACAAGACCCTCACAGAGACCGAGCGGGCCGAGCTCAACCTCTTCATCATGCACACGCCCATCAAGCACATCCAGCAGGTCGCCCCCAGCACGAACAACCCCGAAACCTTCCACGAGGAGTTTGCAGTGCTGGGGACACACTGCATCTGCATCACCTGCAACAAGCTGGCGGACAAAGCCTGCAACCAGTGCAAGGCGGCCTGCTACTGCAGCGCGGAGTGCCAGAAGAGCGACTGGCGAGTGCACAAGCAGGAGTGCAAGACGTTCGAGAAGTTTGAGGTTGTCTGTCTAAAGATCCTTGAGATGATTGAGCCAAAAACAGCCGTCATCCCAACACCCGTGAAAAAAGACACCACCACCACCAAGTAAAAAAAAAAGAACGCAAAAAAACTAACTATTAAAAATAAAAAATTTAAAAGTCAAATATGCATCGTTTATTTCATAAATCAGAAACTTGAAAAACAACCCTCGAAAGCACCGTCTTTGTCACATCAAATTGCATCATATCAATTGCGTCATTTGTCGCTTCTGTTTGGCTGAAAAAGGTGTCCATATCATCATCATTTGCGTTGGATTTTTTGTTACTGTTGATGGTGTTGTTATTGTTGTTGTTGTTGTTGTTGTTGTTGTTTTCATCGATATTGTCGATGGCCACCGAACGTTTAGAAGCCTTCACGGATAGCGGGGCTTTTTTAATCGTCTTAAAAACCCCCTTGTTCCTGAAATAGTGCTCACACATGATGTCCGAGAGCGCAAAACCCTTGGTCGCGATGTTCTGGAGACACTGAATATACAGCGGCAACGACGTGAAGAGATTGACCGCACAGTGCTGGGCACCCAACACCTTGTGGAAGCGTATCACCAACTCGGGGGGCATGTGACGCAAAAAATTGATGTAATGGGCCGTCTCGACGTGCACGTGGTCAAGATCAAACGTGGTGCGGTGGTTGTGATACACCACGGGCGCATAGTCGATCTGCTTCTCGTAGGTGGCCAGCTCCTCAAACGAAGGGGTGACCATCTCATCATACGTGCTGCCGTCGTACAGCGTGGTCGTCTGACCGACAGCAAACTCCGTGCCGAACCCCTCGCGAAACTCGCCAAGACACAAATCGCCTTTGAGCCGGCCCATCATCGGGACAGCCGCGTCGCCACCGCCCGCAAGATCGGCCCGATCGACAATGTCCCGCAGCAGCTCCTCGGCGTTGTCGTGCACAAAGGGCGTCTTCAGCACCTTGCCGGCCATCTCGTCCGAATACTGCGCGCGACACACGGCGCCCAGCACGCCGAGGGCATCGGCCACCGTGGCATAGCGGACCCGATTCGAAACCACATCCTCGTCAAAGACCAGGTTGAGGGTGTCCAGCTTGCAGTCGTGGACGACGTGGATGCCCGACTTGCCCGCGCAACAGTTGTTGTAGACGTCGTAGCTCGACAGATTGCCGTGCGAGACCACCGCAAAGTTGAAGCGCGCCGACCACACCTTCTGCACCGCATACTCGGTATGCGAATCCACCACAACCAGAGTGTCCCCCGCCAAATCAGCAACCACGCTGCTAACACACTCGTCAAGCGCCTGCTCGACCGGGTCGAAATCGAACGCCGCAAATTGGCCGACCGTCGCCTCCTGATCGAACAGGCTGTACATCGTCTTGACGTAGAAGAACCACAGATGGGGGATGCGTGGGTGCTTGCACAGAATCTGCACGCGGTCGTTGGTCGACGCAAACACCGTTCCGTGAGTGTATCTGGTCTCGTTGACATCGACCGACGGCGGGACACCCCAGAACCCGTGTCGCTGCAAACACGAGGATGCTGCGCTCGCAATGCTGCGACGGAAACTGTCCCCCACGCTGTCATCGTTGGCCACAAAGGCGTAGAGCGCCGCCACGCCGTGCGACTGCGAGCACCCCATGTAGCGCCCGATCTTCTCGGTCAGGCCCACATTGTGGATGACAAACCCCTCAACCGTCGCAAAAAACTCGTTGAAATGGAACCCCTTGCAGAGATGCACCACGGGGTTTGGCTGCTTTGCGGCCAGATACTGCGTGAGCGCAAAATCCGTGCGGGTGCCCGTCAGACACATCAGCATCCGCTTGAATTTGTCGATGCTGTCGATCTTGTGCTCCTTGAGGAAGTTGCCGTTCTCGCGGTAGAAGTCCATCAGCCCTTGGGCCGTGAAGTTCAGGGGCAGTTTCAGACTGTTGCTGTTCATGAGGATGGCTTTTTCAGTTAACTTGATGAAAAATAAATAATTTATTTTTTTTCTGTTTCAAAGAAAACAAAAAAATAAAAAATAAAAAACAAAGTGTATTTTTTTTTTCAACAATTGCTGTTCTTTCTTTCCACTTCATGCGTCCGACTGAAAATCGCGTCAAAGGCACTCCTTTTTTGGTGGTTGCAGATGCTGCTGTCAAGCCACTTCCAGTGCTCCGTGCTGCCGATCGCGGGCACCGCAAAATGATCCACGCCGTAAAGAGGCGACACGGTCACGAGGGGTTTTTGCGGATCCGCGTCGAAATCAACGGTGGGCAACAACGTCTTGACCGTGAAGAAGCAGTCGGCCTCGTACAGCAGCGGCTTCGGCGAATCAAAGGCCACGTACAGCGGGAAGTCGAGCTGCGACAGGCGATCGACATACTTGGCCAGACTGTGCTGGCAGAAAAGCTCCATGGCGGCGGGGTCGAGGTTCTTGTGCACACACTCAAAATTGCCGAACAGAAAGCACATGAAGCGGCGGTCGTTGCTTGTGGAGGCACCCACCTCATGATCCGTGGGAAGCCGGCGCGGACTGCCCAGATGGCGGAAGACCGAATTCGAGAGCCCCGACTGGTCAACCATCGGCGACTGGCGGCCGTATTGACACTCGTCCTTCTTGCACCGGACGTCGATGTTGTACAGCAGATAGAGCCCGCCCCGCAAATGCAGCTTGGTCGTCTGCACACAGTCAATGATCAGCGTCACCATGTAGACGAAGACCAGACGATCGCTGGGCAACACCTCCCCGCCACCGTGCACGCGCTCGCAGATTGCGACAGTCGTGTCGATCAGCTCCGCATACTCCGGCGAGAGAATCTTGGCATGCTGGCGCAAAAAGATGTTCAGCTTGTTTGCAGGATCGGCAATGAAGGCAAAGTCAAACAGCTCCACCTCGAGCGTGAAGAGCATGACCAGCAACCGCGACATGACGCTGACGAAGGACCGCCCCCCAGCAACCACCATGAAGTCGCGCGCCTGACTACTGACCTCGACCCGCCCGCTCACATCGTCAAAGTGTGCGCGCAAAACCCGCTGCAGGGAGCCAGCCACCTCGCTGCGCACCACATCACACTCAAAAGGCGTTTTCCCGTCAAGAAAGGTCCGACCGCACGCAATCCTGCGGATGAAGTCCACGTCGTCCGTGTAGAAGGCCGCCACGCACCCGAGCCAGTAGCCGAAGAGACAACGATTGTTGACAAAGAAGTCGCGGGCAAGATTCAGGAAGACCGGCGACGCGTGGCAGGACAGCGGATCGACCGGATACAGCAGCGACAGCAACATCCCGCGGCCGCAAAGGCTGTCGTTGTAGAGTTCCCGCGGACAGGCCAGAAAAACACCGCCGTCGTGCGGCACGGCAAATTCGGCGGTCAGCGACAGATCCTGCGCCATGCTGTTCGGGCGATAGAGCTCCAGAGTGCTGGCCACACTGTCGACGGCAACATGCCCCACCGTGACAACGCAAAACGCCGCCTCAAAATTCGCTGCCTCGTCAAGACCATGCTGCTCGGCACCACGGGCGACGACACCGACGTCGGCCGCGGCCTGCTGCACCGCCTTCAACCGACTGAAAAGCCCGAACCCAGCCAGCTGCAGAATGCGGTCCATGCGACTGACACCCATCACCCGCGCGGCCGCGGCATGCAACTGCTTGTCGGCTGCCACGAAGCGACCAACCACGGGCAAGAGACGCGAATACAGCAGCGAGATGGCACTCACCAACACCTCGGACTGGGGGACCGCCTTGAGATCGACGGCCACATTTGCGCGCCGCATCGTGTGCGAAAACGAAATACCCAGCAGCCCCACAAGGGCCTCGTTGAGAACATCATCATCACGGCCAAAGAAGACACGACGGTCGGCCATCAGCACCAACAACGTGCCCAAAAACACACCCACGGCAGGATCCGGCTCGCCAAACGCTGCATTCTCCTTGTCGTCGACATGCTTGATCCACAGGCCCAATGGAACCACCCTTGCCAGACTCTGCAAAATCGCGCAAACCACCCCGTTGTCCAGCGTGTTGCTGAAATTCACCACGTTCCAGATGTTGCACAGGTTGGGGAAGCTGGCACGGGCCTTCTCGGGCCCCAGCACGTACAAAAGCGTCAGCAGGAAGTCGGGCAGGTCCTCCATCGTCCGCACCTGCATACGCCACGAAACCACCGAACCGTCGCCGCCCGACAGCAAATTATCAAGCAGGGATTGGCACCGTGTTTGCGACAGGATGCGCACCGTCACAAAATCGCCCAGAAACGCAAAAACATTGAAGGGGGGATCACAAAAATTGAGATATTCGTTCACGGTCGCATAGTCGTTGCCAATTTCCCTGTCAATGAGGTTCTTCAGAGTCAACAAGCTGCGGTTTTTGAGGGGAATTGATTTCAGCATTTTGCGTTCACTATTTCAAATACAACAAAGCAAATTTGGTTTATTTAATTTGAAAAAAAAAAAATTTTTTTTTTTGCTTTTTTTTTATTTTTTTTTTCACATGCAAATTCACGCCTGTGACATTTTTTTGAGTCTTTTTTTTTCAAAGTCGGAATCAAAGCAACGTGAGCAGATGCTCTTGAAAACGACCATCACACAACACAAGGAAAACAACCGTTGCCTCGAATAAAAAGCTGCATATTTGTGCTGCAATTTTCATTGTGTGTGTGTTTTTTTTTTTCAAAAAAAAAGTAAGCATATATTTCATTTTCTGTCAAATCAAACAAGATAAAATAAAAAACAACAATGTCGCAAAACAAGACACTCATCGACACCTGCTACAAGATACTGGTCGGCTCAAAAAGCGACACCAAGACGGAGGTCAAGCACCAATATCGCATCGGCCTGCTGAACCACCACCCCGACAAGAGCAAGGAGAAGAAGAGCGAAGAGATCACCAAATGCCTCATCAAGATGTACAAGTCGATCAACAACCACCTCGAACACCACACAAACGTCGCAACATTCGACCCCCACAACGCAATCGCGCACGACACCCAAGTTGCCAACAACAGTCCGCCGCCCGAGGGCCACAACGACCACCTCGGTCGCCAGTTTGCGGACTTCTTCAACAACGAGCGCACCCGCTTCAACACCCAAAAAACCGACGACGAGATACGCTACGACAACCGCAAATCCAGCGGCTACAAGACCACAGAGGACTTCTCAGCCAGCGGGCTCGACCGTTTCAAGGCCGCCTCGCCCCACGTGCCCGTCAACATCACCCTCGAGGACATCTACAACCAGAGCACCGTCACCATCAACTACATGCGGCAGATTGGCAGCAACAAATGCTACGGCAACGAAACGGTGCTGATGACCAAGAGCATCAAGCTCAAACCCACGTCAGTTCGCAACAACAAGCTGCTGTTTTTGCGGGAGGGCGACCAGACCGACGACTTTGCATACAAGGACCTCGCCATCACCCTCAACGTGGCCTGCCACAAGACATACACCGTCAGCGGCTATGATCTGCTTGTCGACCACTGCATACCCAACCACATCAAATGCATAATGATAAGACTGCTGCATCTAGACGGTCTGGAAATGGAAATTGTGACGCAAAACACAGGGGCAATAGATGGCCGCATCACAAAAATACTGAAAAACAAAGGAATGCCCAAGAATAGTCAACGCACACTCTTTGGCAACCTGATAATCAACATCATACTGCTGTGAGATGAATGTCTCAAAAAAATCATTGTTGCTTCACGAACCGGGTATTCGATTTTTTTTGAGTCATGACGAATCACAAAAATTGAAATTTAAATAAATAAATAAATAAAAAAAAAACATTTGTCTTTTTATTACCAACAGTCAGAAGCAAAAATGCAATATCACGAGATGGTGAACCAGCACATTCCCTCGTCAAACATAAATGCGTTTGAAAAACAACTATCTCTGTTCGACCAAGAACTGCTCAAAAATGGTACAGACAACTCAAATGCGGTTGACATATGTGAAAGAATTGCAGGAACGTGCATCTTCCACGAACAATGGTTCATGCTCACAAAGCTCAATGCGTTGATGGACGAACACAACGTGAACATCAACAAGATGAATGTGATGGAGAACATTTGCTATGCACAAAACAGAGAGAACAGCAGAAAACACCGCAATTGCGAAATATCGTTCAATTCCTTTGAGAACAGGAAATGGGATTTCGTTGATAAATATTACAACAAAGTATGTTGTTGATGTCTGATTTATTTATTTATTTGTGTGTGTGACAAAAATCAATAAACACTTTTTCATAGGTGACAACAATTTTTATTTATACAATTTTTTAAACATGAAAAAGGCAATATTTCCGAGAACATCAAGGCTGCACTTACCTAATACAGGCAAAGTATGTGCACTTGTGTTCTTGAAGAAGAAGAAGAAGAAGAAGAAGAAGAAGAAGAAGAAGAAGAAGAAGAAGAAGAAGAAGAAGAAGAAGAAATGCAACAAAAAAAACGTCATTCATATATATACATATTGAAAATGAAAAACCCGCATTTTTTTTTAAAAAAAAAAATATGATTTTTAATTCACATGCACAACATTGAAAAAAAAAATTTAATTTTTTTTCTCTACCCCTACGTGGATGTGCCGGCACCCACGGTGAATGTAGGCGTGAAAAGTTCATGAGGCCGTT
>Ga0315281_10012527_pt1 | contig 11539 bp, 11 predicted proteins | sample YL17G07_0_MG_FD_204540 | JGI IMG/M metagenome (GOLD analysis project Ga0315281, IMG submission 204540) | Sediment microbial communities from Yellowstone Lake, YNP, Wyoming, USA - YL17G07_0 | ecosystem: Environmental > Aquatic > Freshwater > Lake > Sediment | place: USA: Wyoming | collected... | reverse complement strand
TTTTCGGCGTGGTCAACGCGTTCGTGCCCGTCGTCCTGGCCGCGTTTCTCGTCGATTTGTCCGGAGTGGCATGGAGTGTCGTTTTCCCCGCCATCGTGTTGATTGCGGTGGTATCAACCTTTCTGGGTCTGTTCATCGCCGTTTCGGTGAGCGAGGTCTTCGAGGCCCAAACATTCTCGAACTTTTTTCGCTTCCCGATGATCTTCCTGTGCGGGCTGTTTTTCCCCATCGGAAAGCTTCCGGTGTTTCTTCGCCCGCTTTCTTACGTGTTGCCTCTAACATACGGAGCCGACGTTCTCCATGGAGCAATTCACGCCGAACAGAGCATGTCATTCGCACTTGATATCTTTGTCCTCGGGGCATTCTGCATCGGCTTGTTTGTAATAAGTCTCCAGAACATTAAGCGGAGGTGGATTCGATGATTCTTGCCGTCGCTTCAGGAAAAGGCGGAACCGGCAAAACGACAGTCGCGGTGAACCTAGCCAGGGTGCTCGGCTTCCAGGTGCAGCTTCTGGACTGCGACGTGGAAGAGCCGAATGACCACCTCTTTCTCAAGGGGACATTGTGCGAGGAGAAAACCATCCCTATTCCTGTTCCGCAAGTGAACGAATCCCTTTGCGACGGCTGCGGCGAGTGCGGTCGTTTTTGCGAATACCACGCCATCGTTTCGTTCGGGACTATACCCCTCGTCTTTCCTGAGATGTGTCACGGTTGCGGGGGTTGCGCGAAGGTGTGCCCTAAAAAAGCCATCCGGGAGACGGGGCATAGAATCGGCGTCGTCGAAACCATTGAATCGGGGAAAGTCACATTGATAAAAGGACGGCTCGACGTCGGCGTGGCCATGTCGCCACCGCTGATTCGCGCGGTGAAGGCCCATCTGCGAAAAGGGGCGCCCGCGATCCTGGACGCGCCTCCGGGAACGTCATGCCCGGTGATCGCCGCGCTCCGGGGAGCGGACTTCGTCGTGCTTGTCACGGAGCCGACGCCCTTTGGCCTGCATGACCTCAAGCTCGCCGTGGATGTGGTGCGGGAGCTCCGGATTCCGTTCGGCGTGGTCATCAACCGGGTCGGGATCGGTGACGACCGGGTGCATGTGTTTTGCGGGAATGAGGACATCCCCATTCTTTTGGAAATTCCGGATGACCGGCGGATCGCCGAGGCTTATTCAAGGGGCGAACTCATCGTTGAGGCTATGCCGGAGTACCGTGCTCACTTTAAGCGGCTTTGGGAAGCCGTCCTGGAGCGGAAATCCACCGATCTTCACGACCCCGCCCGGGATGCGACACGGATTGCCATTCCAAATTCATCCACCTTCCAACGATAAGAACGAAAGGAATGTCCATGAAGGGTAGCGAGGATATGGTCCAAAGAAAAGCTGCCTTTCGCGTCCGGACAGAGCAGTACTTGAGTCTGGGCTATGACCGATTTGCAGCTACGGATTTCGTGGTTAAGACGGGTGGGCGGCTCTCGAGCCCTGCGCTGGATATCGGCACAGGCAAGGGGCTCACGGCCCTGGCCCTGGCCAGCCGGGGATTAGAGGTGGTTTCCGTGGATCCCGATGCGGATGAACAAGCCCTGGCCTTTCTCTTGGCCGCGGAGGCGGGCCTGGAGGATCGCATTTGTTTTGTCCGGGGAAATGCGGCCGTTTTGCCCTATCCCAAAAATCATTTTGGCTGCGCCGCGCTGGTGGATGTCCTCCACCATTTGCCGGATCCGGTGCCCGTGCTTGAAGAGATGGCCAGGGTCTTAAAGCCTTCCGGAATTTTGATCCTGGCGGATTTCTCAGCGGAAGGATTCGAACTTGTCGCTCGGGTGCACCGAGAGGAGGGGCGGGAGCATCCCGTCAGCGGCGTGACGATGGAGTCGGCGGCGGCGTTTCTTTCCGGGAGAGGGTTCGAGGTTATGGTTCGCCTGAGCGGCCACAAGCACGATGTGATCGTGCTTACGAAAAAAATGCGAGAAGGGGTGTGAAGACCGATGCCGACCTATGAATATGAATGCCGTCAGTGCGGCCTGCGGTTCGAACGGCGACAGCCCATTACGGACCGCCCGCTTACGGAATGTCCTGAATGCCGGGGCGAGGTCCGCCGGTTGGTCAGCGGAGGGGCGGGATTCATTATCAAAGGGTCGGGTAACAGACGGGTCGAACACCGCGCCGGCTCATGTTCCCTGGAACAAAGCGGCAAAACATGCTGCGGACGGGACGAGCGCTGTGGAAAACCGCCGTGCGGAGAAGAATCATGACCGCGAGCAGCGTCCGATACTCGTATGGTCCCGTTCCCTCGCGGCGTCTGGGACAGAGCCTGGGAATTAACAACATCCCGGCTAAAATATGCACCTATTCCTGCGTCTACTGTCAGGTGGGGCGAACCACACGGATGCAGAATGACCGCGGCTCCTTCTATGAGCCCGAAGATATTTTCCGGGACGTGCAGAGGAGATTGGCGGAAGCGAAGGAGGCATCAGAGCGAGTCGACTACCTGACGTTCGTGCCGGATGGGGAGCCCACTCTCGACGTGAATCTGGGCAAGGAAATCGCGCGCTTGAGGGAGTTGAAGGTCCCTGTCGGTGTGATCACGAACAGTTCGCTTCTCTGGCGCGATGACATCAAAGAGGACCTTGGCAAAGCCGATTGGGTTTCGCTGAAGATCGATGCTGTTCAGGAAGTCGTCTGGCGACAGATCAATCGGCCTCACAAAGCCTTTCAGCTGCCCGTGATTCTGGATGGGATACGGGCCTTTGCCAAAGCCTTCACCGGCAAGCTGATAACGGAAACGATGCTCATAAAGGGGATCAACGACAAGGATGACGGCATGAAGGAGGTCGCCGATTTTCTCTACAATATTCGGCCTTCTGCGGCGTATCTGAGTATTCCTACCCGTCCGCCGGCGGAGAAATGGGCCTGTATCCCGGATGAAGCGGTGCTCAACCGAACATACCAGATATTTGCCGACAGGTTGAACGCGGTGGAATACCTGATCGGCTATGAGGGAGATGCTTTCGCCTTTACCGGCGAAATCGAAAAAGACCTCCTGAGCATAACCGCCGTTCACCCGATGAGAGAAGAGGCTGTCAGCGCATTTCTGTCTCGGGCTGGAATATCGTGGGAAGTTGTTGATCGACTGGTGGCCCAGGGGGATCTTGCGAAAACGAAGTACGCTGGGCAGATCTTCTATCTGAGAAGATTCACAAGAGACCGTTTGTGAAACACATGAGCAGCATAGACGAACGCTATATCGAGTCATGCCGGAATGAATTTTGGCAAAAGGTCTTCCGACTCGAACTCGGATACCTTATTGAACACCTCAAAGGGTGCCAAGATGTCCTTAGTGTCGGCTGCGGTATGGCGACGATAGAAGGTGCATTGGCAGAAAGCGGTTTTAAAGTCACGGGGCTGGACGTCTCTCAGGAGGCCTTGAACTGTGCGCCGGACACGCTCACAACCGTGGTGGCCCGAGCAGAAGACATGTCATTCCCGGCCAATTCCTTTGATGCCTCGATTTACGTGGCCTCCCTTCAGTTCGTTGATGACTACCGAAAGGCGCTGGAGAAAACGGCTTCTGTCTTGCGTCCCAAGGGCAGGATTGTCGTCATGTTGCTCAACCCGGCGTCGACGTTTTTCCAGGAAAGGTTTCGCGATCCCAGTTCTTATGTCTCAAAGATCAAACATACTGACCAGAAGGCGATAGAGGATGCGGTCGCCAGAAATTTTACGGTGCATTCGGAGTACTTCCTTTGCGTTGACGGAAATGAGGTATCCGCAGCTGCGAAAGAATCTGACGCAGCGTTATACATCATTTTGGGCACGAAGCGGGCGGCGCCTTAGGGAGCGAGGAATATGCAGGAGTTGGTAGTCATCAGCGGCAAGGGCGGGACGGGCAAGACCAGCCTGGCCGCTTCCTTCGCTGTTTTAGCGGACCGGCCGGTCATCGCCGACTGCGACGTGGACGCGGCCGACTTGCATCTTGTCCTTTTGCCGCGGGTCATGGAACGCCATGAGTTCCGCAGCGGGCATGAGGCCGTCATCCGGCCGGACGACTGCACCGGCTGCGGCGTGTGCCTGGCGTATTGCCGGTTCGGGGCCGTCCTGACGCCGGCCGTCCAGGACGAACGGCGGACGCCGGGCCGGGCCCGGTCGAACTGCTCGGACTGCGCCTACTGTGAGCGATCCTGCGACCTGCGAACGAACGCCATCATCGACGAAATGGGGGGCGCGGTGGGCGAGTCACGGACGGCCGCGCAGGCCATCGATTCCATCGCCTGCGAAGGCTGCGGCGTATGCGTCCGGTTCTGCCCGGAGAAAGCCATCGATTTTCCGGAGCGTCTCTCGGGCGAATGGATGGTGTCGGAGACCCGCTGCGGTCCGATGGTCCACGCCCGGCTGGGTGTCGCGGCCGAGAACTCCGGCAAGCTGGTCTCTTTGGTCCGGCGGGAAGCCCGCCGCATCGCCGAGGCGGGGGACCATCCGTTGATCATCGTGGACGGCCCGCCGGGGATCGGCTGTCCGGTCATCGCCTCGGTGACCGGCGCGACGCTCGTACTGGCCGTCACGGAGCCCACGGTGTCAGGCGAGCATGACCTGGAACGGGTCCTCTCTCTGACCCGGCACTTCAACATTCCGGCGGCCGTTTGTGTGAACAAGTGGGACCTCAATGCCGAAATGACGGAGCGAATCGAGGACAAAGCCCGTAAGGCGGGGGCGCGAATCGCCGGCCGCATCCGGTACGACCGCGCCGTGACCCTGGCCCAGATGCGGGAGCGGGCCGTCGTGGAGACTGAGGCGCCTTGTGTCGAGGATATTCAACACGTCTGGAAAGAGCTTGGCTTGTAGGAGGCAACAACGGACATGGAATGTATTGATCTGGAAAGCTTTTCCGCAACGGCGCGTGATCACGCCGTGCACCCGCGTCATCACGGGCCGCTTGAAGTTTTCGACGGCCACGCGCGCGTCACCGGACCCTGTGGAGACACCATGGAGTTTTGGTTGACCGCGCGAAACGGTAAAGTGGAGAGAGTCTCATTCATCACCGATGGATGCGGGCCGTCCTTGGCCTGTGGAAGCATGGCCGCGTGCCTGGCCGAAGGCAAGCGCTTTGAAGACGCGGCCGATCTGCGGCAGAAAGACATCCTTGAGGCGCTCGACGGTTTGCCCAAGGAATCCGAGCATTGCGCCCTCCTTGCCGGCAACACTCTGAAAGCGGCGTGCGAGAATTACCTGAACCGTCAAAAAGGGCCTCAAAAAGAAACCCGCGACGGAAAAGGAACATGCGACACCTGCGAGGAGACGGATTGCTCGGCATCCCAGCGCAAGAAAGACGAAACCGAAGAGGAATTCGAGGATCGCCGGAAGCTCCAATCGCGGCTCTGCCGCATTCGGCACAAAATCGTCGTCCTGTCGGGCAAAGGCGGCGTCGGCAAGAGCACGGTGGCCGTGAACCTCGCCGCGGCGTTGATGATGTCGGGGAAGCGCGTTGGACTGCTTGACGTTGATATTCATGGCCCGAGCATCCCGACCATGCTGGGCCTCGAACATAAAACGATCCAGGGAAGCGAAGAGGGACTGCTCCCCATCGATATCGGCGGGCTGAAGGTCATGTCTCTGGGCTTCTTATTGCGTAATCAGGATGATGCGGTAATCTGGCGTGGACCCATGAAAATGGGTGTCATCAAACAATTTCTCAAGGATGTGGCCTGGGGCGACCTGGACTACCTGATCATCGATTCCCCGCCGGGGACCGGCGACGAACCGCTATCGGTCTGCCAGCTGATCGGCACGTTGGACGGCGCAGTGATCGTCACCACTCCGCAGAGGGTGGCTACGGTGGACGTGCGCAAGTCCATCACGTTTTGTCGGCAGCTTCATGTGCCGGTGCTTGGAGTGGTGGAGAACATGAGCGGATTCGTCTGCCCCAAGTGCGGTGAAGTCACCCAGATTCTGCCTTCGGGCGGGGGGAAGAGCATCGCGAAAGATATGAACGTTCCGTTCCTCGGCTCCATTCCCATGAACCCCAAGATCGCGGAATCCGGCGACAACGGCCGGGCTTTGCTCGGTCAAGATTCCGCCTCTCCCATAGCCCGGGCCATGAACGAGATCATTACGCGGATCGCCCGGGGATGGGACAAGAGATAGCGGCGGCGGCAAAGAACCCGGGGGCCAATAATAATTCTCCTGAGGCGATACGAGATGAAAAATCGAAATTGTTATCCTTGTTGGGGGGACGGAAGCCGGAAGAAGTTCGAAGAAGGAATTTAAGTCATGGTTAAAAGGCAGCTCAAGCAAAAAGGCAAGTTGGAAAACAATTCGAAAGAGGAGAACAACCACATGAGAATCGCGATTCCTTTGGCCGGCGGGAAACTGGCCATGCATTTCGGACACTGCGAGCGTTTCGCTTTGGTCGATGTGGAGCCGGAGGAAAAGAAGATCCTCAAGCGGGAGGACATCGACGCGCCTCCGCATGAGCCGGGACTTCTGCCTAAGTGGTTGGCCGAACGCGGCGCGAACGTGATCATCGCCGGCGGAATGGGTCAGCGGGCCCAAGGACTGTTCGTCGAACACGGCATTAAGGTGTTGGTGGGAGCCCCCGCTGAAACGCCGCAGAAGCTGGTGGCGGATTTCTTGGCCGGAACGCTCCAGGCGGGCGTGAATGTTTGCGACCACTGAAAACGGCGTCTCTCTTGGACGGCGACGGTGAAATCCGATAAGGAGATGTTCTTGAAACACCATTTTAAAAACCCCGAAACCGCCGTCATCCACGCCGGGCAGGAGCCCGATCCCCTTTACGGCGGAGTTTCCGTCCCGATCTATCAATCTTCGACCTTTGCCTTTCGCTCGGCCGAACACGGCGCGGCCCTTTTCGCCGGCGAAGAAAAGGGCTTCATTTACACCCGGATCGGGAACCCGACGACGAAGGCTCTGGAGGACTGCGTGGCCGCCTTGGAAGGCGGCTGCGGCGCCATGGGAACGGCCTCGGGCATGGCGGCCGTGACGACCATCTATACGGCCTTTCTGGAAAACGGGGCCCATGTCGTCAGCACGGCTTCGGTGTACGGCCCCTCCCGGACCGTCCTCGAAAAAGAGTACGCCAGGTTCGGCGTGGAGGCCGATTTCGTCGATACGTCGGACTTCGAAGCTGTCGAAAAGGCCCTGCGGCCGTCGACGAAGCTGCTCTTCGTCGAGACGCCCGCCAATCCGACCATGAAGCTGACGGACCTGAGGGCCTGTGCCGAGCTGGCCAAAGCGAAAGGGATCCTCTTGGCCGTGGACAATACCTTTGCCAGCCCGATTCTCCAGAATCCCCTCGCTCTCGGAGCCGATATCGTTTTCCACAGCCTGACGAAATTCCTCAACGGGCACAGTGATGTCGTCGGAGGAATCATCGTCGCCCGGGAAGAAATCGTCTTGGCGCGTCTGCGGAAGGTCCTGACGCTCATGGGCGGAACCATGGACCCGCATCAGGCCTGGCTTGTCCTGCGCGGGATAAAAACCTTGGCCCTCCGTGTCGATAAAGCCCAGGACAACGCCGCCAAGCTGGCTCTAGACCTCGAGCGTCATCCCAAGGTCGCCTGGGTGCGCTATCCCGGATTGGCGAGTCATCCCCAACATGGCTTGTCGAAAAGCCAAATGCGCGGCCCGGGCGCCCTGATCTCCTTCGGACTCAAAGGGGGGCTCGAGGCCGGCCGGAGGATGATCAACGCCGTCCGCTTGTGCGCCCTCGCCGTCTCGCTCGGCGGCGTGGAAAGCCTCATCCAGCATCCGGCCAGCATGACCCACGCCGGCGTCGCGCCCGGGGAACGGGCTAAAGCCGGCATCACCGACGATCTGATCCGCCTTTCGGTGGGGTGCGAAGCCTACGAAGACCTGAGAGCGGATTTGGAACAGGCGTTGGAAAAATCCTGAGCGGAATCCGCCCGAACGCTTGGTCGGCGATGGCTTGGCCGATACGCTGAACGTAAGCAGGAATACGCGTGCCCATTGAGAACCCGGCAACCATAAGCGTCCGCAATGGTCATGGCCGGTGTCTACTCTGCGGCGAGCGGAACCCCTGCTCCCTGAAGCTGGTGTTCGAGGCCGATGATGAAGGTGGCGTGAAGACCCGTTTCCAGTCCCATCAGGGACTCCAAGGATACGACGACATGCTTCACGGAGGGGTTATTGCCTCCTTATTGGATGCGGCCATGACCCATTGCCTTTTTCATCATGGAGTTCAAGCCGTTACGGGAGACCTTCACGTCCGCTTTGTTAATCCGGTTTCGTGCGATGCCTCTCTGGAAATACGAGCGTGGATCGTGTCCTCCCGACCGCCTCTTTATCGTCTTCGGGCGGAAATCAAGCAGGACCGGCGGATCATGGCCTGGGCCGAGTCCAAATTTCTTCAGCGCTCGGCGCGATAAGCGCGGAGCGAGCGGCGAGGCCGGATTTCAATTTCTTTTCCAGTCCTCACCTCAAGGCATATTCCCCCGCCTCGAACTTTCGCTTCACAGGTGGTACACTAAGTGGGGGCAGGTCGCTTTAAACTCCCGGGAAAATCGGCTTATCACCCGGCCATCTTGACCTGGCCGCTCAGCACGCGACCGCCGGTCACGACCGGACTGATTTCATTGGCTTTTTTTCGGAGAAGAAGTATAAAGATGTCCAAGTTTGTGTCGTCGATATGTTTCGCGTCCGCTCTCCTGCTGTGGACTCTTTTGACGCCCGGAACCGCTTTGGCTGCGTCCTCGGGGACGATCCTCGGTCACGTCGTGGACCCCGATGGAGCGGCCCTACCGGGCGTGCAGATCCTTTTGCACAATGATATCACCGGCTACAAGTCCGAAGCTGTGAGCGGGCCGGATGGCTCCTTTCGATTCTACAACGTCCCCTTCAACCCCTACCATCTGCACGCGGACCTTGAGGGATTCGCGCCCTTCCGTGTCAACGTGGACGTGCGCTCGGCGGCGCCCAAGGAGGTGACGGTGAAACTCAAGCTCGCCGAAATCTCGGTTACGGTGGTCGTTGCGGGCGGGGAGCCCGCAGCCGGCCAGCTCGAATCCGACACATCCAGTTCGCACGTGGACATCGATAAGTTCTATATTGCGCGTGCGCCCGCCGCCGTTTTGTCGAGAGCCATGGAGGAGTTGATTACGGCGACTCCCGGATTCGCCAAGGACGAAAACGGGCGCTTTCATTTCCAGGGGGCGCACAGCCAGAGTGAGTATGTGATAGACGGGCAGACAATCTCCGATCAAACGGGCGTCACATTCTCGAACTCGATCGACCCCGGCATCGCCCAGTCGATGGAGATCATCTACGGGAACGTGCCGGCTGAATACGGCGAAAAGGTCGGGGCCGTCGTCAATCTGGCGACGAAATCGGGGCTCGGCAGCCCTTTCAAGGTCAATCTTCAGAGCGGCCTGGCCGGTTTTGGGACTTTCGAAGAGGGCGCGTCCGTGATGGCCGGGTCGCAGACCTGGGGCGTCTTGGCATCCGTGACGGGTTCGCGGTCGGGCCGATTCCTCGACCCGGTCAACCCGGGCAATCTTCACAATGTGGGCGATACCGAACGGGCCTTCTTGCGATTGGACTATGCCACGCCCAAAATGACCGATATCCTTCGGTTGACCGTCCTGGCCGGGCGCACGAATCGAGACGTGCCGAATACGTATACACAGGAGGCGGCGGGTCAGAGCGAGTCCGTGAAGAGCTGGGATGAAAACATCAACCTCGGCTGGATGCACGTGTTTTCCTCCACCGCGACGTTTGACCTGAACGCTTTCGCGCGATTCTCGACGTTCCGCCTTTTCCCGTCGCTCAATGACACTCCCGTCCGGGCCGAGTCCGACCGCTCGCTTAACAACTTCGGTTTCGCGCCCTCCTTCACCTGGGTCAAGGGAGCTCACGAGGTCAAGGCGGGTGGCGTCTTCAAGAGCTTCCCGATCGACGAACGCTTCAGCTTCGGGATCACGGATCCCGCCTTGAACGATCCCGCTTCACCAAATTACAATCCGAATCTCGCGGCCTATGACTTGACGCGAGGGGGGTCGCTGTTCGACTTCCACGATCAGCGTACCGGGACCTACTACGCCGCCTACGTTCAGGACAACATCAAGCTTCAGGATCTCACTCTCAACGTAGGGTTCCGATACGACCACAACAATCTTCCGACGAGCGCGTCCGTCTTGGAGCCCCGCCTTGGTGCAGCCTACTTCATTCAGAAAACAGGAACGGTCTTGCGCGCTTCGTACAACCGCGTCTTTTATACGCCGGAGTACGAAAATATTTTACTCAGCTCCTCACCCGAAGCTGCGAGTCTCGTTCCGCCTCTCGTGCAGCTGTCCCGGGCACTCGGAGGGGGACAATTGCTGGTGCCTGGGGAGCGGCAGAATGCCTACACGGTGGGAGTGCAACAGGCGCTCGGCGGCCACGCTCGTCTCGATGCTGATTTCTGGTGGCGTCGATCAACGGGAGCGGGCGACCAAGATCAGTTCGAGAACACCGGGATCGTCTTTCCGCTCGCGTTTTCCTCCGGCCGATTCGATGGATGGGACGTCCGGCTTGACCTGGCGCAGATGCACGGTTTCCGAGGTTTCCTGTCTCTGGGCCACACTCACGCCGTCTACGTGCCGCCGAACGTCGGAGGGCTCTTTCTCGACCAGGCCGCCGTCGCTACCATCACGGCCGGCCCGTTTCTCATCGATCACGACCAGGCGATCCAAGCCCAGCTGGGAGTGCTCTATGACATCGGCAGGAGCGGCTTCTGGGTGGGCAGCAACATACGCTACGACTCGGGCCTCGTCTGCGGTGTCGGGCCCGCGGACATTGCTTCGGACCCCAACAACGCATTCGCCATCCCCTACATTGTCGTGCACAGCGGGACCGGTCTCGACCCGAATCGCATCGCGGCGCGGACGGTGGCGGACTTCTCAGTGGGCGCCGACCTGTCCCAACACGGCATCCCCTTGTTCATCGAGGCCGACCTGCTTAACGCTTTTAACAAGCAAGAAGTATACAATATCGAGTCGGTCTTCGGGGGCACACATGTGATCCCGCCTAGAACATTCGCCGTACACCTTCGATACAGCTTCGGAGGCGAAAAACAGTAGAAGCCTGAGTTTAAGACGTGTCCACCTATCCGCAGGCGTCACAGAATGAGCAAGATCCCTGTCAATGCGCCCCGCTGCCCGTACCGTAGTTTCCACCGCGACGGATCCATGCGCGTTGACGGCAACTATGGTAGCACCCTGGGCTACGAGCCCAATAGCTACGGTGAATGGCAACAGCAGCCGGAATTTGCCGAGCCGCCCTTATCGCTGGAGGGGGCTAGGGAGCACTGGAACTTCCGCGAAGACGATCACAACTACTACACCCAGCCCGGCATGTTGTTTCGCCTCATTGGTTCCGAAAAACAGGCGCTCCTCTTTGCCAACACCGCCCGCGCGATCAGCGGAGTGCCGAGTGAGATTCAGATTCGTCACATTGGCAATTGCCTCAAAGCTGATCCGGCGTATGGCAAGGGGGTCGCCAACGCATTAGATATCCCGCTGGATGAGGTACCCAAATAGG
>Ga0315281_10012526_pt1 | contig 11540 bp, 15 predicted proteins | sample YL17G07_0_MG_FD_204540 | JGI IMG/M metagenome (GOLD analysis project Ga0315281, IMG submission 204540) | Sediment microbial communities from Yellowstone Lake, YNP, Wyoming, USA - YL17G07_0 | ecosystem: Environmental > Aquatic > Freshwater > Lake > Sediment | place: USA: Wyoming | collected... | reverse complement strand
TCCATCTACAACCTCTACATATGGAGGCAGGGCCATATCCTTCAGTCTGTTGACAACATGAATACCAATCCCCTCATCCTTGAAGAGGAGATTGCCGATGCCCAAGATTAATATCCTTTTTTGATTCTCCATTGTATCCCTTCAGTTATGAGTGCTTATAGAATGATTTTAATGCATCGAAAGAATGACTCCCGACAAGCGGGAGTGACAACATTCAATAATCATTAATGTAATCTACTTTTAGTGTCATTCCGGCTTGTCCGGAATCTTTCTTCATTGCCACCCTTCACTGAATGGTTACCTTCCATTTCTTTTTTCAAAAAAAAGGGGAGGTCATAAACCTCCCCTTTTTAAGCAACGAAAAAACCCCTGACTATTTGGAGTTACAGAAAGTAGAAGAAGCAGTCCCGACCTCAAACTTTGTTACTTTCTTCTTATCCGGAGAAACTACATGGACTGTACAAGCTATGCATGGATCGAACGAGCGAATTATACGTGTCATTTTGATGTAGTCTGCTGTAGTTGCTACACTGGTTCCGCTTATAGCATGTTCGATAGGACCGTGTTGGCCATTAGTGTCTTTCGGAGAGACGTTCCATGTGGTTGGAACTACGCATTGGTAATTGGAGATCTTCTTTCCATCGATGCGAATCCAGTGGCTCAATGCACCCCTTGGTGCCTCAGTGAACCCTGCTCCTGTGGCTGATGATGTGGGGATATTTAAGTGCCTGTATGCAGATGTATTTGGTGTAAGTGAAGTTATCCAGCTGGGTATAGTGTTAGCTATTATCGAGCACTCTAATGCCCTTGCTGCATGTCTTCCCAGAACACTCCTTAGATTAGGAACGTTGGCGGTGGTGAGAGGAGCTAAGGCGCCTGTAAGAAGATTATTAACTGCGTATACTACGGCTTCATTACCACGTGCATAGTTTACCAGGACGCGTGCCAATGGTCCGACCTCACAGACATGAACCTCTGAGCCTGACACATATCTTGGAGCCTTTGCCCAGGAGTAGGATGCCGAGGGCGAGCCATTAGTGACCTTCTGGTAGTCGACCTTAGTTACGCCATTTATTGGCAGTAAGCCATCATATGCGTTCAATAGGCCTTTCTCGTAGTGAGAGTATTTGATATACTCTTTGATCTTCCATTTGTCAACGGCTGAAGCATTCCAGGAACCAAGAGAAATACCGTCCGTATTCAGGAAGCCACCTATGAGCAAACCTTCGCCTGCATTAAGTGGTTCGCCAACAGGTGCATTTAAATTCGGGAAGGTACCGTATGCAAGGTACTTCTTGCAACCTTCACCTACGCCAGCGGATGCTGCGCCGACCAAGAGGCTGCCACTGAGCGCTTTTGCAACGGTCACAACATCTGGTATATAAGTATTGTCAACAAAGTCTATTATGCCTGGCCAGCTACCTCCATCTCCAGTTATCAAATCCGACATGGCACTTATCGCTGCGTCATCCACAACAGAGGTGATGCCGCCCGGAATGAATGCTGGTGTATGAGGCTGCTTACCAGATATGTACGCAGCCAGTTCATGACACTTCCTGCGGACATTTAAGGCTCCGACATAATTCAGCACGAGGGTGTTGACCAGAGCTGAACCACCTAATGATGGACCGACCACGTCAGTTCTATTACGAGTAGCTGCTGGTGACCACGGAGACTGATTTTCTATTATGCTGCCAGGAGTATCAGTGTCAATATAGTCGAGAGCTGCAAGGTGATAGAAATGGAGGATATGTGACATAACCATGTCAGCACCTTCAACGATGTTGCGGAGGATTCTTCCCTGATCGGGAATGTCAGTAGCTCCACTTCCATAACCATCATAACCAAAAGCTGAATCTAGGCATCTTACAGATGCCATCCCATGTGCAGTGGGTCACACACCTCATATTCTCTGGGTTAGAATGACTGCGTCCCTTGGGTTTCTGTCTCTCATAATGAGTTCAAATCCACGGAACAGTTTAGTTTGACATTCGACATCCGTTACAATATTAGACGTTGTATTAACCTCTAACGCTAAATGTCCTTCTATTCTTGTTACGGGATCAATTTTAATAGCCATATATTTTTACACCTCCTTTCTTATCTTATATAGTGGAATGGTGACATCTGATCTGGGAAATAATTGCCGGTGCACCCTTGACATGGCGCTCCAGCGCCTACACACCAATTAATACCTGTTGAGCCGTATCCTGGAGAATGCCACTTTCTCACTGAGCAGTCAGACTTTGTACGGCTTCCTTTACAGCCAATGTATTTCAGGCAGTAAGTTCTCAGACCAGGATCTCCGATTTGATCGGGGTCTTCGTTGTCGATGAACTTGCCACCACCAATTTGAACGCCTGCGGTTCCCACAAACCTATCACAACTGTTACAGATTCTCTCACCATAGTACATTCTCGGTCTGCGAAGCGAATCCAGCGGTGGTAATGTCAGGTCCAGGCTGCTGAGATCTAAGTGGGCGAGCATGTAAGCGATGGTACCTACTATCCAGTTAGGATTCGGGGGGCATCCCGGGATGTTTACTGTTTTTTCCCTGACTTTATGCCACTCATCTGAATAATAGAAGTCTCCAGAGGTTGGCAAAGTTGAACCAGCATAACTACCAGAGCTAAAGTAATCCAACAAACCCATTGCACCTGTAATGTTTCCCTCTGCTGCAGGTATTCCACCAAAGGCTGCACAGGTACCAACACACAATACAGCTAAACAATTATCGCTCTGAGCTAAATCGTCAATTACGTCCATCGCTGTGTCTTTGTCATTAATAGTCCCAACCTGACAGAAATCCCCAGCTGCAGCTGTAGATGAGGTGTTTGATGAATACGGTTTGGCTACCTGGATAGATCCTTCAACAACAAGAACAAATGGGAAGACACTCGATGCAGCTTCAGCTTGGTCTGTCGCTAATGTACCGTCTGCAGCCATTACAGTCGGATGATATTCAAGACTAAGGGTTTGGAGTGCTCCTCCACTGAGGAGTACTTCTTGTATGGTTGCATAGTAAACTGAGTTGAGTAAAGAAGTAGAGCAACCTGAGCAGGTAGCGGCATTGATCCAGATTACTTTTACGCCATTTTCTAAGGCCAGTGCCTTGTCAAGCTTTATGAGGTCAGTTGCACTAAGCCCGAGAGCACCCGCTGCTACTGTACAATACTTAAGAAATTGTCGACGGGAGATTAACATCTATTTTTCCCCTCCTTTCATAGTTTAATTCCTCGATTCTTTAAGTTATTTTTTGCTTTCCTGCCGAGCATAAGGCCTGCTTCTTCACAGGAAATTCTACTGGCTTGCTCTTTTGAATCTTGAAAATTCTTATACGCTCTAATGGCATGCTTTAGCATATCCTTAGAGAAGAATTCGTTCAAAAGCTCTCGCCGTGTTAATAACTTCAACATTTGCCTCCTTCGTCTTACCTTGCAGTATGGCAGTCAAGACACATCTGAGAACCGGTATTGTCGCTCCTCAGGAAGTAAACCTGATAAGAGCCTTTCCCAGGATAAGTAGCCAGGTCATGGACCGAGTGGCATGTTGCACACTCAAAGCTCTTTCCTACACCATCACCCTTGTATAGCCAGTAATCAGTTGCGCTGATAGCACCTACGATAGAAAACCTGGTTCCTAATGCACTTGGATGCCCTGATGCGGTTGGGAAATGGTTACCGTCCAAATCCATAGTATCTCCTTCGGTGGCGTAATTAAAACTTATCGGATGATCATTTTTGAGATCTATTCCGAGGTCGGCACAACCAGACACTTCTATATCATATGCAGCATCAGGATTTGAGCAAGGACCTGGATAATTGACAGCTTCACTTGCTATACCATTATGGCAAACAAGGCAAAGTGCTGATGGTGTTCTGAGTTTAAAGTCACTAGCGCCATTCACAGTCGTGTCAACAGGACCCATATCAAATGTCCATGAAGAGTAAGTCGTATAGGTTTTTTGCCCTTGTGTCCTGTTCCACAATGGATAGTCTCCAGTGCCGCTGTGTGGTGTATGGCACATGGCACATGGTTCAGGAGCTAAATCATGGGGCGTACCAATAACTGTAGCCCAAACAACTGTAGCTACGCCAACAACGAGGACTAAAACGAGGAGAGGTAAGAAAAACTTCTTCATAATTTTCACCTCCATATCAAAAAAGTTTATAGGTTTAACTGCCCAAACTCCCTTTTGGGAGCCCTCTTTAAACTACTTCCTCTCACCCCCTTTCAGAAAGATTCTTAAAGCCCCCTTCAAAACACTATCTTTGACATTGCATGAAGCAAAAAAGCATAACAAACTCAGACAAGGGGAAATGTGTTTATTTGGTGATGTCAAAAGGGCTTTCATATGTTCTCAAATAATTACCCCCTTTCATAGGAGATACCTGAGCTTCATGCTCACCTCATTACAAAACAAATATATTTCTTGAATAAAAAAGAAAGTAGCAGAACTTCTTTATATCTATTAAAACATAATCCTGTTAGGCATTTCAATAGATTAAAGGTTTTAATTTTTATAATCATAAGTTTCTATAAAATTAAAACTAAAGTTTATAAATTCATTGCCGTGTTGAAGGCCAGATCCTTGAAAAATAAAGAGCAAGCTGGAGCCTATCTGAAACGCCAATTTTCTTGTATATACTGTTACATTGTGATGTCACTGTATGTTCGCTAATATTGAGCTTCTGTGCAATCTCTTTGTTCCTGTATCCCCGGCATATGTGGGAAATTATCTCCTTTTCTCTTCTTCCAAGGGTCGCCCTCTTCTCCGAATATTTCATGGATGAAAGGAGCTTCCTAAAATCATTACGGTTTAACCAGAGTTCTCCTAAAGAAACGACCTTAAGCGCCTTTTTCAAGAGATCCGAATCAGCACTTGGTGAAATAATACCGACAACACCTCTTGACACCAATTCTTTTAAGTGTTTGCCTGCGAGGAAATGTGATTTATTGTCACCTATAAGCAAGAGTTTTAAGTTTTTATTATATAAAAAATCTTCAGAAAGTTTGAAAAAGATATCGAAGTCAGCTTCGAAATCAGCAAGGATTACATCAGGATTATGTTTTAGAATCTCTTTCAAGCTTAGCGAGAAATTTGAGTCTGCATAGAATATCCCGATTACTTCAAGTTCCTTGTCGCCTTCAAGAAGCTTTTTCAAACTCTCGCCAATAAGATAGTTCTGGCAGCTAATAGCTACTTTTATTCCCATTTAATAATTATTACACCCTGTGGTCTCTGCCACAGGTCCAAATTTCTGTCATTCCGTGCTTGACACGGAATCCAGAACAGCCCTGGATGCCCGATTAAGCATGTCCCCGCAGGTTGTAAGCGGGGAAACTTCGGGCATGACGTACAGAGAAGTTATATGTGCCCTTACTAATGACGCATTAATAAGCTTGCAGGGTAGTTCATTCATTTTGCAAGAATTTCCTTATATACGCCCTCTATTCGAGTTATGTTTTTCGATATTAAATAGTTATTCTTTACGAATTCATATGCCGAGTTTGCAAGCCGATTCCTCAAATCAGCGTCCTGGATAAGCCTGTCAATTGACTCAAACCATTCTTGATAACTCCCATTCTTTATCAGGATTCCCGAATCTTCAGTAATCGTATGCACATAAGGATAAATTGCGGAAGCGATGGTGGCAGTCTTTGTTATAGAGTATTCCAGGAACTTCAGATTCGACTTGCATTCATTGAATTTATTTTCAGCGCAGGGGATAATGCCGATGTGCAACCTCAATTCATTAAGGAACCCCAAATAGTAAAAAGGAGGCACAGGCTCATAAAAGGTAACATGCCCTACGAGGTCTTCTGGAATCCATCCACAGATAACCAACTCTACTTTCTGTCTATATTTCTTCTTGATATCCTTCAAGGCTCTTATTATGTCGCTATTGAAGTCTCCCCTGTGTGATACGCTTCCAGGCCATCCTATCCTGATTATTGAATCAAATTTTGGTATGGGAGTTACTTCGGGAATGTAATTGGGAATTACATAAACATTCTTGTTATGCTGTCTGAGAAGCTCTGCTAAAGGTTCCGTGGAAGTTGTAATTGCATCGCAGGCCTTCATAATGTTTTCAGCAAGGACTATTTTATCGCTTGTCCAGTATTTTTTACTCTCATTTTCTGATGGTATATCCCACAGGCTATCATCGAGCTCATAGACTATTTTCTTTCTATTATCTTGTAAGACCTTGATTATTTCGAGGATAGCAGGATTGAACTGTCTCTGCAAAATTATGAGATCATAGGTGAGTAGTTCTTGCAGGGGTGCAAACTTGAAGGCGACTTTGACTTCATGGTTTAAGACAAACTTTAAAAAAGCTGAAGGTTGCAATATCCGATAAAATCCACAACCACCAAAATCTGCTTGAGCGAATATTATTCTCATAAACTATATTTTTTATCTCTCCCTCCTCATCACTGATTTTCTGCCCCAGGATCGGTACCGCTGAGAATAGCTCCTTGTAAGTCAGCGTCACTGAGATTAGCCTCTTTGATATTTGCTCCACTGAGGTTAGCTCCGCTTAGATTTGCTTCTATAAGAGAGGCTCCACTGAGATTTGCTCCACTGAGATCAGCCCCGCTAAGATTAGCACCATTGAGTCTTGCCCCGCTGAGGTTTGACTCACTGAGATTAGCATTGCAAAGATTAGCTTTCGTCAGATTGGCTCCGCTGAGATTAGCTCCGCTAAGGTCAGCTTTGCTTAGATCAGCCTTAAAAAGGTCGGCTTCGCTGAGATCTGCTTCTCTGACATCGGCCCCGGTAAGATTTGATTTGCTAAGGTAGATACCGGAGAGATTGGCTTTGTAAAGTTTAGCCTTATTGAGATTGGCTCCGATAAGGTTGGATCCAATAAGAAAGGCCCCACTGATGTCAGCTTCACTGAGATTGGCTTTACTAAGATCTGCGTCATTAAGATAAACTCCACTGAGATTGGCTCCAGAGAGAATTGTCCCAAAGAGATTAGCTTCATTAAGGTAGACTCCGGTGAGATTGGCTCCAGAGAGATTCCAATTTTCTTTTGGCATGTCGCCTTTAACAATACCATGCTCAACAAGCTTTTCCCACGTTTCTTCTAAAGTCAGCATTTGATATTATATCACATTTTAATGTGAGGTTCTTGCAAAAGTCTCAAATGGGCACCCTCCCCAACCCCTCCCGTCAAGGGAGGGGCTTATTTATCAACCCTCTCCCCTGGTGGGAGAGGGCAAGGGTGAGGGGGTTAATGGACTTTTGCAAGAGCCTCATGTGTTAATGAAATTTAAACGGTCTTTGAAGTATAGAAAATCCCATACTTGTAATCACAATCCACAAATTTTTTTATAGACCATCTCTATTGTAATAACTTGCTTTGATATTAAATAGTTACTTATAATGGACTCGTATGCGGAATTTGATAAGCGATCCCTTAAGTCGGTATTCTGAATAAGCCTATCAATTGCCTCAAACCATTCTTGAGAACCTCCATTCTTAATCAGAATTCCGGTGTCTTCGGTAATCGTGTGCACATAAGGATAGATTCCAGAGGCAATGGAGGCAGTCTTTGTTATTGAGTATTCCAGGAACTTCAGATTCGACTTACACTCATTGAATTTATTATTTGCGCAGGGGATAATGCCGATGTGTAACCTCAATTCATTAAGAAAATTCAGATACTGTATTGGGGGAACAGGTTCAAAAAAAATAGCGTGTTTTTTCATTTCATCAGGAATCCAGCCCAAAAAAACCAATTCTACTCGATCTTTATATTTTCTTTTAATATCTTTTAAGGCTTTTAAAATATTTCTGTCGAAATCCAGGCGATGTGACATGCTCCCTGCCCATCCTACTCCGATTACTGTATCTCCCTTCGGGATAGGAGTTATTTCAGCTACATAGTTAGGAATTACAAAAACATTCTTGTTGTACTGTCTGAGAAGGTCTGCTAATGGTTCTGTAGAAGTTGTTATCGCATCGCAGGCATTCATGAGTGCTTCTACAGAAGCTATTTTATCGCTTGTCCAGTAGTTTCTCCTTTCGTCTCCAAAGGGCATGTCCCACAGGCTATCATCAATCTCATAGACCACTTTTTTCTTGTGAGATTGTAGGCCCTTGATTGCTTCAAGGATGGAAGAAAGGTGTTGTCTCTGGAAAACTATGAGATCAAATTTGAGCAGTTGCTGCCAGGGAACAATTTTTGAGGTGACGGCTACTTCGTGTTTCAAGGCTTTCAACAAATACGATGCTGGTTGCAGAACCCTATAAAAACCACAACCACTAAAGTCTGCCTGAGTAAAGAGTATTTTCATTTCGATATGACGCCGATATGTGCATCTTTAGATTTAATCCTTTCGATCAATTCCATTCCTTTTCATCCCTTTTATCTTTTACTTCTATCATCGCTTCTAAACTTTGAAACTCTTTATTATTTTATTCTGAAATGAAGAAAAAAGACCATAGACTCATAGATGCTAAACGGTGTTGACATATCACTAATTGTGATGTATATTAAATTGATATGAGAGCACTTAAAAAAAGGCCGCTTCAAATTTATATTGAACCAAAACAGGAACGGTTGATCGAGAGTCTTGCAAGAAAAAGCGGAACCTCTAAGGCTGAAATAATACGTCTCAGTCTCGATAAGTATTTGTCCAATCTGCCCATTGAAGAGGATCCCATTCTTGGCATCATTGGTCTGGGGAAATCGGATAAAAGAGATATATCGGAAAAACACGATATTTATCTTGCTCAATACACATCTGTCCCTCTTGAAAAAAAGAAAAAATAATGCAGCGGGAAAGAATATTTGTTGATACAGGTGCATGGGTTGCCCTCACTGATATAGATGATGCATACCATAAGGATGCCGTCTCTATTTTTCCTTCGTTGCTGAAAACACATCAAGAATTAATAACAAGTAATCTGGTTGTTGCTGAATCCTATATCCTTATATTAAAAGCATTGGGGCATAACGCTGCGATTGAATTCCTCGACAGAATCAATATTAGTCCGAGGATTACACGGATTTACTCGTCTTTTGATTTAGAAAAAGAGGCAGAAGTTATATTGAAAAAGTATGAAGATCATGATTTCAGTTATACAGATGCTGTAAGTTTTACAATTATGCGGAAAGAAAAAATTATAAATGCATTTTCTTTTGATAAACATTTTAAAACCATGGGTTTCAATAAGGTTCCATGATGAAATTAAAGTGGTTTTCAGGAAGGGTAATAGGTTAAAGGTTATAGCCGATCAGAGGTTTTAGCGGTTGAGAGGAGATTAAGAACTGTTATTGCAAGACCCAAGGACCCAAGTTTTTATCTATCAGTCCATAAATATGTTAAAATAAGTCAAATTATGAAAGCGGAGAGGTGATTCAATGGAATTATTAGTCAAACTCCCTGAACTGAATATAAAAGAAGACGAAGTTAAATTACTACTCGCAATAAAGTTATATGAAGACGGAATTGTCTCACTTGGCAAGGCTGCTGAAATAGCAGGTTATTCAGAAAGGGCTTTTGTTGAGGTTCTCATACACCGTGGTGTACCACCTTTAAAATATGAGAAGATTGACCTTGATGAAGAACTAAGAAATGCCTGAGGCGGCTATTGCTGACACTTCTACTCTCATTGCACTCGAAAAAATTAATCTCATAGAGATCCTCTGTAAAATTTATGAAACAATCATACTACCAGAATCTGTATTTAATGAGTTTGGGACTTCAACCAGTGCCTGTTATTTAGTCAAAAAGGTTGAAAGTCCTTTAATAAGACTCCTTGTCAGTGATTTGAATTTAGGTAAAGGAGAAGCTGAGGTTATAGCATTGGCCAAAGAAACAGGTCTGAAAATAATAATGGACGATCAAAAGGGTCGTAAGGTTGCTAAAACATTGGGGTTAACTTTCACTGGTACTATTGGTATATTGCTCAAAGCCGAAAAACTGCTGCTTATTGAGAGTGCCCACGAAAAAATTAAAGAACTAAAGGAAAAGGGGTTCTATGTTTCTGATGAATTGTTGGATGATATATCCAGATTTAAAAAGTCCATATAAGGCAGATCTTAAAAAAGATAAAAATGGATGTTCTTATTTTAACTGATAGAGCGGATTGAGGAGAAACTGTCAATATGAAAGAATTAGGGCCTGTAGAAACAGCTCGGTTTATCAACATGCCTAAAAGGAAAAGAATAGAAAGCGTTAAAAGGCATAGAGAATGGCAGAAGTTATTAGATAAAGATAAATTTTTTGATGAGGTCTTTTCTGGATAAGGATATCCATTTAAAAATGCTGAAATTGTGACCCAAAATGTCTTAAGTTTACCTATAGAGCCACCTATAAAAATAGAAGGAATGAAATACTTGGGACGTAAAAATGGGACAGCCTGCTGTCCCATTTTTATTTTATGTTGATTAATGGGGATACTTAAACAAGCAGATATAACAAAAGAGAAATGGATTGCAAAAGGCGATTAATGATTATCTTGCGAGCTTGAGTGAGCTATTGAACTCTTGATTTGCTTTTTGAGATAATGACGGATTAGAATATATTATAACGCCTATGAGAAGGAAGCATCGATGGATAAGACATCATACCTAACAGTACAAGATATAAAGAATGCAATTGCTAGGCTTACAAAAAAACAGATCCTGGAAATAGACACTGAAATCCACAGATATATAGAAACCTCAATGATGATGGGAGCTGCTGAATCAGCATTTTCAGACTGGATGGACCCTGAGGAAGACATTTACAGCGAAGATGTATCATAGCGGAGAGATTATCCTTATAACTTTTCCCTTCACAAATCTTACCGACTCAAAAATAAGGCCTGCATTAGTCATAATCGAACATAAAGAAGATATTATAGTCATTGGTATTTTTTCAAAAGTCCCAGAAGTCTTAGAAGATTCATGGTTTCAAATAGAAGAAAATGAATTCTGGTTTGCACGAACAGGATTAAAGAAAACATCCTTTATTAAAACTGAAAAGATAGCAGTTATTCACAATTCAATTGTTAAGAAGAAACTTGGTTCATTACCAGATGATATTTTTGCTTTGGTTAAAGAAAAATTACGGAAAACATTAAATATCTGAGTCAGATCCTACTTAATTAACTTGATAGCTTAGTGGCTTGTGTGAGATTTGAAGACTCATGAAATCAATGAATGGATAGCAGCAAACAAGGACAGAAAGGCCGATGAAAGAGAGAAATGGCAAAAATAGAACCGTCCCCTTTTCCTTATTATTTTATTCTGAAATGAAGAAAAAAGACCAGAGACTCATAGATGCTAAACGGTGTTGACATATCACTAATTGTGATGTATATTAAATTGATATGAGAGCACTTAAAAAAAGGCCGCTTCAAATTTATATTGAACCAAAACAGGAACAGTTGATCGAGAATCTTGCAAAAAAAAGTGGAACCTCTAAGGCTGAAATAATACGTCTCAGTATCGATAAGTATTTGTCCAATCTGCCCATTGAAGAGGATCCCATTCTTGGCATCATTGGTCTGGGGAAATCGGATAAAAGAGATATATCGG
>Ga0315281_10012525_pt1 | contig 11540 bp, 10 predicted proteins | sample YL17G07_0_MG_FD_204540 | JGI IMG/M metagenome (GOLD analysis project Ga0315281, IMG submission 204540) | Sediment microbial communities from Yellowstone Lake, YNP, Wyoming, USA - YL17G07_0 | ecosystem: Environmental > Aquatic > Freshwater > Lake > Sediment | place: USA: Wyoming | collected... | reverse complement strand
AGCAGCTCGATCATGGAAGATGTGTACGGGGCTTTCCTTACAGGGTTCTAGTTGGAGGGATTGATTTGGTCGACAAGATACTGAAGCTCTTCACTTCGGAGCTCAAAGTCATTAATATCGGACTTGAAATCTTCAACGACGCTTTGAAAGCCCAAGCCGTCAACTCCGTTCAAGTCTCATGGCAACCGCCTCCGAAACTCGAGAAAGAGTACGAAGACATACTGTCGAAGATTCTCTAGGCCGCTCGGGAACGCCCAGTCTAGCGAGGGAACTCTGAGATCAACTAGTGTTTCCCGTGTTCTCTTCAACCGATAGCACATCAACGTTTCAGTGTAAAACGCCTATATACCGTCAAGCATGCACCCATGAGTCGATTCGCCATGTCCGATGAGAAGCCCCCAATCAAGGTGAACGTAATCAGCCCAACGCACGCGATGCAGGTTCGCTCCGACAGCGTTGACTCGCAGGATGAAGAATCTACTTCGTAGAGGTACGACCGCCTGAACTGCGGGCAACGTCCCGCAGGGATCAGTTCAAGAAGCGATGATCCCATAGCTTCGCTCGTAGTAGTTGGGCATTCGACAAAGGCCTGGTGCTATTCAGCGTCTTGTCGTTTGGGCTGTGGTTTGCTTTGCCTGATTCTGCTGCTTTGCACACTCGAGTATGGCTTCGATCATTTGCTTGTACGTTCCGCACCTGCAAATGTGTCCACTCAGATATTCTCTGATTTCGCTCTCCGTCGGGTTCGGATTCACTGAGAGCAGGTAGTGTGCAGTCAACACGAATGATGGTGTGCAGAATCCGCATTGCATGGCGGCTTTCTCCACAAAATGCTTCTGTATCGGCGAAAGTTGCCCCTCAGGTGCGAGTCCCTCCGCTGTTGTGATGTCTCTGCCATCTGCTTCCACTGCAAGCACAAGGCAGGACTTTACAGGTTTGCCGTCGAATAGGACTGTGCACAGGCCGCATTCTCCTCTCCAGCATCCAGCCTTGACGCTCTTCACGCCTGCTTTGTCACGAATTACGTCCAGGAGTAATTCGTTGTCTTTGATCTCGAGCTTTCGGTCTACGCTGTTGATCTTGATGTTGATCGAGCGTGTCATCTTCATCAGCTCCCAAGTAGTCTGCGGAACGCTTTGATCGATAGCACTTCGAGCATGTGTGATCGGTACTCCGCTTTCGCAAGAACATCTGTCATCGGTTCAGTTGACTTTCTGACCACGCCAACCGCTTCATCGATCAGTTGTGGAACAGGGTTCTTGCGTTTGAAGAGATCTTCCACTTCGTGCACTCTTGCTGGTGTCGGAGCGATCGCTCCGTAAGCGAACCTTACCGTTCTGTTTTCAGGTTTGGTGGGATTTGCACACAATGCTGCCAGGTTTACGATACTGAACTCACTGCTCGATGTGTGCTTCAGGAATAGGCTCTGGGAGTGTTCGGGTGGAGACTTGAGATGGATCGCGACGGCGAGTTCGTTGGCTTCAAGCGCGGTCTCCGCAATTCCCTTGATGAATTCAGCCATGGGGATGCGTCTCTTTCCTTTGACGCTGGCTGCTTCGATTTCTGCGTCAAAGACCAAGAGTGGCGTGGGGCCATCTACGAAGGGAAGTGCTTCGCAGACATCTCCCATGAGTGTTGAGCGATTTCTAAGTACCGGGTCGCTGAGGAGGGAGATGCAATCTCGTAACGCTTTGTACTTATCCTTCAACGGCTCGAAAGCTAGAAGTTGATTCATGGTCGTTGTGGCGCCGATCGTCAAGCCTTTGTCGCCGTCGTCATGGAGTGTGTGAAGTTCATCGATCGCTTTGATGTCTATGACCCAGCGTGGGTCAACAAGGCGTTCCTTCATGAACGCGAGTAGCCCGATACCGCCAGCCATGATCTTAGCTTCGTCTTTGTGCTCGTCGAGTAATTGCAGGGTCTCTTGCAGTGTCTTCGGCTTGAGATACTGGAAGTCAGGGAGCGTCAAGTATGCTGATCCGAATGACATCTTACTCGCCTCCGCTCTCCTTCAGCCTACGTTTCGCTTCCTCGATGAGCTCCGGCCTCTGTTCCTGTACGGCTCTCCAGACGTTTTCAGGTGACATCGGCAATCTTGTGATCTGGACACCGATCGCATGGTAGACTGCGTTTGCAATCGCCGGTGCAACTCCGATCATCACAAGTTCGCCTAGACCTCGAGCGCCATGTGGCCCGTTGCTTTGAGGTGTCTCAACAATAATCTCGTCGATCTTGCGCGGCAGTTCCTTGGCCCTCATTATCCTGTAGTTGGAGAGGTTAGGGTTTAGGACCCAACCTTGTTCATCGAAGAGGATCTCCTCATAGAGGGCGACACTTTGTCCCATGACGAAGCCGCCATCTATCTGGCCCTTCACAAGTAGCGGGTTGATGGCCTTACCCACGTCGAAGGCTTGGGCCGCGTTCACAATCTCGATCTCGCCTGTCAGGACATCGACTTCAATCTCAACACCGCAGGCTCCGAAGGTGTGGAAGATCGTTGGGACTCCCTGGCCCGTGTCTGCATTGAGGTAGGTTGTCAGCGGTGACATGAACTTCCCGCGCCCAATAATCGGTCCTCCGATCGAGGACCCGTCCGGATACGTGTAGCCAAATACGACTTCAGAGAGCGGGAGCCTATGCCAGGGACTGCCCTTGATGAAGACTTGCTCGTTCGCTATTTCAAGTTCCTCTGGCTTGACTTTCAAGACCTGAGAAGCAACGTCTTTGATCTGACCCTTGGCATCTCGAAGAGCATCCATCACCGCTATTCCATCGGTGAATAGCCCGCGGCTGCCGACGGTCTGCCATGTGTATGCGGACATGTCAGTGCTTCTAACGAGTCCCACTCGAACCTTCTCGACCGGGATGCCGAGTTCGTCAGCAACGATTTGGCTGAGGCTTGTCGGCGTTCCCTGGCCAAAAGACGCTGTCCCGATGATCAGGTCTACTGAAACATCCTCGTTGAACTTCACGATCGCGGAGGCCGCTGCGTTAGGCGGCTGAGCTGGTCCCTTGATGCACAGCGCGATGCCTTTACCTCTGAATTTCCCTGGACGAGTGGGTTTCTCAGAAGGTCGACCCCATCCGATCGATTGAGCAACCGATTTTGTGACAGTGACAGGGTCTCCGGTATCCTCACGCAGTCTCTCACCCGTGCCGGTTTCAGAAACTCCCGGTTTGAGCATGTTCTTGAGTCTGAGGTCGACCGGATCCATCTTCAGTTTCTCGGCGGCCATGTCCATGATTCTTTCGAGCGCCCAGTGACTCTCTGGGTAACCGAACCCTCTCATAGCGCTCGTTGCTCCTTTGTTCGTGTAGACTGCAAGCGACTCGCAGAAGATGTTGGGCACCTCGTAGCATCCTTCAGACGAGTATCCGGCGGCTCGACACACGTTCACGGTGTAGTCTGCATAGCCGCCTGCATCCATCACGAACCGAGCGTTGTAAGCGACCATCGTTCCGTCTTTCTTGAATCCTGCCTTAACCGAGGCATGGAATCCTTCTCTGACTGGTGCGGAGACGAATTGCTCTTTTCTGGAAAGCACAAGCTTGACCGGCCGATACCCTGCTCTTTTGGATAGAAGTGCGACGAGGGGTTCCCAACCGATTCCGACTTTGCCGCCGAATCCTCCGCCGCACAGAGGCGCCTTGATGACGATCTTATCGACCGGTATGCCAAGTGACAAGGCCATCAGATAACGCGTGGAGAACGGTGATTGAGTGCTGGTCCAAATCTCGATGGATCCGTCTTTCTTGTAGTGAGCAATCACGGACTGGAGTTCCATGAACCCGTGGCTGACATGAGGAATTCCAAACTCTCCCTCAACGATGACGTCTGATTCTTTGAGACCTTTCTCGACGTCACCCCTCACGAGTTTGAACTGGTTTGCAATGTTCGTACCAGGAATCGGTTTGAATGCTGTCGAAACCCTGTACTCGGACATCTTCTCATGGATAATTGGAGCACCCGGCTTGAGGGCCTCCATCGGATCAAAAACTGTGGGCAGTGGTTCGTACTCAACTTCAACCTGATCGATCCCTCGTTCGGCCGCTTCGAGTGTCTCCGCGATCACGGCCGCGACGGGGTGACCAACCCATCTTACTTTGTCGATGGCGAGTACGTCTCTATCACCAACATAGATACCTAGCCTGTAGGGGAATTCCCGCCCAGTCGCTACGGCGACAACCCCAGGGACCTTCTCAGCCTTGCTCGTGTCTATCTTGACTATCTTCGCGTGCGCCTGGGGGCTCGTGACGAGTTTCGCGTGCAGCATCCCGGGGAGCTCAACATCAAAAGCATACGTTGCGGTGCCGGTAACTTTGAGAAATGAGTCGTACTGCGGCATCGATCTTCCAATGTAGCCCATTTTTGACCTTCTCGGACTTGCTCGTACGTTAGGACGGGCTCATTTTGCGCTTTAACGATATCGGCCGTCGCTTAGATGTTGTCTCAATTCTCAAGACTAGTATTGTCAGGCAACCAGTTGTGGAGTGTGCGAAGAATCACTGCTTCATCTTCGATGCTTCAAGGATCGCGTCGATTATCTGCCTGTAACCTGTGCACCTGCAGAGTACTCCCTCGATAGCTTCAACGACATCTTCACGCGTCGGGGATGGGTTGCGCTTCAGCAGGGCTTCTCCCGCAAGCACTGCTGCGGGTGTGCAGAAGCCGCATTGGAGTGCACCGTGCTCAATGAATTTCCTCTGGATTGGGCTCAGTACGCCGTCTTTGGCAATGCCCTCGATTGTCGTTATGTTGTGTCCGTTCGCCTCGACGGCGAGCACCAGACAGGATTTCACTGGAATATCATCGAGCAGTACAGTGCAGAGTCCGCAGTCTCCGCGCTCACACGCAGTCTTAGTTCCTGTCAACCCGAGCTTATGTCGCAATACCCAGAGCAAGGTCTTGTTGGATTCTGTTTCTACGGTGTTCTCGATCCCGTTGACGATTAGCATGATTGTATGTTCGGCCAATCTACATTGCCTCCCATAGCTGACGTACGAGTCGTCGCGTTAGAACCTCGACAAGGTTCACGCGGTAATCCTTTCCTCCTCTCACGTCAGAGATCGGGGAGACCGTTTTGCTCACGATCGGCATGGCCTGATCGAGAAGCTCATCGAGCGGCTTGCTGCTCTCGAAAATCTTCTCCGCCTCAAACGCTCTCACGGGAGTAGGTGCGACCGACGCATAGGCCAGCCTAACGCTCCTGCCCTCCTTCGTGGCAGGTGTAACGAGTCCTCCAACTCCGACAACGGCCAAATCCTCTCCCACCGTTCTGCGAGCCTTCAGGTATCCTCCCCTCGATCCTTTGGGGGGAATCGGCACGTTAATTGAGGTCACAAGCTCGCTGCTGGTCAGGATCGTTTTCTTCACGCCTGTATGGAATTCTCTAACGGGGACGTTTCGCTTGCTCTTTCGATTCGCGATGTTGGCATTTGCCTCTAGAACAAGTAACGCTGGAGCGGAATCCGCCGCGGGAGACCCGTTGCAGATATTACCGACGAGCGTGGCTCGGTTGCGAATCTCATAGTCTCCAATCGTGCTAATCGCCTCCCGGAGGAGTGGATAGTCCTTTGCTACTGCGTCATAGTGGATGAGCTTGTTGAGGTTCACTGCAGCTCCTATTGTGAGTCCGCGCTTATCATCATAGGAGAGTTCGTGAAGTTCCCGCACTCCCTTGATGTCAACGATGCTCTTGGGGCGCTGTTCTCGGGCTCGAAGGCTTACGAGCAGGTCTGTTCCGCCGGCCAACAGTTTCGCGTCTCTTCCGTGCTTCTCCAGTAGCTCGCAAGTTTCTTGGAGTGTCTGTGGGGCGAAATAGTCGAACTTTGGAAGCATCGTCGTCACCTCGCTTGTCTGAGGAGTTCTGGTTTCTGCTGTTTGATCGCTGCCCAGACACTCTCGGGCGTCATCGGAAGGTTGAACATGTGTACCCCTGTGGCGTCAAAGATGGCGCTGGCGATTGCGCCTGGTATGGAGAGCATGGTGAGCTCACCTATGCCTCTCGCACCGTACGGCCCATCGCTCTGTGGATTCTCGATTATCGTGACAAGATGCTCGTCTGGCATATCGGATGCTCGTGCGATCTTATAGTCAGTGAAGTTGCTGTTGAGCGTCGCGCCTTCCTTGTTGTAGATGTATCCCTCCATGAGGCCGATGCTTAATGACTGAAGCATGCCTCCGTAGGCTTGCCCTTGCACCATGAGCGGATTGATCGCTTTCCCAATATCGAACGCTGAAGCGACTTTGAGTGTCTTGACAACTCCGGTTTCAACGTCAACTTCAACCTCTACGGCTTGCGCGCCGAACGTCCACTTCAGAGCCGGATAACCTTGGCCAGTCTCCGGATCAAGATAGGTGAGTCCGCGTGGAACGTACGATCCTCGTCCGATCACTGGCCCGCCGATTGCGTTGCCGTTCGGGTAAGTGTAACCCATCGCGAACTGTTGCAGCGGGATTCCTCTGTCAGGCTGTCCTTTTGGAAAGACCATCTCATTCTCGACCACTAGCTCAGTTTTCTGAACCCTGAGCGCCTGCGCCGCCATATCGAATATCTGTTCTCTCGCATCGTGAGCGGCGCTTATGACCGCTCTGCCCTCCATGAAGAGACCTCTGCTGGCGACAGTCTGCCAAGAATAGGGTGTTAGGTCCGTAATTCTCTCGGGAACCACCCGTATCTTCTCAACTGGCATACCAAGTTCCTCTGCTGCCATTTGAGCGAGGCTCGTGGTCGTTCCCTGACCAATCTCTGTGATGCCAACGGACAGGTTGGCGCTTCCATCTTCGTTGAACTTTATGATCGCGCAAGAAGCTGCATTCGGAGGCATTGCGGGAGCTTTCCAAAGGGCTGCCAATCCGATACCGCGTAGCTTACCGTTGCTCTCTCGCTTCGTTTTCTTGCCGTATCCGATCGCTTCGGCGGCCGCTTTGATGCATTGGTCAACCCTGCCCGCGTCTTCCCTGAGCTTCTCCCCCGTTGCCGTAATCGAGCCAGCTCGGAGAGCGTTCCTTAGTCTGAGTTCCACAGGGTCGATTCCAGTTCTCTGAGCGATCATGTCCAACTGGCGTTCCACGGCCCACAGGAACTCCAAGTGTCCGAAACCTCGGAATGCGGTTCCGTACGGGTGGTTAGTATACGCTGTGATGGAGTCGCAGTGAATATTGGGCACCTCGTATGGGCCTGTGCAAGCATAGCCGCCGGCTCGGCCGATGTTAACTCCATAATCGGCATAGGCTCCGGCGTCGTAGATGTACTTCATCTGTTCAGCAGTAATCTTCCCGTCCGCATCCACGCCGGTCTTGATCCATCCGTAGAAGCCTTGTCTAAGCGGAGCAGTGGTGAACTCCTCCTCACGTGTCAACAAAAGCTTGACCGGACGGCCTCTCGAAAACTTCGACAGAAGCACTACGAGAGGTTCGAAGTTGATCCCTGCTTTTCCGCCAAACCCTCCACCCACGTGTGGCACGTGCACGTTGATCTTCTGGAGCGGGATTCCGAGCGCGTGGCTGAGGATATACCGTACTGTGAAGGGAGATTGAGCGCACGTCCAAACCTCAGTGCTCCCGTCTGGGAAGTACTGTGCTATGCATGCGCGTGGTTCCATGGCCGCATGGCTAACCTGCGGCATTGAGAACTCATTTTCGACGATTGTGGTTGCGCGTTTGAAGCCCTCTTCCACATTGCCTTTCCGGATCTTGAAGATGCTCGCGATATTTGTGCCGGGAACTGGCGTGAAGACTGGAGAATGATCGTACTGCGCTAGGTCTTCATGCACGAGCGGGGAGCCCGGCTTGAGAGCCTCGTTGACGTCGAATACTGGTGTCAGTGGTTCGTACTTGACATCAATGAGGTCGATGGCTTCCTCCGCGGCTTCCTCTGATTCGGCTGCAACTGCGGCGACTGGTTCGCCAGCCCATCTGACTTTGTCCTTGGCTAGGACCATCTTGTCCCTGATATACAGCCCCATCCTGTAAGGGAAAGCCTGCCCAGTGATAGCTGCAACGACGCCGGGATACTTCTCGGCTCGGCTGGTATCGAGCTTGAGAATACGGGCATGTGCGTGTGGGCTTCGCAGGAACTTCCCGTACAACATCCCGGGAACTTCCATGTCGGCAACGAACCTGGTCATTCCAGTGATTTTCTCGAATGCGTCGACTCGAGGTATTCCCTTGCCAACGTACTTGTAATTCAAGATTTCACCGGCCCGATTGGGTTCGGCTTACAATCGGTATTAAGTCATCGTATCGACTGTGGACTACTCAGGACGACGCGGAGACTTTGCTGGTTACGCACTCGAGAGTCTGTTTGACAACTTTTTGTGCAGCGTTTTCTATCAGTCCTTTGGCGACGCTTCCGAGCGGTCCGCTTACCGTGGCGTCTGCAACCCAGGCCAATTCTGTACCTTCGGGGTGAGGGTTGCAGTTGATTTGGATCTCGGCCTTGAATGCGCTTGTTACACCTGAGCCGTCTACGAGGAGTTTCGCGCGACGATTAGCAGGATCCTCTTCCAGTACTCGACTGTTGACCTTGAAGGTTCCTTTGATGAATCCGACGCCTATCTTCAGCTTTGCTTCGGTACGCTTCCCCTCAAGTACCTTGTACTCTTCTACACCCGGTAGGCATTGCGCGATCGATTCAGGTGTTGAGATGAAGTTCCACACTCTGTCGACGGGAGCCTTCACAACGGCTTTGCCTTCGAAATGCATTCCTATGTCACGGCCGTAACGTCGTTTTTGGCCCTATATTGCTCTATCCGCTTGACAGAGCATCCAACAGAGCCAACCATAGCATCAGCTGATCATTGAATAACAAAAATCGGGGGACGAAGTGTGTGTTTGCGCGTTCTACTCGACGAAGGCTACGACTCGTGCGAAGGCTGATTCGCCTCCGCGGAACTTCCACGGGAAGCATCCTATTGTGACGCGCCTGTTCAGGAGTGTTCCGATGTCTCCGCCTAGGTTCTCCATGTGTATGATGTCGTGTGGGAAGAGCTTGTTGTGCGTGACTTGATAGTCTTCCATCGGGAACAGCTTCTCTAGATTGTCTTTTCCAAACTTCTTTTCAGCAAACGCACGAACCTTGGGGACGCATCTTAGACCAAATTCCGGATGCCCGATGGGCAGGTTCATTGGATGGTCCGTCGAGACGGCGTCGACTCCCCAGACCTTGATCTTGCGACGTATGAGCCAGTCGACCCAATCTCTCGATGGTCCCGGATGCATGTGGATGTACCGTTCTTCGTCGGCCATTCCTTGGGGCTGATACCACGAGTACTTGTGCCATCCTGTGTGTACAACGAGGAGGTCGCCGTCGTGGAGATCGACTCTCTTCTCAACCATCTCTGGAGTATAGAGGCCGAGGTCTCCAACGTCGCTAACATCGACGATGACCCCGGGTCCATAGAGCCATTCGAGTGGAATCTTCTCGATGTCCTTGCCTCCTGTGACGAAATGCAGTGGTGCATCAAGGTGTGTACCAATGTGATTCGAAGTCATGATATACTGCGCGTTCACTCCGTGCTCAGCTTTTCGTTTGATGTACTTGACTTCAAAAGGAGGATACAGCGGCCAGAATGGGGTGTCCTGGCACAGAGGCTGTGACAGGTCAACTAATTTCATTAACTTGGAACCTCGCCGCATATCGTGAGCCCCGGAACTTTACTTAAACACTACGTAAGTACTCTCGCTTAGAACCGCTAACATCAATTCGTCATTCTCGAGAGAGTCGGGACGTGCGTCCCACGTGCGCATAGAGTTGGATCGTCATACTCTTGGATCACTGGTGCCTAACCTCCACCCACGATCTCCATGATGTCAACGCTATCAATCGTAATCGCATCCTTCTCAAAGAGTGGCGTGTTAAGGCCCTCCAGCATCTTGACACTGTGCCCGTTTACAAGTACGACGAGGCTCGGACTCAGTTCCTTCGTGCCAGGGTCAAAGATGTACCTTCTTACCTCTGGTCCAAGTCTTCGCGTGAGCTCCTCCAGGAGGTCGCCAACATTCCTGACGTTCTCAGGGATCTCTACCTCATCAGCCCCTGCGGCCATCCTTAGCCGGCCGTGCAGCTTGACACGAATCGACATTGCGACCATGCCATCGTTGGCTCACCGCTCATATATACCTCTCACAGCTGCGATTGAAGGCATATGCGTAGCATGGCAGAACGCCGGAGCGTAGTCAAATCATTCCCAAAAGAGTCAAGATCCCTAAGACAATGAACACCATAGCCGAGACCTTCTTGACTCTGCTTATCGGAAGTCGCTTGCCGACATGTCCGGCCAATACTATGCTTAGGCCATCCACGACCGCAAACGCAAGCAATACGCCAGAAAAAACGGCGATAGGCTGGGCGAAACGAGCCGCGAGAGCAATCGTGACCACCTGGGTTTTGTCACCTAGTTCTGTCAGGATTATCATGAGTGATGCAGCTTGGAAAGGCTTCCCTGAGCGCGTGGAGGGGACATCGGTCCCAGTGTTCAATTTGAGCATAAGAATTCCTACCGCCACGAAGATCAGTCCTGAGATCAGAGTGAGCAAGGATAAGGGGATTATCGCAAGAAGTGCCTGACCGATCAGCACGCCCACGCCAGTGACGATGGCGAATCCAGTGATCATACCCAAGAAGATCGCTCTAGGCTTTTGGAGACTGGCGCTTAACATGACAAGGCCGAGTTGGGTCTTATCACCAAGCTCGGCAGCGGAAGTTGATAGCAAGGATATTGCGAAAGCCTCTGTTACCAGGTCCATTGCCGGGTCTCCGGAGCTTTGAAGCGAACGTCCAATGTCGCTTAGTCTCTTAGGTATAGGCAGATCGGTCGGTGCCCGAACTGAGATCACAGGCACCAGACTACCCCGATGGTGACACTCATCATCTCAAGGTGCACCGAGGAAGACTTCGTCTACTCAGTCAACAGGATCGTGCTTCCGGGCGGCAATGTGAAGTGATTCTCTGAGGCATCTCGGTTCAAAAGGGAAAGTATTCATCTACAAGCTACGCGGACTGGACGGAAAGAATGGTGATTACGAAGTAGTCAGCTATGACGCAGAGACAGCACGCAAAGGATCACTCTGGTTCGAAGCTCCAACGCGAGCAACCTTGGCATTCATTACGGGTTCACGATGTTGTCTCACGCCTTGGCTCGAAAACGGAAGGGCTAGACGAAGAGGAAGCTAAGCTCAGGCTAAGTCGATTCGGACATAACGAACTCGAACCTGAAAAGAAGCCTTCTTCCGCGGGCATCTTCCTTCGACAATTCAAGAGCGTTCTTGTGATTATCCTACTAGCAGCCACGCTGATATCACTGGCACTTGGCGAAACGGTCGATGCGGCAGTCATACTGGCCATAGTTTTCGCCATATCTGTGTTGGGTTTCGTGCAGGAGTATCGAGCCGAGAAAGCGCTTGAGGCTCTCAAACGAATGGCGGCTCTCACAGCCACCGTGGTGCGAGGAGGCGTGGAGAGTGAGATTCCTGCAAGAAAGCTCGTTCCTGGGGATATTGTGGTTCTTTCAGTCGGTGATAAGATCCCTGCCGATAT
>Ga0315281_10012524_pt1 | contig 11540 bp, 11 predicted proteins | sample YL17G07_0_MG_FD_204540 | JGI IMG/M metagenome (GOLD analysis project Ga0315281, IMG submission 204540) | Sediment microbial communities from Yellowstone Lake, YNP, Wyoming, USA - YL17G07_0 | ecosystem: Environmental > Aquatic > Freshwater > Lake > Sediment | place: USA: Wyoming | collected... | reverse complement strand
CTGCTCTTTCCCGACCTGGGGAAGAAGGGCGATTACAGTTTCCCGCCGTTCAGCCTTCTCGACCTCGGCAAACCGTCGGAGAAGATCGACAAGAACGAGCTCTACGAAAAAAAGCGCCGAATCGAGGACAAACTCAAGGAGTTCAGCGTTGCCGGCGAGGTCCGGGAGTACCACCCCGGCCCCGTCATCACGACCTACGAACTCTTCCCCGATCCGGGCATCAAAGTCGCCCAGGTGGCCAACCTGACCGAGGACCTATCCCTGGCCCTCGAGGCGGAATCGGTCCGCATCCAAAGGATCCCGGGCAAATCGTCCCTGGGTGTCGAGATCCCCAACAACAAACGGGAGGTCATCAAGCTCCGGGACATTATCCAGTCCGAGAAGTTCCTCAACTCGCCGTCGAAGCTGACCTTCGCCCTGGGAAAGACCGTCCACGGCGAAGTTTACATCACGGACCTGGCCGTCATGCCCCACCTCCTGATCGCCGGGGCCACGGGCACAGGCAAGAGCGTCGCTCTCAATGCCCTCATCGCCAGCATTCTCTATAAGGCGACCCCGGACGAGGTCAAGCTCATCCTCATCGACCCCAAGCGGCTCGAGTTCTCTCTCTATGAAGGGATCCCCCACCTTCTATGCCCGGTCATCAACGATCCCAAGAAGGCCGGGATCATCCTCTTCGACGCCGTGCGGAAGATGGAGGAGCGGTTGAGGAAGCTCGGCCAGACGAAGGTCCGCGACATCGTCCAGTACAACAAGACCGTCGAGCAGCTCATCAAGGAGAAGAAGGGGAAGCTGACCGAGGAGGAAAAGCTGACCCTCAAGCCCCTGCCCTACATCGTCATCATCATCGACGAGCTGGCCGAGCTCATGATGGTCAGCGCCCAGGAGGTCGAAAGCAGCATCACCCGTCTGGCCCAGCTGGCCAGGGCGGTCGGGATCCACCTGGTCATGGCCACCCAGCGTCCCTCTATCGACGTCATCACGGGCACGATCAAGAACAACTTCGGCTGCCGCATCGCCTTCCGTGTCCCTTCAAAGATCGATTCCCGTATCATCCTCGACGCGGGGGGAGCGGACAAGCTATTGGGCCTGGGAGACATGCTCTTCCTCCCGCCCAACTTCCCGCGCCTGATAAGGCTCCACTGCGCCTACATCTCCATCCCCGAGGTCCGAAGGCTCGTCAAGTTCGTCAAGGAGCAAGGCGCCCCCGAATACGACGAGCGCATCGTCCAGGCGGTCAAGGGCGACGCCGACCGGTTCTGGGAGGAATACGGCGAAAAGGACGAACTCTACGAGAAAGCCCTCGAGCTCATCCTCCTCACCGGCCAGGCCTCCGCGTCCTACCTGCAGCGCCGCCTGAAGCTCGGCTACGCCCGGGCGGCCCGGATTATCGACCAGATGGAGCAGGAAGGGATCATCGGCCCCTCCGAGGGAAGCAAGGCGAGGGAGATCCTGGTCGATCCCAAGGCCTATCTGAGGGACAAGGACCGGGCCAAGGCGAGAGAGGACTGATTGCCCCACGCATGACGTCGGGCGTCCTTAGTAGGCTTGGGCGCTCAGGCCCTGCGGCCAGCCAATCCCCGGGCTGGTTTCAAGGAGCTCGAAGCCCTCGTTTTTGAGCCGGCCTTCGATATAAGAGTAGAACTCCTGTTCATCCTGGACGACAAGATAGGCGGGTTCAGCGGGATTTTTTCCGGCGGCAGCCTCGATCATGGTGCGTCCATCCTTTCATCAAGCATAGGATTAGTCGGGAGAGGCGCCCCAAGATTGATAAATTCGCGGCTTGTCAAATCGCCCCCCTGCCGATATAATACGCCTGTGACCAACAGCCGACCCGAGATCGACCTGGACGAGATGGTCCTCAAATACAGGCCCGTCGTCTCCTTCCGAGTCAGGAAGGCCCTAGGGGGGGCCACCCCGGACTGGGAGGACGTGGCCGATGAGATCATCACCCAAGCCATCGAGAAGATCAAAAACGGCGAATTCCGGGGGGAGTCTTCGATAGGGACTTTCATCTACACCATCACCAGCCGGCGGATCGTCGACCACATCCGCCAGAAGATGAGGGTCCTAAAGCACGCCCCCGAGCCAAGCGCTTACCCGGACCCCCATGAGACCGTCGAGAGCCGGGAGCAGGCCGAACAGATCGCCGAAGCTATCAAGGGCCTCAAGCCGAAGTTTCGGGAGGTCCTCTACTTATACTATTTTAAGGAAATGCCCAGGGAGGAGGTGGCCAGGCGGCTGGGTATCCCTCCCCGGAGGGTCAGCGAACGGGTCAATTACGCCCTGAAGCTGATCAAAAAGGGCCTGAAAAAGTAAATTAATTTCCATTTTTCCCCTTCCGGAGCGACTAAAAGGTTGAAATCAAGGAAAGGTGACGGAAATGACCGAATGCAAGTATGAGGGGTTGATCGACCGATACCTTCTCAACCGACTAGAAGAAGGCGACCGGAATGAATTTGAAGAGCATTATTTCAACTGCGCTTCTTGCTTCGCGAAGATGGTCGAGAGAGACCAGGTCATCGGCGTCCTGAAGCGCGAGAGGTCGGTCTTCGCCGCCGAAGAGCGGCCGGCGATCGAAGCCCGGACGGCCGCCTGGCATGATCGGGCCTTCGCGTTCTTCACGCCCAAGCAGTGGGCGCTGGCCGGAGCGGCCGCGGCCCTGCTCGTCGCGGTTTTGACCGTCACCCCCCTTCTTCGCAACACGCCTCCGGAATTCGTCATGAACGGCGAGGAAACCGTCCGCGGCGGCTCGTTGACCCTGATCTCCCCGGTCATCGACATCAATGCCGTCCCCGCCTACTTCGAGTGGAAAAAGCTCGGCGAGGACGTCGAATACCAGGTCTCCATCTACAACGGCAAACTCCTTTGGAAGACCTCGACCACGGACAATACGGTCTCCCTGCCCGACGACATCAAGTCCAGGATGATCGCCGGCCAGAGATATTCCTGGCAGGTCAAGGCGTTCTCCAAACAGGGGACCCTCATCGCCGTCTCCAGCCGGGTCCAGTTCACGGTCAATCCCGCCAACTGACCCCACCTTCATTCAATCCTCGACCAGCTGGTCGTCCTCATCCTCGATATAAAGCCGGCCCTGGCTCTGCTCCTCGAAGGCCAGACAGCACATCAATCGTCCGCACAAGCCCGAGATCTTCGTCGGGTTGATGACGATTTGCTGCTTGCGGGCCTTCTGGATGGTGACGGGCTCGAAGATCTTCATGAACGAGGAGCAGCAGAGGATCCGGCCGCACGTCCCCAACCCTCCGATCATCTTGGCCTCGTCCCGGACGCCGACCTGGCGCATCTCGATACGCATCTTCAGCTCCTTGGCCAGGTCCCTGACGAGCTGGCGGAAGTCGATCCGGCCGTCCGCCGTGTAATAGAAGATCCCCTTCTTTTCGTTGAAGAAATAGCGCACGGAGACGAGCTTCATCGGCAGGTTCCGCGCCTGGATCCGCTGGAAGCAGAACTCGAACGCCTCGTCTTCCTTCTCCCTGAGCCATCGGAACTTCTTCAGGTCTTCCTCTGTGGCCTTCCGGATGATCGGAACGGCACGTTCCGCGGCCCGGGGGTTTTTGCAGACCGGGCTCATCTCGTCAACGACGACACCCAGGTCTCCGCCCAGGTCCGATTCGACGATACAGTGGTCCCCGCGGTTTAAGGCCAGGTCGCCTTTTTTGGCGCGGATGGTCTTGCCCGTTGTCTCAGAAAGCAAACAGATGATTTCAGACATGGTTTCATTCCCCGAAATTTGAATAGGTGACCGCAGCCTGCAGGTTCATGTTCAGGTTTCGATTTCTCGAAAGGCCCGACAGGACGGACTCGGTGCGGGCCAAGCAATTTTGAGTCCTTTCGAGGCTCCATCGCCCTTCCGCCTCCCTGAGCGCCTCCTCAAGATCGGGATTGAGGAGGTATCGGCTCTCCCCATGCTCCTTGATCAGGATAATGTCTCTGCAGAACGACGCGAACATCTTCATCGTCTGCCGGAGGTCGTCCTCCCCCATGACGCGCGTGACGAAGGCGAACTTGTTCAGGAAATCGGCCCCCCCTCCCCCCGCGAGCAAGGCGCGGAACAGGTCCCAGTCTCCCTGCCGGCTTTTGAGGACATCGTCCCAGTCCCAGTCGAGGGCGTTTTCCATGCTGCCGTTTGCCAGGAACGCGAGGAGGTTCGCCCGGTCGGCGGGTTGCCCCCCGGCGACGAGGGCCCGGGCGATCTCCTCCCTGGCGACGAGGGAGAATTCCAGGGTCCGGCACCGGGACCGGATCGTGGAGAGGACGAGGTGCGGTTTCTCGGTGACCAGGATGAGGGTCGAGGCGGCTGGGGGCTCTTCGAGGACCTTCAGGATGGAGTTGGAGGCGTCCTCGCTCATGGCGTCCGCCCCCCGGAGGATGAAGACCCGGACCCTGGCGGACATCGGCCTGAGGTAGGCCATCTGCTTGAGCAGGCGGATCTGGTCGATCGCGATCTTCTGCTTGTTCTCTTCGATCGCAATGAACATGACGTCCGGCGCGAGGCCCTGCTTCTCCGGGTCCCGGGAGGCCTTCCCGATCGCCCGGCAGGACGCGCACGCATCGCAGGCGTCGTCCTCGAGGGTCAGGCAGTTCAGGGCCTTGGCCACGGTCAAGGCCATCGTGGTCTTGCCCACGCCCGCCGGTCCGGAGAACAGGAGCGAATTGGGGAGCCTATGCCTCTGCAAGGCCCTCCTCAGGATCCTCTTCACCCGGCTGTTGCCGGCGATGTCCTTAAAAGCCATGCTGCCTCCCATCCGCTCCCGGAACGAGCACCTTCTTGACGAGCGCCTTCTTCAGGTAACGGCCCGTGTGCGAGCCCTGGGCCGCCGCGACGTCCTCGGGAGTCCCTTGGGCTACGATCCACCCGCCCTCTTCGCCCCCTTCCGGGCCGAGGTCAATAATATAGTCGCAAAACTTGATGACTTCAAGGTTGTGCTCGATGATAAGAACGGTGTTGCCCAGCCCGGTGAGCTCGGAGAGGACCTCGAGGAGCTTTCGGACGTCATCGAAATGGAGCCCGGTCGTCGGCTCGTCGAGAAGATAAAGGGTCCGCCCCGTGCTCTTCCGCCCCAGCTCCTTGGTCAGTTTGATGCGCTGAGCCTCCCCTCCGGAGAGGGTCGGAGCGGACTGGCCGAGGCGGATGTAGCCCAGGCCCACCCTCTTCAGGGTGGCCAGCTTCCGTTTCAGGACGGGCTGGGCCTTGAGAAATTCATAGGCGTCATCCACGGTCATCGCCAAGAAATCGGCGATGTTTTTCCCCTTGTAGGTCACGGCCAGGGTCTCTTTATTATACCTCTTCCCACCGCAGCGGTCGCAGGTGACGAAGACGTCCGGCAGAAAGTGCATCTCGATCTTCCTCACCCCGGCGCCATGGCATTCCTCGCAGCGGCCGCCCGGAACGTTGAAGCTGAACCGCCCCGAAGCGTATCCCCGCGACCGAGCCTCGGGGGTCCTCGCGAAGAGGTCCCTCAGGGCCGCGAACAGCCCCGTGTAGGTGGCGGGATTGGACCTCGGGGTCCGGCCTATGGGCTTCTGGTCGACGGAGATGACCTTGTCGATCTGGTCCTCGCCCCTCATCCCTCCATAGGCCCCCACCTTGTGTCCGGCCCCGTAGATGGAATGGAGCAGACTCTTATAGAGGATGTCGTAAACGAGCGTGCTCTTGCCCGACCCGGAGACCCCGGTGACGGCCGTCATAACGGACAGCGGCAGTCGCACGTCGATCCTCTTGAGGTTGTGTTCCCTGGCCTCGAGGATGGTCAGCCAGCCTTTCGGCGCCCTCCGTTTCACGGGGACGCGAACGGACCTCTCCCCCCTCAGATATTGGGCCGTGAGCGAGCCCGGTGAGGCCAGGATCTCGGGGAGCGTCCCTTCCGCGACCTTGTATCCCCCGCTCTCGCCGGCGCCGGGCCCGAGGTCCAGGATGTAATCCGCGGCCCGGATGGTCTGCTCATCGTGCTCCACGACGACGATGGAATTCCCCTCGTCGCGAAGCCCTTTGAGCATGGAGATCAGACGGCCGTTGTCCCTTTGGTGGAGCCCGATCGTCGGCTCGTCCAGGACGTAAAGGACCCCCCTCAGTCTGGCCCCGACTTGGGCGGCCAGCCTGACCCGCTGGGCCTCCCCGCCCGATAGGGAGACCGTGGACCTGCCGAGATGGAGGTAGGACATGCCCAGCTCCTCCATGGTCCCGAGGCGGTCCAGGATCTCCTTGACGATCTTTTCAGCGACCGGACGCCGGGCGGCGGGAAAAGAAAATGACGACATCTCCTGCCTCAAACGGCCGATGGGAAGGCCGCTGAGCTCGACGATCGTCCGGCCCTGGACCTTGACCGTCAGGCTCTCCTTCTTCAGCCGGCCGCCCTGGCAGACCGGGCAGACATCATCGGTCAGCTCCACCTCGCCCCACTCGCTCTCGGACGTTTTGGCGCCGAGGCCGTGGCAGGCCGGACAAGCTCCGTAGGGACTGTTGAAGGAGAAGTTCCTGGGCTCGAGCTCGGGCAGGCTGATCCCGCAGTCCGGACACAGCAGCCTCAGGGAGAAATAGGCCTCCCGGCCGGACCCGTTGAGGACGAGGACTTCGCCCTCGGAGACTTCGATCGCCTTGGCCACGGCCTCTTTCAGCCTCATCCAGGAGGTCGGAGAGACCCGGATCTCGTCCACGAGGACCTCGACCGTGTGCGCCCGCGTCTTTTCCAGGGGGATCGGCTCGTCCAGATCCCGCATGACGCCGTTGACCCGGACCCGAAGGAAGCCTTTCTTCCTCAGCCTCTCGAACAGGCGGTGATATTCCCCCTTGCGGCCCTTGACCATAGGCGCCAGGACCTTCACTGTCTGGCCGGGAAAAGAGGACCGGACCCGATCGAGGATCTGGTCGGACGTCTGCGTGCTCACCTCTTTCCCGCAGTTCGGGCAGTGGGGCGTTCCCACCCGGGCGTAGAGCAGGCGGACGAGGTCGTAGACCTCGGTGATGGTGCCGACCGTCGAGCGCGGGTTCGTCGAAATGGTCTTCTGGTCGATGGAGATCGACGGGGAGAGGCCCTCGATGGACTCGACCTCAGGTTTTTCCAGCTGTTCGATGAACTGCCGGGCGTAGGTCGACAGGCACTCAATGTAACGCCGCTGGCCCTCGGCGAACAGCGTGTCGAAGGCCAGGGACGATTTCCCGGAACCGCTGGGACCGGTGACCACGACCATCTTGTTCCGCGGCAGCGTGACGTCGATCCTCTTCAGGTTGTGCTGGGCCGCCTTCTTGACCCGGATCTCTTCGAGCATGTAATCATTGTACCATGCCTTATCCGGTTTTCGTCAGTTGGAGGGATCGCCAAAAAGGGCTCAGGGACATCTCTTTCGCCCTTATTTATACAAACGCATTAAATAGTTTGACATCTGACTTCAAGCGGCCTGAAGCCGCCCTCACTCCCCCGGTCCTTCGGCTTATCCCGAACCGACGGCAGGCATCGCTCACCTTTATGGAGCCCTCGATCAATCCGATAAACTCGCGTCTCTGAGACATGACCGTCTCCTTATACCAGGGCATGGCGGACCTCCTTCCGAGATTACGCCGTGCATCTTATCAAAGTGTTACCCATGTCTCCGAACGCTTGTTACCTATGTGCCCGGTCTGTACAATTATCGGAGGGGGTGGGGGGTGGCAAGAAATATGAACAGAGTCTTGGGCGCGTCGCCGAGAGAGCCCTCATAGGGCTCGGGTCCCCCCTCCGCTACGGGGGCTTGAGGACGGCATTCAGTGCCGTTCATACATGGTAACTTCTTTTATTGCGTTCGTATTAGCGATCCCACTCAATAGTTGGACATTGCCGCCGGAACCCCGATATAATGAGGCCTGAATTGGGAGGCGAAATGTCCCGCGAAGAAGACCTGGTCAAGTGCTTAGAGCTTCTCCAGGAGATGGGCCTCAAGAACGACTCGATCACGGCCATCAAGCATATCCCCGCCCAAGAGGCCAGATTCGAGGACTACCCCGACGACGCGGACCCGGCCGTCGTCAACGCCCTGAAGAAAAAAGGGTATTCGCGCCTTTACTCCCACCAGCGCTCTTCCTGGGAGTCCCTCAAGCAGGGCAAGAACGTGGTCATCGTGACACCCACGGCCTCCGGAAAGACCCTTTGCTACAACCTGCCTGTCCTCGATGCCATCGTGCGCAACCCGTCGAGCCGGGCCATCTATCTCTTCCCGACCAAGGCCCTCTCCCAGGACCAGCGGGCGGAGCTCGACGACATCACGAAGCTCATCTCTTCTGAGGTCCGGGTCTTCACCTACGACGGCGACACCCCGCAGGACGCGAGGCGGGCCATCCGGGCCCAGGGGCACATCGTCCTGACCAACCCCGACATGCTCCACAGCGGCATCCTCCCCCACCACACGAAGTGGATCAAGCTCTTCGAGAACCTGAAGTACATCGTCATCGACGAACTCCACAACTACCGCGGCATCTTCGGCAGCCACCTGGCCAACATCCTGAGGCGGCTCAAGCGGATCGCGAATTTCTACGGCTCCAACCCTCAATTCATTCTATGCACGGCAACCATCGCCAATCCCGTCGAAGTGGCCGGGAAAATGATCGAGGCCCCCGTGGCCCTCATCGACGACAACGGCGCCCCGCGCGGCGAGAAGTACTTCGTCTTCTATACGCCGCCCATCGTCAACGAGGCCCTGGGCATCCGGCGTTCCTACGTCAACGAATCGCGCCGGGTGGCCTCTCTCTTCCTCAAGAACAACCTCCAGACCATCGTCTTCGCCCAAAGCCGCCTGATCACCGAGGTCCTGCTCACCTACCTCAAGCAAGACATCGAGAGAACGATCAAGGACGAGGGCCTCATCCGCGGCTACCGCGGCGGCTACCTTCCCCTCAAGAGGCGGGAGATCGAGAAGGGCCTGCGCGAGGGCAAGATCCTGGGGGTCGTCTCCACGAACGCCCTCGAGCTGGGGATCGACATCGGGACCCTGGACGTCGCCGTCCTGGCCGGATATCCCGGGACCATCGCCTCCACCTGGCAGAGGGCCGGCCGCGCCGGCCGCAAGTCGGGGAAATCGGCGGCGGTCCTCGTCGCTTCGAGCTCCCCCCTCGACCAGTTCATCGTCCACCACCCGGACTACTTCTTCACCCGGTCTCCGGAGATGGCCCTCATCAACCCGGACAACCTGTCCATCCTGGTCAGCCACATCGAGTGCGGGGCGTTCGAGCTGCCGTTCCAGGAAAAGGAGAGGTTCGGAACGGCCGAGATCGGAGAGATCCTCAAGTTCCTGGAAGAGGAGAAACTCCTCCACCACTCCAAGGACAAATGGTACTGGACGTCGGACGCCTACCCCGCCGACGGGGTCAGCCTGCGGAGCATCAGCTCCGATAATTTCGTCGTCGTGGACACGACGGCAAAGGCCCGGGTCATCGCCGAGGTGGATTTTTCGTCGGCCCTGACGACGCTCCACCCCAAGGCCATCTACCTCTGCGAGGGCGAACAGTACTTCGTCGAGAAGCTGGACTACGACCAGCGCAAGGCCTACGTCAAGAGGACGGACGTCGACTACTACACGGACGCCATCGACTACACCAAGATCAAGATCCTCGACGTCTTCGGCAAGGCGGAACTCGGGCACGGCCGTGTCTCCCACGGCGAGGTCCACGTGGCCACCCAGGTCGTCGGGTTCAAGAAGATCAAGTTCCACACGATGGAGAACGTCGGGGCCGGCGACCTCAGCCTGCCCCAGAACGAGATGCACACGACGGCCTGGTGGCTGACCGTCCCCTCGGACATCCTCCAGGCCCTGTCCTACACCCCGGAGCAGCGGGTCAACGGTGTCTTCGGACTGGCTTACCTCCTCCACCACGTCTCGCCGTTGTTCATGATGTGCGACATCCACGACGTCGGGGTCTCCATCGGCGACAACGCCACGGGCGAATCCCTGCCCCCCCGCGACGTGGCCCCTCGCGTGTCCCAACGGGAAGATTTCCCAATGGTCCCGCAGGAGGACTTCGAGCCCAACATCTTCATCTATGACAATTTCCCCGGCGGGATCGGATTGAGCCCCGCCCTCTTCCTCCTGGAAAAAAGACTCCTGGAGCACGGCCTGAAGACCATCGAGGTCTGCCCCTGCAAGGACGGTTGCCCCTCCTGCGTCGGCCCGACCAAGGAAAGCGGAAAACTGGCCAAGCAGGTCGCCCGGGATATCCTAAAAAAGCTTCTTTGATGAGACGGCCGAATTTTCCCAAGCCGGTTCTAGCTTTAAATCAAATGGTAAAAGAACGGAATTAAGGATTACTTTATTCTCAGAATAGCCTTTGCTCTTACTAGAAGTTTCTCCGCGGTTTCTATGACATCCTGAGCGCCGCTCTCGGAAAACTTAAGGCCATAATCCGCTTCCTGGCGCAAATACATGCCGTGCTCGAACTCCTGGATGAGCGAGCGCTCGATTTCGTTCGCGTAGAATTCGCGTATCGCCACCAATAAAGCATAATGGCTCTTCTCTCTGTAGCCCTTTTCGAATAACAGCGCCCTTGCGCTATGGAACATCGCATAATAGCCCTGAATGGTCGCCCACTTGAACTTCTTGAGCCCGAGGGATTCCTTCGCGTCTTTTAAATCCGCCTTCGAGGCCGCAATCTCCTTCACGACCAGCTTGCGGTCCGGCGTTATTCTCGTCAGCTTTCGCTCTTCGATCAGCTTCTGCAGCGCCGCGCTCAGGCCGTTTCCCATAAGGCGATCCCCCTGTCGATTCTTTCGAAAAGCGGCCTGTCCTCTTTCTTCATTCTCGTGAACTCTTCCATATCGACAATGACGGGCGCTATTTGCCTTTCGCTCTTCCGGTTGAAGGAGCTTACTCTTTCCTTTGCCTGTCTTTTCTCATCCGTGAGAATAAGGACGTCGATATCGCTCTCGGCAACGTCGGTTCCCTCCCCGCAGCTTCCGAAGAGGATGATCTTCCTCGCGCTTTCCCCGAGCCCATGGACGAACGGCCTCAGCGCCCAGACGTTGCTCAAGATTTTCATCTGCTTCACGAACGGATCGCTCGCGTTCAGCCTGTAGAAGACCATGCGGCCTTTCTCCGTCCTGTTCAGGAGCGAGAGCGCCGCGAGCCGGCGGAGGATTCTGTTAGCGGAGCCCTTGCTTATTTTAGCGTTTCTCAGGACCTCGCGTTCGTGGAACTCCGCCGTAGGATTGGCGAAAAAGAACTCCAGCACCTTCAGGGTCGTCGGCATGATAAAGTCTATTTTTTGGGGCATATGCTCAATATTTTATACCGTTAGTATAAATATTTGGCGGACGCCTGTCAAGCTTGTTAAGAGTCGTTCCGTCTCGGCGCGGCGTTGCGGATAGCCCAGCAGGCGAATTTGGAAACAGGCTAGAGCGGATTCAATTTGGACAATCTCTTCTCCTCACCGATGATGACGAGGATGTCGCTGTCCTTGATGACGAAATCCGCCTTGGGAATGAAGGTGATCCGGTCGGAGATGACCTCTTTGATGGCGATGACCTGGAGGCCGTACTTGTTGGTCAGGTCGATCTCCT
>Ga0315281_10012523_pt1 | contig 11542 bp, 6 predicted proteins | sample YL17G07_0_MG_FD_204540 | JGI IMG/M metagenome (GOLD analysis project Ga0315281, IMG submission 204540) | Sediment microbial communities from Yellowstone Lake, YNP, Wyoming, USA - YL17G07_0 | ecosystem: Environmental > Aquatic > Freshwater > Lake > Sediment | place: USA: Wyoming | collected... | reverse complement strand
CGGAGGAGAAATCGAGCATCTCCCGGCGCTCCGACGTCCAGAAAGCATAGGGGCCCTGGACCTTCACCGATTGTTCGAGCGCCCGGGCGAATTCCTGCGCGCGTGGGTCCTTCAAGCGAACGAGCGTCAGCGCCATCAGCGCGTTGCCGTTGGGCGAGAATTTGTCGTGCGACTCGCAGAGTTCATCAACCAGCGCATGGTCGAGATTGCCGCTCACCGCCAGCGCATAGACAAGATAGGCGCGCATATCCGCAACGGCGCGCGGGTTTTCCTTGATTTGCTTCACGAGCGAGTCCCGCCCGCGCTTGAGTCGGTCCTCGTCAATGGGAATCCCGGCATCCCTCGCTTGAGCGAATCCAGCCACAACGTAGGCGGTCATGAAGGGATGCGTCTCATCGGTTTCCCACCAGCCCCAGCCGCCGTCCTCGTGCTGGAACTGATAGAGCCGCTGCAGTCCGGTGGCGATCTTGGTTTCGAGTTCCACCGAGGTCGCGGGCGGCGTCAGGCCCAGTTCCTTCACGGCTTTCGTCAGCAGAATGTTGGGCAGGAAGCTCGACATCGTCTGCTCGACGCAACCGTAGGGATAGGTTGCCAGAAAATCCAGCGCCGACATCAGTGTTCCCGCAACGGAGGGCGCGAGGTCGATCCGCAGCGAGGATGCGTCAGGGTTGATATCTGCCGGCAGCACGATCTTTTCGCCCACCTGACCCTGCTCCGCCGAAATCGAGCCGGAGAGCGCTGAGTTCAGCGCCAGGCCCCAAGGTTTCACCGGAGCGGTCAGCTCCAGCGCGTCGGATTCTTCGTCGGTGAGCGCCTTGCTTGTAAAAGTTGCTTCGCCGATCTTGGGTGCACGCACCGTCCAAGCGACGACCGCCTCACCATTCTTCGCCACGCTCACCGTCTTCTCCGTGTCGCCGTCGAGTTCAACTCCCTGCGCCTGGAGCGACACGCGCGCCGTCTTGTCGCTCTCGAGATAGTTGTGAACGATGCCGGTCACCGTCGCCGTATCGCCTTGGGTAAAGAAGCGCGGAATCGCCAGGCGCAGAATAAGGTTCTTGCGCGTGATCACCTTGTGGACGGCCTGGCCGACGAGGGTCGAGCGCGTCACGGCGCGCACCGTGGCCCGCCAGGTGGTGAGGTTATCAGGGAAATTGAAGGAAGCCCGGGCGCGTCCGCTCGCGTCGGTCACGATAGTTGGGGCCCAGTAAGTCGTGTCAGGAAAATTCTTGCGGACTTTCGGCTGGTCCACGCGCGCCGTCTTGAAATCCGCGAGCCGCGTGGGCGCGCGCAGCCGCGTAAGTTCCATCCTATGCAGGCCGGAATAGCCCGTGAACCAGTACGACGTTGAGAACTGCGTGTAAACCTGGTTCCAGCGCTTGTGATAGAAGGTCTTCTCTGGCGGCTGCACACTCTCGGGGCGGACGGCGTAGATGGCCTCGTCCACCACGCCCAAGCTCAGCTCGGCGCTGACGGGTTTGCCCTGCTCGTCCTGAGCCATCACCGTGTAGGTGACCTTATCATTCGGGCGATATTGCGGCTTGTCCGTTTCCACCGTGACCTTCAATGCTTTTTCGGTGGCGGGGACGGAGATGTTTTTGTTTCCTTCAAAAAGCTGCTCGTTCTTGATGAAGGTGACACCCAGGAAGAAGTTCGGCTCGAAGCGTTCCTCAATCGGAACGTCTACGGTGAACGACGACTCGGTCGCTGTATGAACGGACCACGTGTACGCCTGCTGGCCTTCGGTCGTGACCAGAACCTGGGCGCCCGGCGTGTTGGTCACAACCAGGACGTGAGCCGTCTCACCGGGTCTGTAGAATCGCTTGTCGGGGTAGATTTCGAGCCGCCGGTATTCCTCACCCTGCGCGTAGGCCGCACCGGCAACCCACATGCTTGTTTCGTGTTTAGCCTCGCGGCGATTGCTGTCGAAGGCGCTGGCGCGAACACTCAGGTACCGCACGCGCGGGACGGTGTACGGGTAATGCGCGATGCCCTTGGCATCGGTGGTGACTCGGGCTCCACTCAACGTCCGGCGGGAGGAATCCGTTGACCAGTCCTGCCGCTCTTCAAATGTCAGTTGCACGGTGGTCGAAACCGGCTGCATGTCGTAATCCACCGTGCGGACGGTGATGTCGGCGTTGTCGCCGGGCGCGTAGACGTAGCGGTTGGTATCGAGTAAAGCCACGATGGTGGAATACACAACCAGCGCGCCGCGCCCGCCGACGATCTCGCGGTTGCTCGCGTCGGTGACGTGAGCCTCGATGCGGTATCGATACGCGTGCTTGTCGGGATCAACTTCCGTGGGCACGCTGATTTTCAGAATTCCATCTGCGTCGAGCTGGCCGCTGCCCTGGCTGATTTCGTGGCCCTCGTCGTAGCCACCGTATTCGCCCCCCTCGCCGTCACCCTCGTATTCATCCGTGCCCCAGAGGACGCGCCAGTAGGGGAAGTAGTAGCGCGATTTGTAGACCGAGTACTTCACCTTGCCCATCGCCACCGGCGCGCCGAAGTAGTAGCGCGCGTTGATGGTCGCCTGGATTGCTTCGCCTTGCAGGTAGCGAGCCTTGTCGGTCGAAACGGTGACTTCATATTCCGGCTTGCGGTATTCCTCCACCTCGAATCCGCCATTGATCTGCTTGTCGCCGATGTGAGTGACCACCGAGTAGTAGCCAAGCCGCGCCAGCGGGCCAAGTTTCAATTGACCATTGAAGGAACCGAAGGGCGAGAGGTTCAGCTTCTCCTGATAAATGGTCTTGGAACTGGAGTCGGTGATTTCCACCGTGACTGGCCCCGGAAAATCCAGGCTGTATTGATCGGCTCGGCGGGCGCGCAGAATGCCTTTGAAATGAACCTCGTGACCGGGACGGTACACCGGGCGGTCGGTGTAGATGTAGCCAACGTAGTCCGTGGCGGAGGAATCGTAGAAGAAGAAAGCCTCGACGCTCGTGGCCGTGACGTCTTCATCCTTGGTGGCCACCATGACGGAATCTTGGACTTTTATCTGGTCGAAGGTAGACTGAAAGATTCCGGAAGCGTCCGTGTCTCCGCGCGCCAACTCCTGGTGATCGTTATAGACCACTGACGTTGCGCCTTCGACCGGCACGCCGGTGGTCCGGTTGGCAACGTAAAGGAGAATCTGCCCCGGCGATGTCTTCGAAACCAGTGCGAGGTCCGTAATCATCATCAGCGTATAGGCGCGCAACTCGCGGTAGGTGACCTCGACCAGGAAGAGTCCTTTTTGATGCAAATCGACGGGGATCTCGCGGAATTCCGAGTCGCGCGTCTTGGGCAGGAGTTCGCGCCAGGAGAGCACGAGTTGGGAACGGTTGAGTAGCGGTACCTGCGCGTACGAAGTCACGTCGAGCGGAATCCGCTGCAGCTTCTGCTGCTGAGCGCGCTCTGCGCTGTGCCGCGAGCGGGTTTCATAGCGGAGCTGGTAGCGGAAGAAGTTACGGATCTCTTGCCGTAAGTCGCGCTTCCATTCATGAAAGCGCTCCAGCCAGGTCTCCTCGCGCGCCAATTCCCGCTTCTCGCTACCGAACGAGTGCGCATCGCGCAGCTTACCGAAAAACGCGGTCGGGTCCTTGACGCGATAGACGCGGAAGTCCAGCCGTTCCACCTGTCGAAACTGCAGCCAAACCTTGGGCTGCTGCGACGGCGCGAACGTCTGCTGTGAGGAAACGACAAAGAAGGGCTCGGTGGATTGCTCTTCCTGGGCGCGCGCGGAGGACACAGAGGCAAGGATTAGCCATATGATGGCAACGGCTGTAGCGGCGGTTTCTGACCGCCGGAGCGGACTACGGCGCTCAGAGAGCGCCGCTACAGATCGAATTCGAGAACCGATCTTCATCATCTTCTAGCGCAGCAAATTGAACCGATACACTCCCAAAAACCTCGGGTTGGCAGCGAGCGGCCTCCAGCGCGGCTCGGGATGCCGAGCAAGAACACTCGCTTCGACGTGGCGGATCGCCCCCGCGCGCCCGTCCACGTCGCCGGTGTGATAAACAATCCAATCGTCGCCCTGCTGCTGGAAGTGCGAGGGTCCCAGAAAGAGCATGACGTGATAAGGCTGGGCCTGCTCAGGTTGATTGAAGAAGAGCAAATCGCCGGCGCGTGCCGCACGGAGGTCTTTGGAAACAGCAAACGCGTTGTAGCGCAGCATCGTCTGCGCGTCCGCAAATTCCTGAAATGTGCCTTGCTCAATGTCGCCGGAGGAATACGGGCCGGCCCGCGTGCGAAACAAGCCGTGGCCAAACGGCCAGTCAGGATAGTTGAACTTGACGACATCGCCAAACCCCGGCACCACGCGCAGGCCGGCGGACTCCCGCCATACCAAGGTGTGCTCGGCCAGCGCATTGCGGTAGGCGTAGCGAATCAGCGCCGCGCAGTCCTGCACTTCTCCGATCGATTGTGGCGTGGGCTGGTAGTAGGCCGACTCGGCGAGGTAGGTGAGCCAGCGCGCAAAGTTCTGGCGGTCGGAGGCGGTGTCGAGCCGCGCGGCGTCGGGCCAGCCATCCCCGAATGAGTCGCGCCAGGCGCCGCCGGATGGCGAATCGGGCGCGTCCCCCTGAGGATGGAGGGTTCGGACCGGATCTACCGAGAGCGTTTCCTGGCCGGAGGCATGGCTCTCTGCTCTGCGGCCCCACGTCGCAAGGCCGATGGTCAAAAGAGCCACGGCCGCTGCCACGATCCAATGCCTCGATCGCAGAAGACTGAGCCACCTCACCGATTTTCTCCTTGGAACTGATGCCGGAAGTCCCGCACATTCTAAGAGGCTCGCCCTCCTGCTGCAAGGGTTTTCCGGCATTTCAGGTTGAACTATTTGCCTCAGGTCTGAATAATGGCTGGACGAGAGAATTGACAAGGAGAACCAATGCTGAAGAGAGCGGTCTTGGGCCTGACGATTCTGACTGCGGTCTTGATGGGCACGAGACTGCCCGGGGCCGAGGCCATCACCATTGAAGGCGCCCCTGCGGACACAGGTTTCAGCGTGGGCTCGGAGGCGATCATTCGCGCCACGATCAAGGGCGCGTCGGGCGACCCGAGCCGGTTCATCATTTTCGCCGACGTCTCATATCTTGGCACAACGGCGGTCAGCAGCATCCAACTTGACCCTCAGCCCGCCAGTCCTGCGAATGAGATTCAATTTCAAGGATTCTGGTTGATCCCCAACGAGGCGCCGACGGGTATTTACAGTGTCACGCTGCGTGTCGAAGACCGCGCCGCGCACAAGGCGTTTCCGCCGCAGAAGATTCGCGGTTTTGCTGCCTATAGGAAGCCCATTCAGATCGTGCGCACGACACTCGACCAGACTTTCTACACGGCGGGCCAACCGATCCAGTGCGAAGTGGTCCTGCAGAACGTCGGCGACCAGGAGGCGAAGAACCTGCGCGTTGAGTTCTCCAACGCCAACTATCCCTGGATTTCGCTCTTCTCCAAAGAAGGCGCGGCGGCGAGCGACACGCAGAATCCCGAACTGGCAATCAAAGTCCTGCGCGACCGGCTCACGATTCCTTCCCGGCGCGAACTCACCCTCCCCATGACCGTGGCGGGAACCGCCAGATTCCTGCAAGGTCAGCAGGTAACTGTGATGGGCGCGGGCGGTCCGGCGCGCCACGCGGAATTGCCACCGCCGGAAGTGAACAGTTACACCGTCGCCGTCTGGAACGCCGACCGGACGGTTCTTTACGACATGCAATTCACGACGCCGATTGCCGTTCGTGCCGCCGATCGCCACCGTCCAACACCCTACGGGCGCAACTTCATTCACCCCTACAACTCGGATATTGATTTCGGGAAGTACCGCGAGTTCTATCCGCGCGGGGCCTTGTCTGCGGCGATTAATCTGGATCGCACGCGCACGATGTACCGGCCCGGCGATGTGATCCGTATCAAGGCGACAGTGAACAACATGGATGCCGGCGAGTGGAAAGATCCGGCGCTGCGCGCTGAGTTCTTCGGTGCGGACGGCAAGCTGGTGCAAGCGGCGACCATCGGCACCTGGTTGCGTTTTGCGGCGGGTGAGAATCACACGGTCGATACCGAGGCCTGGACGATTCCCGCGACCACGGCTCCCGGCACTTACAAGCTCCGGCTCACGCTCGACACGCCGGATGGAAAGCACCTGGCGGCGACCGCCTCCGAGATTGCGGTCAACCCCCTTCCGGCCTCGCTCATGGTCTTCAATGCGCACGAGGATGACGAGGTCCATTATGGCGGATTGATCCGCGCCGCGGTCGAGGCGGGCATTCCCGTGCGCGTCGTGTTCTTCACCGGCGGCGATGTGGGTGCCTGTGAACGCTACTATTCCAAGCCTTGCGGACCGAACGAGGCGCGCGAGTTCGGCATGGTGCGCATGCAGGAGAGCATCGACGCGCTTGGGCATCTGGGTGTTCCCCCAGAGAACCTGACTTTCCTCGGGCTGCCCGATGGCGGCTCCGGCGCCATATGGTCCGACCACATCCCCATCGCGAAACCGTTCCGCTCCATCTATCTCGCTACTGACCACGCACCTTACGAGAACATCTTCAAGCCCAACCTGCCTTTCGCTCGCGACGCGGTCATCGAGATCACCAAACAGCTCATCGCGGATTTTCGTCCGGCGATGATTGCCCTCACGCATCCGGACGAACGCCACGTGGACCACCGCACGGCCAACTGGTTCGTCATTAAAGCGTGCCAGGCGCTGCTGGCCCAGAAGCGGATCAATCCGGACACGACCGTTCTGGCTGATGTCTCCTACGGTGCGGGCGGATTCAAACCCGCTCCCTACCAGTACGAGAAACTTGCCGTGCATTTGAGCGGCGAGGCCGCGGCGCTAAAGCAGGAGATGGTGTGGCTCTATCAATCCCAGGACGGAAATCTTGACGAGGGCGCGCGTCGGCCGCTGGCGGAATTGCCCCGCGAAGAAAACCATCTTCGCATCGTGGACTGGCAGGAGCATGAGGGATGGAACGAGTAGGTCCCGGGGTTCGGGACTCGCGACTCGGGTTTCGGATAGGCAGTGTCGTGGTCAAATTGAAAGTGAGCCGGCAAGTGACCGTTTGTCTCTCGAATTCTTGCGGCGTCTGCGGCACACTGTTAATTGCGCGGCGCAGATTTTGCTGTCGCAGACATCGGCTGAACTTGGATCTGTGGGCTGTCGTAATACGCCGGCGAGTTGATCATGTCCGAACTGGCAAAATTGGCCGCGATGGCCAAGCCCCGAATAGTCCCCCCCCTCCACGCGGGCTTTGCGCCGGCAGTCCTCGCCAACCACGCATTCCTCAAACTTGCCCAGAGATCGGGCAAGGCGGTGCCGCTGGTCCTCGGGCTGGAACGAAGCGACGGCTCGATCTCGGTGTTCCGGACGGAATGCTTCGATGAGCGCTCCGAGTATGCGCCGCTCAACCTGCCTTACGCGGAACGGCTGGTCAAATTTCTGCTCTGGCAGCACGGCGGCTGGCGGGTCATCGTGGGTGGGCCGCCGAGCATCGGAGAATTTATCCACGCTGTATATGCGCCGCAGGCTCCACGCGCCTTCGACCATAACTTCATGGGTGGGGTATACGGGCACAATTTCACAGTTGAAATCACAGAACCCGAAAAGGTGCCGGCGCCTTCCGAAGGCACGATGAAAATCGGCGGTCATCTGGAAGGCTGCCGCATTGGATTCGATCTGGGCGCGACGGACCGCAAGGTCGCAGCAGTGATCAACGGTGAGGCCGTGCACACAGAAGAAGTCGTCTGGGATCCGCGCAATGCCACCGACCCCGCTTATCATTTCAACGAGATCAACGCGGCTCTGAAGTCCGCGGCCCTGCACCTGCCGCGCGTCGATGCCATTGGCGGGAGCGCGGCAGGCGTGTACATCAACAACCGGCCGCGGGTGGCGTCGCTCTATCGCGGCATTCCCAAGGAGCTGTTTGATTCAACAATCGGGCGGCTCTTTATGGACCTCAAAGCTGCCTGGGGCGGGATTCCATTCGTGGTGGTCAATGACGGTGAGGTGACGGCACTCGCGGGTTCGATGGCGCTCCGCGACAACGCCGTGCTCGGCATCGCGCTCGGCTCCAGCCAAGCGGCTGGTTACGTTACCGAGAACGGCGAAATCACAACCTGGCTGAACGAGCTGGCCTTCGCGCCGGTGGATTACGATACGAATGCACCCATGGACGAGTGGTCGGGCGACCGCGGCGTGGGTTCGCAGTATTTCTCGCAGCAGGCGGTTTTTCGACTCGCGCCCGCGGCAGGCATCGAATTGGCTCCATCGCTCGGCCCGGCGGAAAGGCTCAAGACGGTTCAGGGTTTGCTGCAGGCGGGGGACGAGCGCGCGCGCAGGATCTTTGAGACTATTGGCACGTTTGTCGGCTACGGCGTCGCGCATTATGCCGACTTCTACAAGCTGCGGCGCGCGCTCGTGCTCGGGCGGGTCACGTCGGGGGAAGGCGGAAACATCATGCTGTCGCGCGCGCAAGAGGTGCTGGCCTGCGAGTTCCCCGAGTTGGCATCGCAGGCGACCCTGCATCTGCCCGACGAATCCAGCCGCCGCGTGGGCCAAGCCGTAGCCGCTGCCAGTTTGCCGGAATTGTAGGGGCGCAGCAGCATGCTGCGCCCCTACGATCGGCTATGAGGAGATGGCCGCGACAGCGCGTGAAACCGGTCAGAGACCGGCGTTACGGTGCCGGACCGGAGGACATCCATGCAGTTCCACAATCCCACATCCGAAATCTACATCCCCGACGGCTCGCCTCTCGATGTCGCCCTTCCTCGCACCACCCACATGGGCATCGGCGCGCATCCTGACGACCTCGAAATCATGGCCTGGCACGGCATTCTGGAGTGCTTCGGCAGGAGCGACAAGCACTTTACTGGCGTCACGGTCACGAACGGCGCTGGCAGCGCGCGTGACGGCTCCTATGCGCACTACACCGACGACCAGATGCGGGCCATCCGCCGTGTCGAGCAAAAGCGGGCGGCATTCGTGGGAGAGTATTCGGTGCAGTTCTTCCTGGACTATTCGAGCGCGGCGGTAAAGGATGCTTCGAGCCCCAACGTTGTCGATGACCTCAAGCAGCTCATCGCCGCCACCAGACCCAAGGTGATCTACACGCACAACCTCGCCGACAAACACGACACGCACGTCGCGGTCGTATTGCGCCTGATTCGCGCCCTGCGTGAGCTGCCCAAGGAGGCGCGCCCGGAGAAACTATATGGCTGCGAGGTGTGGCGCAATCTCGACTGGATGAACGACAAGGACAAGGTTGTGTTCGACGTTTCCGCGCACGAGAACCTGGCTGCCTCGCTCGTCGGAGTCTTTGATTCGCAGATCGCGGGCGGAAAGCGCTACGACCTCGCCACCCTGGGCCGACGGCGAGCCAACGCCACTTACTTCGAGTCGCACGCCACCGACGCGGCCACGTCCGTCATTTTTGGCATGGATCTGACCCCGCTCACCTCGGATCCCACCATCGACCCCAATCGTTTTATTCGTGACTTCATTGACCGCTTCACCGACGACGTGTCCCGCCGCATCGCGAAGCTTGCATAGGCTCCGTGCGCGCTCAGGCACGTCGCGTGGACTCGACCCGCGTCCTCCTTCGGAGGGCAGACTCAGTGCTTCTTCAACAGATTGTTAGGCGTGGCTCTCTACCAAGTGCACCTGGCCGAACTCTATGAGGATTGACTCCAGTTCGCGCTGAACGTCGGCACGAGAGACAGGCTGCATTTCCAGCCGGTTCTTGAGGAACATGATGCGGTTGCCCAGATAAGTCAGGCGGTGGGAATTACCGGTGGCGATGGAAGCCATCCGCTGAGCCAGTTGGTTGGCCACGGGTTCGAAGTCGCGCAATTCATCGTCGGTGCGAAATTTGAGAGTATCGAACTCACCTGCCGACATGCGCAGCAATCCGTTGCGCAGCTTGTACAGCGGCCCGGCGATGCGGTTGGAGCGGATCAGCGTATATCCGCAGGTGAGCAGGGCAGCAAGGAAGCACGTCGTCCAGAAGCAGACGTGGATGTCTGTCACCTGATTGAAGAGGGCGGCCTGGACCAGTTGATTTGGCTGCTCGGCGGCAGCCTTGTAAAGGGGATAGAACATGGTCATCGCCAGAAGGATCCCCTGGACGATGGCAAACACGCCGATGGGAAGAAGCATGCGGTACTGCAGGCCGGGATCGACAATGACCCGCCTCCTGACCCACGGTCGCTTCTTGTCATGGGAAGTACGAGGGCTAGTCGCGCCAGGCTGAACGTCCATACTACTGCCTCCGGCCAAACAGGTCGGACCCCAATGGAGTCTGCTGGCGCAGTTCCCCTCTGGTGCGCATTGTACCGCAAAACCCCGGTCAATTCGACAAGTCAAATCGGGCAAGCCGCCGACGGTCAGACAGCGACAAAGTTGAGCCCCAAAGAATTGCAGGCAAGCGCAGTGCTCCACCAGCATCGCGTCAAGACTCTTTGCGATGCCTGAGCAGTGTCCTATAATGACGAGCCAGGCGGATTTCCGCGTGGCGTGTTGGCAGTTCCATCGTCACGCGTAGGAAGAGAACCAGCAGGGCGCAGCGAACTTGCTCGCGCAGACTCGAACGGAAAGGGACGAGATGCCGGAAGAATTCCCCAGGCGACGATCAGACCGTATCGCAATGGCCATCCCCGTCCGAGTGTCAGGCGCTGACCATGACGGCGCGAAATTCGATGTGGAAGCTCGCACGGTGACGCTGAGCCGCAACGGCGCCACTCTGATTCTGAAGCAGCATCTCAAGCCGGACCAGGAAGTGAAAGTTCGCTTTCCCCGCCGAGCCAAGGAAGCGATGTTTCGCGTGGTGGGCAGGATTGGCGGCGAAAGCGAGGGGTACGTTTACGGCGTAGCACAACTGGACCCGGCCGTGGACCTCTGGGGCATCGGCTTTCCGCCCATGGCGGATTCGAAGCGCGTGGTGGGCCGCCTGGTGATGGAATGCTCGGTATGCCACGGTCAGGAGGTTGTGTACCTAAACGAGCTCGAGGTCCAGGTGTTCCAGGCCAACCAGTCCCTGAGCCGCCCCTGCGGCCCCTGCGCCAAATCGACTGTTTGGAAGAACGCGGTGTCTGACTCCCCACCCCAGAAGCCGGGGGCGTTGTCCGCGGGCGATGATTCCTCTTCCATGCCCCAACCCTCCACCGTGGGCCGAAGGCGAAATACAAGAGTCAACGCCAAATTGATGGCTTGCATTCGCCAGCCTGGCTTTGCCGATGAAGTGGTGATGACAGAGAATGTCTCCCGCGGCGGGCTCTGCTTCAAAAGCTCAAAGGCTTACCTGTCGGGCTCTCCCATCGAAGTCTCAGTCCCATATTCTTCGGCTGGGGCCAATATCTTTGTTCCCGCCCGGGTCGCTCACGTCTTTGAAAAGGCGGGCGACAAGGTCTACCGGATCGGCGTCACCTACGTCAAGCCGGAAGAGGCCCTGCGGCATTAGGCGAGCAAGAATGGGTCTCGTTGCTGCCGCTAAGGGCTTATGGCGTGTAACTTCTGGTTATGACCGTCCTCAGTCGCCTGCCCCCAATCACGACCGCCGCGGCCAGGGAC